>SESB01000080.1_pt1 | contig 66261 bp, 58 predicted proteins | sample 3171441 | NCBI WGS metagenome assembly SESB01 (sample SAMN06051867, study PRJNA518727) | freshwater metagenome | biome: subpolar coniferous forest; feature: holomictic lake; material: water; isolation source: holomictic Lake 227, 6 m depth | place: Canada: near Kenora, Ontario | collected...
TAGCAGTCTGCCTACACCAGGTTGCACTTTTAAGATCTGTCCTTTTTGGAGTTCAAATTGGAGAGATCCGTTTAAATGTGTGGTGTCAAACTCATGTGGGCTTCCCGCCCAGTTGAGATGCCCCTTGACTTCCCCTTGCCCACCCTTGATTGTGTCGCCATACCCGAAGCGCTTAAGCGTATTACCTAAATCTTTTATATCCCATTGCAAATTGATATTGGTATTTGGATTTCTGATCCAGTTATTCCACTGCCCATCAGCGCTAAGTGTACCTTCAGCACTGGCGAATTTTAGTTTTTGAATTTCCCAGTTTTCATTTTGTGGGTAAGCGAGGAGTTCCAGACTACCAAAGTTCTTTTTATCAAATTCAAAGTTGTCTGCTGTAATGTCAAGCGCAGGATAGTCTTGGACTAGCCTTTTAAAATCTTTGGGCACGGAAGTGCTTGGCTCCAGATTCGGCACTATTTCAGGAACAGTTAAATTGCTTAAATGGGCAATAATCTTGCCGTTTCTTTGATTTAACCACTGCACATCCCCGCTAATCTCATGGCTTTGTATGGCTGCCTGAAAGCCTTCTTTTCCTGGGATATTTACCAGTTTTAATTGATTGATACGCCGCCCCATAATATCGAGCACATTCACCTTGAGCGCTACTTTTTTAACGGGTAATGTCAATTCTTGTGAAGTCGATCCCTGAGCAGCGTTCAATACGTTGCGCCAAGCATCGGCATCTAAGTAATCTAAGTCGCCAGTAAGTTGCAGTCCGCTGACTGGGTATAAATCGCTGCCGGATATTGCTGGTGATGACTTGGTGACATTGAAGTTGACCGAGGCACGGTCTAGTTGCATTTTGCCGTTGATTAGGGTGCGACCGGCTTTTGCACTTAGTCTATTGCCAAGAACGACGCTAATCAATTCACTATTGGCTTCCTGTTTTCTAAATAGCCGCAACACTAATGGGTCATTCTGGGCTTTGGTGAATGGTGCTGGTAAGCGCGATGTGACACCCACTAAATCGGTGCGTAAACTCATAGAAATACTTGGTTTTTGAATGGTCATATCGCCAGCCCAATCGGCATTGCCAGATACGTAATTACCGTTTTTGCCGACGACATCCTTCAGTCCCATTACTTGCCTAAATAACTCATCGTTAAGCCTACCTTTAGCAGACACGTGAATTATTTTATCGTTGCCTGAGTTTAGGTTGAATGCAAGTGGAGCGCCAAATATAGTCGCTTTAATATTTTTAGCAATTAAGGTGCTCTCCGTAAACGCTAAGGCACCATTAAGTTGACTGATCATAGGCATATCAGGACTAGTCATGCTGGCATTGGCAATTTGATATAAACCTAAATATTGCGCTGACTCTAAGTTTTGCATCGGAATTTTTAAGCTTAGATTGAGTTTGCCTGTACCTGTCGTGATTAAGTTGTCAGTAAAGCCAAGACTCACTTTGGCTACAGGACTGTTGTTCACGAACTTGACCAAATCAGGTGTGGCTCCTTTGAATTCACTGACGATATTAAGGATAGGATTTTTGGCATCTAATTGTGGAATTGTAATTTTACTTTGCACAATTTGATTACCCAAAATATGGCCGGCGGAGGCGTTTAGCTCCATACGGTTTCCTTCAAATAACATGTTCAGGCCAAGTGCTTCTACATTAGGCCAACCAGTGCCGTATTCAACAATCGCATCGCTGATTTTTGCCGTGACTCTGAATATCCCCAGTTTACTGTCGAGATTATTTTTGCTATCAATAAAGGGGAAGTCTGCTAAGCGTCCCTTGACGATGACGTTAATATTTTCAGCGTGGCCAGCTAGTATTGAGGTGTCTAGCCAATGTAGGGTATCTGCCCCTAGTATTTCTGGGTAATAGAGGGTGGCATATTTTAGATTGGCTTGACCAAATTGCCCTTTTAAATCAAGAAGCCCACCCTTATTGCCGTCCATGATGTAATCAGCGCTAACCGTGCCGGCAATATGAGGGTTGCTAAGATTTAGCTTGTCGACATGAATCGTCGTGATTTTATTTTTAATGGTCCAGGAAATGTCGCCGTTTAAATTGTCGGCGGGGATTATTCCACGCAATATTGGCTTTAAATTGAGCTGTGCATTTTGTGTTCTTAGTTTCAGTATGCCTGTGTTTTGGTTCGCCTTGATTGAGCCGCTAAGTCTAGTAAAGCCTGGTATATCATTGCCTGAATCAAGCTTTAGAGACTGTATGCTCAAGTCGTCAAATTTAGTATTTACTTGGTATTTTTTTGTGCCAGTGTCTGAACCTTCCCAATTAAAGCTTAAAGCGTTGAGTTGTCCGCTAGCGTCTAGTTTGGTAATTTGTTGTAAAACCTCTGTTGATAGTGGCAAGTAATCAAGATAGGTATTAATTAACGTGAGATCTATGTGGGCTAAATCCAAAGCTAATTTAATCTGGCCCTGAGCATCGGTTGTGTAAGTGGCCGCCGCATTTTGTAGACTTAAACCTTTATTAGTCTTAAAGGACAGGTCCTTAAAGCTGATGGTTTGTCCTAAATTGCCTTTATCTGGACCAATGCCATAACTACTTAGTTTTAGTAGTTTGTTAGTATTAAGTTTCCCCCAGCTTAATTTACCTGTCAGCTGATTAAGAAGCACTGGGTCTGCATTGCTTTTAAGTTGCAGTTGTACTTGATCTAATGCAACATCGGCACCCACAGATTCCAGTTGGCTATTTGCAAAGTGAAACGTGATGGCGGTCGTGCCAACACCAGACTGCAAATTAACTGGGTAATCTACCCAAGGTTTAAAAGCGGTTAAATCAGCTTGTTGTAGTTGCACATTCACACTGCCATGCCATTGTTCGGGATGGCTCACATCGTTCCCAAATACATTGCCACTCAACTTAATTGGATAATTACTTCCGGATGAGGCTAGCGCACTCATAGTGAGTCGGTGATTTTTAAGTAGACTACGCCAAGGTGGACTAAATATTTCTAAATTAAGATGTTCTAAACTTAGCGCAGGTGCGTTGCGCATTTCGTCCAACCAAATGACCTTGGCGTTTACTACTTCTAATTTTGTTTGTCGCAATAGCCAGTTAGGTAGCTCGGGTTTGGACGCGCCACTTATGCTGATGCCCGCTACAAAAGTCTCACCACTGCTGATACGCCGTATGGTTAGTTCTGGTGAGTTAACGAGTATTTGGTCTAGGTGAGGTTCAAGCAATGGGATGCTTAGCCAAGACAGAGATAGTTCAGTGTTTTTTAGTTGTAGCGCGGGGCGATTTTGCGCATCAAAAATATCGATATTGGAGAGTGAGAAATGTGGATTAATGCCTTGCCAATTCGCCTTGATATTGCCAATTACAATTTTCTGCGGACTGGTCTGATTGACAAAATTGGCAATCGTATCCTTGTATTGATTGATGTTGGGCATTAAGACATATTGTACGACCAATGCCGTTACCAGTGTAATGCTGGCGACAATAGCAATACACCACAGTGCAGCGCGGTAAATCCAAAGGAGTGATTTTTTGACCATATTTGTTAGTGTATTTAATGCTGGTAATAGCGCGTTAAAATCCCATTTATACGCGTAAGACTTATTTTACTGCATATTGACCTTTACATAAGTTTTGCTTAGGCTTTTTACGCAGGAATTAACACTAAAATACAAAGATATATGAAGACTATGCAATGAATCATTTAGAATAACGCTATTTTTGGCAGTTTGATTTCTACTGCTGCTCGATTGGCGGCACCTTCCAAACGCTATGGGGCCTAAATTTCTGATGGTCTCGGGTTTTTGGGATGCATTTTATCGTCAGCAGTCTTTATTAATTTCGATGGTTTTCACTTGATTCAATTTAAACAACTTACGTTAGTCCGTGGCTTAAAAATCCTGATTCAGGGGGCTTCGATGCAACTTCATCCTGGCCATAAAGTGGGCTTGACCGGCGCTAACGGCGCTGGAAAGTCTTCATTATTTGCTTTGCTACGTGGTGAAATGCAATTGGAGTCGGGTGATTTAGAAATGCCTTCAGCTTGGGTCATTGCGCATGTGGCGCAAGAAACCCCAGCCTTGTCCATGCCGGCGATTGAGTTTGTCTTGGATGGCGATGCTGAGCTACGCAATATTGAAACCGCATTAGCAACAGCGGAAGCCAACCATCAAGGTGAATTGATTGCAGAATTGCATCATCGCTTATTAGATATTGAAGGCTACAGTGCCAAAGCCCGTGCTGCCGAGTTGTTAAGTGGGCTTGGGTTTAGTCAGGCTAATTTACAGCAAGCGGTGTCTACTTTTTCCGGTGGTTGGCGGGTACGTCTAAATTTAGCGCGGGCCTTGATGTGCCGCTCTGACTTGTTGTTGCTTGATGAGCCAACCAATCACTTAGATTTAGATGCTGTGATTTGGCTGGAAGGCTGGTTGCAAAATTATCGCGGTACGTTAGTCCTGATTTCGCATGATAGAGATTTCTTAGATGCTATTGTGAATCATATTGCTCACATAGAGCAGCAAACGCTGACGCTATATCGTGGCGGTTACTCTGATTTTGAGCGGCAGCGTGCCGAGAAGCTAGCACTTCAACAAGCCATGTTCGAAAAGCAGCAACGTAAAGTCACCCATTTGCAAAGTTATATTGATCGTTTTCGTGTGCAAGCAACCAAAGCACGCCAAGCACAAAGCCGTATTAAGGCTTTGGAGCGCATGGAGATGATCTCGGCTGCGCATATAGATTCACAATTTAACTTCGAGTTTAGGTCGCCAATAGCAGCACCTGATCCATTGTTGGTGTTGGATAACATGCAGGTAGGTTATAACAATACACCCTTAATTAAGGATATTGCATTGGCAATAAGGCCTGGTGAACGTTTAGGTCTGCTAGGGCGAAACGGTGCGGGTAAAACCACTTTAATTAAATTGCTAGCGAATGAATTAAAGCCATTAAGTGGCAAACGGGTGGAAGGCAAGGACTTAAATATTGGTTACTTTGCGCAGCATCAGTTAGAGCAATTGCGACCAGACGAGTCACCACTTCAGCATATGTTAAAGCTAGACCCACTGACACGTGAGCAAGAACATATGAATTTTTTAGGTGGCTTTGATTTTAAGGGCGAGATGGCAAGGGCGCCTTGCGCGAATTTCTCTGGAGGTGAAAAGTCTCGCTTAGCGTTAGCTTTGCTAATCTGGACGCGACCTAATTTACTGCTACTGGATGAACCTACCAATCATCTAGATTTAGAAATGCGACATGCACTGACGCTGGCGCTGCAGGATTATGAGGGCGGAGTGATTTTGGTATCGCATGACCGGGCTCTATTACGCGCGACTTGCGATGAATTTATTTTGGTGGCAGATGGCAAGGCTGAAGCTTTTGATGGTGACCTAGAAGACTATAGTCTGTGGCTGACTGCGCAAAGACTCAAAGACAAACAGGCGGCGCAGATGGAAGTGCCAGAAAAGTTGAATAAGAACGACCGCGCATTGAATAAAGCTGAAAAGCAAGCGCGTATTTTAGAGCGTCGCCCCTTAGTTAAAGAGCTGGAGCTGTTAGAGTTAAGCATTGATCGTTGGCAATGCGAGAAAAAAACATGTGACGAGCGCTTAAATGACGCTGAACTTTATGCGAGCAACGACAAAACAGAATTACAGCAGTTGCTAAAAAAACAGGCGGAACTGGCTAACAAAATTGAAGTAGGTGAAGAGCGTTGGTTAGCGCTACATGAATTGTTAGACGCTATACCAGCCTTTGATTAAGGCGTTACTTGGATAAGATACCTTTTACTAACCAAATTATGAATTTAGATTTAGAAATACTGATTGCTCCCTGTAACCAATAGACTCATTAGGACACCATATGGAAATTCAATATTCAAAACGTATCAAACTCATGCACGCTTTGTGCCTAACAGACACCCTTAGTATGGATGAAGCTAGGTTAAATGCAGATTTAAATGATTACGATGCACTGGCTGCTGCTGATTATTTGAGTTGCTATATTACTTTTCGAGCCATACAAGCTGCGGAACGCTCTCCTCAAGCTGAGCGCGCAGACAATTTTGATATGTTGAGTGTGTATCAGGCTTATGCTTTGTTGGTATATGCCTTCTTAACCATGCCATTGGCGCAGGAAGATATTGCCCCTAATTTGCAAGCAGCACAAATCACAATTGCCAAAACGCTATTTGCTGGGTTAACAGATGGTGAGTTGATTGAAATTGTTGAAGCGGGTGTGAATAAATTTCAATTAATAGGAGATGCGACCGCTGAGCATTGGAGCGAATTTAGAGAAAATCTCGATAAGTTGACAGTGGCCTTTGTGATTGCAGGAACCGATGAAGATAGTCCACACGATAAAGCGGAAATTCTACCTTTATTTGGTCAGCTATTAAGCCAGTTATGCGAAGCCTTTGACAATATTTAACGTGCAAACTGATAAAACTAATTTGCGTTTACCTCCGCATCCATAAGGATGCCTGACAGATAAAACCAAAGCCCATCAACTAATAAGAATTCGCTGAGTTCATGCATGCGGTGGGCTCTTCCTGCTATTTTGTAGTGTGCAACAAATGCGACCGTTGCACTGTGTTCATTTGTTTTTGCAGTGGATTTAATTTGCAAACCTAGCCATTGTGTGGGTTCATCATCGGCAAGATTAAGTGCAGGTGGGCGCGTATTCTTGTGCCAAGTTTGCAGTAGGTATGGCTCCAAACCTAGAGTAAATGCGGTATAGCGTGAACGCATCAACGTTTCTGCAGTCGGCGCAGATTGCCCTAGATGAAAGGGTTCACAGCAATCTGAATAAGGCTTGTCACTGCCACAAGGGCAGTAATTTTCAGTGGCGGTGTTAGATGATTTCACGTGTTTCTAGAAATTCTATATCTGGATAGCGTTCCTGTGCCATTTGTAAATTGACGCGATTGGGTGCCAGATAAACATATTCACCAGCACCGTCTAAGGCCACATTAAAGCCATATTTATCAGCGATCGCTTTTAGATCATTATCTGTACCGCGTAACCAGCGTGCGGTATAACAATCGTAATTTTCAAAAACAATATCAACACCGTACTCATGTTCTAAGCGGTGGGCAACCACATCAAACTGCAAAATACCGACAGCGCCTAAAATCAAATCATTTGACAGTAGAGGTCTAAAAAGCTGAGATGCACCTTCTTCAGCCAATTGTTGTAGGCCTTTTTGCAATTGCTTCATTTTTAGTGGATTTTTTAAACGCGCACGGCGGAAGAATTCAGGTGCAAAAGAAGGAATGCCGGTGAATCTAAGTTCTTCACCTTCAGAGAAAGTGTCACCTACTTTAATCGTACCATGGTTGGGAATGCCAATAATATCACCGGAATAGGCCTCGTCCATGGTAGTGCGATCCTGTGCCATAAAGGTAATCGCATTGTTGACAGCCATTAATTTGCCAGTAGCCACTTGTTTGATTTTCATACCACGTTCAAAACGGCCAGAGCACACACGTAAGAATGCAATGCGATCCCGATGTTTGGGGTCCATGTTGGCTTGAATTTTAAATACAAAGCCAGAGAATTTATTTTCATCAGGTTCAATGACTCGACTAGAAGTGTTGCGTGCCAATGGCGCTGGTGACAGGTCAATCACAGCATCCAGCAAGGATTGAACGCCGAAGTTGTTGATGGCCGAACCGAAAAATACAGGCGTTTGCTTACCCCCCAAAAATCGTTCTTTATCAAAGCTATGCGATGCACCGCGAACGAGTTCTACATCCACACGTAGTTCATTGGCAACCCTGCCTAATAGTTCGTCTAAGCGAGGGTTATCTAAACCTTGTATGGTTTCTGAGGTGCCTTTATCTGCACGCGGATCAAAAAATGAAATGGTATCAGTATATAAATTATAAACGCCTCTAAATCCCTTACCCATGCCGATAGGCCAAGTCATGGGTGCGCACTCCATACCTAATGTAGTTTCAATTTCGTCTAACAATTCAATTGGTGGGCGGCTTTCACGATCCAGTTTATTGATAAAGGTAATAATAGGCGTGTCGCGCATACGGCAGACATTGAGCAGTTTGATGGTTTGTGCTTCAACACCGTTGACCGCGTCAATTACCATGACTGCGGAGTCAACGGCAGTCAGTGTTCTATAGGTATCTTCTGAGAAGTCGTCATGCCCAGGCGTGTCGAGCAGATTTACCATATGTTTGCGGTAGGGGAACTGCATTACTGAAGAGGTGACAGAGATTCCACGTTGCTTTTCAAGTTCCATCCAATCTGAGGTCGCGTGGCGAGAAGCCTTGCGTCCACGAACTTCACCCGCCACTTGTATCGCGCCACCGAACCACAATAATTTTTCAGTTAATGTTGTTTTACCCGCATCTGGATGGGAAATAATAGCGAATGTACGACGACGTTTGATTTCACCCTGTAATGGGGTGGTGGGGAGGGATGACATGTTATGTAGGCACTGGGTAAAACGCCATTTTACATTAAGGTCACCATTGGTGGAACTGCTAACTAGTAAGGGTATGTTTTAGGTGAGTCTTTTGTACTGATGTTAAGTACGAATTTTCATTATTTACGCTTGATTGATTCGTTCTTTTGTTCGCGAGTGATTAGCGCACTCATTGCAGCCAGTTCTTTTGATAACAATAGGAATAAGTCATCTAACGTGATGATGCCAATTAACCCGCCGTGGTCATCAACCACTGGCAAACGACGTACACCCTTGCTAGTCATGGTTTTAATGGCTTGAAATACACCAAAATCTTCTGCAATTACAAACAACTTCCTTTGCATAATGTCGCTGGCCGTAATGACTTCGGCGTCAAGTTCGGTTGCTACAACACCCACAACTATATCCCTGTCAGTGACTATGCCAATAGGAACTGGGATGTTCTTACGGTCGTCTATGACAACAACATCACCAACATGATACTGGCGCATTAGGTTGGCTACGTGTGCAATGCTAGCCTCTGCTTTTACTGTGATGACTTCACGGTTACAAATGGCGGCAATACTCATAGCGTAAATCCTAACTGAATTATGAAGATTTTATTCAATTGTTGAATGGTTGAGTGATTAACTATCTTAATGGGGGGCAATCTGAGAGAGAATGACAGGTGCATTACGTGTGGTTGCTGTATTTTCTTGATTTGGGTAACCGATAATAATAGGCGCTACAGCAATATATTTATCTGATATTTGTAATTGCGTTTTTACATCGTTAAGATTTAAGGCTGGTAATGCACTTCCAACGACACAAGACCCTAACCCCATTGCACAGGCAGTTAGCATCATATTCTCAGCAGCCAACCAGCAGTCAGCTGAATAAAATGGGACATCAGTTTTTCCGCAAATAATGATGAGTGTTCCTGCATCATAAAAAATATTGTAATCAGGATTGTCAAAAAGCTCCTCCATATGGTGGGTGCGCTCAGTGGTGGTTAGTTTCGCGTTGCCAATAATCAACGGTTTGGCAATGTCTGATAGGGTTTTTAACATTTTCTTATCATTAATGATGACAAAAGCCCAAGGTTCTTGATGCATTGCAGTAGGCGCTCTCACTGCAGCTTCAAGTAAACTGCTAATACTAATTTTGCCCACACGCTTAGCTTGGTAATGGCGCACAGAGCGCCGTCCTAATATCACCTCAAAAAAAGTAATTTCTGCTTTATGTGACGAAATCATCTCATCAGCCTTTCAGGCACTTAAGTTAATTTTTTATAGACCAACAATATCAACAAGTAATGATTCAGGTAATCCGCGTGAGCACGTATATTAGGAATATATTTTCCTAATTACATAAAAAATCCTAATGTATACAACGTGTTGATAAGGGGTGTCCCTTAAGTGTTCGCACTCATTTATCCATTTTTTTTATCAAGTACAATTAAATATTATTTAAGTTAATGAAGCTAAAGTTTATGAGGATTATGTAAGTGGTGACATCTCTGTCTGGAAATAGAACCTGCTTATACCAACAGACTCAGTTGGAGCAGATTGTTGATACCATGGCTAGACAGGCATCGGTTTTACTAGCTAATAAGAAACGCATTATGGTGGTAGGCATATTGCGTCGTGGAGCGCCATTAGCGGAAATGTTATATATCAGGCTAATGAAAAACTTTAAGCGGCCTAACCTTACTCTCATGAATTTGGACATTAAGCGCTACAGCGACGATCTAACGCTTATTTATCCGGAAACTAAGTTGACTGAAAACCCTAAAGACAGTCAGCTTGATCTTACTGGGACTACTGTTTTGGTTGTTGATGATGTCTTTTATAAAGGGCACTCAATGCTTCGTGCGGTTGAGTATCTTGCTAGAAAAAATCCTACTGAGATTAGAACTTCTGTATTGGTTGATCGAGGTGCAAGCGATTTGCCAGTGCGTGTTGACATTGCTGGGCTTAGGTTGGATGTCGCCCCACCTGATGTCATTGAATGCAATGTGCCGCCTTATGAGTCAGAGTTTAAGATTGTCTTACTCAAACCTACTATAAACTGATTAGAGGCTAATTTATGTTCCGTGATCGCGCTGACGCTGCAGAAAAATTGGCCGAGAAGTTGATGATGTATCAAGGAAAAAATCCAATTATTTTGGCAGTTCCGCGAGGCGCTGTAACGATGGCTAAGATAATCGCTAAAAGGCTTGGCGGAAGTTATGATCTGGTCTTGGTTCGTAAGTTACGTGCACCCATGTATAAAGAGCTTGCAATAGGCTCCGTGGATGAAAGTGGTTGGACTTACATTAGTGACTTAGCCGCTTCAGTAGGCGCCGATTCAGATTATATAGCGACAGAAAGGCAAGCACAGATGGATGTGATTCATCAGCGGCGTCTGCAGTACACTCCGCTTCGACCGCCTATTGACCCGAGCGGACGTATTGTGATTGTGGTTGACGATGGTCTAGCTACGGGTGCAACGATGATTTCTGCCTTACATGGTCTTAGGAATAGGAAGCCTAGTAAGCTCATTTGTGCAGTACCAGTATCGCCAGTGGAAACTTTGTACAAAATAGCGGAGTTTGCTGATGAGGTGGTCTGTTTAGAAACGCCCGCTGAATTCCAATCTGTTGGCCAGTTTTACGAGGAGTTCCCTCAGATCAATGATGAAGAGGTAATTAAAATTTTAAGCTAATCTCAGCACGTAAGCCAATAAAATATAAAACTATTTTTTATTTTCGCATCAAAAATAAGGCTGCTAGTACCAACGCTAAGAGTACTAGCAAGCCTTCCATTGATTAGCGAACGACTTCTTTCAGTTGATCTAATATGGCTGGGTTATCTAGGGTAGAAATATCGGAAGTGATTTCCTCTCCCTTGGCAAGTGAACGTAATAGTCTGCGCATAATTTTGCCAGAGCGCGTTTTAGGTAGATTGTCACCAAAGCGAATTTCATCAGGCTTAGCGATAGGGCCAATCTCTTTGCCCACCCAGTCACGCAACTCAGCGATAATTTTTTTCGCAGCTTCACCTTCAGGGCGTGCGCCTTTAAGTACCACATAAGCGACTACCGATTCACCTTTAATATCGTGTGGCTTTCCTACTACTGCAGCCTCAGCTACCAATGGATTGGATACTAATGCCGATTCAATTTCCATGGTGCCTAAGCGATGACCTGACACATTTAATACATCATCAATGCGACCCATAATGGTGAAATAGCCAGTGATGGCATCACGAATCGCGCCATCGCCGGCCAAATAAATTTTCCCACCTAAGTCTTCTGGGAAATAGCTAGTTTTATAGCGCTCCGGATCGTTATAAATAGTGCGGATCATGGACGGCCAAGGTTTTTTGATGACCAATAGGCCACCAGTCCCCCAGGGCACGTCTTTTCCAGTTTCATCCACCACATCTATATCAATGCCTGGAAATGGAAGTGTGCATGAGCCTGGCACTAATGGTGTAGCGCCAGGCAATGGTGTAATTACGCAACCACCAGTCTCGGTTTGCCAAAAGGTGTCAATAATTGGACAACGACTGCCACCTACTTGCTCGTAATACCACATCCATGCCTCAGGATTAATTGGTTCGCCTACTGAGCCTAATAAACGTAAGCTAGATAAATCGTAGTTTTTAGGATGGGTGGTAGGTGTTGTTTCTGCGGCCTTAATAAGTGAGCGTATGGCGGTAGGTGCTGTGTAAAAAATGGATACATTATGTTTAGCGATCATTTGCCAGAAACGACCGGCATCTGGGTAGGTTGGAATACCTTCAAACACAACTTGTGTCGCCCCAATCGCCAGTGGGCCATAAGTCACATAGGTGTGACCGGTAATCCAGCCCACATCAGCAGTACACCAAAAAACATCATCGTCGTGCATGTCAAACGCCCAGCGCATGGTGTTCATCGCGTGAAGTAAATAACCTGCAGAGGCATGTTGCACCCCTTTAGGTTTGCCAGTGCTTCCTGAGGTGTAAAGCAGAAATAGTGGGTGTTCAGCATTGACCATTACAGGCTCACACTGACTTGAAACGCTCTCAATCAAATCGTGCCACCATATGTCGTGCTGTTTACCGTTTGGATTCCAAGTAATATCTAGCCCAGTTTTTTTAAGCACGACTACGTGTTGTAAAGTTTCACAACCCCCCATGGCAACGCCTTCATCTACCGCTTGTTTAAGCGGTAAGGTTTTGCCGCCGCGATATTGACCGTCAGCGGTAATAACGGCAGATGCCCCGGCGTCATTGATGCGTTCATGTAAGCTCTTAGCTGAAAAGCCACCAAACACCACTGAGTGAATTAGACCTAGTCGTACGCACGCTTGCATGGCAACGATAGCCTCTATCCCCATTGGTAAATAGATGATCACGCGGTCACCCAGTTTGAGGTTAAGCTTTTTTAGGCCATTAGCAAATTGGCAAACCAATGCGTGTAACTCTTTGTAAGTAACTTTTTTAACATCACCGCTATCGGCTTCAAAAATAATAGCGACTTTGTTAGGGATGGTATTAAGATGTTTATCTAAACAGTTGGCGGAGACATTAAGCTCACCATCTTCAAACCATTTGTAAAATGGTGCGTTGTCTTCATTTAGGGTTTTAGTGAAAGGCTTATTCCAGACTAATAGTTCTCGGGCAAGTTTTGCCCAAAAGCCTTGATAGTCAGCACTAGCCTCAGCGCATAGCTGATGGTAGGCGTCCATGCCAGAAACATTGGCGGATTTAACAAACTCTGCACTGGGTGCAAAAACTCGATTTTCATGCATAACGGATTCAATTGACATGCAACTCCCCTAACGATGCTTAACGCATTTATAATTTGATCAGCTTATGTAATTAATTAAGCGGCGACAACCTTAAAGTACACACTTAAAAAAATGATGCTAACACTTGATATGATTCTATCAGAAAACCACGCCCAGTCTAGTGATAGGGCTTATGTGCGTCATGCGGTAGCCTGCAGCCCATTTGTGACTAGGTTGTTCACGAAAGACGCCACTTTATTGAGTGATTTGCTAGTTAATCTGCATCTAGAGTATCAGTTAGCTGACATGGAATTCTTTATTACTCAGCAAAATATTGTTGATGAAATCTCATTAAAATCTGCTTTACGCCGCTTACGTCAGCAGGTGATGGCAAGAATTATCGTTAGAGACCTTAATCAGTTGGCAAGTTTAGATGAGGTTTTACGCACAGTTTCACACTTGGCGGAACTGGCGATCAATACCGCAATTCAGTATCTAACAAGTTGGTTAGGCGCGCAGTATGGTCAAGCCACTAATAGCGCAGGGCAGATTCAAGATTTAATTGTCGTCGGTATGGGGAAACTTGGCGGCTATGAGCTTAATGTGTCATCGGACATTGATTTGATTTTCGCCTACGAGGACGAAGGAGAGACCAACGGAAGTACGCGGATTAGCAATCAGGATTTTTTTACACGCTTGGCAAAAAAGCTGATTGCGGCCATTGATGAAATAACTGAAGACGGTTTTGTGTTCAGGGTCGATATGCGCTTGCGACCATTTGGCGGTGAAGGCGCTCTAGTAAGTAACTTAGATGCGCTTGAAGATTACTATCAAAACAATGGTCGCGAGTGGGAACGCTACGCATGGATTAAAGGCCGTGTTATTGCAGGCAATAGTCAAAAAATAATCGCCGTACTCAAGCCATTTGTATTTAGGAAATATTTAGATTTTGGCGCCTTTGCGAGTATGCGTGATTTAAAAATACAAATTAAGCGTGATGTAAACAGCAAGGGCATGCAAGACAATATTAAGCTCGGTAGTGGGGGCATTCGTGAGATTGAATTTATCGCACAGGTCTTTCAGTTAACACGTGGTGGGCAAGACCTTAGCTTACAAGTGAAACCTACCCTGACAGTATTAGCCGTATTAAAAAGCAAGGGCCTGTTATCAGAGAGAACGGTTGATGACCTTACCCAAGCCTATGTGTTTTTACGTAATTTAGAGCACCGTTTGATGTACGTAGAGGATGCACAAACACAGGAGCTGCCTAAGACAGACGCTGCGAAGGCTCGTATTGCCCTGGCGATGTGCTTTCAAGATCAGCCTGACGTAAGCGCATGGGAGCAGTTTTTAGCGCAGCTCAATCACTATCGCTCACAAGTGCAGCAATATTTTGACCAAACATTCAGTGATGCTAATGCCGATGCAGATGTTTTAGAGTTGGAGCAGTCTATTTGGAATGGAACTATTCCTGAGAACGAGGCGCTAGCAGCTTTAAGCGATATGGGTTTTACGCAGGTAAAGGAAACCTTGCGTCGACTGCAAATGCTACATCAAGCCAGTCGATATCGGCAGTTGCCAGAATTAAGTCGGCAACGCTTTGATGCGCTGATGCCTTTGGTGATTTCGCAAGCGGCAACGGCTCAAAACGCAGATGAAACGCTGCTACGGGTTACGGATTTACTTGAAACCATCTGCAGACGCGCCAGTTATTTAGCGTTACTAGCCGAGCATCCGCAAGCCATGCGTTTGGTGGTGAAGTTATGTAGCAGTAGTCCGTGGTTGGCTAACTATTTAAATCAGCACCCCATATTGCTTGATGAGGTGTTGACCATGAATGGGTTTGCTACGACAGCACAATCGCAACTAGTCTATGCCCAACCTAATTTCAAATTATTGCGTACCGAATTGTTGCAACGCTTAGCTCTCGCCGAGGGTGACGTCGAACGGCAAATGGATATTATGCGTCACTTCAAGCATGCCAATGTTTTTCGCTGTGCAGCGCAAGATATTAACGGTCAATTAGCGTTGGAAACCCTTTCTGATTACTTAAGCGGGTTGGCGGAGTTGATTTTAAGTGTGAGCTTAGAAACTATCTGGCCACTAGTGCCGGGCAAGCATTTAGATACCCCAAAGTTTGCTGTGATCGGTTACGGAAAACTCGGTGGCAGAGAGTTGGGATACGCTTCGGATTTAGATATTATTTTTCTTTACGATGATGATGCACCACAGGCGGGCGAAGTGTATGCACGCTTTGCGCAGCGCATTAACAATTGGTTCAATAGCCTCACTTCAGCGGGCTTGTTATATGAAACCGATCTTCAGCTAAGGCCTGATGGTAATAGTGGCTTGTTAGTAAGCAGTGTGACTGCATTTAGAGATTACCAATTAAATAAGGCATGGGTGTGGGAGCATCAAGCCATTACCCGAGCAAGATTTGTGGCAGGTGATTGTCATATAGGCGTCGCTTTTGAGAAGATACGTATTGAGGTTATGACGCAGTCGCGAGACATGGAGTCGCTAAGGTTAGAGGTGATGGGTATGCGTGCCAAGATGCGAGCTGCGCAACATCTATCAGCGACGGAGTTTGATATTAAGCATAGCGTAGGTGGCATTATAGACGTAGAATTTTTGGTGCAATTTTTGGTGTTAGCACACGCGCAACAATACCCTCAACTCACGAATAATATTGGCAATATTGCTTTGTTAAGAATGCTAGCGACGCTAAATGTCATTGACCCCGATTTAGCTGAAAAGAATGTCGTGGCCTATCGGGAATTTAGGCATATTCAGCACAGGCTTAAACTACAAGGAGCCAGTCATTTGCGTGTAGCCTTATCTGAGGTAAGCAATTATGCTACATCGGTAAGCGCTTTATGGCAGCAAGTGTTTGGCATGCCTTGAGGGGTTATTTTTCATATTTAGACGAAGTTCATGATGATTTGCACTCACTGGAAGTGTTAGCATGAATAGACTTAAATCTAAGCACGGCCATTTGATCGTGATTGGCTAAACTAAAAACTACGGTGTCGCTTTAATATATGAATTTACGATTACGACTCAATTTACTCATTACAGCCTTATTGTTACTTTTTTTATTGGCTGTGGGATATGTCATTATTAAAGGCACGAAATCCTCAATTCAAGAGGGGGTTGAGTCTGCAACGCGCGTGACGACGCAGTTGTTAGATACGGTGATTATTAGCTCAGTGCAGAACCCTGATTGGGGTTATACCCATGACGTGCTAAAACGATTTTTACAATCATTGGGGCATGTGCGTAGCAATGATATTAAGCTTTATAACATGCAAGGTGTTTTGCTGTACCAATCCCCCCCATCTAAATATCGCGCTAATCAAAATCCGCCACAATGGTTTATTGATTTGCTTGACCCACATGAAAAGCCAGTGGCGCGATTGGTTCGTTTTGGGCGTTTAGAAATTACGCCTCAGCCTTTGGGCGCTATTCGTGAAGCCTGGGGTAAAGTCAGTTATTTGTTTTGGTTAGGTATTGCCTTCTTTATTTTATTAAATGGTGTCGTGTACTGGACGCTGGGGCAATCCCTTAAGCCATTAGGCATGATCTTAAAAGCCATCAATAGAATAGAGAAGGGTGATCTGACAACGCGGTTACCTGTATTTCCTCTGCCAGAGTTTGAGCGGATTGGACATAGTTTAAACCGCATGACGGAATCGCTCACCGCGGAGCGGCAGTTGGAAGAAAATCGTCAATTAACGCATCTAATTCAAGCGCATATCGAGGAGGAGCGCCGAAGTTTGGCGCGTGAATTGCATGATGAGTTAGGGCAGTATGTGACCGCAATTAAAACGTTTGCGGTTGGCATTACCAATAAGGCTAAGGCAAATATCAGTAGCCCTGGGATGCCTGATATTGAAGCAAATGCCAATGTGATTGTGTCGGCAGCGAATCAAATTTATGATGGCATGCATAATATTGTGCGCCAGTTACGCCCCGGCGCTTTAGATAACTTAGGCTTAGCCGAGACGTTGAGAGATATGGTCAGTACGTATCAGGAACAAAATCTACACATTAAAATTAGCTTAGAGCTAACAGGTGATCTTTATAGCGCAGGAGAAACCATCAGTATTAATGTCTATCGTATCGTTCAAGAGTCACTCAATAATGCACTTAAATATGCGCAAGCGACTACCATAGACATTGCGCTTAGCAAATCAAGTGACGGAGAGTTGCGGTTATATATTCAAGACAATGGCATAGGAATGAATTTCGAGACGGTAGATCAAAGCCAGCATTTTGGTTTACTAGGGATGCGTGAACGAGTACAAGCATTACATGGCAGTTTTAATGTAAACTCGGCACCGAACCAAGGCACAACGATTGCAATCATTATTCCTAATCAGTCTTTGCCTTAATAACTGCAAACTACAAATAGTTTGAACTTAGCGTCCATTAGCTTTGCCCTAGCTAATAATATGAAGAAATTACCCGGAGAAAAACAAGATGAGTCCAATTAAAGTCATGCTGGTCGATGACCACGCTGTAGTTCGCATGGGCTTTAAAATGTTACTAGAGATGGATGCTGATATTAAGGTCGTGGCCGAGGCGGAAAGTGGCGAGCATGGTATTCAGCGCTACATGGAATTCAAACCCCATGTAGTCGTGATGGATATCACGATGCCTGGCATGGGGGGGTTGGAAGCGATAGAACGTATTTTGGCTAAAGATAGCGCGGCTAAGATTTTGGTGTTGTCAGCGCATGAGGATTCTGTACATCCCAAGCGGGTTTTAAATGCGGGCGCAATGGGGTATTTAACTAAGCGCAGTGCAGCGGAAGAGCTAATTAAAGCGATACGTACTGTGGCTTCCGGCAAAAAATATTTAGAAGCAAGTGTTGCACAGCAAATGGCAATCCAGCAGTTGTCTGGCAATCAAAATCCGGTAGATGTTCTGTCTCCGCGAGAGTTTGAGGTGTTTATGGCCTTAGCTAAAGGTAAAACTACCAATGAAATTGCTGAGAATTTATTCTTAAGTCCGCGTACTGTTGGTACGCATCTTTATAATATTAAGCAAAAACTGAATGCAAATAATTCAGCTGAAATTGCCCTGATTGCCATGCGTAGCGGCCTCATTGATCCTTAATCAATTAGCACATGACACCTAGTCCTGCAGAGACTTGGAAGAGGTTAGCGTGTTGAACGTATGCTGATGATGCCACTTAAAACAATCAAACCTATTGCTATATAAGCATCTAAGCTTAAATGCTCCTGCCACCAAATTGCAGCAATGAGGCTGGCTAACACTACTGTGATATAGGCAAGGCTTGCGACCACTAATGTGTCACCGGTGCGATAGGCGCGCGTCATCGCTAGTTGCGCGATGGTGGCAGATAGACCTAAACCTAACAGGACTGGTAAGTCGCGCCACGCTAGCGGCTGAAAGTGAGCAAATAACATCCATAAGCCAGCACCAATAGTGGATAGTAAAGTAAAGTAAAAAACCGTACGCCAATCGGGCTCATTTAACTGACCTAGCTGCTTTACGTGCGCATAGGCCAATGCTGCCCCTAAGCCTGAAAGTAGACCCAAGCTTCCGGCAAGCCAATCTTTACTATTAAAATTGGGCTCAAGTAGCAATGTCACCCCGAAAAAACCTAGAACAAGGCCGAGCCATAATGTTTTTTTTGGTTTTTCATGCAGTAAAAAAGGGGTTAATAAGGCTAAAAATAAAGGCGACGTGTAGTTGAGTGTGATGGCCGTCGCTAAAGGTAAATGCGATATCGCGTAGAAAAATAGTACAAGTGATGCAAAACCTACTAAGGCGCGCGACATTTGTTTAAACATAACGGGGGTAGCGATGGGTAATTTTCTGCTGAAAATATATAGCCAAATCACCAACAGGCCAAATAGTGAGCGGTAAAAAACCAGTTCAGCACTACTAAATTTTTGCGCACCAACTTTGACTAAAGCCCCCATGATGGCAAAGCCTAAAGCCGCGACTAACATCCATAAACTTCCAAGTTTGGGTAAGGTGCGACCAGTGAATCTAAAATGAGTCAGTCTAAGCAAGAATTTCATGCCTCAATATGTCACAAATATAGCTCAAATAGAAGTGTTATCCGGAATGCTAGCTATAATTAAGTGTTGATTTCATGCATTTTATGCAGTGGCGAGCAAGCTTAGACAGTTGCCAATTTAAGGGTTTTCGGCTACTCTCGCACCTAGTAGTCGATTAGAAATAACATATAAATTAAACACCTAATTAAACAACCCAGTAAACACCTAGGAGATTTGTACGATGAAAAATCCATTAGATTCTATTTCAGGCACAGTTGTTGCAGGTTTGGTGCTAACCTTGGCTTTATATTTAATCGTTAAGCACGTTTTGGTGGGAGCATAAATCATGGATTTTTTACCTGGAATTGCACGTTGGGCTCACCTTGTAGCAGGTATTACTTGGATAGGTCTCCTTTACTATTTTAATTTGGTACAAATGCCAGCGCTAAAAGACGCGGGTGCTGATGGTACAGCTCCAGGCATTACTAAGCATGTTGCACCACGGGCCTTATTTTGGTTTCGCTGGGCGGCGGTCGCTACTTGGGTAGCTGGCGCATGGTTGTTAGGCAAAGGTTTTGTGGATGCATTTTTATTACGCGATGCATATGCTGCCATTGGTGTAGGTGCATGGTTGGGTACGATTATGTTGTTTAATGTTTGGGTCTTAATTTGGCCAAACCAACAGAAAATACTAGGCATGAAGCCAGCTTCAGATGCTGAGAAAGCCATCGCACGGCGTGTGGCGATGCTTGCATCGAGAACTAATATGATGCTTTCAATTCCAATGATCTTCTTTATGGCAAATGGTCTCTCACATCGAGCCATTGTTGGGCTTTAGTTTTAAAGATAATCATTTTTTTAATCTAAAGTCATGCTTACGGCGGCATCAGCCGCCGTTTGCATTTTATTAAAGCTAAGTTTTAAACATAATTTAAGTGACAGAGTTTTACATGACCACACATTTGATGAATACCTATAACCGCCAGCCTGTTACCTTTGTAAAGGGTGAGGGGGTTTGGCTATGGGACGATAAGGGTGAAAAATACCTAGATGCACTGGCAGGTGTTGCGGTCAATGGGTTAGGTCATGGCCACCCAGGTTTAGTTAAAGCTATCAGCGATCAAGCAGCGAGACTAATCCATGTCTCCAACTACTACCATATTGCCGAACAGGAAGCATTGGCAGACAAGTTATGTGAAGTTTCGGGGATGGATAAAGTGTTTTTTTGCAACTCAGGTTGCGAAGCTAACGAAGCGAGTATTAAGTTAGCGCGCCTATATGGGCACAACAAAGGTGTTGAAGTTCCACAAATCATTGTGATGGAGCAATCATTTCATGGTCGGACGCTGGCGACATTGTCGGCGACTGGTAATAGCAAAGTACAAGTTGGTTTTGAGCCACTAGTGACTGGTTTTATACGCGTACCCTATGATGATATTGCAGCGGTTCGTGCAGTCGCAAGGAGTAATGCGAATGTTGTCGCAATTTTAGTTGAACCTGTGCAAGGCGAGGGTGGCATTAATATTCCAAAAGATAGTAGCGCTTACTTGGAAACGCTACGTGGCATTTGCGACGAGCATGATTGGTTGTTGATGGTAGATGAGGTGCAAACCGGCATTGGCCGGACAGGCACCTGGTTTGCTTTTCAGCACACAGCAATTAAACCTGATGTAATGAGTTTGGCGAAGGGGCTAGCATCAGGGGTGCCTATTGGCGCCTGCGTTGCTCATGGCAAGGCGGCTAGTGTTTTTACCTATGGTAAACATGGTTCAACCTTCGGTGGCAATCCTCTAGCCTGTGCCGCGGGCTTAGCGACCCTGAATACCATAGAAGCAGATGGTTTGCGTGAGAATGCAGAAAAAATAGGTAATTTAATTCGTGATGGTTTTATCTCTGAATTCAATGGTAATAGTGCTGTAGTGCAAGTACGTAATGCCGGTTTGATGATCGGGATTGAATTGGATCGGCCATGCGCTGACTTGGTGCAACTAGCTTTAGAGGCTAAGCTACTCATTAATGTGACTGCCGAAAAAGTGGTGCGCTTACTCCCCCCATTAGTCATGAATGAAGCTGAAGCGCATGAATTGGTTCAACGCTTGTCTGCTTTGATTAAAGTGTTTTTAAGCAGCCACTAAGCATTACAATATCATTATCCCCAATACCTAAATAATTAACGCGACAAATATTATGGCAATAAAACATTTTTTACAGTTCAATGACCTCAACCGTGACGAGTTAGAGTACGTATTTGAGCGTGCTCGTTGGATTAAAAGTCAATTCAAAGCCTATAAGCCTTATTGGCCATTGCAAGACCGAACCTTGGTGATGATTTTTGAAAAAGCTAGTACGCGCACGCGCTTGTCATTTGAGGCTGGTATGCAGCAATTGGGCGGGTCAGCCATTTACTTAAATACCCGCGATTCACAGTTAGGTCGTGGTGAGCCGGTAGAAGATGCCGCACAAGTCATCTCGCGTATGAGTGACTTAGTGATGATTCGTACCTTTGAGCAAGAAATTATTGAGCGTTTCGCCGCTAATTCTCGCGTGCCTGTGATTAATGGCCTGACCAATGAATATCATCCTTGCCAGATTCTAGCTGATATCTTTACCTATATTGAACATCGAGGTTCCATACAAGGTAAGACGGTCGCATGGATAGGGGATAGCAATAATGTCTGTAATACCTGGCTGCAAGCTGCAGAGGTGTTAGATTTTAATGTACATGTTTCTACGCCGCCGGGTTACGAAGTAGAGCCTGAGCGCGCCAATTTGTATGGCAATGACCATTTTGAGGTGTTTGCTGATCCTATGGAAGCTGCTAAGGGTGCACATTTAGTGACCACCGATGTCTGGACTAGCATGGGTTTTGAAGCCGAAAACGAAGAGCGCATGATTGACTTTGTGGATTGGCAAGTGGATGGCGATATGATGCGTGTGGCCGCCAAAGATGCGCTCTTTATGCATTGTTTACCGGCACATCGTGGTGAAGAAGTGGCAGCGGAAGTAATCGATGGACCGCACTCTGTGGTGTGGGATGAAGCTGAAAATAGATTACACGTCCAAAAAGCCTTAATGGAATATTTGCTACTGGGCCGCATTAAGTAAAAGTGCCAGATTAGTTTTTATCTAAAGTTATATGAGTTTAATTAGGAAATTTAAGTAATGAGTAATGTGAAAAAAGAAATTAAGAAAGTAGTCTTGGCCTACTCCGGTGGATTAGACACCTCGGTGATTTTAAAATGGCTACAAGATGAATACCAATGTGAAATTGTGACTTTTACCGCTGACTTAGGTCAGGGTGAAGAGCTTGAGCCAGCACGTGCTAAGGCTAAGGCTGCCGGCGTGAAAGAAATTTACATTGATGATGTACGTGAAGAATTTGTGCGTGATTTTGTGTTCCCTATGTTCCGCGCCAACACCGTTTATGAGGGTGAATATTTACTAGGTACTTCAATTGCACGACCATTAATTGCCAAGCGTTTAATTGAAATTGCAGCTGAAACTAATGCTGATGCGATTTCACATGGCGCGACTGGTAAGGGTAATGACCAAGTGCGTTTTGAGCTGGGTGCCTACGCTTTAAATCCAAATATACAAATTATTGCACCATGGCGTGAGTGGGATTTACTATCACGTGAAAAGCTCATGTCTTATGCTGAAAAGCATGGCATTGAAGTGGATATGAAGCATAAACAAGGTGGCAGTCCGTACAGCATGGATGCCAACTTATTGCATATCAGCTATGAAGGTCGTCACCTAGAAAATCCAGCTGCAGAAGCGGAAGAGTCTATGTGGCGCTGGACGGCCAGTCCTGAAAAAGCGCCGGATGCTGCTGAGTATTTGGATATTGAATATGTGAACGGTGATCCAGTGTCTCTTAACGGTGAAGCGATGCGTCCACATGAGCTACTTGCACACCTTAATAAAATCGGTGGTAAGCATGGGATTGGTCGATTAGATCTTGTTGAAAACCGCTACGTGGGCATGAAGTCACGCGGCTGCTATGAAACACCTGGTGGCACTATTATGTTGAAAGCGCATAGAGCCATTGAGTCCATTACTTTGGATCGTGAAGTGGCCCATTTGAAGGATGATTTAATGCCACGCTATGCCAGCATGATTTACAACGGCTATTGGTGGAGTCCTGAGCGTGTGGCGCTACAAACATTGATTGATCACACACAAACGGTTGTGAATGGCTGGGTGCGCGTTAAATTGTATAAAGGCAATGTTATTGTCACTGGCAGAGACAGTAAAACTAACTCTTTATTTGATTCTACAATTGCAACTTTTGAAGATGATAAAGGCGCTTATGATCAAAAAGATGCTGCTGGCTTTATTAAGCTCAATGCTTTGCGTTTGCGCATTGCCGCGAATTTGAAGAAAAGACAGTAATTTTTTGTATTAAATAGGCACCTTACTGAAGCTGGATAAAGTTTCCAGTGCAGTGAAGGTGCTTTTTTTGTTTAAATGGCGAGGCGCTTGCTAGATTTTTTGCTTTTCACCAATATGACTTGCGCCACGTTTCTTGGCTAAGATTACTTGCTTCTGACGTTCAGTAAGACTAGCACGCTTTTCATCCGATATTTTTTCATAGCAATACGGACAGGAAATGCCAGCAGTGTAATGCGGGCTTTGCATCTCTGCAGGGGATAGGGGATGGCGGCAAGCATAGCACTGATCAAACTCACCGACCTCTAAGTTGTGTTTCACCGCCACGCGCTGGTCAAATACAAAGCATTCTCCCTGCCATAGGCTCTCGGCTTCCGGCACCGTTTCTAGATATTTTAGAATGCCGCCTTGTAAGTGAAATACCTCTTCAAACCCTTGGTCCATCATGTAAGAGGACGCTTTTTCACAGCGGATGCCGCCAGTACAAAACATCGCTACTTTTTTATGTTTGGTTTTATCGAAGTGTTTAGCCACGTATTCTGGAAATTCTCGGAATGTAGTGGTCTTAGGGTCAATTGCGCCCTTAAAAGTGCCAATGTCTACTTCGTAATCGTTACGTGTATCAATCAATATGACTTCAGGATCTGAAATAAGGGCATTCCAATCTTCAGGCTTGATGTAGGTGCCGACCAGTTTGGTTGGGCTTACGCCCGGCACACCCAACGTCACAATTTCTTTTTTTAGTTTGACCTTCATGCGATAAAACGGATGTTCAAAGGCATAGGATTCTTTATGCTCTAAATCAGCAAAGCGATTGGCAAATAACGGATCAGTACGTAAATAATCTAGTACGCGATGGATATCATCGGCAAGGCCAGCAATAGTGCCGTTAATCCCTTCTTCAGCTAGCAATAAAGTGCCTTTGATATGATTGCTATTACATGCTCCAAGGATTGGCGCTTGCAGCGCTTTGTAGTCAGGCAGGCTGACAAATTTATATAGGGCTGCAGTTAAATATTGTGGTGATAAATGATCTGGCATGGCAGTGACTGAATTTTTTAAAGGCGCTATTTTAGCACTTGCGTGCATTAAGCTGAAATAAGGAGAATCTCACCGTTGCCGTTACAGGCTGCATCACCCACCCACCTTTGCACGCGTTGCGAGTGTAGTCCAGAAAAACGGCTGTTAAGTTTAGAAAAACTTTGATACAGTAAACTTAAAAATGGCAGTGTAAGCATGCCACAATCCTGCATAGTGGCATGCAGCGCTGGCTTTTTAAGGAGTAACAGTGTGCCATGTTTCATATTAAAACCAGCATACATGCCCACATTGCCCATTACACCAATGGTGCCAGCAATCATACGGCTACCACAGTAGTCGCCGGTATTGCCTTCAATTAATATCAGTCCACGTCGCATCTGATCACCGGCACGGTCGCCAGCATTTCCTTTCACTAACACCGTGCCACCACGCATCCCTTTGCGTTGTCCTGCAGAGGCGCCGCCTAGAAACTCACCGGTGTTGCCGTCGATAATCAGTAAGCCCTTAGCCATATTGCAAGCCGCAAATGCCGCTGTATTACCGTGACAGTGAATTGTGCCGCCGTTTAAATTAAAGCCTAAGTAGGCGCCAACATCGCCGGTAATTTCAAGGCTACCACTATTGATGTGTGCCCCTAGGTAATCAAGCTTACGGCTGCTGTCTTTAAAGTGGATTGTTTGTAAGGCATCGGTGATGGGTGCGCCGCTAATTTCAAATACCGCATCTACACGAAGCTGGTTACGTCCATCACTTAACATTAGACTGGCGATATCTGGGATAGACTTTCCTGCCAAATTTTCTGGGGTAAGGGCAGCACAATTTAAGCTATGCGTTAGCTCTTTTTTTAAGCGCAAAGTTAACGTGCTCATGCGTTTTCCGCTTGCATAATTTCTTGCAACTTAAAGTGATGTGGGCCTAATTTCCCGCCATAGTTGCCGGCAGAAATGCGTTTTACCCCACTGCTTTCACCGAGTTGGCATATGGCAGTGATCCCTACCCGCATGGCGTTGGCGATATCGTCAAAACATAATCCATCAATGACAATTTCCATGACGCTTTCAATCTCAGCTGACAGTTCACTGTCAGTCACACCTTTAAGTGTGGGGCAGAAGGCATCGTTGGTGGACGCGAACATGGTTTTATACTTGCTGCCGACCTTAGAGCCTGAGCGAACGACCCCCCCTGGAAATGGCATAATAACGTTGGGTATTTTTTTCATCGCTTCAATGGCAACCTCTGCCGCGGCCAATGCTAAAGATTGGGAGGTAGCTAGAATAAGAAAGTTTCCGCCACCAATAGCGCGCACCATCCCAGTGGTTTCTTCACATAAAAATTCTCCATCCATTACAGGCACGCGCCAATAGCGTTTATCTGTGATGAGTTTTGATGTTTGGAAGCCGTCTCCAAAAAAGCGTAAATTTTTACCTAGATTAATTTGATCTTCACTATTGATGCCGGCAAACGCCGCGGCGGTAGGGCAGGTGAGCACACATTGCCCCATGCGTGTTTCAAGTTGTTGCATGAGCACTTTGCTGCCCATCGCAAATAACAATACGCTAACACCCGGTCTGCCATCAGGCGTTTCTTTTTCGCCAAGTTCGCCCTCTATACCAGCCTCTACGCCACAACCGATCACAGAAGTGGCGAACCCCGTCATGGCATTGGCGGCATGGTAGGCCCATTTTAGATTTTGCGCAGTGAGGATGACCCGTGTGGCCCGCATATTAAATGCTTCGGCAAAGGTGTCGTCAATTTGTATATTATTAATAATCATGAAGTTTAATAGCCAAACTTAGGCAGTAGGATCGCCGCTTTTGATTTTACCTACCCATTCTTCAATATTAATCGTGCCTTCTACCTCAGCTTGCTGCAGGTCTTTGGTCAGTAATACATCTTGCACTAAATCTAGGCGCTTCCAGCCGGCTAATGGTGTATCACAGTCCATGCGGGGTACGTAGCGCGAATCTCGCACTTTGGTCATTTGATGGATGTAACGTGGGCAATTCTGCCAAAACTCAGATAATTTCACGCGCACGATGTAATCCGCTTCTTTATATTCAGTCATCAGCGGATCGTCACGGGAAATGGTCGCAGTGCCTTGCACGCGCATGCGATGAGGCGTTGAGAAGGAGATGAATAACAAACCCACTTGTGGATTTTGGCTGATGTTTCCCATAGAGAAAAACATGCCATTGCCATCATAACTAGGAAATGCCAACGTCGTCGAATCAAGCACTTTTACAAAGCCGACATCGCCCCCTTTGTAAGAAACCGTTGGGCGGCCTTGGTGATCAACTGAAGATAAAAAGAACATATCGACATGCTCGATAAAACCTTTGGCTTCATCATCAAACTCAGTGCGGCAGACCAGTTGTTCAACGCGGTCAGCCATATCCCTAGTACCAAATTCATCTTGAATACCACGGTGCTCTTTGCCATATAATCTAGTCATAATTGCTCCCCTTTAGCTTGTTATTGGATGTTGCTTGCTTACAATAATCCTACCACGGCCATCTTGACTGATTTCAGTAGCATTAATCTTAAAATTGGCTAACTGCATGGTGTGGTAACGGTCAAAATATTGCTTTAAGTCTTGTTCTACACCGATGTCAAACTCAGGCTGGGCGGTATAAGTTGCTCCCCAGGTCACTTTAATGACCTTACCAGCTTTTACCACCAATTCTCCATCTTTAAACACGTAAGCCGGTTGGGAAAACATGGCCTCGCGGTCAGTTTGTTCGTTGTAAACGGCAATGTCAGCACCAGCGCCAACGCCCAAATGACCACGATCATGCATACCGATAAGTTTGGCTGGACCGGCGCGGGTCATAATGGCAATTTCATAAAGACTATACTCGCGCGTTAAGCTTTTAAGATTACTCATGGCTTGCGCATCTAAATTAAGCTTAGCAAAAGCCTCATTGCGGAAGCTTTTATCCATCAACAAACGAATGAGATGTGGGTAGCTGGTAAACGGTGCCCCGTTAGGATGGTCAGTCGTTAAAAAGATGCGCCACGGGTCGTTGACTGAGAGGAATATTTCTAAACCAATCGCCCATTGCAGCGCGTTAACAAAATTCTGATCACGGTACTTAAAAGGTACAACACCGCAACCAGCATCGCACTCAATATCCATAATCACAGATTTTTTAGGATTAGCATGTTTGGCGTTGATTTGTTGCATCATGCTATCGCCAGAGGCTGTGACAGTTTGGCCAAAAAGAATCTGGCCGACATCAGCGCTGATATTTTTATGCTTGTTGATGGCTTGTGCAATTTCGGCTGCTGCCGATGAAAATTTACGGTCACCTTCTGTGCCATAGCTATGAAACTGGATATGCGTTAGGTGCATAGGCAGGCCATCGGCTGCTTCTATAGTTTTTAATGTAGTCTCAAAGTTGCCAGCGGCGCCCAAGTTATTGCAATGCACATGCAAAGGCTTGGCGATACCTAAGTCATAAACGGCGCGGCTTAAACTTTTTAGTATGTCGCGTGCTGAAACCTGGTAATAGCTGTGCGCTTCGTCTAAGTCGAGCTTGCGTTGATTAAACTTAAAAGCACTAATGCCACCTGCATTGACCACTTTAATGCCAATGGCTTGCGTAGCGTGCAAGGTCCAAGCCACATAATCGTTAATGGCTTTCTGGTCTTTGCCTGCTGCTAACAATCTTAAGAAATAGTCATCATTACCAAGCATTGCATAGCCGCCCTTATCTATCATGGGCGTATCCGCCATTTCTAGATGCGCCTGTCTAGCGTTGATTGGCATCATGGCGGGTTCAAAAGCTGCGGTGTATCCCATTTCTATGTAGCGAAAGCCAGTTTCAGTCGTGTTCGGCGTAGCATGGTGACTGCAGTTAGGGCTGCAGATATGGGCTTCTGGTTCGCTATAGCGGCGTGATTCCTGAAATTCCGGCAACATCATTCGCGCAATATTGATTTTGCCACCACCGATATGGCTATGCATATCAATGGCACCGGCCATGACGACTTTTCCGCTCAGGTCAACACTATGTGAGATTTTTTCAGAACTACTGGGCTTGGCAATAATACGCCCGCCACGAATATAAATATCCTGAACTACGCCGTCTTTGCCGTTGGCTGGATCGTACAGCTTGCCATTTTTAAGCTGTGTAATCATGCTAACAACGCCTCAATTTGCCTAAGGACGTCACTTAATGTGGGTAAGACCTGCTTACGCATCGCTTTAAGGGGTAAGGCCACAGCGCTATCCATACGGAACATGGTGCCAGCATGATCCAAGCCTGGAATGCCAACTGGAATAAATACATCTGGGGTTTGTGTGAACTGCATATCAGGATGGCCGATAACAATTGTCGGTGCCACGCCACTCGGCGGGGCGTATGCATTAAAGGTGCTAATCCATAATAGCGCATCGCAATTGTTAAGCTGCTGCTGGGTGGAGAAGTGGTAAGTGTCGTAGCTAAATTCTCCACCGCGTTGGTGGACATTAAAGCGATTACGCGTTGGGTAACCGCTTAGCCAAGCGCTGGTATTGTTGATGCTGGAGTCTCCGTCGCCGGAGTTGAGTGGCAGTCCTGAGACTCGGGTGTTTTCATTAAGTGTGGCGATAAGCTGGGTAATGCTTTGAACCGTTAATTCTGCATGGGGGATTTTTAAACAGCCAACTGACCATACGATTACTGCATATTTAGCAGCTTTTATTTTTGCAAGCACTGCTTTTAACACAGTTACGCTTACCCCGGCAATTTCGTGAGCATCTAATTTTTTGTTGTGCGCCAGTGCATTTAAGGCGCTCATGATGGCTGGTAAGTCTGCATTTTCCGCCATCACAACAGTGGGTGCGTGGCCATTTGGTGAAATGCCAGCACTGGTATTGCCAGTTGCCGCTAAGAAAATTACCTCAGGGGTGGCTTTGTTAAATAAGTTATCAGCGTTCCATACTAGCTTTTCGAAAAAACGCGGATGGCTAGTAACGATATCAGTGCCGATGGCTACAATCAGATCTGCACGGTTTTTAACTTCAGTCAGCGTGGTGGTTTGCCAGCCACTATTTTGCATGGCTAATGTGTTGCGAACTGTGGATTCACTATGCATATGATCAAGGGTGGCACCTGCTTTCTCGGCCAAAGCCATCACGCTACGCATGCCTTGAACCTCAGTACCTAAGCCGGCAAATAAAGGCTGGTTGCTGTCATATAGGATTTTAGCGGCGGCTTTGACTGCAGCATTAAGATCACAATCCACTCCAAACATGCTGGGGCTGGTATTTGAAACGGCTTGTGTAAAGAAAATTTGGCTTTTTTGACAACCATTTTTAACTGGTATTGGCGCGGAATTGCCTACGAGCAGATCATCACAAAGTAAGCCACAGGCTGGGCAGGTGGCCGATATCAATTGAACTGAATCATCAAGAATTTTCATCGCTGTGGGATTTTGCCACATAGTGAAAGCTTTTATACAATCTTATTGCAAATAACTATCGCAAAATGTAGGTTTATTTTAAGTGCCAAAAATGGTATTTTATCGTTCTTTTCAATAAGTTAATTTAATGGAGTTGTTATGGCTGTTCAACGCACGCTTTCTATCATCAAACCTGATGCAGTAGCAAAAAATGTAATCGGTAAAATCTACACACGTTTTGAAAATGCAGGTTTAAAAATTGTAGCTGCAAGAATGGCACAATTAACACAAGCTGAAGCGGAAGGCTTTTACGCAGTTCACGCTGCACGCCCATTCTTTGGTGATTTAGTTAAATTCATGATTTCAGGTCCTGTGATGATTCAAGCCCTAGAAGGCGAAAACGCAGTGCAAGTGCACCGTGATTTAATGGGTGCAACTAACCCAAAAGAAGCCGCTGCTGGCACAATCCGTGCTGATTTCGCGGAAAGTATTGATGCTAATGCTGTACACGGTTCAGATTCAGCAGAAAATGCTGCAATTGAAATCGCTTACTTCTTCGGTAAGTAGTATTAGTTAATAAGGTAAAAAAACAATTTTGGTTAATCTACTCAACTTCAATCAACCACAACTGGCACAATGGTTTGCCGAACGCGGCGAGAAGCCGTTCCGTGCAAAGCAGTTAATGCGCTGGATGCATCATTTTGCGGTGCATGATTTTGAGCAGATGACCGATATTGCAAAAGTATTACGCGAAAAATTGTCGGCTGAGGCGACAATCTCCTTACCTGCTGTACAGTCTGAGTTGGTTTCTAATGATGGTACTCGCAAATGGTTAATTGGAGCGGATGCCGCCAATAGTATAGAAACCGTATTTATCCCAGAAGATGAACGGGGCACGCTGTGCATTTCCTCGCAAGTAGGTTGCGCTTTGGAGTGCACATTCTGTTCTACGGGTCGTCAGGGTTTTAATCGCAACTTAAGTGTTGCAGAAATCATTGGACAGTTGGCAATTGCTAATCAATCCCTAAGACAAGAAAGTGGTTATGATCTATTGCCGATTTCTGACCGCATTATTAGTAATGTCGTGATGATGGGCATGGGAGAACCGCTGGCAAACTACGACAATGTAGTGACCGCCATGCAAATTATGTTAGATGATAGTGCTTACGGTTTAAGTCGCCGTCGTGTGACATTATCAACATCAGGCTTAGTGCCAGCGATGGATAGATTAAAAGAAGATTGTCCTGTCGCACTTGCAGTTAGTTTACACGCGCCAAACGACGCTTTACGTGATGTGTTGGTGCCAATTAATAAGAAATATCCTTTAAAAGAATTAATGGCAGCTTGTAATCGCTATTTAGAAAAAGCGCCGCGTGATTTTGTTACCTTTGAATATGTGATGCTTGATGGCGTCAATGATACTGCCGAGCATGCTTATGAGCTACTGGCTTTGGTACAGAATGTTTCATGCAAGTTTAACTTGATTCCATTTAATCCATTTCCAAACAGTGGTTATGACACGTCTAAAGCCAGTCACATCCGTGTGTTCCGTGATATTTTAATGCAGGCTGGCTATGTGGTCACTGTCCGTAAAACCCGCGGTGAAGATATTGATGCTGCTTGCGGTCAACTAGCGGGTAAAGTGCTAGATAAAACGCAACGCGTAGCTAAGCGCATTCCAATTGAGTTGCTGCCATGAAAGGTAGCGTAAGTTCATTGCGTAATAAAACTTTACTAGGTGCTAAACGGTATTTAAATAAAACCTTACAATTAGTGCCATTATCGGCTTCTAGAGCTTATTAATTGGCAAACATACAGTTTAATAATGATGTGGTTGCGGCTAAAGTCACTTTGCAAAGCGGAAAATAACAATGGAAGATAAATTGGTAGTGAATGACTTGATACAGCAAGTGGAGCCCAGCACATTGGGTGGCAGGTTAGCTGTAGCCAGAGAAGCTAAACAACTTACGCAACAAGATGTTTCTAACACTTTACGTCTAAGTCTTAAGCAAGTTGCTGACTTGGAAAATAGTGACTTTGCCGCTTTGCCAGAACCTATGGTAACACGTGGTTTTATTCGCAATTACGCACGTCTGTTAGATTTGGATGCAGAACCGTTATTGGCGATCTACCGTGCCCAAGTGCCCGATAGGTTGCCTGACGCAATTCTCGTACAGTCATCTATGCACTTTGAGATGCCAACTAAAGGCAATCATTTATGGTTTAAGTACGTATTAGGTAGTGCTGTACTGTTGGTACTTGTCTTGTTATGGTTTGCTTACATGCCAAAGTATGAAAAACCGGCAGTGGAAAAGTTAAATGCAACTGAACATTTAGTGGTAGAGCAGTCTTTGCCAGAAATAGCTTTGCCTGCAGCAGAACGCTTGGCTGGGTCTGATACAGAGGTCTTGAATTTGCCTAATGCAGATGTAGCGTCAATTGCTTCAAATTCAACAACACCAGCAGCCGTTCTCGCAGAACCTAAATCAGTTGTTAAATTAGAGGCGCCTGCCAAAGTTGAAGTTAAAGGGAATGTGCCGGCTAGTATGTCTAAAAAAGTTACTGTGACGTGTACTGACTCTAGCTGGATGCAGGCTAAAGATAAGTCAGGTAAGGTTGTTTTTGAGAAGAAGTTAGCTGCGGGCAGTACAGAAACTTTTGATGGTGAGATGCCATTGTCAATATGGATTGGTAATGCTAAAGGCACAAGTTTGACGTTCTTAGGCAAGCCAGTCGATTTGACTGCTTCTACGCAAAATAATGTTGCCCGACTAACTTTGGAATAAATGGTGAACATCGTTTCTGAGAGTAGTCCTTTAGTACACCTAAATCATCCCCGTAGGACATTGCAGGTGATGATTGGTCATGTGCCAGTGGGTGGAGGGGTGGGCGGTACGCTCTGTGCGCCAGTGGTAGTGCAAAGCATGACCAATACTGATACAGCTGATGCGCAAGCCACGATTAAACAAGTGCATGAGTTATGGCAAGCGGGTAGCGAAGTGGTACGCATCACTGTCAACTCTCCTGAGGCTGCCGCTCAGGTCGCCAACGTGCGGCGCGGCTTAGATGCTTTAGGTTGTAATGTGCCCTTGGTTGGAGACTTTCATTACAACGGCCATAAACTATTAGCACAATATCCTGATTGCGCACAGGCCCTAGCTAAGTACCGTATTAATCCTGGCAATGTCGGTAAAGGCACTAAGCGGGATGAGCAGTTTGCTGCGATGATAGAAGCTGCGATTCATTACCAAAAATCTGTGCGTATTGGGGTTAATTGGGGCAGTCTTGATCAAGCCAAAATGGCGCAAATGATGGATGATAATGCTAAGCTGGCTGAGCCTCTGTCATCAGCTGCGCTCATGCGTGAAGCCTTAATTCAATCGGCACTGGAAAGTGCTGAACAAGCAGTCGCTTTAGGTCTAGCACCCAATCAAATTATTATTTCCTGCAAGGTCAGTAATGTGCAGGACTTAGTTAAGGTCTATAGCGACTTAGCGCAACGTAGCCAATACCCTTTGCATTTGGGTCTGACCGAAGCCGGTATGGGATCTAAAGGTATTGTCGCATCCACAGCAGCGCTCGCTTTACTGCTACAACAGGGGATAGGGAATACCATACGCGTCTCACTGACCCCTGAGCCTAATGAGTCTCGTACTAAAGAAGTGATTGTGGCGCAAGAAATTTTACAAACGATGGGCATCCGTTCTTTTACCCCATTGGTGACGGCTTGCCCTGGATGCGGTCGCACGACCTCAACCTATTTTCAAGAGTTGGCAATGCAAATCCAAACCTACTTGCGCAATCAAATGCCGCTATGGCGTGATAATTACGCTGGGGTGGAAAATATGAATGTGGCTGTGATGGGTTGTGTCGTAAATGGTCCTGGTGAATCTAAGCTTGCGAATATTGGCATTAGCTTGCCTGGCACAGGAGAAACGCCAGTCGCACCAGTATTCGTTGACGGTGAAAAAACGGTAACACTTAAAGGTGATCATATTGCCCAAGAATTCCAAGCAATTGTCGAAGACTACGTCCAGACCCACTACGCGCTAGGCGGCAAGCTACATCAGGCCGCCGCTATCGTGAACAACAAAACTATTCCAATCAAAGTAATCGCATAATGTCTGACCAAGAAAAACAAACTCAAATAGTCCAAAATACAAAAAAATCTGAAGCTAAAGTCTTGAAGCCGACTAAATTTCAAAGCGTAAAAGGTTTTTACGATATTTTGCCTGAGCACACAGCATTGTGGTTTAAGCTCGAAGATACAGCCCGTCGTGTGCTGGCGCAATACGGGTATAAAAATATACGTATGCCCTTGGTAGAACCCACCGATTTATTTGTGCGTTCCGTAGGAGAACATACCGATATTGTAGAAAAAGAAATGTACGCATGGGAAGATCATTTGAATGGTGATCATTTGGCCTTACGTCCAGAAGGCACGGCCGGTTGTGTGCGTGCAGTAGTTGAGCATAATTTAACTTATAACGGCCCTGTAAGGCTTTGGTATAGTGGCGCTATGTTTAGGCACGAGAATGTGCAAAAAGGTCGTCAGCGCCAGTTTCATCAAGTTGGTGTAGAGGCTTTTGGTTTTGATAGTCCGCAGGTGGATGCGGAACAAATTGTAATGTTGGCTAGGTTGTGGCGTGAGTTAGGTATCGTCGATGTTGCGTTGCAAATTAACAGCATAGGCGATGCGCATGAACGCGCGGCCTATCGAGGCACGTTGATTCAGTATTTTGAACAGCATTTAGAAGTTTTAGATGACGATGCTACGCGTCGTTTGTATACGAATCCTTTACGTATTTTAGATAGTAAAAATCCACGTATGCAAGCCTTGTGCGAATCTGCACCCAAGCTTATTGATAGTTTAGGGGAAGCAAGCCGCACACATTTTGATGGATTATGTGCATTATTGGATGCAGCGGGTGTTGCTTATTTGATTAATGCGCGATTGGTGCGGGGTTTGGATTATTACAATCGTACGGTGTTTGAATGGGTGACCACTAAATTGGGCGCACAGGGCACGATTGCTGGAGGTGGCCGCTATGATGCTTTGGTTGAGCGTTTAGGCGGGGACGCAACGCCCGCCTGTGGTTTTGGTATAGGCTTGGAGCGAGTATTTTTATTGATGCAAGAATATGGGGTTAGCGCCACCGATGCTCCGCAGGTTTATTTGGTTAATGTGGGCGATTTAGCGGAACAACAAGCATTTAAGATTGCCGAACAATTGCGTAATGCCGATATTGAAGTGGTATTGCACGCTGGTGGCGGTAGTTTTAAATCACAAATGAAAAAAGCTGATAGAAGCCAAGCGCAGTTTGCCTTGATTTTGGGCGAGGATGAAGTGGCTCAGCAACAGGTGATTTTAAAGCCTATGCAGGCTAGTGGCGAGCAATTACTATGTAGTATTGATGAGGCGATTAAGCACTTGGTTACGCACCGTAGCCTGTAAACCATCTTTGACTTCCTCCCCCACGAATAACGAAGGGGATTCCTACTGCGTTTAATCAGTTAAGATTAACTCGCTTCGGTGGGTTCTTGTTGCTGACGACATTAATGCATCGTTCACTTCACAAGTTAACTGGGCATGTCCTGCCCTTTTGATATTAATAGCACCAACCACATCCGCATGATTGGTATATCCGCACGCCACACATAGAAACATCGATTGTGTGGGACGGTTATCACCTGAGATATGCTTGCAACATGGGCAAGTCCGACTGGTGTTCTTAGGTGTTACTGCCATGCATTCCCCACCGTTCCAGTTGGACTTATATTCTAGTTGCCGTCTAAATTCACCCCAGCCCTGATCCAGTATCGAACGGTTTAACCCTGACTTCTGTTTCACTTTTCTACCTGGGGACTCGATAGTACCTTTGCTTGACTTGGACATATTACTGATCTGCAGATCTTCTACAAAGATCATCGCGTGGTTTTTGCTGATGATGTTTGAAGTTTTATGCAGGAAATCTAGTCTTGCGTGGGCAATATCAGCATGCACTTGTGCTACTTTATTTTTAGCTTTAATCCAGTTCTTACTAAATTTCTTTTTACGACTCATTCTCCGTTGATACTTGGTTAATTTAACTTGATGCTGCTTAAAGCTGTTTAAGGGTGTAATGAATGTGGCGTCACTTAATGTAGCAAAGCGGGTAATCCCAACATCAATCCCGATAGAAGACATGGCTGGATGTATTTCTTGTACAACGGAGCGCTCCGTTTGTACAGTCATGAACCACTTATTAGATTTATAGGAGAGCGTGACGTTCTTCACTAATCCTTCAATGTCTCGGCTATTGCGATATCTGACCCAACCTAATTTAGGCAGTTTAATTCTTGAATTGGATTTTTCTAACGCACAGCCTTGCGGATACCTGAAGCCACCACCTTGAGATTTCTTTTTAAAGGTAGGAAAGTCCGCATTTCCCTTAAAGAAGGCCACGTAGGCTTTATCTAAATCCATGAGGGATTGCTGTAATACCTGGGAGGGGGCTTCTGCTAGGAAGAGATGTAGACGCTTCCATTTCGGAAGTTGATTAGCAAGGTTGACTTAGCCTGCACTCTTTTTAAATCTGCGGTAATAACGTACACTGAGCGCTAATGCTTTATTGAACACAAACCGTCTTGAACCTGAGAACTGACGCATTAATTTCTGGTGTTGACCAGTCGGCATCAGTTCGAACTTATAGGCCTGTAAGCGTTTAACTTCCATTAAGCATTGTACCATTTACGCACTAGTGATACCGTCACGTTCACTGGTTATTAGGGTGTAAATAATGATTAATTTAATTGAACGTCTTTGACGTTCGCAAATTACAGAAGGTGAATTGCCGCATAGCGGCAAGATAAGCTCCACTGGCAGATCACAGCCCTAAAGGGCCGTGTTTTACATTGCAAATGATAAAACTGAGTAGACCATGACCGTTACATCAAGTGTTGATAATATAAGTAGTGGCCAACCATTGCTCCAGCTTGAGCATCTAAGCGTAGCGTCCAAAAAGTTGCCCAGTCATTGCCTGGTTAATGATGTAAGTTTTAGTATAGAAGCCGGTAAAACAACCTGTGTCGTTGGTGAGTCTGGCAGTGGAAAAAGTTTAACGGCATTGTCAGTGATGGGGTTGTTGTCTAAGCAGTTGCAGCTAAGTAGCGGCAAAGTGCTATTTAATGATGCTGAGTTAGGCATACTTGATCTTGCGCATCTAGATTCGGAAAGTCTGCGCAAAATTCGAGGTGCCAAAATTGCAATGATTTTTCAAGAGCCGATGACGTCGCTTAATCCAGTGCTCACCATAGGTTATCAAATTGGTGAAAGCCTAACGACACATTTGGGATTAAAAGGCGCTGCCCTCAAAATCAGAATAGCCAGTTTATTAGAGATGGTCGGTATTCCAGTTGATCGTGCCAATAGTTATCCTGATGAGCTGTCCGGCGGGCAAAGGCAGCGCGTCATGATTGCCATGAGTATTGCTTGCGAGCCTCAATTGCTCATTGCAGATGAACCTACCACCGCGCTTGATGTAACCGTACAAGCCCAAATACTTAAACTGCTTGATTCGCTTAAAAATCGCATGAACATGGGTATGTTATTTATTACCCATGATTTTGGTGTAGTGGCTGACATTGCTGACAATGTGGTGGTGATGTTTAGAGGGAAAATTGTTGAGTCTGGCACTAAGTCGGACGTTTTAAATTATCCGCAGCATCCTTATACCAAAGCTTTGTTGGCCTGTGTGCCTGATGTCGATGGTGTAAAGCCTTTGCAACCAATTGATTATCGTTGGTTGGACGAGTTGTCTCCTGTAGGGGTGTTAGAGGAAGAGTTGCAATGACTGATACCGTTTTAGTCGCGAATAATTTAGTTAAAACCTATAGCCAGCGTAGCGGTAAATTTGGTTTTGGTACAACCTTGGTTAAAGCGTTGGATGATGTCAGTATCAGTTTGCGACGTGGAAGTACCTTAGCGGTGGTTGGGGAATCTGGCAGTGGTAAATCCACGTTGGCACGTTGTCTGTTACAATTGCAACCCTTGGATAGTGGAGAAGTGCTGTTTTCTGGACAAGATTTGTCTAAAATGAGCGGTAAAGAGCTCCGAGTGGCACGTAAGGATCTGCAAATGGTGTTTCAAGATCCGTTTGCTTCATTGAATCCACGCATGCGTGTGGGTGAAATTGTAGGTGAAGGGTTGCTGATTCACGCAATAGGTAATCAAGCGACTCAGCAACAGCAAGTGATTGCTATGCTAAAGCGGGTAGGGCTTAGTGAAGCCGATATGCAAAAATATCCGCATGAGTTTTCTGGCGGGCAAAGACAGCGTATCGGTATAGCGCGGGCTTTAGTGTTGCAACCAAAAGTAGTAGTGTGTGATGAACCTGTATCGGCACTAGATGTATCAATACAGGCGCAGATATTGTTGTTATTAAAAGAATTGCAGCAGGAAATGGCGCTAAGCTATGTCTTTATTAGCCATGATTTACGCGTGGTACGCCATATTGCCAACGATATCGTGGTGATGAACGCAGGTAAAGTAGTGGAGCAGGGGTCGGTTGTGGATATTTACAGGCAACCGCAACATGAGTACACACGTAATTTATTGGCGGCAATTCCTGGTAAAAAAGCGGCATAGCTGCTGGGTTTAAAAAACCTCAAACATGTTTAAAAATCAACTTAGATAAGTAGAATTTAGGAAAAGAAATGGCATACGATTTAGAAGAGCAAGAGCAGTTAGACGAATTTAAGGCGTGGTGGAAACTCTACGGAAAAATGGTGATTAACGCTGCCTTAGCCGCACTATTGGCTTACGCCGTATTTCAAGGCTGGACCTATTACAAAAACAATCAAGCAGTGACTGCATCAACGCAGTATCAAGAGTTGTTAGTGACGGATGAAAAAGACTTAAAAGCAATTCAGGGTAAATCTGCCGCATTGATGGAAAAGTATAGTGCAACCCCGTACGCTGGACGTGCGGCTCTATTTGCAGCTAAAGCTAATTATCAAGCCGGTGATGCAAAAAGTGCAAAAGCACAACTGACCTGGACGGTTAGTCACGCACAGGAAACTTCAGTGGCGGCTTTGGCAAGCTTGCAATTAGCCAATATATTGGCAGAAGAAAAAGACTCTGACGGCGCACTAAAAGTGCTGGCGGCTAAACATGATGCAGGGTTTGATGGTTTATTTGCCGATCTAAAAGGTGATATTTTGGTGGGTATGGGGAAAACGACTGAGGCTAAGCTTGCTTATCAAGAAGCTTTGGCTAAGTTGGATCCACAAGGTAAATATCGTGCACTTACCAAGCAAAAGTTAGAGTCACTAGGTTAAATCATCATTGCTTAATCAATAAATCACTAGTTACTATTTGCAATTAACCATTGGTACTGTCATTCAGTTGGCGGCACCTAATCTGGCTGGAGTATAGTTTTTGTGTTCATAAAGTCTATCAAAAAGTATTTTAATCCACTTTTACTTTCGAGTTTACTGCTCTTGAACGCCTGTAGCAGTATTACCGATCTTAAAACCGATATTTCTGATCGTATTTTTGGCCATGAGGCTTCAGATCCACCAGAAGCGTTGACGGAAATTAAAGCCACAGCTAACGCTAATGTCTTATGGCAAGCCAAAGTAGGGGATGCAGGTGGTTATGCATTTACACCAGTAGTTGAAGCAGGTTATGCGTATGTAGCGTCTGCTAATGGCGATGTGGTGAAGTTTGATGCCATTACTGGTAAGCAATTGTGGCGCGTGAATGCTGGTGAAAATCTTTCTAGCGGGGTAGGTGTCGGTGGCAGCTTAGTCATGGTATGTACACAACGCGGCATGGTTTATGCTTTTGATCTGGCTGGTAAAATGCAGTGGAAGTCTAAGTTAAGTAGCGAAGCGCTAAGTCCACCTAAGTATTTTGATGGTTTGGTCATTGTGCGTACTGGGGATAGCCGTATTTTTGGTATTAATGCCAGTGATGGTAGTCGTAAATGGGTTTATGACCGCACTAGTCCAGCGCTCACCTTGCGAAGTTCTGCAGGTTTAGTGGTTGATGGTGGTGTGGTTTATGCGGGATTTGCCGGTGGTAAGCTAGTAGCTGTCCGCGCCGATAATGGTAAAGGCTTATGGGAAGCCTCAGTAGCACAACCTAAAGGCGTTACTGAGATTGAACGTATAGCCGACATTACCAGCCTGCCAGTCGTTGATGGTCCATTGGTGTATGCAGTAGCGTATCAGGGTCGAGTGGCTGCAGTAGATAGAAATTCAGGCCGTGTCGTTTGGAATCGAGATATTTCAAGCCTAACTGGCTTAGATGCAGAAGATGCGCGCATTTTTGTTTCGCACGCGATTGGTTCCGTATATGCCTTGGATTATGCAACAGGCAAAACGTATTGGCGCCAAGCAGCACTTAAAAATCGTCAACTCTCAACACCAGTGCCTATGGGTAGCTTGGTTGCAGTTGGCGACGTAGAAGGCTATGTGCACTTTTTAAATCGTGAAGACGGCGCAATCGCGGCTAGAGTGAAAACTAATAGTAGTCAGATTATGCCGAAAATGACGTTGATTAACAGCAACACCCTGCTAGCACAAACTCGCGATGGTGGCATTTACGCGATTCAAGTCAAATAAAAAAACTCAGGCTTGGCCTGAGTGGTTCAAGAATTACTTAGCTATAGCAGCTTAAGTTCATATTACTAAGTTAAATTTATTTAACTTAAGCACTATTTAGAAGGCTCGTATGTTACCTACCATTGTTTTGGTTGGCCGACCCAATGTCGGCAAATCCACATTATTTAATCGCTTAACCAAAAGTCGTGATGCTTTAGTCGCTGACTTGCCCGGATTAACGCGTGATCGTCACTACGGACGTGGTGTTGGTGCAAGTCAACCTTACTTGGTTGTTGATACTGGTGGTTTTGAGCCAAATACAGATAGTGGTATTTTAAAAGCCATGGCAGTGCAAACACTATTAGCCATTGATGAAGCCGATGTCATTATATTTATCGTGGATGGTCGTCAAGGCGCAACCCCTCAAGATATGGAAGTGGCTAATCGTTTACGCCGTTGTAAATGCCCAGTATTGCTTGCGGTGAATAAAACTGAAGGCATGAATAAAGCGGTGGTGAGTGCAGAGTTTCATGAATTAGGCTTAGGCGATCCTCTCTCTATTTCATCTGCACACGGTGAAGGCGTTAAAGACATTATTGATTTGGCTTTGGAGAGTTTTCAAGAGGTTGAGCCAGAACCAGAAGAAGATTACAGCGCAGATCGTGTGACTAAGGTCGCTATTGTTGGTCGACCTAATGTAGGAAAGTCCACACTGGTCAATGCGCTGCTAGGTGAAGATCGTGTGATTGCTTTTGATGAGCCTGGCACTACGCGTGACTCTATTTCAATTGATTTAGAAAAAAATGGTAAGCACTACACATTAATTGATACCGCTGGCGTGCGTAAGCGTGGGCGAGTATTAGAAGCAGTAGAAAAGTTTTCGGTCATTAAAACCATACAGTCGATTGAAGAGGCTAATGTGGTGATCTTGGTGGTTGATGCGCAAGAGGGTATCACTGAACAAGATGCGCACGTGGCAGCGTACATCTTAGAAGCTGGTCGCGCACTCGTTGTGGCGATTAATAAGTGGGATGGCCTCAAAGAAGAAGAGCGAGATTGGGTTAAACGTGAAATTGATCGAAAGTTGATGTTCTTGGATTTTGCTGAATTTCACTATATTTCTGCGTTACGTAAGAAGGGTCTGCCTGAGTTGTTTACGTCAGTGGATGTGGCTTTTAAAGCTGCCTTTGCCAAACTTTCAACGCCACAACTTACCCGTGTGTTAATTGATGCGGTGCAACAACATCAACCACCAATCAGTCGTGGTATCCGTCCAAAGCTTCGTTATGCCCATCAGGGTGGTAGTAATCCACCTATTGTGGTGGTGCATGGTAATCATGTGGATGGTGTCAAAGATGCTTATACACGCTTCTTAGAAAAGACGTTCCGTAGAACCTTTCAGTTATCAGGCACACCGCTCCGTGTTCAATATAAACAAGGCAGCAATCCGTTTGCTGAAGATGATGATAAACGTAAGCCTGGTGAAGGCATTGTCAGTATGCGTCGCCGTAAAACCGCGCACAGAGCTGAATTGAAAGCCAAGAAGATTGTTGAAGACAAAGATAGAAGCGCAAAAAAACGCTAGTGTATAAACACTAGCGTTGTGATTGGACAGATGGCGCGCTTAATTCGCGCTATCTTAGTCAAGTCTTAGTACAAACTCTCCCAGAATTTCCACCATACACGTTCATCAGCAGGGGCATTTTTACCTAAGAACGCGCTGTCAGGGTAATTGGTTTTTAATACCCGTAGGGTGTCGGCTTTTAGATCATCTAAGCTCAGTAAGTCATAGGCACTAATCATAATAATCAAAGCTTCTTCTACACTAGGTGATTGTGGGTAAAATTCAATCACATATTTACCGCGATTGACGGCTGCTAAATAAGCTTGGCGTTTCATATAATAGCGCGCTACGTGTAACTCATGCTCTGCCAAGCTGTTAGCTAAATAGACCATACGTTGCGAGGCATCTTTTACATATTTACTGTTTGGGTAGCGGCTGACCAACTCTTTAAATGTGGCAAAAGAGTCACGAAGTGAGCGAGGGTCGCGGTCACTAATTTGTTGTTTACTTAGTTTCTCAATGACACCGCGCTCGTTAAAAACGGCTAAGCCTTTTAAGTAGTAAGCGTAGTCAACGTTAGGGTGATTTGGATGCAGTTTAATAAAACGATCTGCAGCAGCTACACATAATATAGGATCTTGTTTTTTATATTGCGCATAAGCGATTTCAAGTTGCGCCTGCGCTGCGAAGCGACCATTAGGATAGCGTGACTCAAGTTTGCCAAAATAAATAATAGCCTTGTCATATTCTTTATTAAGCATCTTGTCCGCACCTTCAGCATAGATGCGCTCAGCGGTCCAGCCTTTAGTATCGTCCAGTTCGGAAGGTGGGCCAAAGATCGCACAACCATTGAGTAACAAAGCAAACATTAAAACTAAGATATACTTCATGCCAAAACCACCTTTAAGAATTAAGCACAATTATAACCGATGACAGACGCTACTCGTATATCTCTTACCATTCCCCATGATTTAGGCGGCTTACGCTTAGATGTTGCTCTACAACGTATGTTGCCAGAGCACTCACGCTCACGATTACAAGCTTGGATTAAAGAGGGGTTGGTAATGCTTGATGCTACGGCTACCACCTCTAAAACCAAGGTTTGGGGTGGAGAGCAGGTGGTGGTGCAGGTGCAGGTTAAACCTGAAAGCTATGCCTTTACTGCAGAAAATATTCCTTTAGATATTGTTTACGAAGATGATCACATTCTGGTGGTGAATAAGCCTGCCGGTATGGTGGTGCATCCTGCCGCAGGCAATTGGAGTGGCACCTTGCTTAATGCTTTATTATTTCATGCACCACATTTAAAAGATGTACCGCGCGCGGGCATCGTGCACCGATTGGATAAAGACACAAGTGGCTTGTTGGTCGTGGCCAAAACTTTGGCAGCACAAACTAATCTAGTACGCCAGTTGCAAGCACGTACTGTTAAGCGTGAATACCGTGCCATTGTTTGGGGTCAAATTTGGCGTAATGGAGTCATCGATCAGCCAATAGGCCGTGATCCACGCTCACGTACCAAAATGGCCATTAACCGATCTGGGAAGACCGCAGTCACCCGTTATGAGGTGCTTGAGCGTTTTTCAGTGCAAACATATATGCGTTGCAATTTAGAAACTGGGCGTACCCATCAAATTCGTGTGCATATGCAACACATAAAAGCACCTATTGTGGGTGATCCTGTATATGGCTTTCGTGGCATCGTGCCGATACGTGCCATGACCCAAACCCTTCGCGATGCGGTTGATGGATTTAAGCGACAAGCTTTGCATGCGATTAAACTTGGATTGCTACACCCAGAAACCGATGAGTTTGTGGAGTGGCAAATTGAGTTGGCGGATGACATGAAAGCATTGCTTGAAGCCATGCGTCATGAAGACGAGCGACCTGATGACGAAGAAGAGTTTGAGTTAAGTTTTGGTGGACTCAGAACAGAGCCCTATCTCGCCGACGAAGACGAAGATGATGATGAGTTTGACGATGATGAATACGCTGACGATGAAGGCGAACTTGAAGATGATGCTGATGTGGAACCAGACGAAGAAACGTAGCAAACATGCTTCAGCTAGACTTTATTCAGCCTAATTGGCCGGCGCCGGCCAATGTTAAATCTCTGCAAACTACACGTGTTGGTGGAATTAGTGTTGGGCCTTATTCCAGTCTAAATTTAGGTGCACATGTTGGTGATGACCGCCTTTTCGTGGATCACAACCGACAATTGCTAGCGCCTTACTTACCTAGCTCTCCAGTTTGGATTAATCAAGTGCATGGCATAGGGGTGATTAACGCCACATCAAGCAAAAGTTTGCAAGATGCCGATGCTTCTTATAGTACGCTCGCTAATGTCGTGTGTGCCACCATGACCGCCGACTGTTTACCAGTTTTACTTTGCGATAATAAGGGCACTGTAGTGGCAGCAGTGCACGCAGGTTGGCGCGGCTTGTGTGATGGAGTCATTGAGGCTGCGGTACATCAAATGGCAGTGCCCACCAACGAAATTTTAGCTTGGTTAGGTCCAGCTATTGGTCCTCAAGCTTTTGAAGTAGGGGGTGATGTGCGCGCGCAGTTTATTGCAGTAGACCCACATGCCAGTCTCGCTTTTAAACCGCATGCCGATAAATGGCTGTGTGATATCTATCTATTGGCTAAGCAGCGATTACAGAAACTTGGGGTGAGCCAAATTTATGGCGCTACCATCAATACAGAATTTTGCACCTACAGCGAAGCTGAGCGTTTCTATTCGTTTAGGCGTGATAACGTCACTGGTCGCATGGCTAGCTTAATCTGGCTAGAATCTGCGTAACTCCAACGAAGTTTTTTCACTCTTTACTTGGAACTCGTCGGTTTAATGTAGGGTTTCTAAACGAGTCTCTAGTGTCTATAATTATTGTATATCCAGTCGCTTTGTTTGTGGTCTTGATATACGAAACGTGCGATGCTTCTTGTTTAGTCGCTGCTCGTAGTTGAAGTAACTTAATGCAACTTGGAGCATTAGCAGCATATTTACTTGAACATCTAACAGCTTGAGCATCTTCAATCTGTCCGTCCTGAGAAAAAGACCTTGCCATTTCTAGCGTCATACATTCGGTTGCCTCCCATGAAGACCCCGTACTAAATCCAAATAGAACAGCAGAGACCCCGACAGATGTAGAGCCCATACACGGTGCTGTTGGGAGGTTGGCTGGCGCCATAGCTGAAGCTACTGGAATTTTTGGAGCGGCGTAGTTAGATGTAACGGTATTATTGCCAGAAGTGTTGCCGCTTGAAGATGCATTTCCACCTGCGGAGGTTGATGAGCCACCCTGTGATGTAGATGCGCCTGTAGTAGACGTAGAAGATCCTCCAGTACCACCTTGCGAGGTTGATGCACCAGTAGTTAAGTCCCCAACAGTTGATGTAGAAGCGCCAGTCGTCGAAGAGGACGTTCCACCCAACCCGCCAGCACCACCTAGTCCGCCATTAGCAGTAGTAGCTCCTGTTGTTAGTGAGGTATTGGGGCTGTCAGTTTGCGTAATAGCGCCAGTCGCACTTATTGTGACATCTGCGAAAGCATAAGCGCTAGCAAATACCAATGCCAATATGCTTGCTAGTGCAAGCGTACTTTTATTCATTGTGGAACCTTATTGTGAACTCTGGGAGAGGCTTGATGTGGCAACGAAGCTTAAATAAAATTAAATTTGATATAAATTAGATATTATTTTAATAATAATAATAATTATATTGATAATAATTTATGAAAGATAGTATTAATTTAATTTAGTTAAGCCATCTAATATCCAGTTAGATTTATAAGCCCATGTCGGCAGGTATTTTAGAGTCCAAGAAAGTATTGCGACCGTTAGCAACGTTTCGTTTGCAGACACTAAGTAACAATGTGGGTTTTATTTTCTATGGTGTGTTTTAGTATGACGGCGCTTAACTATAAAGCACACTTCGCATACTAAGGGTGCCTAAGTCAAACGACTCGGTCATAAAGCGCAACTGATCGCCGCTATGACGAACAGCGGCGATGTAAAGTAATGGCAGATAGTGCTCATCAGAGGGCACAGCTATTCTTGCGCAGGGACCAGCGCGTTCTATATGCATCAGCGCCTCGTCATCACCATTTTCTAAAGCTGATTTAACGTATTGATCAAAATCACGTGCCCAGTCAGCAGTTTTTCCTTGCATATTGAGTTGCGCTAAATTATGCACAATATTGCCGCTACCTATCAACATTACATCGCGTTGACGTAGTTGTGCTAATTCCCTGGCCAGTTTGAAATGGGTGCGAAAATCTAAATTTAGATCTAAGCTTAACTGAAATATCGGTACATCAGCCTTTGGGAATAGGGATTGTAAAATACACCAAGCACCGTGATCTAGACCCCATTCGGCATTTGTAATTATCTTGCCTGCAGGAAATAAACTTTGGGTTAATTGTGCGAATTCAGGTGCGCCAGGCGCGGCATATTGCTGTGCAAATAATTCAGCGGGAAAGCCGCCAAAGTCATGCAGGGTCTTGGGATGCTTCGATACACATACTTGTGTACCCACAGTTTGCCAATGTGCGGAGATACATAAAATGGCTTTGGGTTGAGGCAAACTAGCACCTAGTGCTTGCCATGCTTCGCGGTAAGGGTTGCTGGTAATCGCTAGCATTGGGTTACCGTGACCAATAAATAGGGCGGGCATGCGGACTATAGGGTTGTTGTTTGTTGAAGATTGAGTCATTTTTTGTAGCCTACAACGCGAATAAAGTGAATGGTTGGACATGATTAAATCCAGTATAAAGCGCGTCAGCCTTCTAGCTCGTTTATAATGCACACTTCCATTTTTGAAGTGTAACCTTTAATGCAATATTTGAGACATCCATGTTGAGCTTTACTGCAACTGCAACTTCATTTTCCACCTTAACTTGGATTGTGTTGGCAAGCCTGCTCGGCGGCGTGTTAAGCGTTTCTTTGGCGGCTATTTTTGCGCTCAGTGTGCGTACAGCGTGGGTGCCCATGTTGGTGAGCTATGCCATAGGCGCTATGTTGGGCGCGGTTTTTCTAGAAATATTGCCACATGCATTTAGTCTCACACAAAACGTAGAAACTGTATCTGCTACTTTGTTACTGGGGTTATTATTATTTTTTGTGTTGGAAAAACTGGTCATATGGCGTCATTGCCATGGTGATCACTGCGAAGTGCATGCGATTCATAGCGAAGCAGATTGTCCAACGCCTCTAGTAAAATCTGAAACCACACATAAATACAAACTAGTCGCCACGGCACCATCTTCAGTGTTGCTAGGACATCACCATAGCCATTCACATGACAGTGGGCGTAGTGGCATGATGATTATGATAGGCGATACTTTTCATAATTTTATTGACGGTATTTTAATTGCCGCAGCTTTTACAGCGGATATCAAATTGGGCGTAGTGACAGCTTTGGCGATTATTGCCCACGAGATTCCGCAAGAAGTGGGTGATTTCTTAATTTTATTGCACTCAGGCTATAGCAAAAAACAGGCTTTGATTTTTAATTTGGTCTCAAGTCTTGCTACATTAGTCGGTGGCTTAATGGCTTATTTCGCCCTGCAGTATGTACAAAGCTGGATTCCTGTCATTTTGGGTTTAGCGGCCTCTAGTTTGCTGTATGTGGCCGTCGCCGATTTAATTCCTGGTTTACATAAACGTACTGAATTAAAAGCAACTTTGCAGCAGGTGTTACTGATCACTCTTGGTGTCGTGACTATCTGGATCGCTCATAGCGTCTTCGACTAAGGCGCGCTTGGCTTGTTTAAATTTGCGGTGTTTGACACCAAGCAACCATAAGAAAAGAGCGCAGGGTAGTAGGCCGTAAAAAAGGAAGGTGAGTAATCCAGCTACTATCGATTTTTCGGTGGCAGCCATTAAGGTCACTACATACATCCAAGCAATGGCAATAATATACATATTTAATTTTTAAAGTTTCTTAGGTTTCTATGATCAATAAATCAACTAAAATAGCCGTACCTAAAGTCGGATTCGTTTCCTTAGGGTGTCCAAAAGCTGGTTCTGACGCAGAGCGTATTCTCACCCAATTGCGCGCTGAAGGCTATGAAATTTCAGGTAGCTACGAAGATGCAGACTTGGTTGTGGTCAATACCTGTGGCTTTATTGATAGTGCGGTGGAAGAATCGTTAGATGCCATCGGTGAAGCCATTAAGAAAAACGGTAAAGTTATCGTTACTGGTTGTTTGGGTGCAAAAAAAGGCGTAGTGGAAGCAGCGCATCCTAGCGTCCTAGCGGTTACTGGTCCACATGCGTTGGAAGAGGTGATGACTGCAGTGCATGCCAATCTACCTAAATTACATGAGCCGTTTATAGACCTAGTTCCACCACAAGGTATACGCCTGACACCTAATCACTATGCCTATTTGAAGATTTCAGAAGGATGTAATCACCGTTGCAGCTTTTGTATTATTCCAAGTATGCGTGGTGATCTAGTCAGTCGTCCAATTGGTGAAGTGTTGAATGAAGCAGAGAATTTAGTCAACGCGGGGGTTTCTGAAATTTTAGTGATTTCGCAAGATACTTCTGCGTATGGTGTAGATGTTAAATATCGACCAGGATTCTGGAATGGCCGTCCAGTCAAAACGCGGATGACTGAGTTATGCGAGAGCCTGAGCGAACTTGGTGTCTGGGTGCGCTTGCATTACGTATATCCTTATCCGCATGTCGATGAAGTGATTCCATTAATGGCTGAAGGTTTGATTTTGCCATACCTAGATGTACCTTTTCAGCACGCCAGTCCGCGCATACTGAAAGCCATGAAGCGTCCAGCTCATGCCGAAAATAATTTAGCGCGCATTAAAGCATGGCGCGAAATATGCCCGGACATTACCGTCCGTAGTACTTTTATTGCAGGATTCCCTGGGGAAACCGAAGATGACTTTAAAATGCTGCTCGACTTTTTAGAAGAAGCACAATTGGATCGGGTTGGATGTTTTGCCTATTCAGCAGTAGATGGCGCTAAGGCCAATGAGTTGCCAGACCATGTGCCTGAATCATTAAAGCAAGAACGCTTAGCTAGATTTATGGAAGTGCAGGAACGTATTAGCGCGGCAAAACTGCAAGCCAAAATCGGTACTATGCAAACGGTTTTGGTTGATGAAGTTGTGACGGATGTAAATGGCAATATTGAAGCTATCGGTCGCACCAAGGCCGATGCGCCGGAAATTGATGGTGTGGTTTATCTAGAGGATGCTGAAGGATTAAGTCCAGGTGATTTTGTGGAAGTGCAAATCACCAAGGCCGATGGTCATGATTTATGGGGTGGTCCGCCACGCGACTAAGCTGAGTGAGCGTTACGCTCAATCAATTAAATAAGTCTGGTAGTACGGGGTTAGGGCGCTGGTTGTCAGCGCGTTCTTCTAGGAAATCAAAGGTTTGTGGGCAGCGTGTAGGTTTTCGCGCAGCTTTACGCTTTTTGCTTGGCATGGCTTCTGTGTTGATATACGGCGTTTGGCTGATGCGTACGTAACCTGATGAGGCTAATTTTTGTGCAGTGGTTTCGAATAGGCTAAGCGGATTATCTATATTTTGTAGGGTCACAACCGCTTTACTCACTTTGAGTACGTTATACATTACGAATTTGCTAGCAGTTTGTTTGCCATAAATTTCGCCGGTGTAAATGTCCATCGTGTCTCCCAGCTCTATCACTATTGTTAAGTCTATATTAGCGCCATGTACATGCTTTAACAAGCTCTCATCTAACGATTCATTTATTTTCTGCGTAGGTTAATATGGGCTTTTATTAAATCGTTGGCTTGAAAGCGAAAGCGGCTACCATCAAAATCTTTCACCCACATATGCAGTAGGCCGCTAAAAAATAGGTGGGTATCCATCGCTAATGCCCGAGGAGTATGTGAGCCCGCAATTAATTGTTGGGCTTGTGCGCGCTCATATGCAATTTGTATTTTTTCAGTAATGCTAGAGCAGTTATTCAGTATTTGTTGCAGCACCGTAGCAAACTCCTCTACATATTCGCATTTAATCATCATGATTTCATACACTTGACGCATTTCTATGTTTTCATTCAAGTCATTGATTGTTTCGCATAAGCTTTTTTCAATTTGCGTAAGTGGATCATCTGCACCGTCTATGGTAAGTGTGTCGTCCATGCGGTCGATTAAGGGTAATAAAACTTGTTCTCGAATGGCATGGAAAATCTCGGTTTTATTTTTAAAGTGCCAATATACTGCGCCTCGTGTGACCGTTGCCTGTGTTGCAATATGCTCTAAAGTTGAGCGACTAACGCCGCGCGCGAGAAATACTGTGCGCGCAGCATCAATAATCCTTTGCCGAGTCAGTTCTGCGTCTTCTTTAGTTTTTCTTACCATTGTTTTCCCCTAAATAACTTATTAAAAATAGGTTATCGCGAGCGATTTGTTAATTTATTAAAAAGATATACATACATCCTTGTTTGTATATAATATATAGTCAAATTGAAATGCAAGCAAGCCCTTTTAATGGTATTTATAGTAAAATCTCAAATAAATTAGCCACTTAGCGCATTTGACACATGGAGTAATCAATGAAAGTAAAAAATGGTATGCAACATCAGCGTGAAATTCGAGCACAGGTTACGTCTAATAGGCTGGTAGCTAAGAGCGCAACTATTGTTTTACTTGCTGCTCTTGCGCTAACGGCTTGCGGGAAAAAAGACGACACGGCTTTGCAGGGTGCGATGCCAGCGATGCCAGTGACTGTAATCGAATTAAAAGCGACGAGTGTGCCAATAAGTGCCGAATCAGTAGCGCAAACTGAAGGTGCAAAAGAAGTGGAGATTCGCCCACGTGTCGGTGGTATCTTGCTTAAAAAGTTATTCAATGAAGGTGAGCCAATTAAAGCCGGTCAAGCGATGTTCCAAATTGATCCGGTACCTTTCCAAATTGCCTTAGCCAATGCTAAAGCGCAATTTTCTCAACAAAAAGCGCGTGCCGAGCAGGCTCAAAGAGAATCTAAGCGTTTACAAAGCTTAATAGCCACACAATCAATTAGCCAGCGTGAGGCCGACAATGCAACTTCTGATTATGCGTTAGCGAGTGCCGGATTATTGCAATATGAGGCGAGCGTACTTAATGCCGAGCTGAATTTGTCATACACCACAGTTATTTCGCCTATTTCAGGTATTGCCGGGCGTTTTGAGTTTTCAGAGGGCGCCTTGGTGAACGCTAATAGCAGTTTACTGACTAAGGTGAGTCAAATTAGTCCAATCTGGGTACGCTTTAGTTTATCTGACAGTGAAGCGGCACAATTGGGTGCGCGTTTAACGCAGACAAATGTTAAAGAGGTTGCGCTCATTTTAGCGGGTGGCGAAGAATATGCGCATAAGGGTAAATTGAATTTTGCAGCTAGCACCATAGATCCTCAGTTGGGTACACAGCAGTTGCGTGCAACTTTTGAAAATGCTGATAAACGTTTGTTGCCTGGCCAGTTTGTTCGTATTCGTGTGACTACGGGGCATCGAGATGGTGTTTTTGTAGTACCACAAACATCAGTATTAACTAACGACCAAGGCAAATTTGTCTTTGTCGTCAATGAAAAAAATGAGGCTACGATCAGGCCTGTTGTCGTGGGTAATTGGGTTGGTCAAGACTGGGTGGTATTAAGCGGGCTTAAAGCAGGTGAAAAAGTGGTCATAGACAATATTATCAAGTTGCGCCCAGGTGCAGTGGTGAGTCCGCATGCCAAAGGTCAGGTGCCCGCTGTAACGACTAAGTCAGCCAAGTAACCTATTTAAGCTAAGTAAGCCCCAACATAAGCGTAAGCCTAATCGAGAAGCTACATGTCCAAATTTTTTATTACTAGGCCTATTTTTGCTAGCGTACTGTCCATCATTATTGTGTTGGCAGGTCTAGCTGCCGCGATGAAGTTGCCTATTGCACAATATCCGCAAATCGCGCCACCTACAGTTTTGGTGACTGCTACATACCCTGGTGCGAGTGCCGATACTTTATCTAAAACCGTCGCTGCCCCCATTGAGGAGCAATTGAGTGGAGTAGAGGGGTTGGTCTACTTTAACTCTAGTGCCGACTCTAGCGGCACATTAACGATTACCGCCACGTTTGAGGTGGGTACTGATATTAACCAAGCCACATTTAACGTGAGTAACCGCGTTAATATTGCATTGCCAAGATTGCCAGAGGATGTGCGCCGTACTGGTTTAGTGGTGCAAAAGCGCTCGAATGATATTTTATTGGTGGTAATGCTGACCGATAAGCAAAAAAAATACGATCCATTATATTTAAGTAATTACGCCACACTCAATGTGCTTGATGAACTTAAGCGTGTTAAAGGGGTGGGAGATGCCAATATTTTTGGTGCCCAAGACTATTCGATGCGTATTTGGCTTCGTCCAGATCGCATGGCGCAACTAGGTGTGACGACCACTGATATTGCTAATAGCATTCAGGCCCAAAATGCACAGTATGCAGCCGGTAAGATTGGCCAAGAGCCTTCACCATCCTCACAGCAGTTAGTCTATACAGTAACGGCTAAAGGCCGCTTGATTGATCCATCTGAGTTCGGGGATATCATTATTCGCGCTGACGGTCCTCGCGGCGTCTTGCATTTGAAAGACGTTGCACGCATTGAGCTGGGGGCCCAATCCTACAATGTGCGTACTGCTTTAGATGGTTTGCCGGGTGTGGGTATCCCAATCTTCTTGCAGACTGGTGCAAATGCACTGGACACGGCACAAGCGATTAAATCTAAAATGACAGAACTTAAAAAGCGCTTTCCAGAAGGAGTTGAATGGGAAGTGCCTTATGACACCAGTAATTTTGTCAAATCTTCTATTATTGAAGTCTTGAAAACTTTGGGTGAAGCCATGTTGTTGGTGGTGTTGGTCGTATTTTTGTTCTTGCAAAGCTGGCGCGCGACCTTGATTCCTTTAATTGCGGTACCTATTTCTTTGGTAGGTACATTTGCCGGCTTATGGATTTTCGGATTTTCTATCAATACATTAACATTGTTTGCCATGGTGCTTTCCATCGGCATTGTGGTGGATGATGCGATTGTAGTGCTGGAGAACGTAGAGCGCTTAATGGCCGAAGAAAAACTGTCGCCGATTAAGGCCGCCGTTAAATCGATGGAACAAGTGTCCGCAGCGGTAGTGGCGATTGTCATGGTGTTATGCGCTGTGTTTATTCCTGTAGCATTCTTGGGCGGTATTGCAGGTGAAATGTACAAGCAATTTGCCGTGACTGTAGCGGTTGCTGTTGTGATTTCAGGGGTGGTGGCATTAACACTTACACCGGCTTTGTGCGCTATTTTATTAAAATCCGTGCATGAAGAATCTGCTTTTTTTAAACCGTTTAATCGAGGTTTTGCCAAACTTACCAATCTTTATATTAGAACCGTTAATTTAACCTTACATCACAAATTTATAGGTAGTTTAGTCTTCGGTTTAATTATTGTATTAGTAGCAGTTTTACTAAGAGCCGTGCCTGGCAGCTTTGTGCCGCCAGAGGATCAAGGTTATGTGGTGGCTGCGGTAATAATGCCTGATGGAGCAACTTTAAGTCGTACTACTAAGACAGCAAATGCGGTGCGTTCAGAAATTGCTAAGGACCCTGCAGTTGCGCATGAATTTTCAGTCTATGGTTATGACCTAATCGGTGGCGGTAATAAAACTAGTGCTGCAACGATGTTTGTGCGATTGAAAGATTGGTCTCAACGCGAAACGACGGCTACTGATATCGTAGGTAAGTTATTCGGTATTGGGATGCAGCAACCAGACGGCATGGCCATCGCCTTTAATCCACCAGCAATCCGTGGTTTGGGTAGTTCCGGCGGTTTTGAAATGTACGTACAAAGTCGTAGTGATTCTAATCCGTTACATTTATCCGCTGTGGTGGGTAGCTTAATTGAAGCCTTAAAAGCAGAAAAACGTTTAACGGGTATTAACACTTTTTTCCGTCCAACCGTGCCACAGTTATTTGTAGAAGTAGATGAGGCTAAAGCGATTTCACAAGGCGTGCCGGTCGCAGACATTTATGCCACTTTGCAAAGTACGATGGGTTCTTTATACATCAATGATTTTAATAAATCTGGCCGTACCTATCGGGTTCAATTGCAAGCTGAAGCTGAGTTCAGAATGAAGGCTGAGGACTTGGGTAAAGTGTATGTGCGGAATAATAAGGGCGCGATGGTCCCTTTATCGGCCTTAAGTAAGATCAGTAATGTGGTGGGTGCGGAGCAGTTAGAGCGTTACAACGGTTTGCTTTCTGCCAAAGTGTTAGGTAGTGGCGCCCCAGGGGTTAGCTCAGGTGAGGCGATCGCAATGGTAGAGAAAATTTCTGCCATGAATCTGCCAGATGGCTATCAAATAGCTTGGACAGGTCAAGCCTACCAGGAAAAACGTACAGGCTCGGCCGCAGTTTTAGCCTTTGGTTTTGCCATTATTATGGTGTTTTTAATCTTGGCGGCACAGTTTGAAACATGGGCCTTACCGCTAGCTGTCATTATGGCGGTGCCATTTGCTTTAGCGGGGGCTTTAATCGCGGTGTTATTGCGTGGTATGCCCAATGACATTTACTTTCAAATCGGAATCATTACCTTAGTAGGATTAGCCGCTAAAAATGCGATTTTAATAGTAGAGTTTGCCAGTCAAAAAATGGAGGCAGGTATGCCCGTGGCGCAGGCTGCGTTAGAGGCGGCACGTATGCGATTTAGACCAATCGTCATGACTTCAATGGCCTTTGTGCTTGGTATTGTGCCATTAGTATTGGCTAGCGGTGCAGGTGCTGCAGCACGAAGGTCAATGGGTACAGGCGTATTTGGCGGTATGATCTTAGCCACATTTGTGGCCACCATCTTTATCCCATTATTTTTTACTTGGTTAAGTAATAAGAATGTGCATAGGCAGCACCATGAAATTCCTGCAGACGATGACGCTATTGCCAATGATCAACCTGCACAGAACGCTAAGGAAACCCCATGATTAGGCAAACTAGCTCAAACAATATGAAACTGATTTCTGTGGCGGTTGCCGCACTTCTTTTAAGTGGATGTCAGTCTATTTGGCCCGACTACCAGCGGCCTAAAGTAGCGGTTCCTAAAGCGTACGATCAGCAAGTCGATCAAGCAAATAGCCAGTTATCCAATACTTGGTGGACGTTATACCAAGATCAAGTACTAAATGACTTGGTAGCAAAAGCCCTGCAAAACAATAGCGATATTAAGCTTGCGGTTGCCCGCATCGAAGAGTCTGATGCGGTGCTTCGTGAGGTAGGTGCTGCCTTGTTTCCACAGATTGATTTAAATTCAGCAGCTAGCCGCACACGTGCAACGACTACCGGTGCGACCCCTGTTTTTGCTAATAACCCACGTAGCAACTTTAATGCACAACTCCGCACTTCGTTTGAACTTGATTTTTGGGGTAAATTAAGTAGGACTAAAGAAGCTGCACGTGCACAAGCGTTATCAACCCGCTATGCAAAAGATACGGTAGCTTTGTCTTTAGCCGGCTTAGTCGCTAGTAATTATTTGTTATTACGTAGTTTGGATTCGCAGTTGCAAGTCACTCAAGTTAGTTTAAAAAGCCGTGAGGAGAGTTTGGCGCTCACCCAACGTCGCTTAGAAGGTGGCGTTGCATCTGCCTTGGATGTACAACAAGCGGAGGTAGCACGTGAGAATTTAAGTGCACAATTATCTGATTTGAATCGACTGCGTGCAATCAGTCTGCATCAATTAACAGTACTTACTGGGGATGTGGAGTTGATTATTGCCTCAGCGGATATCACGTCATTGCCAATTCCTCCTATGCCCCCTGCAGGTTTGCCGTCAGCTTTATTGGAGTCGCGCCCAGATGTGCGTCAAGCCGAAGAGCAGATGGTTGCGGCAAATGCTAATATTGCTGTGGCTAAAGCGGCGTTATATCCTTCAATTTCTCTGACGGCAGGTTTTGGTGCTGAAAGTATGCAGTTAGGTGATGTGCTCAAATCGGCATCGCGAATTTGGACTGGCGGCTTAAGTTTAAATTTACCCATCTTTGATGCAGGAAAAATGAGCGCACGTGTTGATCAGGCCAGTGCCAAGCAAAAACAAGTGTTAGCTAGCTATGAAGGTGTGCTTCTAAATGCATTTAGAGAAGTTAATGATGCATTGGTGAGTTTGCGTCTGCAAACAGAACGTGAGGTTGCGTTAAACAAAGCCCAAGTTGCCGCGCAGAAAGCGCTACAAATTTCTGAGAATCGCTATCAATCGGGCTACTCGGCTTATTTAGAGGTGTTAGATGCTCAGCGGGTTTATAACGATGCGGCGTTAACCTTTATTCAAAGTCGACAAGCGCGTCTAGTGGCGACAGTGTCACTATTCAAGGCTTTAGGTGGTGGCTGGCAAGCATCAGCGATTCAATAAACTTAAGATTATTGACTGGGATTTCCACTGAAAATCATAGTTATGCAGTTGTAGTCCCAGCTTAAGTCAGATAGCAACTTGTTATTTGGTCATGCCAAATTTAACCTCACTAAATTAGATAACATAACGGCTAAGCATTGCCCATGTTAAAATGACGCTGTTAATATTTAATACTGCACATTATGATTGTTCGTACGCGTTTTGCTCCTAGCCCTACAGGTTTTCTTCACATTGGCGGTGCTCGTACCGCGTTGTTTTCATGGGCCTTTGCCAAAAAACATGTAGGACAATTTATCCTAAGAATTGAAGATACTGATGTCGCACGGAGCACTCCAGAAGCTGTGCAGGCCATTTTAGATGGCATGCAGTGGTTAGGTTTGGATTATGACGAAGGTCCATTTTTCCAAATGCAGCGTATGGATCGATATAAACAAGTGCTCCAAACCATGCTTGATGCGGGCACAGCTTATTACTGTTATTGCACTAAAGATGAGTTAGATGCGTTACGTGAAAGTCAAATGCAAGAAGGCGCTAAGCCTAGATATGACGGTCGTTGGCGCCCTGAACCTGGCAAGACGCTTGGCACACCACCGCAAGATATTCCACCTGTAATCCGCTTTAAGAATCCACAAGTTGGGAATGTTGTTTGGCGAGATTTGGTGAAAGGTGAGATTAGTATTGCCAACCAAGAATTAGATGACTTAATTATTGCACGTGCTGACGGCACTCCCACTTATAATTTCTGTGTGGTGGTTGATGATTGGGAAATGGGTATTACGCAAGTGATACGTGGTGATGATCATGTTAATAATACGCCGCGTCAAATTAATATGCTGATGGCGCTAGGGGCAACCATTCCACAATATGCGCATCTCTCAATGATTCTAGGTAGTGACGGTCAGAAATTATCTAAACGCCATGGTGCGGTGAGTGTAATGCAATATCATGAAGATGGTTATTTGCCAGAGGCGATATTGAATTATTTGGCGCGCTTAGGCTGGAGTCATGGTGATGAAGAGATTTTTAGCATGCAGCAATTTTGCCAGTGGTTTGATTTAGATCACATCACCTCGTCCGCGGCACAATTTAATACTGAAAAACTTAATTGGTTAAATGCACATTACATCAAGTTAGCAGACAATAATCTGTTAGCCGCAGATATCATCGAACGCTTGGCTAAACTAAATATAAACGTTACAGCGCAGCCACCTTTGTTGGAAATAATTGCTTTATACAAAGAGCGTGTTAATACGCTCAATGAGTTAGCGGCTAATATTGCTTATTTTTATCAGTACCCAGTGCAAGATGCCGTAGCAGCTGAGAAGCATTTAACAGCAGATATTATGCCGGCGATGACTAATTTAGTTGCGTTGCTTAAGACTGTAGACTGGCAGCCGGAGGCTATTCATCACGCTATTAACGAAGTGGTCACTCAAAATGCGCTGAAGTTTCCTAAAGTTGCCATGCCATTGCGCGTGATGCTCACGGGGATTGCTCAATCACCAAGTATTGATCAAGTCATGGCGTTGTTAGGTAGATCTGAGGTGCTTTCAAGAATTGAGGCTGCACTGCCGTAAATATTAATCCTATGCGCTATTGAAATACTGGAGCTTGACCTCAGCTTAGCTGAATGCTTCGTAGATTAAATTTAAATGCGGAAATAATAGTTTTGTAGAATAGAACGATATATATTGTGTTATGTCAGATACTAAGTAAGACGCGCTATGCAGTGATCTAAGCTGTATTTCATTAACTCCAACCAATAGGAGACATCATGATTCAAAAAGGGCAAATGTTACAAGACCCATTTCTTAACGCGTTACGTAAAGAGCATGTTGCTGTATCAATCTATCTCGTTAATGGCATCAAACTGCAAGGTCAAGTTGATTCATTTGATCAATATGTCATTTTGCTTAAAAACACGGTGACACAAATGGTTTATAAGCATGCTATTTCAACCATAGTGCCAGCACGTATGGTTAATCTTGCCGCAGTTGAAGGTGACGAGTAAGCGTTGAAAGATATGCTGGAAAGACCAAGTGGTGGCGAAGCTGCTATTTTGGTTAGCGTAAATTTTGGTGATAGCGATTACGAGGAGAGTCTACATGAGCTCCGTCAACTCAGTATTAGTGCGGGCTTATCAGTTCGTGGGACAGTGCAAACTAAACGCTCAACGCCAGATGCTAAACTCTTTGTCGGTAGTGGTAAGGCCGATGAGTTATCGCAGTTGATGCAAGCAAGTGAAGCTAATATTGCCGTATTTAATCACGACCTATCCCCATCCCAACAGCGCAATCTAGAGCGGTTGCTAGATGCGAGAGTCGTAGATAGAACTGGTCTAATTCTCGATATATTTAGTCAGCGTGCACAAAGTCATGAAGGTAAGTTGCAGGTAGAATTGGCGCAACTAGAACATTTATCTACACGATTGGTGCGAGGTTGGACCCACTTAGAACGGCAAAAGGGTGGTATTGGTGTACGCGGAGGCCCGGGTGAGACGCAGTTAGAGCTTGATCGCCGCATGTTGCGCGACAAAGTGAAGCAGTTGCGCGAACGGCTAGCAAAGCTTAAAGCGCAGCGAAGCATGCAGCGCAAGGCGCGTAAACGTTCTAACTTAATGACTGTGTCGCTAGTAGGCTATACCAATGCCGGAAAATCAACCTTATTCAATCGGCTTACTAAAGCCGATCTTTATGTAGCCGACCAGTTGTTTGCGACTTTAGATACGACTACGCACAAGATATTTATTGCTGACTGTGGCTCTGTAGTGCTTTCGGACACCGTTGGTTTTATTAAGCATTTGCCTCATGCGTTGGTCGAAGCATTTAGTGCGACCTTGGAAGAAGCGGTTCAGGCTGATTTACTATTACATATTGTTGATACTGCCAGTAGCAACCGTGAAGAACAAATTACACAAGTAAACAAAGTGTTACAGGAAATTGGTGCTGATAAAGTACCTCAGATCCTTGTACATAATCAAATTGATCGTGTGGGCTTAGAGCCAATGATTAGCCGTGATGAGTATGGTAGAATTACGACCATACATGTATCTGCTAAAACTGGTGCTGGGATGGATTTATTGCGATTAGCCATGGTCGAGCATCAGCAGTATTTACATAAGCTAAGTACAGAGCAAAGCGCTTATGCGTAAGCTTTATCTTACTTTTTTGGAGCTTTGAATGATTAAATTTCCCGGTTGGGGACAACGCAATAACGAAGGTCCGCCAGATCTAGATCAGGTCATGCGTGATTTGAGCCGTAAAATTAACACCTTATTTGGTAAGAGTGGTGGTGCTAATCGCCCGCCCAACACTCCAAGTGCTGGCAGTATGAATTTCCCGATTTTACCTATCGTGGCTACTGTGGTTTTAATTTGGTTTGGTACAGGATTTTACATTGTTGACCAAGGTTCTCTCGGCGTAGTGCAGCGTTTTGGTGCATTTGTAGATACTACCGAACCTGGCCCGCGCTGGCATTTTCCGTACCCGATTGAAAAAGTGGATGTCGTGAATATGGAACAAGTGCGTCGTCTTGAAGTTGGCTACAGAAGTAGTGGTGAGAATAGTGGCGGTAAAACTAAGCAACCGCGTGAAGCTTTGATGCTAACCGAAGATGAAAATATTATTGATTTGCAGTTTGCGGTGCAATATAACCTCAAAAATGCCAAAGACTATTTATTTAATAACCGCTCTACCGATAATGCGGTGATGTCAGCAGCTGAAACCGCGATTCGTGAAGTTGTTGGTAAGAATAAGCTGGATGATTTGTTGCAAAAAGGCCTACAAGATACTTCTGAGCGTATGCAGGTGATTTTAGACGGCTATAAAACCGGCGTTAAAATTATTAGCGTGTCGTTACAAAGCGCGCAACCACCTGAGCAAGTGCAAGAAGCCTTTGAAGATGTCAACCGTGCCAACCAGGATAATCAACGTCAAATTAACGAAGGTCAGGCCTACGCGAATGATGTGATTCCTAAAGCCCGCGGTACGGCCTCACGTTTATTGGCTGAGTCAGCTGGTTATAAACTGAAGATTGAAAGTGAAGCTAAGGGTAATGCAAGTCGCTTTGATCAAATTCTAGCGCAGTATATTAAAGCGCCAGAAGTGACGCGCCAACGTTTATTTTTAGATGCGCAAGAGCAAATTTTATCAAGCGTAAGTAAGGTGCTTGTTGATCAGAAAGCAGGTAACAATATGCTTTATTTGCCCTTAGATAAAATTATTAATGCTAATGGCGCAGCAACGCCTCAGCAGTCGCAGTCTTTGCAATCACTTAATCCACCGGCGGTGGTTACTCCAGATAAAGCAGCTACTAATGAGCGTAGCCGTGATGCTTTTCGTAGCCGTGATAGAGAGAGCCGATAATGATGAAAAATTTAACTAGCCTCCTGATTGTTGGTTTCTTAGCCTTAGTCTTGTTGTCAGCCTCAGCTTTTACCGTCAATCAAACCCAGTATGTTTTGGTTCAGCGTTTGGGTGAAATCGTGGCAGTCAAAAAAGAGCCTGGCCTCTATTTTAAAATGCCCTTGGTAGATAACCTTAAATATTTTGATAATCGAATTTTGACTTTGGACTGGGAACAGCCAGCCAAATTTATTACCAGCGAAAACAAATACATGATGGTGGACTCGTTTGTGAAATGGCGCATAGTTGATCCAGCGAAATATTACGTTTCAATTAAAGACGGTGGTGAAATTGCTGCTGAAGATCGTTTATCTAAAGTGGTAAACGCAGGCTTGCGCGCTGAGTTTGGTAAACGCACCGTACATGATGTGATTGCCGGTGAACGAGGTATCGTGATGGATAACCTGCGGCATAAAGCTGACCAAGAGGCTCGTCAGATGGGCATAGAAGTAGTTGATGTACGTTTAAAACGTGTTGACTATGCTGAAGAAATTAGTAAATCTGTGTTTGACCGGATGATTGCAGAGCGTAAGCGTTTGGCTAATCAGCTTCGCTCAGAAGGTTCTGCCGCCTCTGAAAAAATTCGTGCTGATGCTGATAAGCAGCGTGAAGTCATTATTGCGGAAGCTTATCGTGAAGCACAAAAAACTAAGGGCGAGGGTGATGCTTCAGCTGCAGCAATCTACAATCAGTCCTACGGAAAAAATGCTGAATTCTATGCGTTTTATCGTAGCACAGAAGCCTACAAGAATAGCTTTAATAGCAAAAGTGATGTCATGGTGTTAGATCCAGGTTCAGACTTCTTTAAGTACATGCGTAGTCCTGGTAAGGCTAAGGTTAAGTGAAATTTAGTGCAGTTAAAGTTGGCAGGATAAATTCGCGATGCAACTGACCTTACTGACCGCCTTAGGTTTGCTTTTAGTGCTTGAAGGTCTTATGCCTTTACTTCTCCCGCAAGCTTGGCGTGATACATTTAGGCGCATAATGGCCCTTAAAGACGGACAGTTAAGGTTTATGGGTTTGATGTCGGTACTGTTAGGTTTAGTGTTAATTTTGTTCAGCAAGTGATTATTGGTTATTAAGTGATGATGAAAATGCGTAATTGGTTACTTCCAGAATATATTGAAGATGTGTTGCCAGCAGAAGCTGCTCGCATTGAAACTTTACGTCGTACCATTTTGGATTTATTTAAGGTGCATGGCTATCAGTATGTGATTCCGCCAATGTTGGAATATATGGAGTCATTAATCACCGGTGCGGGCCATGATTTGGATATTGCCACGTTTAAAGTGGTTGATCAGTTGACAGGACGTTTAATGGGTGTGCGTGCAGATATGACGCCACAAGCAGCCCGAATTGATGCGCATCTGTTAAACCAGCAGGGGATTACGCGCTTATGCTATGCCGGTAGTGTATTACGCACCAAGCCAGATGGTTTAGCGCAGACACGAGAACCTTTGCAGGTCGGTGCTGAGCTTTACGGTCACGCTGGGGTAGACAGCGATATTGAAATTCAAAGATTATTAATTAATGCCTTACAAGCGATGGGCATAACGCAAGTGCATATGGATTTTAGTCATGTGGCTGTATTTGGGAGTTTGATAAAATCTACCCAAATTGCACCTCAACTAGAGCAAGCTTTATATGCAGCTTTACAAAGTAAAGATCAGACAGCTGTTGCAATGCTCGCGCAAGGCTTGGATAAAGTTACTCGTGAAGCTTTAATTAACTTAACTACACTTAATGGTGATCAAACCATTCTAGCAAAGGCTGCACAAGTGCTGCCAAATACACCTGAAATACAAAAGGCCTTGGCTGATTTGGCAACCGTTGGGAACGCCTTAACTCAAATGAATGTCAGTGTCAGCTTTGACTTAAGTGAACTGCGTGGATATCACTATCATAGTGGCATCGTGTTTTCTGCTTATGCGCAGGGATATAAAGGCCCGCTCGCGCTAGGTGGTCGCTATGATGAGGTTGGCTTAACTTTTGGTCGTGCGCGGCCTGCTACTGGGTTTAGCCTAGATTTGCGTGGCGTGGTCACGGCGTTACCAGCGATTGAAGCTACACCGGCAATCTTTGCTCCTGCAGATGCAGAAGCCACTTTAGCTGTTAAAATAGCAAGCCTCCGAGCTGAAGGTCACGTGGTAGTTCAGGCGTTTCCTGGAGAAGATGTTAATCTTGAAGAGTTAAATTGCGACAGAGAATTGTCGCATTTCAATTCAGGCTGGCATGTGGTTGCAATCAAAAAAAACTAAACAAGCTCTAACTTGCGAAGCGCAGGTTGCAGCTCAGTCACACAAAATTAAATACAACTAAAATATAAAGTACCCGTTATGGCCAATACTGCAACAAATACCCTAATTACTAAATCTGCGAAAAACGTTGTTGTCATCGGTACACAATGGGGCGATGAAGGCAAAGGCAAGATCGTTGATTGGCTGACCGATCATGCCCAAGGCGTGGTGCGCTTTCAAGGCGGACATAATGCTGGGCATACATTGGTCGTAGGGCAGGGAGTAGCACAACGCGTTTACAAGCTTAACTTAGTGCCTTCTGGCATTGTGCGTGCTGGCGTGAACTGCTATATCGGTAATGGTGTGGTATTAGATGCTGGGCATTTATTATACGAAATTGACTCTCTAGAAAAAGACGGTTTAGATGTTAAGAGCCGTTTAAAGGTAAGCCCAGGCTGCCCATTGATTTTGGACTACCATGTGCGTTTAGATGTGGCGCGTGAACTCAAGCGTGGTGCAGATAAGAAAATTGGTACGACAGGTAAAGGGATAGGTCCGACCTACGAAGATAAAGTGGCTCGACGCGCGCTACGACTATATGATTTATTTTACCCAGATCAATTCAGTGAAAAATTACGTGATGTACTTGATTATCACAACTTTGTGCTGACTAAGTATCTAGGTGCTGAAGCGGTTGATTTTAATCAACAGCTTGACGCTGCATTGCAAAAAGCCCATTTAATTAAACCGATGGTCGCTGACATCTCCGCTGCTTTGTATGAAGCTAATGCGGCTGGTCAAAACCTTTTATTTGAAGGCGCGCAAGGCACTCTATTAGATGTAGATCATGGCACTTATCCTTATGTCACTTCTAGCAATTGTGTTTCTGGTCAAGCGGCGGCGGGTGCAGGTGTGGGTCCTAATATGTTGCACTATGTCCTAGGTATCACCAAGGCTTACACCACGCGTGTCGGCGGCGGTCCTTTTCCAAGCGAACTTGATATTGATACGGAAAATTGTCCAGGTAACCAAATGTCCGTTAAAGGCCAAGAAATTGGCACTGTCACTAAGCGTAAACGTCGTTGCGGTTGGTTTGATGCCGCCGCTTTACGTCGTTCAGCGCGCATTAATGGTCTCACTGGTCTATGTATCACTAAATTAGATGTGTTGGATGGTATACAAGAGCTTAATATCTGCACAGGGTATATGTTAGACGGAAAGTTGCTTGATTTATTGCCAATCGGTGCTGATGATGTGGCGCGATGCCAGCCAATCTACGAAACGGTACCTGGTTGGACTGATAACACGTTTGGCGTTAAAACGTGGGAGGGCTTACCTAAGAATGCGCAGCGTTATCTGAAGCGCTTGGAAGCTTTATGTGGCGTACCGGTAGATATCGTTTCTACTGGACCTGAGCGCGATGAAACAATAGTGTTACGCCACCCCTTTGCTTAAGTATTGAGTGCTGTAAATTTAAAATCGTGGTGATAGAAAAACAACGTTTGGCTTGGGCCATTACTGGCTCAGGTCACTATCTACGAGAATGTATCGAGATTATTCATACATTAGAAGATGTCGATTTATTCCTAAGTAAAGCTGCCACAGAAGTGATGCAGCAATATGGCTATAAACACAATGTAGGTAAAGTGTTTCATGACAAAACCTCCAGCAGTGTCCCCGTCGAATTGTTCTATCAAGGGCGTTATCATACTCTGGTCATTGCCCCTGCCACTTCTAATACCATTGCTAAGATGGTCTACGGGATCTCGGATAATCTAGTCACTAATCTTTATGCACAGGCCGGAAAAACTCGCGTACCTAGTATAATTTTTGCCTGTGATACCGCGCCAGAGCTAGAGTCGGAAGCGCCGCGAGATAACATGGTTAAAGTGTATCCGCGCCAGATTGATTTAGATAATATTGCCAAGATAAAAACCTACGTTGATACAGATTTGGTGGAAGATATGCAAAGTCTAAAAGTTAGTGTACAAGCCAGATCTCAGGCAGTCCTTACAAAGAAAAACTAAATCTAATGGCTGAAAATCTACTTTTCCTGACAGGCAAGCTTGCAGAAAATAGCCTGAAAAAAGTGTTAGATCAAGTTCAAAGCAACCCAAAGACGCCTACGTTCAAATATAGAATTGAACAAATCGGGGTATCAGTTGCGGCATTGATGACGCCGGATTTAATTGCACGTCGCCTTAAAGTAAGTGGTGATGCCGATAAAGTGATTTTACCTGGTTTATGTCAAGGGGACTTGACGCAACTGGCACTTCAATATGGTGTGCCAGTCGTACGTGGCCCCGCTGATTTGAAAGATTTGCCGCAATACTTTGGTCAAGCTGGCCTGGTGCCTGATTTAAGTCAGTATAGCGTCAATATTTTTGCTGAAATTGTTGATGCCCCCATGCTCAGTGTTGAAGCAATCGTTAAAAAATCCCATTTATTCCAAGCACAAGGCGCTAATGTCATTGATTTAGGTTGTTTGCCAGGCCAAGATTTCCTCCATCTAGCGGATGCTGTGAGGGCGCTAAAGGAATTAGGCATGCAGGTTAGCGTGGACTCCAATAGTACCGATGATTTGTTGCTGGCAGGGCGTGCTGGTGCTGATTTCTTACTAAGTTTGACAGAGAAAACGCTATGGGTTGCCGATGAGGTCGCGGCGATACCAATTTTAATTCCTGCCAAACCTAATAATTTATCCTCGTTGTATCGGGCGATTGAGATGTGTTTGAAAGTGGGCAAGCCTTTTATTGCTGATGCGATTTTGGATCCTATTCATTTCGGCTTAGCCAACTCTATTGTGCGCTACCAAAAGTTGCGTAAGAAATATCCTGACATTCAAATAATGATGGGTATTGGTAATCTTACTGAGCTGACAGATGCTGATACCACCGGTATTAACGCCTTATTGTTCGGTATTATCAGTGAGCTTAAAATTAATGCAGTGTTAGCCACGTCAGTGAGCCCGCATGCGGTGAATGCAATACTAGAAGCCGATATTGCAAGGCGTGTAATGCACGCAGCCAAGCAAGATGAGCGGCTACCACGAGGCTACAGCAAAGGTTTATTAGGCCTGCAC
>SESB01000090.1_pt1 | contig 64279 bp, 52 predicted proteins | sample 3171441 | NCBI WGS metagenome assembly SESB01 (sample SAMN06051867, study PRJNA518727) | freshwater metagenome | biome: subpolar coniferous forest; feature: holomictic lake; material: water; isolation source: holomictic Lake 227, 6 m depth | place: Canada: near Kenora, Ontario | collected...
CCACATTTCATTCTTAATGGGTGATAAAGCACCACATGTAAGAGTTGTTGAAAGACCGCAGTTTGCGTTATAGGGAACTTGTGTTGAATAGCTAGTAGTATCCAATGCATAGGACAAATCACCAATCAGATCTATCTTTCCGTTTAACAAGCCACCTCGGCGAGTCATTATACCTACGGTATTGCTATTATCATTGAGTCGGTTAGTCCAGATATTGGTAGGAGCTACTATTTGCGAAGCTCCATTACCGCTGGCGGCACTACGCAAATTTCTTTGCCCATTTTGCCAGTTCCAATAGGCAGACACATTACTGTTTTCTGCATAGTTATAGGTAGCATCAACATTGACTCCCGCCGCTTGACCATTTTGCACACCCAGTTTTGCATCGTAGGTATCATAGGTATAACGACCATTAACGCCTAAATCCAATTTTTGGGTGATTTGCCATGTAACGCCAGCCTTGCCTAAATTTTGGTCGCGGTTAGCATAGGGATAGGCGATGTAGCCAAGGAAGTTTCCAGCATTAAGAGCTGAACTAGAGACCGCGGTGGTTGATGCGTAGTTTCCTGCATTGGACAAGAAACTTGGGTCGTTATCAGCTCGACGGTTAGCGTAAGTATAGCCTGCATTAAAGTTGACGTTGTCGAGTGCTTTTAAACGGTAGTTCAGGCTCATTTTATCTTCATTACTGGCTGGACTCGACACGCATTGGGCGCCACCTACCACACCATTACACCAACGTTTAATGCTTTCATGTTCATAGCCAAAGTTTATGTTCTGAGCCTTGGTTAATCGATAAGATGCAGTTGCTTCATATTGCATCTTGCGATTGCTATAAGGCGTATTAACACCAGTATAGTTACCATCACCAATGTCCTTGTATTTGTAAATATTCGAATTAGTGTTGTTATCTCTCTCATTGATTTTGTAGCCGGCGGTCAAGGTGAGATCTTTGATACTTTGATTGGTTAGTTTTATATCACCGTGCTTGGTTTCTACGACACCATTCAATGACGAAGTCGGTAGGCCATTGGCTTGCATCATATTATAGGCGATACCATTCGCTTGCGGGATCAAGGTTGGTGCATAACTGGAGTTTTGTTGGTTGTAACCATAAGAAAAGCCGCCAGCTATTTTGGTATCATACCCAAAGTTATAACCACCGGTGAGATTCGCTTGGTGCAAGCTATTACTGGGTGCTGTGCTCATGGTGTTGTTGGAATAGCAATTGACACCAATACATTTGCTAGCGGCAGACGTCATCGGGCTTTGCCAACTGAGGCTATTATAATCATCATGAAAAATTGATCCGTAGTAACCGCCAGTTAAATGCCCCTTGTCACCCTTCCAATTTAATGCAGCATTAACGTTATCGGTTTGATAACTAGTAGGATTTAAAAGGAGATTAACGGCTTCAGCTTTAGCAGTAGAGCCACCAATCAAGCTAATTCCCCCTTGTGATCCAGTTCCAATCAATTTAGCACCAGATTGATCTAGATGCTTATAGTCAACTTGTGCACTAAACTGTGGGTTAAAGGTATAAGTTGTGCTAAAAGATCCGGTTTTTCGATTGACTGATTCATTTATCCCCTGGAAGTCAGCAGACTGAGTGGAGGACAAACTTCGTGTGCCTGGTTGGCCAGTTGCGGTGTTGATCGAGCCAAAGTTTGAAGGCAAAGTGAAATTATTATCACCAGGATTGCCTTGAAGCGGCGTTTGGTAACTATTGGTGATGTTGTGTTGTAATTCATCATAACCTAGGTTGACTTTCCATTTGCCTTGGTCGCTGACGGAGCCGTCGAGTTCTCTCGAAGTTGTCCCAAGATTAGAACCACCTAATTTCCAGCGGAGTGCACTGTTGCTGCTTTGATCGTAGCCGTTACCGCCACGAATATCAAAGCCACCTAAGCCATACGCGCCTTGGCTATTTAAGCCATTGTATTGACCAAATCTAGCTGAAGATTGGTCTGCATACAACGCGCCGAAATTTACAGTGTTTGTAGGTTTCTTTAATGCATCTGCGTCATCATCGGCTAATGCATAAGCGCCTAGCGGAAGTGTAACGGCAGTCAATAAAGCACAGCGTATAGCTAACGCTATAATGCTGACTTTCATTTCTTCATTTCGAATTTTCATGATTGTCTCCGTTATTTATGTTAGCGGTGCAGAAGTGCGCCGGCAGGATCATTAGAGCCATGCACCATGCTGTGGCAGTTCATACAAGCACGACCGGTATAGCTTGTGCTTGGGTTAGCTGGAGAGCCAGTTAGTCCACCTTGTATGCCTGCAGCATTTTCAGCTGTTGGGGTTTTACTGTTATGCGGGCCATCGTGGCATTCTTCACATAAAAATGGAGCACGCGATTTTAGTAACGGAGTAATGTTCGAGCCATGTGGTGTGTGGCAGTTAGTACAATCTTCAGTAACTGGCTGATGTTCCCATAAGAAGGGGCCGCGTTTTTCTGCATGACATGTATAGCAAGTTTCGGTCACGGTACTTTTTACAAGTAATTTTGGACCTGCAGAGCCGTGTGGATTATGGCAATCTGAACAGGCAATTTTACCTTCAGGAATCGGATGATGTGAAAACTTGTTAGCCTGGTTTTTTTGGTCTTTATGGCAAGTAAAGCATACATCTTTTTGGGTTATTTTTTCACGGACTTTATCATGCGCATTATGAACGACGTGGCATGATGTACAGGCTAGATCGGCTGCTTGGTGAGCTCCCCCTTGCCAATGGGTGCGAGTTGGATCTTTTTCGTGACAAGATAAGCAGCTTGTATTTTGTTCTTTAGACGTGTTGGGTGAAAACACGCCGGTAGTTTTTGCACCAAAAATGACGTCCGGTGCGGAACTTTTACTGCTTAGGTGTTTCTCACTTTGACCATGACAAGATTGGCATGAGGGTGTCCGAGAATCCGCCTTGTTGCCGTGCGCGGTTTGATAAATAGATAGAATGGGTTTGGCTTCATTCTCATCATGGCATGTGGTACACACTGAATCTCTGTCCAATGCTTGAGCAGGTGATTTAGCAGTAGTCGTCGTGGTATTTTCAGCATAGGCAGATCCAACGAGGAGCCCGCACAGCATGATTATTTTAATTAATGTGTTCATTAGTATTAAAGTTCCTGCAAGGTTTAAGAGCTACATCGTTTTCACGCAGCTAATCTTTGTATTCGGTGACCTGAAAATCTGGATGCCCAGTGTTATTCAGTCACCACAACTGGGTCAGTTATTTTAAAGAAAGTATGAAATCAACCAGATTGCTAGCGGCTTTAGGATCTTCTGCCTTCAAGATTGTGTGTGCTTCTTCATGCCCATCAGCAAATTTGACGTTTTTTCCAGAAGCAAGATGTTGCAAGAGTTTTTCTTGTGCTTTAGCGTCGCCTTTATATTTTGCCGATACTTTGTTCCAAGCTGGGCCATCTTTGTCTTTATCAGTGCCATGGCATCTAAAACAACCGTTTTCTTTAGCTAAAGCTTTAGCTGCATCGACATCAACTTCAGCGTGTGCAGAAAAACAAAAAGCAGCGACAGTTATAGCGAAACAGGCTTTAAGGCTCGATTTACGTGAGAGTTTCATGGAAAATACCAAAAGTAATGTGAAAAATTAGAAATGTTACAAATATCAAGTGTAATTTAAGAATAGTTTATAACCATCAAGCTTGTCAAATGAAATTATTGTGATATGTTGAGGCGTTTTGAATGTTATTCGGGATAAATCGTGGTTCTTGAAGAATCTGTCAATGATTTTAATATAGCGTCATTTTTAAAGAATTTAACATCGCGCCCTGGTATATATAAGATGCTAAGTGATAAGGGCGAAATTATTTATATTGGTAAAGCAAAGAATCTTAAAAATCGCGTATCTAGCTATTTTAAAACGCAAAGTGCTTCAATAAAGCAGCAAGTGATGGTCGCTAAGGTAACCGCTATTGAAGTAACGGTAACCCATACTGAAGGCGAAGCATTATTACTTGAGTCTCAGCAAATCAAGTTGCACAAACCTCGTTATAATATCTGTTTACGAGATGATCGTTCATTTCCTTATGTGTTTTTGTCTAATGATCATGATTTTCCTCAAATCACCTATCATCGCGGAGCGAAACGTAAAAAAGGCCGCTACTTTGGGCCTTATCCTAGCTCTGGTGCAGTTAAAGAAAGTTTAAAGCTATTACAGCGTTTGTTTCCAGTTCGTCAATGTGAGGATGTAATTTATAATAATCGTACCCGACCTTGTTTGCAGTTTCAAATCGAAAGGTGCACTGCACCTTGTGTCGGATTTATTGATAAATCCAGATATGCCTTAGATGTAGAAAGCACAGTGATGTTTCTGGAAGGAAAAGGCAGTTTGTTGATTGATCAGTTAATTGTTAAGATGGAGCAGGCTTCTGCTAAACTTAATTTTGAAGAAGCAGCGGGTTATAGGGATCAAATTACAAAGTTGCGCTCTGTGCTAGAAAAGTATTTTGTTTCTGGAGAGAAGGGTGATGTGGATATTATTGCTTGTGCCAGCAAAGGAAATATAGCTTGTGTACAAGTATTTTTTATTCGTAATGGGCAGCATTTAGGTAACAAAGTTTTTTTTCCGGGAATTAATAGTGAGCAAGATCCGGCTTTAATTATACAAGCGTTTATTCCCCAATATTACCTTGATAAGCCAATTCCTTATGAATTGATCGTCAGTCATGAGCTGGAAGAAGTACCTTTGTTAGTTGAAGTATTATCTAGTGAGGCAAAACATTCAGTTGTTATCTCTGCTAATGTTAGGGGGGAGCGTTTAAAATGGCTTCAAATGGCTACTACTAACGCTGAAAACTCATTGCTCAGTAAATTAGCGGATAAGCAGGGTGTTTATGCTCGTTTCTTGAGTTTGCAAGAGGAGTTAGGTTGTATCGAGGTGCCTAAGCGCTTGGAATGTTTTGATATTAGTCATACGCAAGGTGACCAAACAGTTGCATCATGCGTGGTTTTTGATAGGGAGGGACCCGTTAAATCTGCGTATCGACGATTTAATATTACTAATATTACTGGAGGTGATGATTACGCGGCGATTTATCAGGCTGTATTTCGACGCTTTAAGCGGCTCAAACAAGGTGAACATGTGGCGCCAGACATATTATTTATTGACGGAGGCAAAGGTCAGGTGCGTGAAGCGCAAAAGGCATTAGCTGAATTGGAGATAAACAATGTTATGATAGTCGGCGTTTCGAAGGGACCCGATAGAAAGCCTGGCATGGAAAAACTGATTTTAGTTGATCAGGAGCAGCCTTTGGATATTGTACCGAGCGCTAGTGGTTTGCTGTTGATTCAGCATATTCGTGATGAAGCTCATCGGTTTGCAATTACAGGACATAGAGCTCGTCGTGGTAAGGCCTCAAAGCAATCCATATTGGAAGGTATTTCTGGATTAGGGGCTAAGCGACGGCAGTTATTATTAAAACAGTTTGGGGGGCTGCAGGGCATTAGATGCGCAGGCGTAGATGCACTTTGCAGCGTAGACGGCATAAGTCGGCAGTTGGCAGAGCGAATTTACGAACTATTTCATCATCAAGATGGCGATTCAATTTAATATACCTACAAACCTTACATTGCTAAGAATCGCGTTAATTCCTTTATTAGCCGTGGTTTTTTATTTACCTTGGCAGTATTCTAATGTTGTCTGCACGTTGATCTTTTTTATGGCGGGTGTGACAGACTGGCTGGATGGTTACTTAGCTAGAAAATTACAATTGGAAACACCTTTTGGGGCTTTTTTAGACCCAGTCGCTGATAAGCTTATGGTGGCGATCGTGCTGGTTTTAATTGTTCAACAGCAGGGGTCAGTTTATTTAGCAATTCCTGCAGCGGTTATTATTGGTCGTGAGATTACGATTGCCTCCTTAAGAGAATGGATGGCTGAAATTGGTCAGCGGGCAAAAGTGAAGGTTTCTCAATTAGGTAAATGGAAAACGACAGCGCAAATGTTGGCTATTGGTTTTTTGTTATACCGTGAGGACTTATTTGGATTGCCAATTAATATGATGGGTTATGTTCTGTTATATGTGGCTTCTGTACTTACTTTATGGTCAATGATGAGTTACTTAAATGCCGCTTTAGTCGTTATTAAAGAACAATAATTATCATATGAGCTAGCGGTGTTTTTATATTAACCGCTCTGGACTTTTTGGTTTCAATTCGGGTTTATTCGACAGGAGGGTATCCTTGATAGTTGAGTGAACTTTTCAGTAAGCCATTTTTTTAACACTAATAGATACAGTGTATTGAAACGCTGCGGCATAACACAAATGGATCAGGAAAGAGAAGAAAGTATACAAGTGAGAGCAGTAACGAAAGACGAGATTTTATTAGCGGCTTTAAAGTTATTTACAAGCAAAGGCTATTTTAAAACATCATTAATTGATATTGCAGAACTATTGAGTTTACAAAATACAAGCCTTATCTATCATCATTTTAAAGATAAACAGGTGATGGCAGAGGAGTTATATGTCAGTATCTTTGATAGTTTAAGTATTTCTATCGATGAAATCAGGCGCAAAAATCTAAAGTCGTCTGATCAATTAAGGGGAATTACGGACTTGCTTTTTAGATTAACTGATGAAGCACCGGATGTGATTCGCTTTTTATTTTTTATAAAGCTTCATGAGTTTTTGCCGGAACAAAAGCCGATTTTAGATACGGCAGCTTTTGTAAAAATTTTTAAAATTATTCAGTCCGGCATTCGAAACGGAGAAATACGGGATATAGACCCTCAATTGATTAATGCTTATTTTTTTGGTGTGATAACTCATACCTTATCTTCTATACTTAATGGCGCTTTGGGCAAAAGAGCAGATGCTTATTTGAATCAAACATGGCTAGTCGCGTGGCAAACCATTGCTAAAAAATAATGAAAAATTTATAACTATGGGCGAAGTTGTTCAGTTTAAGAAAATCTCTGTTGCTGATAGGCATAAAGGAAAATCTCTCTGCCAGTTCGGTTTCCATAAATGGAAAATCCTCAAAGAGAAGCAGTTTGACGTTAAACAGGGGAAGTTAATAACTGTTTATCAATGCTCACGCTGTGCAAAAATAAAATCTAAATCTCTATAACTAAAACGCTCTTTGTGTTCATTAAGCGTTTTATTAGTCCTATCATAGGATAGCTCATTGTTACACTATCCTATGATGCACCGAAATTAATTATTGTTCCTCTAAAAGTCGGTTAAGTTCATTGTTTATCAATGTATCGTAATGACGACGCAAAATCGAGTCAGTCGGAGGTAAAGAAATAACAGATTCAGTCTGTGTTTTGACAGCAGCTGTATGCGTTATAGTCGACTCTTCGACTTGAACTACAGTTTCTTGAATGTGAGGAGTCGGTTTAAAAGCGGCTTGTGCTAGGGTCTTTGGAAAGCTTTCATAGCTTTTATGTAGATTATCAAGAGCCAATTTATCAGTTAAGGCTTTTGTAATTAGGCTGTTAACTAATGTATCGTAATGTCGGCTTTGAATAGAGTCAGTTGGGCGTGGGCCTTTAATTGTTTCAATAATATTGTGCAGTTGAGAAAGCGCGTGACGTCTTTGTATTGAATCTTGGGGGAGGTTGTCTGTAGTGATTTTAGATACTTGGACAGTTGGGGTTTTAACTACGGCTTCTATAGCGGGTTCTGCTTTTGCTTGAGTTTCTGTCGACACTTTAACCTTTGGTTCTTCTACCACCGCCGCCTTAACCTGTGGTTCACTAACTGTATTGGGTTTAATAGCTGGTTTTGTTGTGGTCGTTTTCTGTGAGGCCTGTTCAGGAAGTGAACCATAAGATTTCTTGAAGATAGAAATAATAGCTTGCAAAAGTTTATTCATATTAATCACGCTGTTCCAGCTTTAAAAAGAGACTACATGTTGAGATATTCTTGTTATGTTGGCAAGAATAGGTTCTTTATATTCTATCTGAGCGAGTTTAACGATGCAAATAGTCGCTCAACAGTTTTATACCCAGACTATAACACTTGTAGCTTACCTTGGCGACAATAAGGACTTAAATTTTTATCAGACGTTGCTGCCATAGGGCTGTTCTTTTCTTCAAGTCAGCAGTATTAAAGGTGGTTAGTTCGCGTTTATTCAATAGGCGTTTACCCGACACCCATACGTCAGTGACCTGTTGACGACTCGCTGCATAGACTATTTGTGAAACAGGACAATAAATGGGTTGGGTTTCCAGTGCGCTCAAATCAATAGCAATGACATCTGCGGCTTTACCAAGGCTAAGTGATCCGCAATAATCATCTAAACCTAAGGCTTTGGCGCCATTAATAGTGGCCATACGTAACGCTGTCATTGCTGGAATTGCACTTGCATCGCCAGCAACTGCTTTACCTAAGAGGGCAGCAGTTCGCATTTCACCGAACATATCTAAGTCATTATTACTGGCGGCACTATCAGTGCCTAACGCGACATTGATACCTGCGTTTAAGCATTTGGCGATAGGGCTAAAGCCGCTAGCCAGTTTTAAATTAGATTCTGGGCAATGTACAATATGAGATCCCGAGTTGGCTAGGAACTGAATTTCTTCGTCGGTTAATTGGGTCATATGCACAGCGATTAGGGACGGCATGATTAATCCTAAGTCATGTAATCGTTTTAATGGGCGTTGTCCAAATTGTGCTAGTGATTGCTCAACTTCTTGGGCGGTTTCATGCACATGAATATGTATGGGTACATTTAATTCACCCGCCAACACTTTAATTTTTTGAAAGGCTTCATTGGATACCGTATAGGGTGCATGTGGTGCAAACGCTGTTGAGCACAAGCTAGAATTATGGAGTTGCTTGTTTAATGCAAGACCTTTAGTGATATATTCATCGCTATTTTTTGCCCAGGCGGACGGGAAGTCAATGACAATTAAACCAACTTTGGCGCGTATGCCATGCTGTAAAACTTGTTCTGCAGTAATGTCTGGGAAGAAATACATATCATTAAAGCAGGTAGTTCCCCCCAGAATCATTTCAGCGATGGCAAGATCAGTACCATCTTTAACAAATTCAGTACTAAGCCATTTTTGCTCTAGTGGCCAGATATGATTTTGTAACCAGTCCATGAGCGGTAAATCATCGGCGATACCGCGAAATAACGTCATTGCTGCGTGGGTGTGGCAGTTGATTAATCCCGGTAGCAAAGCATGATTGTCTAACTGTTCAGTGTTTGTTCCGGTGTATTTTCGCTTGGCTTCGGGTGTGGGTAATAAGTCAATAATTTTCCCTTTATTAATGACTAGAGTATGGTGCTCATAGGTTACGGATTCAGGCTCAACAGGTATAATCCAACGCGCATGAATAAGGGTGTCGACGATCATGTGTGGCTCCAATATCAAAGATAATGCAGAGAATTATAACTTTTACCATCGGGTTTTATTAAATAATGACAGATCAAAATAACGAGACGGTGCAAGCGCTTCAATGGATGGGTACGTATTTAAGGGTACTCGATCAACGGCAATTGCCGGACACATTAAGCTATGATGCGTATCATGATGCCAAGGGCGTTGCCGAAGCCATAGTGACAATGCGCGTACGGGGCGCACCGGCTATTGGAATTGCTGCCGCTTATGGGGTAGCGCTATCGGTTAGTCAACATTATTTAAACGCGACTGACGATTGGCAGCAGAAAGTCGCCGAAGACATCGCTTTATTAGCAAAGTCCCGGCCAACGGCTGTTAATTTATTTTGGGCGTTGGCACAGATGGAAGCTGTTTTAGCCCAAACCTCAGAGAATCTGGTGGTGGCTTGTGTGGCGTGTGCTGAGAAGATTCATGCCGATGATATTATTGCGAATAGGCGAATGGGTGAGTTAGGTGCTGATGTATTAGCTGCGGCCAAGGGCGTGATGACTCATTGTAATGCGGGCGCTTTAGCAACAGGCGGTTATGGTACTGCCTTGGGGGTTATTCGCAGTGCTGTGAGTCGGCAACCTTTAAACGTTTATGCAGGCGAAACCAGACCTTGGTTGCAAGGCGCACGATTAACCGTTTGGGAGTTGGCTCAAGATCATATTCCCGTAACGTTGTTAGCGGATTCTGCGGCCGCTTGGTTAATGAAATCAGGCGCGATAGACTGGATCATTGTGGGCGCCGACCGAATTGCTGCGAATGGCGATACCGCGAATAAAGTAGGCACTTACTCGTTGGCAATACTGGCGAAACAGCACTGCGTTAAGTTGATGGTGGTCGCACCCACCACCACCATTGACTGGACTATTGAGACGGGTGAACACATAGAGATTGAGCATCGACACTCCAATGAGCTACTACCGACTTGTTATAATACAGCAGGTTCTTTAGTGAGCGCCTGGAATCCTGTTTTTGATGTAACCCCCGCTGAATTCATTTCTGCAATTGTCACAGAGCGAGGTGTTGTTTTAAATCCAACTGAATGCCGTATGCGGGAGATAAGAGATGTTATTTGATAATAAGGGTAATAACCCCGTTTTAGCCATTGGCTATTTGTTTAAAGGGCTTAATTTATTAGTTCGTACAGAATTGCGTCGCTTTGTTTTAATTCCAATCTTGATTAATGTTGTTTTATATAGCGTGGCTTTATTCTTGGGCTATTACTATCTTTCTGATTTGATTAATCAGTTTATACCAAGTTGGTTAACGTGGTTAAGCTGGATATTATGGCCGCTATTTTTTGTCAGTTTTATTATTGCCGGCTTCTTTACTTTTACCGTGCTAGCTAACTTATTGGCCTCGCCTTTTTACGGGAGATTATCCGCTAAAACACTTGAACTTATCACTGATCAAGCTAGCGTCATTGATGAACAACCCTTGGTTAAAGTGATGTTGGCAGAATTAAAACGTGCCGGGTATTTATTAAGTAGAGCCTTACCGCTATTAATTCTGTCGTTTATTCCGGGTGTTAACGTGTTAGCACCTTTTTTGTGGGCGTTGTTTGGCGCTTGGGGTATGGCTTTAGAATATTTTGCCTATCCTTTAGAAAATGCTGGGATATTGTTTTCTGAGCAGAAGCAATTGGTGGGTAGTGTCCGGTTAGGAGCCTTAAGCTTTGGTGGCGTTGCCGCTATGGGGTTAACCTTACCTATTATTAATATAGTGATCGCGCCCGCCGCAGTAATAGGCGCTACTTTATATGTTAATGAGATGAAGAGAGCCGGATAAGATTAAGACTGTCAGGGTAACACGGCTGTGTTACCCTGACGATGGACTTATTTTTTAATATACAGATCAGTAATCGTACCGGTGATCATTTCAGCGGCAAAACCAAACGTTTCTGCCAGCGTAGGATGTGGATGAATCGTTAAGCTGATATCTTCAGCATCCGCACCCATTTCCAATGCCAAGACCGCTTCTGAAATTAATTCACCCGCATTAGTGCCGACCATACCTGCACCTAAGATTCGACCGGTTTCTTTCTCACAGATAATTTTAGTTAAACCTTCTTTGCGACCTAAACATAAAGAACGTCCACTCGCTGCCCAAGGGAATACGGCTTTATCGTATTCAATGCCTTGTTGCTTCGCTTGATTTTCAGTGAGTCCCATCCAGCTTATTTCAGGGTCAGTGTAAGCAACCGAAGGAATCGTTAAGGCATCAAAATGGGCTTTATGGCCTGCAATGACTTCGGCGGCCACTTTGCCTTCATGAACGGCTTTATGAGCCAACATGGGGTTTCCTACGATGTCACCAATAGCAAAGATATGGTTTACATTGGTGCGTTGTTGTTTATCAACGTTAATAAAGCCTTGTTCTGTTACATTAATACCCGCTAAGTCAGCACCGATTAATAAACCATTCGGCCTTCGTCCTACAGCGACTAATACCGCATCAAATAGTTCTGATTCAGGAGCGCCTTTTCCTTCAAAAGAGACTTTAAGGCCTTCTGGCAGGGCTTCAATGGCAGTGACTTTAGTTTCTAACCAAATGTTTTTATATTGTGTTTTGATGCGTTTAGCTAAAGGGGTCACCAAGTCTTTATCACAACCTGGAATAATCTGATCCATTAATTCAACTACGCTGATTTCTGAGCCCATAGCATGATAGACCGTAGCCATTTCTAAGCCAATGATGCCACCACCCACAATTAACAGTTTTTTAGGAATTTCTTTCAGCTGTAAGGCATCCGTTGAATCCCATAGACGGGGATCGTCATGAGGAAAAACAGGGATTTGAGTGGGTCTTGAACCTGCTGCAACAATAGCTTGATCAAAACGAACCGTTTTAACACCGTCAGGTGTTTCAACAGTTAAGGTATTTGCAGAGGTGAATTTTCCGGTGCCTTGAATATAGGTGACTTTGCGTTGTTTAACGAGTCCGGCAAGACCGTCATTTAAGCTTTTAGTGACACTTTCTTTCCAGCCTCTAATTTTATCAATATCAATGCTGGGTTTGCCATAACTAACGCCATGCGCTTCAAATTCATCTACTTCATGAATGATTTGTGCGGCGTGAAGTAAGGCTTTTGAAGGTATGCAGCCCACATTAAGGCAAACACCACCCAGTACAGGGAAGCGTTCAACGATAACAACTTGTTTGCCTAAATCGGCGGCACGAAAAGCGGCACTGTAACCACCAGGGCCGCCTCCCAATACTAAAACTTCTGCGTTTAAAACTGTCTCAGTCATTAGTTGTTTACCCCGTATTAAAGTAATAAACGGCGAATATCACCTAGATATTGTTTTACTGCCGCCATAAATCTTGCGCCTTCTGCTCCGTCTATTACACGGTGATCGTAGGTTAAATCCAAAGGCATCATTAAACGGGGTACAAACTCTTTACCATTCCAAACCGGTTGTATTTTGGCGCGTGTGACGCCAAGAATAGCAACTTCAGGCGCATTAACAATCGGTGTAAAGGCAGTACCACCAATGCCACCCAAACTTGAAATAGTGATACAACCGCCTTGCATGTCGCCGGGCATCAATTTACCTTGACGGGCTTTTTCAGATTTCTCGGCTAATTCTTGCGCGAGTTCAGTAATGCTTTTAGTATTGACATTACGTAAGACGGGCACCACTAAACCATTCGGTGTATCAACAGCGATACCTATATTGAAGTATTTCTTGAGAATTAAGCTTTCGCCATCGGATGATAATGATGAATTAAAGTTCGGAAATTGCTGCATCGCGGCAACTAACGCTTTAATAATAAACATTAAGCCGGTAATCTTGACTTCACCTTTGGCTTTCTCAGCATTCAGGGCATTACGGAACGCTTCTAAATCGGTGATGTCGGCTTCTTCATGGTAAGTGACCAAGGGTAAGTTTAACCAGACTCGGCTTAGGTTTTGACCTGTGAGACGCTTAATCTTGCTGAGTTTTAAAACCTCAGTGTCGCCAAACGGAGTAAAGTCAACCGCAGGTATACTTGGAATACCTGCACCAGTAACAACGGGGCCTGTATTCAGCGCTTTCTTGACATAGTTTTTAACATCGTCTTTTAAGATGCGACCTTTACGACCACTGCCGATATTAATCTTAGAGACATCAACACCCAGTTCCCGTGCAAAAAGACGGACTGACGGTGAGGCATGTGCTCTATGGGCTGAGGTATTACTATCCAATACAGGAATAGATACTTTTGTTTCAGCCATGACGGCAGGAACTGGGGCAGGTGCAGCGATCGGTTCTGGTGCTTTTTCAACGACTGGAGCAACAGGAGCAGCAACTTCAGTAGGCGCCGCAGTTTCAGCGGCACTGCTTGCATTCGCGCTGGCTAATACAGTCGCTATCAGAGTGCCTTCAGAAACTTTATCACCGGGCTTAATATAGACCTCTTGCACGGTACCGGTTGCGCTAGAAGGTAACTCCATACTGGCTTTATCTGTTTCAAGCGTAGCAACGGTTTGTTCTAGTTCAACTATATCACCGGCTTTAATTAAGACTTCAACTACATCAATTTCGGCTACATTGCCGACATCAGGAACTCTAATTTCAAACAATTGAGTCATTTCACTATCCTTACGTTAAATTAGCCAAGGCGCTTTAATTTCTGTCGCAATACCATATTTAGCAATAGCGACCTCGACTTTATTGGCCTCAAATTGACCTAAATCAGCCAAACTCTTCAGAGCAGCAATGGTGACATGGTAACGGTCAACCTCAAAGAAACGTCTTAAGTTTTCACGGGTATCTGAGCGACCAAAACCATCGGTACCTAAAACGGTATAAGGTGATTTTATGTAAGCGCGAATTTGTTCAGCAAAAGCACGTGTATAGTCAGTTGAGGCAATAACAGGGCCTATGGCATTGTCTAAACAGCTGGCTACGTGTGATTGTTTAGCGGGCTCGGTCGGATGTAATCGGTTCCAACGTTCACAGGCTTGACCATCACGAGCCAATTCTGTAAAGCTTGGGCAGCTCCAAATATCCGCTTCAACGCCCCAATCATTTTTAAGTAATTCAGCTGCAAATTCAACTTCACGGAAGATAGTACCTGAACCTAATAATTGAACGCGTGGTGCTTTACTTTCTTCGCCTTGGTGGTATTTATACATCCCTTTCAAGATATCGAGCTCAATACCTTTGGGCATGGCTGGATGGCTGTAGTTTTCATTCATGACTGTAATGTAATAGAACACATCTTCTTGTTCTACATACATACGACGTAAACCATCTTGAATAATAACAGCTAGTTCATACGCATAAGTGGGATCATAAGAGATACAGTTAGGCACGGTGGCTGACATTAAATGGCTATGACCATCTTCATGTTGTAAGCCTTCACCGTTTAAGGTAGTTCTACCGGCAGTACCGCCCATTAAGAAGCCGCGTGTTCTTTGATCCGCCGCTGCCCAAATTAAATCACCTACGCGTTGGAAACCAAACATAGAGTAATAAATAAAGAAAGGAATCATAGGCACGTTGTGTGTTGAATAGGCGGTACCTGCCGCAATCCAATCGCAAAGACCACCGGCTTCATTGATACCTTCTTGTAAAACCTGCCCATGTTTGTCTTCTTTATAAAACATGAGTTGGTCGGCATCTTGAGGGGTATACAATTGTCCGACTTGTGACCAAATACCCAACTGTCTAAACATGCCTTCCATACCAAACGTTCTTGATTCATCAGGAACAATGGGGACGATACGTTTACCAATGTTTTTATCTTTAACCAGAATGTTCAGTAAACGGACAAAAGCCATGGTAGTCGATATTTCACGGCCTTCACCGCTGGCTTCTAGTAAAGCTTTAAAGTCACTTAAAACAGGCACGTCTAAGGCGTAAGATTTAGAGCGTCTGGAGGGTAAGTGCCCACCGAGATCAGCTCGTCTTTGTTGCATATAAGCCAGTTCTTTTGAGCCTTCAGGGAAGGTCAAGTAAGGCAGTTTTTGCATTTCATCATCAGTGACCGGTAACTCATAACGATCACGGAAATGGGTAAGTGAAAGTTCACTCATTTTCTTTTGTTGATGAGAAATGTTTTGAGCTTCGCCTGAAGAACCCATGCCATAACCTTTAATGGTTTTAGCTAAGATAACGGTAGGTTGACCTTTATGATTAACCGCAGCATGGAAAGCGGCGTAAGTTTTAGATGGATCATGACCGCCGCGGTTAAGTTCCCATATATCGCGGTCAGACCAGTCGGCTACCATGGCTTTTAATTCAGGGGTATTGAAAAAATGTTCCCGGACATAAGCACCGTCTTTTGCTTTAAATGTTTGGTAGTCACCATCTACACAGGCCATCATTCTGGCGGCTAGCAGACCTTTTTTATCGCGGGCCAATAAAGCATCCCAGCGTTGCCCCCAGACCAGTTTAATAACGTTCCATCCCGCGCCACGGAATTCACTTTCAAGTTCTTGAATTATTTTAGCGTTGCCACGAACTGGCCCATCTAAGCGTTGCAAGTTACAGTTGATGACAAAAATCAGGTTGTCTAACTTTTCACGACCGGCCATTCCAATCGCACCTAATGATTCAGGCTCATCCGTTTCACCGTCGCCTAAAAAGCTCCAAACTTTACGGTTTGAAGTGTCTGCAAAACCACGATCTTGCAAGTAACGCATAAAACGGGCTTGGTAAATAGCCATGATTGGACCAAGTCCCATCGACACAGTAGGGAATTGCCAGAAATCTTGCATTAACCAAGGATGTGGATAAGACGGTAAGCCGTTGCCATCAACTTCTTGACGAAAGCTATCCATTTGTTCTTGGGTGAGTCTGCCAATTAAAAAGGCCCGTGCATAATCACCGGGGGTTAAATGCCCTTGGGTAAAGATTAAATCACCATCGTGATGTTCTGAGGGTGCATGCCAAAAATGGTTATAACCGACATCATAGAGAGTCGCGGCAGAGGCGAAGCTGGCAATGTGACCCCCAACGTTGGTATGTTTATTGGCTCTTAACACCATCATCATTGCGTTCCAGCGCACATAAGAACGAATCCGCTGTTCCAGGGTTGCGTCACCAGGAAACTGGGCTTGTCGAGAAACCGGGATGGTATTCAGATAGGCTGTGTTAGCGCTAAAGGGTATATCGAAACCAGACTGCCGAGTGGCAGCAACCAGTTGTTCAATAAGAAAGTGTGCGCGTTCACTACCATCTTGGTCTAATACCGATTGTAGCGCTTCAATCCACTCTTTGGTTTCTGTAGGATCAATGTCATCTTGTCCTGTAATCTCTGAAATTAGGCTATTGTTCATGTGTGATCCTATTAAAACGGGTTATGCATGGCTTAAAAAATATTTTACTATTGAATTAATTCAGTCTTTGGGTCGATTTTTGACTGATTTTGTAAGGCCACCTGAGAAATTTCGAGTATCAAGACGACCTTAATGCCTTGGTAACGTGCATAGTATATACAAATGAATGAGTGCAATACACCCGTTTTAGCGAGTGGTTATAATTACTAACTATTAAAAGAGATAGAAATGACAAAATAGACTGAGTATTTCAGAGTTATTTTAATGTTATCTGTTTAGTTCTGAGTCTCTGTGAGCTTTTTAGTCAATATTATGACATTTCTAATGAATAGAATATTTAGTTAGAAAACCCAGTGCGGATATTTCAACTAAATTTAAGGCATTAAATCACTTCTAGAATTTTGGAACAGGTCAAAAGGCTGTAAAATAGATAATTTATCTAATTGTCCTTATTATATATCATGCGTACAACACAATTTCCTCTTAATACCGTTAAAGAAACACCAGCTGACGCTGAAATTGCAAGCCATCAATTGATGATACGAGCGGGCCTTATCCGCAAATTGGCGGCCGGTCTATACAGTTGGTTACCTTTGGGGTTGCGGGTGTTACGCAAAGTCGAAAAAATTACACGAGAAGAGATGGAAAAAGCAGGCGCTTTAGAAGTTTTGATGCCAGCGTTACAACCCGCAGAACTATGGCAGGAAACAGGACGTTGGGAGCAATACGGGCCAGAATTAGCACGCTTAAAAGATCGTCATGATCGTGAATTTTGCTTAGGCCCCACGCATGAAGAAATTATTACTGATTTAGCGCGTAACGAGATTAAAAGTTATAAACAACTCCCTATCACTTATTACCAGGTTCAAACTAAATTCCGTGATGAGATTCGCCCTCGCTTTGGGGTGATGCGTTCGCGTGAATTTATCATGAAAGATGCTTATTCCTTTCATTTGAATCAAGCTTCGTTACAAGAAACTTACGAGGTGATGTACCAAGCTTACAGTAATATTTTTAATCACTTAGGGTTAAAGTTTCGGGCTGTTATTGCTGATTCAGGTTCGATTGGTGGGGCGGTGTCACATGAGTTTCATGTCTTAGCAGACTCAGGTGAAGATGCGATTGCTTTTTCTACGGTAAGTGAATACGCAGCAAATGTTGAGAAAGCGGAGGCGGTTGCACCCACTGGAATTCGTGCAGCACCCACAGTAGACAGGCAATTGATTGATACACCTAATCAACATAGCATTGAGGAGGTTAGTCAGTTTTTATCTATCCCTGAGACACAATGCCTTAAAACACTTATCGTTAAAGGGGAGGAAGGCGGTAGTCTGGTTGCTTTGTTGTTACGAGGCGATCATGAGCTTAATAAGATCAAAGCGGAAAAAATTGAGGGTGTTGCTGCCCCTTTAGAGTTTGCAACTGAAGCAGAGATTCAAGTGGCCTGCCAATGTAAACCAGGCTCTATTGGCCCGATAGGCTTAACTATTCCGGTTATTGCAGATCGTAGCGTGATAGTAATGTCTGATTTTGTTTGTGGTGCTAATCAGGATGGCAAACATTTTCAAGGGGTTAATTGGGAGCGTGATTTAGCGGTTCCTGAACTGATTGCTGATCTTCGAACCGTTGTTGAAGGTGATGCTAGTCCTGATGGTCAAGGTGAAATTACTTTAGCGCGGGGTATTGAGGTCGGGCATATTTTTCAATTAGGGACCAAATACAGCGGGGCTATGAAGGCCGGTGTTATTAATGAGGGCGGAAAAAATCAAATCATGCTGATGGGCTGTTATGGTATTGGTATTTCTCGAGTGGTGGCGGCAGCCATTGAACAAAATCATGATGATAAAGGGATTATCTGGTCAGCTAATTTAGCACCTTTTCAAGTGGCGCTGTGTCCAATGAATATGCATAAATCTGAGCGCTTAAAGGTTGCATCTGAACAACTGTATCAGGATTTGTTAGCTGCAGGAATTGATGTTTTGTTTGACGATAGAAAGGTGCGTGCCGGCTTTATGTTTTCAGATATGGAATTAATAGGAATTCCTCATACTGTTATTGTGGGAGATCGTGGTTTAGATACTGGCACTGTTGAATATAAGGGCAGAACAGCGGAAGCAAATGAAGAAATCCCGCTTTCAGAGATCATTACTTTTTTGAAAGCAAAGTTGGTTTAAGTTTATATTTTGGCCAGAGTAAAGCTTTATAGTTTTGCGTGTACAAGGAATTAGGGATGGTTTTAGCTGTAAACATTGTAGCTAAGGCCCTCCTGTACTAAAATTTATTTAGATATAATTAATTGATTTTATTTGTTTATAGCTTGGATTAATTAATGTTTAAAATTCATGCTTGACAAAAATATCTCATCATGGACACTAGAGCAGTTTTCATAACTGTAGAGTAACTTTTCTTTGAATGATATTCCCTTAAGTATGTTATTTGGCATACTTGCTTTCATACTATTTTTGTCTGCGTTTTTTTCTGGATCAGAAACCTCTTTAATGTCTATTAATCGGTATCGATTAAGGCATTTGGTAAAACTTAAGAATTCTGGTGCTATAAAAGTTCATAATTTATTGCAAAAGCCCGAGCGTTTATTAAGTTTTATTTTATTGGGAAATAGTTTTCTTAGAAACTTGGCGTCCTCAATAGCAACGATTATTGCTATAAAACTGTATGTAGATGACGAGGTTTTGATTGCGGTAGCTATAGGTATTTTGACTATTGTTATGCTTATTTTCTCTGAGATAACACCTAAAACTCTTGCTGGAGCAAAGCCAGAATGGCTAGCTTTTTCTGCGGCTTGGCTGTATACCCCGCTATTAAATATATTTTATCCTGTTATCTTTTTAGTTAATTTGGTTGTAAATTTTTTACTGCGAATCATGGGTGTGGATGCAAAAAAAAACCGACATGATTCACTCAACAAAGAAGCCTTAAAAAATATTATTTTTGAGGCTGAAGGTTTAATGCCTATTCGATACCAAAAAATGTTGTTGGGAATTTTAGACTTTGAAACGGCAACAGTAGAAGATATCATGACCCCCCGTAATGAAATTGTGGGTATAGATCTTGAGGATTCCATTGAAGAAATTGTTGGGCATATTAGGAATAGCCCTCATACCCAATTAGCGGTTTATAAGAAAAGCATTGACCGAGTGGTAGGTTTTTTACACTTAAGAAAAGTTTTATTGTTGGTTGGTCAAGATGATTTTGATAAGCAATCGATTATTAACTTGCTAAATAAGCCAGCTTTTATTCCAGAAAACACCCCGGTGCATGCTCAAATGCTGAGGTTTAAAAGTGAAAAAATAGATATTGGTTTGGTTGTTGATGAATATGGAGATGTCCAGGGCTTGGTTACGCTAGATGATTTGATTCACGAAATAGTTGGTGAGCTTATTACGGATGAAGCGGCAGCCAGAAAACAAGGTGACGGTAGTTATTTGATTGATGCCAGTATTACTGTACGAGAGCTAAACAGAGTCATGCATTGGTCTTTACCGATAGAGGGTCCAAAAACATTGAATGGACTTATTGTTGAGTTTATGGAAACGATTCCTGAGTCGGGCACAAGTATTAAATTATTTGGGCATCAATTGGAAATAATAAAGAGAGATGAGCATGCGCTTAAGTTAGTTAAGTTTTTGCCACATAAAAAATAATGGATAAAAAACACGTTGTTGGTTTTAATTAAGTTAGAATTATTATATTTAGTTACTCGGTGTTACAAACTTGATTAATCATAATATTAAGCTAACGAAATAATTTTTAGTTAGTGTTGTGTACCCGTGTAAGATAATATATTTAGTCATTTATATTCACATTTTCCGCTTTAGGCGATATTTTTCAATACACAGATGAAAAGAAAGTTAGCCATTCTATTTGTTGTTGCATTACTTGTTGTTGTTAATTTTAGTATTTGGAGTTACATCAATAACCCTTTGCAATTGCAACCCTGGACTAAGACAACCATGGGTGTTACCTATGATCCTCACCGTAAGCAGGATGCACAAAATGGTGACACTTATCCTAGTGAAGAGGATATGGATCATGATTTGGCTTTGCTGGCCAACAAAGTCCATGCCGTAAGAACTTATAGCATGCTAAAAGGGCAGCATAAAATTCCTGAACTCGCGGCAAAATACAACTTGAACACGACCTTAGGGGCTTGGATAGATGGTGATCTGGAAAAGAATCGTCAAGAAGTCGAGACATTAATTGAAGCTGGACGCCAGAACAACCCCAGAATTATTCGTTTGATGGTTGGCAACGAAGTTTTGTTACGTGCTGATATTCCTAAAGCCGCTTTGATTGATTATATCCGAGAAGTTAAGAAAAACAGCTGGCGGCCAGTGAGCACGTCTGAAACATGGGATGTGTGGTTAAAAAACCCTGATCTTGTTGATGAAGTAGATTTTATAGCGGTACATATTTTGCCCTATTGGGAAGGTATTTCAGCAGATGACGCAGTGGATTACGTGTTTGATCGTTATCACGAAGTGGCGGCGGCTTATCCCAATAAACCTATCATCATTACAGAAGTGGGTTGGCCTTCAGATGGTCAACCGTTTAAGCATGCAGAAGCCTCTATTCCTAATCAAGCGCGATTCTTGAGAGAGTTCTTGAATAGAGCAGATGCTGAGAAAGTGACCTATTATATTGTTGAAGCATTTGATCAGCCCTGGAAGAAATCGATAGAAGGATCGGCCGGAGCCTATTGGGGAATTTTTAATGCGGACCGTCAGCCTAAATATCCAATGGATGGTGATGTTATTACCATGCCTACCTGGAAAAACTGGGCAGTGGGTGCAGCGGGCATCAGTATCGTTTTAATGGGCTTGTTTTTATTTACCCGTAGTACATTAAAATTGCCGGGAGTCTTGTTTTTAGGTCTTATTGCTAATTTAGCGGTCTCGGTTATCTTTTGGTCAGCCTCGATTGGTGCACAGCAGTATCAAACGAAATTAGGGATATTACTTTGGGGGCTGATGTTATTAATGCAGATTATGGCGGTGGTCATACTGCTGATTGAAAGTCTTGAAATTGCAGAGGTGGTTTGGCATAGAAGTACAGCTAGGACTTTCCAGCCGTTGCAACCGAGTTCTAGCTTTAAATATCCAAAAGTTTCTCTGCATTTACCCATTCATAACGAACCTCCGATGATGGTGCGTAAAACGCTTGAAGCATTAGCTAAAGTGGATTACCCCAACATGGAGGTGTTGGTGATGGATAACAACACTAAAGATCCTGCAGTATGGGAGCCAGTGCGCGATGATTGCGAGCGTTTGGGCCCTATGTTCCGTTTTTTCCATTTAGAAAACTGGCCTGGATTTAAAGCCGGTGCGATTAACCATGCCCTAGAACAAACCGCCAGTGATGCCGAAATTATCGCTGTTATCGACAGTGATTATGTTTTGTCACCCGATTGGTTGAATTGTATGGTGCCTTATTTTGATAATGAAAATGTAGGCTTTATTCAGTCTCCACAAGATTATCGGGATAGAGATCAAAGTTTATTCAAATCGTTCTGTTATTGGGAATATGCTGGTTTCTTTAACATCGGTATGGTGCAAAGAAATGAATACAACGCCATCATTCAACATGGCACCATGACTATGATTAGAAAATCAGCGTTACTTGAAGTGGGTAATTGGGCTGAATGGTGCATTTGTGAGGACAGTGAGTTAGGTTTACGTTTATTTGAAGCCGGTTACGATTCAGTTTATGTAAAAGATTCTTTCGGTCGCGGTTTAATGCCCGATACGATGTCAGGTTACATGACGCAACGTTTTCGTTGGGTTTATGGAGCGATGCAAATTATTAAGGGTCACTGGCGTAGCTTTTTACCCACCAAGTCATCTCCATTAACAGCCGCGCAACGTTACTATTTTATTGCAGGTTGGCTCCCCTGGTTTTCAGATGCCTTGGCGTTGTTATTTACCACATCCAGTTTGATTTTGACGGCTATTATCTTAACGGATCCGATTCATAGTGAATTGCCTGCCAACGTCTTTTTATTACCGACAGTCGGCTTGTTTAGTTTTAAAATTTTGCGCGGCCTGTGGTTATATCAAGCACGTGTACCGTGTTCAGTATGGCAATCACTGGGTGCTGCGTTAACTGGGTTATCACTAACTCATACCGTTGCAAGAGGGACTGTACAAGGATTGTTTACGTCAGGTAAACCGTTTATGCGTACGCCTAAATATGAAAAACAAGGTCCGCTGTTTACAGGTTTGGTGACCATTCGACAAGAGCTATTCTTGTTATTGTTACTCAGCGCAGGCATAGCAGCTATCAGTTCTATTGAACATTTTGATAATCTCAGTGGTAAGTTATGGATTGCCGTATTGTCTGTTCAGGCCGTACCTTATGTGGCTGCATTATTAACTTTATTAATCAGTATTGCGCCTAATTATGGAAAAAAAGGCAAACTGGATGCTGAAGCGTTAGACGAAGAATAAGCAAGGTAAAATAATGACATTGATACGCCAGGATGATTTTATTCAGAGTATTGCAGATTCCTTGCAATACATTTCCTATTATCATCCCCTGGATTTTATTCAGGCCTTGAATACGGCGTATCAAAAAGAGCAAAGTCCTGCCGCCAAAGATGCCATGGCACAAATCCTCATTAATTCGAGAATGTGCGCCGAAGGCCATCGACCGATCTGTCAAGATACCGGGATAGTTACGGTCTTTTTAAAGATCGGTATGTCTGTGCAATGGGATTCTCAACTTAGTGTTATTGACATGGTGAATGAAGGGGTAAGGCAAGCCTATAAAAACCCTGATAATGTTTTACGTGCTTCTATCTTAAAAGATCCCGCCGGGAAACGTATTAATACCCTAGATAACACGCCGGCTGTTGTGCACATGGAAGTTGTGTTGGGTAATACGGTTGAGGTTGAAATCGCTGCCAAAGGTGGTGGTTCAGAAGCCAAATCAAAGTTTGTGATGCTCAATCCTTCCGACAGTATTGTAGATTGGGTGTTGAAGACTGTACCCACAATGGGTGCTGGATGGTGTCCTCCGGGTATCTTGGGTATTGGCATTGGTGGAACTGCAGAAAAAGCCATGCTACTGGCTAAGCAGGCATGTATGGAATCCATTGATATACAAGAGCTTATCGCCCGTGGTCCACACAATGCTTTGGAAGAGTTAAGGCTTGAGCTGTACGATAAAGTGAATGCTTTAGGGATTGGAGCCCAAGGCTTAGGTGGGTTAACGACTGTGCTGGATATTAAAGTTAAAGATTATCCCACTCATGCGGCCAATAAACCGGTCGCGATAATTCCTAATTGTGCCGCGACTCGTCATACTCATTTTGTACTTGATGGATCAGGTCCTGTTGAATTTACCCCACCCCGTTTGGAAGATTGGCCTAAGGTTACTTGGGAAGCAGGTGCTGCTGCGCGTAGAGTTAATTTAGATACCGTGACGCGTGAAGAGGTGGCTACCTGGAAATTAGGAGAAACCTTATTGTTGAGCGGCACCTTATTGACGGGTCGTGATGCCGCACATAAACGTCTGGTTGATATGATTGAGCGGGGTGAATCGCTACCAGAAAACGTTGATTTTACTGATAAGTTTATTTATTACGTGGGTCCAGTTGATCCCGTGCGTGATGAAGTGGTGGGTCCGGCGGGTCCGACCACTGCAACACGGATGGATAAGTTTACTGAAACCATGCTCGCGAAAACGGGTTTGCTGGGTATGATTGGTAAGTCTGAGCGAGGACAAAGCGCAATAGATTCGATCAAAAAACATCAAGCTGTCTATTTAATGGCAGTGGGTGGCGCGGCTTATTTAGTCTCAAAAGCAATTCGACAATCACGGGTTGTGGCCTTTGCTGATTTGGGTATGGAAGCGATTCATGAGTTTGTGGTTGAGGACATGCCTGTTACCGTCGCCGTTGATACACAAGGTGTATCCATACATCAAATAGCCCCTAGGATTTGGCAAGGCAAAATCGGCAAGATCCCAGTGGTTGAGGTTTAAGTTCTTTTACTTTGCTTCCAGCAAGCTTAGCCAATGCACTACTGGTATTTCGCTTGCTGTATTTAAATGCACCAAACAGCCAATATTGGCCGTGGCAATAAGCTCTGGTTGAGGCTGTTGTAATTGATCAAGTTTACGATCGCGTAATTGCCTTGCTAAGGTCGGTTGCAACAATGAATAAGTGCCTGCAGAACCACAGCACTGGCTTGATTGCATCCCAGGTAATACCTCAAATCCTGCCTGTTTTAATACCGTTTCAACACGGCCTTCCAGTTTAAGTGCATTCACTAAAGTACACGGCGCATGAAAAGCCACACGACGACCTTGCCCCACCTTATTGAGCGTTAATTGTTCAATGAGTTGCACGGGATCACGATAAAGCGCACTGACTTTAGCGGCTTTATCCGCATAATCAGGTTCATGTTTCATCAGGTCAGCATAATCTTGTAACATAGCACCACAACCACTTGCAGTGATAATAATGGCTTCAATACCGGCTTCAATTTCTGGCCATAGCACATCAATCGCCGCTTTAATACGTGTTGTTGTTTGATCTATCGCACTTAAATGATGACTGACGGCACCACAACAGCCTGAATAAAAAGCACTGGCAGAAATACCGTGTTGATCCAATACACGGGCTAAGGCTGAATCTATACCGGGTTCCAGAGTGGGCTGCACACAACCTGCTAAAATAAGGACGCGTCTGGTATGACGAATCTCAGGCCAAACACCGGCTGCTTTGGCGATTGGAATATGGCGTTTTAAGGCAGAAAAGGGTAATAAAGGACGAAAGCCACGGGCTAGCATTAGTAGGAAGTCAAAGCGTTGTGTCGATGGAATAATCCAGCATAAGGCCTTGCGGATACTGCGTTGAAGATAACTGCGCTTAACCTGTTTAGCTATTTCAACTCTGCCTAGTTCAAGTAATTTTGCATAGTGCACACCGGATGGACACGCTGTTTCACAGGCGCGGCAGGTTAAGCAACGATCAAGATGACGTTGTGTTTCACTGGTTACGGCTTTACCCTCAAACAGGTTTTTGATTTGATAAATTCGACCGCGAGGACTATCCAGTTCATTACCTAATAAATTATAGGTTGGGCAGGCAGGATTACATAACCCACAATGTACACAGCTACGTAAAATCGATTCAAGTTCTTGACCCTCAGGTGACTGGGTCAGGCCAGAAGTCAGTGAAATTTGCATTAACTGGATACTCCCATGATGCCAGGGTTAAAGACGCCATAAGGATCAAAGGCCTTTTTTAACTGCTGATGGAGTGGCAATAAAGCTTTTGGGGGTTGTGGGCCCGTAACGGGTTGAATATCCCGAAATAGGTAGACATAACCTTCTGCTTGATTAGCCATATTATTAACCTCTGCAGCCAGTTTATCGGTATGCCACCAATGCAGGCCACCACACCAGTCAACAAAGACTTCATTCTCAGGCATTGTTAATGGGGTGGCAGGTGGCACCGATAAGCGCCATAACGGTTGTTTAGAATCAAAGAATGGATGAGTGTGTTCGCGTAAGCCCAGCCAGAATTGTGGACTGTTTAAAATCTCGTCACCACTGATTTTCTGCTGGGCGTTACGAACAACTTGTGCTGTGCCTTGTAAGCGAATAAAAACGGCTCCTTCTAACCAGGCCATTGCTGATAGGGGTAAGGACATTCGGGCAAAATCAGCCATACGTTGTTGCGCATTTTGTAGTAAACAGGCAAAGCGAAGGGTTGTCTCTACTTCTGGTTTTGGAATGACTTTAAGCGTGATTTCTAATAAAGCTCCCAGGGTTCCTCTAGCACCGACCATTAAACGCGAGACATCAAAGCCTGCTACATTCTTCATGACTTGTCCACCAAAGCTGAGTATCTGACCTTGGCCATTCAGTATTTTTACACCTAAAACATGATCACGTAAACTGCCTGAAAAGGGTCTTCGAGAGCCTGAGAATCCACAGGCAATCGCACCGCCCAAGGTAGCTTTGTTTGAGCCTTGACTAAAATGCGGCGGTTCACTGCCTAGTATTTGATTATGTTGCGCTAATAACGCTTCAATTTCATCCAGTGGTGTACCTGCACGCGCGGTGACATACAATTCGCTGGGCTGATAATCTATGATGCCCTTGTGGTCTGCAAGGTGTATGGTTTTATCAGCATTTGCAGTTTGTAGAAAGCACTTACTGTTGCCTCCCATAATCGCAAATGTTTGCTTATTGGTCAGCGCTTCTGTAACTTCGGCTTGTAATGTTTGTGAGAGATCGTTATTCATGTTGATGGGAGCGGTGTTCCGATCAGATATTATAACCCCTCATATAGAGATTACTTGGTTATTAAATAACATACTTTATTCTGCGGTTTAAATCGGTTTTACCTTAGGGGGTGGAATGTCGGTTGTATTGTCATACAGCTTATAAAAGCAGGTGAATGTGGTCTGTTGTATAGCGAGGTGAAACGCGCTCTGCTTTGGCTTCCCAGGATTTATCAAAACCGGTGGCCACGATGGATAGTCTCTTGGGGAGCCGTTTGTTAATGCTGTCCATGACCGCCTTTTCTATGGGTAGACTACACTGTCCTCGTAATCAAATAATTCAAGCTGACCGGGTGCTACTGGGGTTGGATCTTACTGAGTTGTACACCGCATTTTTGATAGTTGTAGCCGCTATTAAATTATCTGCTGCTTCGAGGGTAGAAGCAGCACTCATCAGTCTCTGACAATGAAATACAGATCTATTTATCTAAAATTAAAAGGCGAGAATTCTTCAAAATAGAAATCTTCTTCGATTCGCTTTTTAGGGAGTTTGAACTTCTTTAGCCAAGCTTTCAGCGCAGTTGGATTTTGAAATGATTCAAGTTGGACTTTGAATAAACCGGATTCATGTTTTACGGCATGGATATCACGAGCTAAAGCTACTAGAAGTTGCTTAGGTGACAATGACGCATAGTAAGGCATATTTAACATGAGCTTAAATCTGACTTCTATTTGATCGACTTCATGATTGAGTTCTTCCAGTTGTTCTTTAAGAATTTTATTGAAATATTTAAGTCGGCTGTCAGCGATTTGAGTTAAATGCTGAGCATCTATCTGTTCAATTTCTAATTGAAGCTCCAGTAGCTTTAATAAATCTTTTTTCCCATAAGCGGCATTAACACGTTGCATTAACTCGGTTTTTCGAAGGCGCTCATCAATATCCTGTTCACGGTCAGGGTGCAGTGCGGCAGCCAACTTGCGATAGACTTCACGTACTGATTGGAGTGCTAAGGCCTCTTCTTCCTGTTGGCGCAATTCTTTTTCTAATTGTTTCTTGGTTTTTTTATGTCCTTTAGAGGGCTCTTGCATCTGCGTCTGTGCTTGCTGAGAATCCAGTTTTTCGCGTATTTTTTCTTGTAAATGAGCCTTGAAGTTTTCTGGTGTGCTAATATCAGCATCCTCATCCAACTCTACATTAAACATGTTTTCTACCATTTCCTTCATTAAATCCGACATCTCAGACTGTGTTTCATCAAACATCTCATCATAATCAAAATCATTGTACTTATTGAATATCGGTTTAAGTTCTTCACGATCAAATTCTGCAATTAACTCTTGAGTGAGTTCAGAAATAATATGATGGAGTTTTTGTTTGTCTGTTTTTGTAAACACTTTATTATCGTAGGCTTCATCCAACAGAACTATCCATTGAACTTTAGCGTCGATTAATTCATTTAATAACGGTTCATATTCATTATTGAGTTTTTGGTGATACGTGTGCGTGGTTTCTTGCCATTCAATGAGTCGATTTCGCTCAACATCAATCTTTTTAGTCAGGCTATTAAAGCGTTTCTGTGCCGCTGATAAAGTGGTTTTTTCGGCCTTTTTAGGAGTAATCAGGACTGTTTTGTTGCTGGATGCATTCATTGTGAATTGCCTTATGAAGAAGGGGGGTTAAGAGGATCGATAGTAGTCGTTAAATTATTTAAATTAAGCCTGAAGGCGTTTCGTTCCGTTTTGCATGGTTCAATTAGTTTTCGGGTATAATTTGCGGAATTTTTTAACTTTGAGTAAGAACACATTATGTCAAAAATCAATAAAGTTGTATTGGCTTATTCTGGGGGCTTAGATACTTCCATTATCCTTAGATGGTTACAAGATGTTTATCAGTGTGAGGTGGTCACGTTTACTGCTGATTTAGGGCAAGGTGAAGAAGTAGAACCCGCACGTGCTAAAGCACAGGCAGCCGGTATTAAAGATATTTTTATTGAAGACTTACGCGAAGAATTTGCGCGTGATTATGTGTTTCCGATGTTCCGTGCCAATACCATTTATGAAGGCGAGTATCTGCTAGGTACATCTATTGCACGGCCATTAATCGCTAAGCGTTTAATTGAGATTGCCAATGAAACCGGCGCTGACGCAATTTCTCACGGTGCGACGGGTAAAGGTAATGATCAAGTACGTTTTGAGTTAGGTGCTTATGCATTACGCCCTGATATTCAAGTGATTGCACCTTGGCGTGAGTGGGAACTAACGTCTAGGCAAGCCTTATTGGATTATGCTGAAAAACACGGTATTTCAGTAGAGAAAAAAGGTAAGACCTCGCCTTATTCAATGGACGCTAATTTACTGCACATTTCTTATGAAGGTCGTATCCTTGAAGATCCCTGGGCTGAGCCAGAAGAAGATATGTGGCGTTGGACAGTATCACCTGAAGCAGCCCCTGATAAAGCCACTTATATTGAATTGACTTATGAGCAGGGTGATATCGTTGCGATTGACGATGTGCCTGTTTCACCCGCAACTGTTCTGGAACAATTGAACAAGGTCGCTGGCGAAAATGGTATCGGTCGATTGGATATTGTTGAAAACCGTTACGTAGGGATGAAGTCACGCGGTTGTTATGAGACACCTGCAGGCACTATTATGTTAAAAGCACATCGTGCGATTGAGTCTTTAACATTGGATAGAGAAGTCGCCCATTTAAAAGATGAATTAATGCCCCGTTATGCGTCGTTAATCTATAACGGTTATTGGTGGAGCCCCGAACGTAAAATGTTACAAACCATGATCGATGCGTCACAGGTGTCAGTCAACGGCAAAGTACGTCTTAAACTTTACAAAGGTAATGTGATTGTCGTGGGTAGAGACTCCAAAACAGATAGTCTGTTTGATGAAAGTATTGCTACTTTTGAAGATGATGGTGGCGCTTATAATCAAAAAGATGCGGAAGGTTTTATTAAGCTCAATGCGTTAAGAATGCGTATAGCAGCCGCTAAGCAATTACGGAAATAAGCTGAATAAAAACGCAGGACAATTTTTATTTAACTTGTATAATTATCAGTTCAAGTGGAATAATTACCACAACTATAATAATAACATTGTCCTGCTGGGGTGCTTTTCGATGCCTGGTTTGAGGGGAACTGAGTGATGAGTGAGTTGCATGAGCAGAAAACTGAGGTTGTGGTTCTAGAAAGAATCCCTTCTCATCAAAATTTGATGAAGGTTAATCGATGGCTAACGGCCATGGTTGTTTTCTTGATGGCTGTGATTATTATTGCCGGCTTTTTCATTGTTCCTTCTAATAAACTTAAAAACTCCGAAGTTAATAATGCAGAAATTAACCCTGCTCTGTCTGCAGAGGTTAATACCTTAAAAGGCCAGTTTGTTGGTTTGGTCAGTGGATCGATTGAAAGTAAGCTGCGTGTTTTGGAAGAGAGCATCCGGTTAGGAACAGTTTCTAATTCATTAGGCACACTTGAAGATTTGAAAAATGATGTTCAAGTTCTTAAATCTTATACAGAGCCTGTTAAAAAAGAAGTAGCCACTGTTGTTCCGAATGAGCAATTAATTCAGGAAATGTCCCATTTAAAGCGACTGGTTTATTTGACGCTGGCATCCTGTGGTTTGATGCTGGCAGCCATTGGTGGAGTTTGGCTCAGAAGTCGTTTTCGTTTGCCTTATAAAGAAGTGGTTATTCGATATTTGGGCAAGAAACAATAACTGTTTAGTACTCAATTAAAAAGCCGCCCCTCCGTAAGGATGAGGCGGCTTTTTTTTGTGTCTGATCTGTATTTTTTATTATTATTTGCTGCTAATGTAAGCGAATAAAGCGTCAACCGCTTGATCTTCGCCATAGCCAGCTTTTTCTACCGCTTTGCTTTTCATGATCTCTTCGATCGCTTTTGGCATGCCGCCTTTGCCTTCTTTTAGCATCTTTTCAAAGCTAGCTCTTGTTAAAGTACCTGCTTTGATGTTTTCAACTAATTGTGGGTTTGTCTTGATATCATGGCAAGTGCCACAACCGCGACCAAAAGCACGATCATAGATTTTTTGACCAACTTCAAGTTGTTCATCAGCGAAAGCAGAGCCGCTTAACGCGATTAAAACGATACCAGCTGCAGTAGCAAGTGATTTTTTCATAGTGACCTCTTTTGGGTGAAAAAAAGAGAACAGCGTTCTCTTGGTGGAAAAAATGTTACCCGGTTAAAGCTCAAACCGGCAAACTAGCAAAGAATAGGGAATTTAAGTGAAAAATTCAATCTTTTATTTTAGTTACTTATATTTGTAAGCGTATTAAGGCTCATTAAATATATTCTATGTTGTATATTATAATGCGTCTAAGATTTAAAAACAGATCCATTTCACCGGAGTAGTTGATGAAGATTGTGGCTTTATATAGTATCAAAGGGGGTGTTGGCAAAACTTCAAGTGCAGTGAATTTAGCTTTTATTGCGGCCAGTAAAGGGTATCGAACTTTAGTCTGGGATTTGGACCCTCAGGGAGCTAGTAGTTATTATTTTCGTATCAAGCCCAAGTTAAAAGGCGGAAGCAAGGATTTGATTGCGGGGAAGAGGGAACTTGATGGTTTGATAAAAGGAACTGATTTTGAAAATCTGGACTTGTTGCCCTCAGATTTCTCATTTAGAAATCTGGATTTAGTTCTGGATACTAAAAAGAAACCGACTCAGCAACTTAAAAAATTACTCAAGCCCTTAGCAGAGGAATACGATTTCATTTTTCTGGATTGTCCACCTAATATTTCTTTATTATCCGAGGCAGTATTTGAAGCGTCTGATGTTTTATTGTCTCCTATTATTCCAACGACGCTGTCTTTAAGAACACTGGAGCAATTGAAAGCGTTTATAAAAGATCACAACTTGCATAGTCTTGCGTTAATTCCCTTTTTTTCGATGGTTGATCGCAGAAAGAAAATGCATAAAGATATTATGGGCACACTAATTAAAAGTTACCCAGAAATTTTAAAAACTCCGGTTCCTTATGCAAGTGATATTGAGCGTATGGGCTTAGAGCGCATGCCTCTGGGTGGGTTTGCCAACAAAAGTCGTTCTATGGAAGCTTATAGCGCACTATGGAATGAACTTATGCTACACCCAGACCTACAATAATCCCATTAATCATATTTATGATTACGGTTATTCAGCGAGTTACTTACGCAAATGTAGTTATCGATAATGAGGTTGTCGGACAGATTGATGCCGGTATAGTTGCGTTGGTAGCGGTAGAAAAAGTAGATACACAGAAAGATGCAGAGCGCTTATTGGAACGTATTCTTAATTATCGAATATTTGCTGATGAAAATGATCGGATGAATTTAAGCTTGAAGAGTATTAATGGTGGTTTGTTATTGATTCCTCAATTTACTTTGGCAGCAGATACTAAAAAAGGGTGTCGCCCCAGTTTTATTTCGGCTGCGCCCCCAGAAAAAGGGCTTCAGCTATTTAGCTATCTGCAAAACTTAGCCAAGAATTCCTATGACAAAATAGAATTTGGTCGGTTTGGTGCCGATATGAAAGTAACTTTGGTTAATGATGGTCCGGTCACTTTCATATTAAGGTCTTAGTGTAATGTGAAAATTGTAGTCTTTTGGGTTTTGCCTTGTTGTAACATTACCTTCACTTTCGTATGTTACCATTTTATTTCATAGGTCTTATCAAACCTTATTTTACAAAGGCATTATCTACTTTTGGTTTATGAATTAGAGGCTTGGGTTCTGTAAAAAATATACTGATAAGGCACGGATAAACCATTGCTCAAATTATTTGTTGCTCGTAACCTAAGGTCAAAGTTTGATTATGAATAAAACCTATCGAACTATCTGGATTTCAGATTTGCATTTGGGGTCAACTCAATGTCAAGGTGATGTTTTACTGGATTTCTTGAAGTATAACGACAGTGAAAAACTGTACTTGGTAGGTGATATTATTGATTTTTGGGCTCTGTCCAAAAAAATGTATTGGCCTAGAGATCATAATACAGTGATTCAAAAAGTCTTAAGGAAGGCGAGGCACGGTACGCAAGTTATTTATGTGCCAGGTAATCATGACGAAAATGTTAGAGATTATGATAACTATATTTTCGGTGACATTATCGTCAGAAATTCCGATGTGCATACGACAGTGGATGGTAAAAAATTTTTGATTGTTCATGGAGATGAATATGACACGATTGCCAAATGTCATAAATGGCTTGCTAAAATTGGTAGCGAGGGCTACGATTTTTTGATTTGGTTTAATCGTATTTTTCGGATAGTAAGGCGTTGGTTCGGATTACAATCCAATTTTTCTTTAGCCGCGTTTGTTAAATTTAAAGTCAAAAATGTGGTTCAATTTATTTCTGATTATGAAGAAAGTATTGTCAGTACGCTTCAGGATCAAAGCCTGGATGGTGTGATCTGTGGTCACATTCATCATGCTGAAATAAAGGACATCAATGGTTTTCTATATGTGAATACCGGGGATTTTGTAGAAAGCTGTACGGCTATAGTCGAACATTTTAATGGTGAATTGGAATTGTTAAGATGGCAAAAGGTTGAAACGGAAGTCATTGATGAAAAATATGACGTTGTTGCCAATTGATAGGCATACTATTATTATGCATGAATTTAATTTCGATTGATTGGGGGTAGTTGTAAATGGTTTATTTAGTAAGGTAATTAGGTAAACGAACTGATGAATCGAATTTTTTATATTATCCTTTCTGCCCAGTTTTTTTCTTCATTGGCTGATAACGCGCTACTTTTTGCGGCTATTGCTTTATTGAAGGATCTGAATGCACCGGCTTGGCAAACACCCGTCTTACATCAATTTTTTGTTTTTTCATTTATTATTTTGGCCCCGTTTGTGGGTGCATTTTCTGATGCTCTGCCGAAGGGTAGAGTTATGTTCATTAGTAATGGCATTAAAGTGGTGGGCTGTTTTGCCATGTTATTGGGGTTACATCCTTTACTTTCCTATGGGCTTGTCGGAATAGGGGCTGCGTTATATTCCCCGGCAAAATATGGGATTTTAACTGAATTTCTGCCCTCCAATCGTTTAGTATGGGCTAACAGTTGGATGGAAGGCTTAACGGTTGGATCAATTATTTTAGGTGCTATCTTTGGCGGTTTTTTGATTGGCCACCGAGTTGAGGATGAAGTTGTTAAGCAACTGAGCGCACTTAAATTCAATGGAGGGATTGATACGGCTCCTGAGTTTGCTATTTTTGTGGTCTTTATCCTTTATTTTATCGCAGCGATAATCAATTGTTATATTCCAAAATTACCCGTTGAGCATAGCTTAACCAAGCGAACTATTGGTTTTCTGATCGTAGATTTTTGGCAAAGCTTTTTGTCGTTGTGGAAGGATCCACTTGGGCAGGTTTCACTTGCTGTAACATCTTTGTTTTGGGGGGCAGGAACCAGCCTGAGATTTATTATCATTGCCTGGTCTGCTGTCGCTTTAAGCTTTGATTTAGAGCAGGCGACCCAGTTAACCGCAGTTTTAGCTGTGGGCCTGGCGCTGGGGGCTATAGTGGCGGCAAAAGCAGTGCCTTTGGATCATGCAGTCAAAGTGTTGCCTTTAGGCATTGGAATGGGGTTGGTTACCCTATCTATGGTGTGGGTAACTGATTGGCGAATATCAGTTGCTTTGCTGATATTGGTTGGTATTTTGGCAGGCTGTTTTTTGATACCTATGAATGCATTACTTCAGTTTAGAGGCCATAAGCTGATGGGGTCTGGTCATTCTATTGCTGTGCAAAACTTCAACGAAAATCTAAGTATCTTGTTGATGTTAGGCGCTTATGCATTAATGATTGATATTGGACTAGCAATCAATACAATTGTTATCTTATTTGGGCTATTTATAACAGCTACAATGGCGCTTTTAACCAAAATACATACACACGATCAGGATTCAAAGAGTTAGGATTTCCTGGTTTAGTGACCTGGATAGATAATACCAATATCAACAGAGTTGCGTGCAGCTCGTGAGTTCTCCTTTAAGATACCTTAACAAAGGCTTTTAACGTTAAAACCCCACTTATTGATATCTACATCAGGTCTTTTCATATCTAAAACCGCCTTATAGATATCAATAAGGCGCTTTTAGGTATCAATAAGGCGGGTTTTAATATCAAAATCCTTCTTTTAGATATTAAAGCAACCCTTATTGATATCTAAATCCCCCGATTTAATATTAAAAGCAGACTTTTAGATACTAATCCCGTCCTTTTATGTATTAAAAACTGTCGATTTAATACATAAAACCGGGGTATTGATATCAAAACGACCGGCTTTGATATCAATACCGTTCATCCAGGTATAAAAAGCCCCCTTATTGACGCAAATACCCCTCATTTTAGTATCCAAAAGCACCTTATTAATACCTTAAGCGGTTCTTTTAATATCTAAAATTTTTAACTTCAAATGATAAGTACCCTATTAAACACCATGACCGCTTTGATAATGTCCATAACATTCGTTATTTGGAATAATATGCTTATTGTACTTACTTATTAAAGCGAGTACTTAGGTAACATCAGGTTTACACACATGATACAGGCACAACTCAATTTACTCTGTTGTCTCTATTGAACATTGACATCCGTTTATTAATTCCCTATTCTTTACTTTTAATAAATAGTAAAGAAAAAGACTATGCCAAAAGTGAGCGCGAAAAGACAAATTACAATCCCAATAGACCAATGTGAAGCATTGGGTATCGAACCGGGTGATAAAGTGGACATGTTTGTCGTTGATGGTCAATTAACCTTGGTTAAGAAGACCACTGGAGCAGCAAAAGGTTTACTCAGCCACTTAAACCCCAATAATTCCATGACAGATGACGAATCTTTGCAGGGCGTAATGTGTGATCGCAATTGATACTAATGTACTTTTGAGATACCTGCTTAATGATGATCAGCGCCAGGCCGCTATAGCTGATAAATTAATTAATGGAACAGATGCTGTTCTGATTACGGATGTCGTGTTGGTTGAAATCATCTGGACCTTAAAAGGGAAAAAGTATCAGCTTAATAAAACTGATTTAATTGCAGTGATTCAGGCATTGTTCAAAGAACCCAATATCCGCTTTGAAAATGGACAAGTGATTTGGATGGCGCTTAATGATTACCGCAACGCACAACCTATTAACGGCAAGTTAGCCGATTTCTCTGATGCTTTAATACTAAACAAGGCTAAATTTATAGCCACTGTAAGTTATAAGCGTAAGGGCATATCAGCTGATGAATTGATTTCGATAATGATCATTTGCATGAGTTTATTTTTAAAGACTGTTATGGAACAACCAAACGTATTGTTCACCCTTACGTAGAGAGTAATGATCTTTGTACAAATGATTGCAAGGTCGGTGAGTTATCGCTTTATGAAGGGATGGAGATTATATTTCATTTTGATTTTGGTGATGACTGGCGGTTTAAAATGGTTGTAGAGTCCATTGCAAACAATGATGCCCATAGTTCAGCGGTAACCGTTATTGAACAGCGCGGTGAACCACCAGAACAGTATCCTGACTGGGATGAATGAAGATGCAGCAAGTCTAAAGTCATTAAATATTCTGAGATATTTAAGTCATAAATCTAAAGATCAAAAACAGACAGTTAGATTTAAGTTATGCTTTGAGCTAGTTAACAAGTCGTAGAGAATATCACGGCACGGATATGATAAGACTTTTGAAGCTTGATATTAAGTTCTTGAGTGACCGTCGAAAAGAGGTATTGAAAAGAGTTTTCGATAACGAGTTCCTTTTATCTGCAAGCCATGAAGACTTAGAGAAGCTGGCAAGCGCTTATCGGCAACCAAATGTCGAGGGAGAGTTTACGGATTTTGCTCATGTTCTGTCTCGATACGCTGAACAACTTGCTGGGCACGAGCTATGAAGATGGGTGCTCTCCGCATGATCCTATTTTGGAAGAACGGCAAATTAGATGGATAGCGATTTGAGCCACTGAGTTAGCTATGCAAGCCATTAGAAATCCAGTCACCTATTCGAACCAACACAAGAAGGTAAGCTGTAGTAAACTAACCCAACTGAACTAAGTCAAACATACGTAAATTTATGCATACCTACAACATTCACGATGCTAAAACACATCTATCCAGACTAGTGGAGCAAGCGGCAAAAGGTGAATCCTTTGTCATCGCTAAAGCGGGCAAGCCAATGGTTAAAGTAATTCCTCTTAATACTCCAGAGTCTACTCAAACCAAACGGTTTGGTTTTATGGCAGGACAAATCAGCGTACCGGATGATTTTGACAGAATGGGCGAAGCTGATATTGTTAATCTGTTTGAAGATACTCTATGAAATTTCTTCTGGATACTCATCTGTTGTTATGGGCGGCTAAAGGTAGTGAGTACTTACCTCTAGACGCTCTGAAACTGATGAGCGAACCAGAAAACGAACTCATTTTTAGCGTTGCTAGTCTTTGGGAAATTGTTATCAAATGTAGCTTAGGCCGTGAAGATTTCAAGGTCGATCCACGTATACTTAGACGAGGTCTGCTAGACAATGGTTACAGCGAACTGCCAATACTTAGTGAGCATGCTGTAATTATTGGAACTTTACCACCCATACATAAAGATCCCTTTGACCGTCTTTTGGTTGCACAAGCCATTGTTGAGGGTATCACCTTACTGACAGCCGATGCTTATGTGGCTAAATATCCTGGTCCGGTGCAATTTGTAAGATGAAATAACTTTCATTAAATATTAATAGTAGTCATATTTGAAATTTATGTTGAAGGCATGCATAGAGCCAGGACTTTTTACGAAGCAGTATTTGATTGTTGAATAGATTCTGTCAACAAATTTCCTTGCTTATTTTTAACTATTTTAGAAGCAATATACTATTTATTTAACATGACGGAGAAAGTGATTACTATTATTACCTTGGATGACGCATTAATTAACGAAGTGAATACCGTCAGTCATTATCAAAATGCATAAGAAGCTATCGTTAAAATATTAACCGACTATATACAGCAACATAAAAATCAAGCCAATATTACTGAGTTACTAGCAATGCCTGATACTGCCGATATTGATTTTAATCCATCCCGCTTAAAGTCAATTATTTTCCACTCGGCAGATTTACAATGAAATTATTGCTGGATACAAACGTAGTTTCCGAATTAAGAAAAGCAAAAACAGCTAAAATAAACCCCAATGTAAAAGCCATGGCGGATAATATTGCGCCGACAGATCTGTATTTATCTGTGGTAACGCTACTTGATTTACGCGATGAAGTGATGAAGTGGGTTGTCGCAAACCATAATGAATTGATTGAGGAATGGAAAAAATGGCATCCATGAAACGTCCACGCTTATCAGCGGTTGAAGCTTTACCAAACTATCAGTTGAAGATGACTTTTATTAATGGTTAGACTCTGACAGTGGATAAACAGGATACTGTTTTTTCTAAGCAGGGCCTTGCGCCTTTACGTGATCCAGTTGCTTTTGCCATGGCTCAAATCGTTCCTGGAGAAGGTTGGACGGTTGAGTGGGCAGACTTTGATATTCAAATCGGAGCTGATACTTTATGGTTGGAAGCCATGCAGCAAGCCGCTTCCGACGAGGATACCCGAACATTTCTGGCTTGGCGAGTTCGACATGGGTTGTCCTTAGCAGATGCTGCAAGAGCCTTGGGTATGACGACACGCACTATGAGTTCTTACGGAACCGGCAGCCGCCCCGTTCCACATTATATAGCGCTTGCTTGTAAGGGATGGGAGGTTGAACAGCATCCGAGTTTTGCCGATCAAGACCCGCTAAAATTACAACAGGCATTGCGTGATGAATGGCGCTAAATATTTACTGGATACTAAAGATAGCTGGAACGGCAAAGCATTATCAGCTTGAGTTACTGACATTTGATAAAAAATTAGCGAACTTATTATGAGCGCTCCAATGTTGTGTTTAAAAGATGATGGTCGAGATATTCCTGAATAGATAGCGATTTGAACCACTGAGTTAGTTATGCAAGCCATTAGAAATCCAGTCACCTGGTTTGAAATTTATGTCGAAGACATGGTGCGAGCCAGGACATTTTACGAAGCAGTGTTTGATTGTGTACTGACATCAGAGCCAACAGATGGAAGCTTCGAAGTGCTTCGTTTTCCTGGGCAAATGCCCGGTATTGGAGCAATGGGGGCTTTAATGAAACATCCCATGAGGAAGCCATCCGTTGAAGGGAATATGATCTATTTTCATTGTGATGATTGCCAGATTATAGCCGAGCGAGCAGTTAATAATGGTGGAACTATTTTTCGGGCTAAATGGCGTGTTGGAAAAGAGGGTTTTATTGCTATCATTGGGGATAGTGAAGGCAATGCAATAGGACTGCATTCGTTTGAATGATTAATAGATTATTAAGGAATGACCTTGTTTGTTAAAGTTCATGTACTCGAACCAACCGTAAGTAGTACAACAAATTTGTTATATTGGTTAAATAAATATTAGCCAAAAATATGGAGTTTTAATGACGAAGTTATCTATAGGCTTATACGATCGACTGATTCTTGATACTGAGTTAGCAGAAATTAATCAATTAATGACTGATGGTAGGGCCACTGTTACTACACCTTCATCAGTTGAAAATAGGGAGTATTTATTAGCTGAATTAATGAATAGATTGCCTGAACTTTTGGATGAGATTTCTTCACCGAATAATAGTGATATTGAGCAAGCACAAACAGAAATTAAGTTTATTTCAACGCTGTTAAAAAATGCTCGGCTTCAATCTAAAGCTGAGTTAGATGTTGATTTTATAGCCCAACCCCCCCAAATTTTACGCTCAGTTCATGAGCCCAATATGCCGGGAGTTTTCCCTATCACCGGCTTACGAAGACCTTGGTTGTTTAGTTCCTCACGAAGTGAGCCTGCTTTATTACATGAGCTGATTGCAGAATTACAAGCTGTTGATACGGTAGATATTTTGGTTAGCTTTATTACTTGGAGCGGCGTTAGAAAAATAATTGATGTATTAAAACAAGCGACTGCAATTGATGCAAATGGAAAATCTCGCACAAAATTCCGCATTCTAACAACCACTTATATAGCTGCCACCGAGGCAAGAGCTGTTAATGCACTTGCTGAGTTACCGAATGTAGATTTAAAAATCTCCTTAGACGGACGACGCACCCGATTGCATGCTAAGGCATGGATTTTTAATAGAACCAGTGGCTTTGGAACTGCTTTTATAGGGAGTGCTAATCTCTCAGAATCTGCTTTAATTAGTGGTATCGAATGGACTGTTAAATTAACACAAAGCTCAAACGAAGCCGTTTTTAAAAATGCTCAAGCTCATTTTGAGACACTTTGGAATGATGGTGAGTTTCTTCATTATGATCCAAATAATCAAGAGCATCGTAATGCTCTAGAGAAGGCTTTGCAGGCAGAATCAAGACACGGAAAAATTAATCAAAATAACTCTGAGTTGATTGCTATTCGGACATGGTTTGATTTAACTCCGAAACCCTATCAACAAGAAATGTTAGATCGTTTAGCTGCTGAAAGAGCTCATCAACGTTATCGTAACTTAGTAGTCGCTGCGACAGGTACAGGTAAGACAGTTGTTGCTGCGTTTGATTATGCACGATTGACGAAAGAAAAAGGCGGCCAGCCACGATTATTATTTGTTGCTCATCGGGTGCAGATTTTAATGCAGGCCATCAGTACTTTCCGACAAGTATTACGGGATTCAAATTTTGGTGAGTTATTGGATGGTAATAATGTAGCCAGTCAGCATGAGCATTTATTTGTAACCATTAATACAGTACATAATCGAAATCTGGTAACTCAACACGGCGCAGATTTTTGGTATATGGTTATTATTGATGAAGCTCATCATTTACCCGCTAGTTCGTTTGATAAGTTTATTTCATCGGTTAATCCCGCTATTCTTTTGGGTTTAACCGCGACACCCGAGCGGGCAGATGGCAAAAATTTAAATCAATATTTTGATGCAAGGCCTGATGGTTCACCTGCGGTAACTTTAAGATTATGGGATGCACTGGATCAAGAGTTATTAGCTCCTTTTGAATATTATGCAACCCATGACAATATTGACTTAACCAGCATTCAATGGAAGCAAAAAAACATCGATATGCAACTGGACAATATAATTTCAGCTAGTGAAATACGAGCTCGCTCAGCACTGCAAGCGGTTGAAACTTATGTCAGTGATTTACAAAAGCTCAAAGCTATTGGTTTTTGCATCAGTGTCCGCCATGCTGAGTTTATGGCGGATTATTTTGAAAAGAAAGGGTTGCCTTCAAAAGCAATTACAGGGCAGCACACTCAGGAAGAGCGTGATCATGCTATTAATGAATTGAAACAGGGCAGATTAAAAGTAATTTTTACCTGTGATCTATTTAATGAAGGGGTTGATATTCCTGAAGTAAATACTTTGTTATTGCTTAGGCCCACACAAAGCCCCGTTATTTTTCAACAGCAAATTGGTCGTGGATTACGGTTAGCGAGAGGTAAAGAGAGTTGTTTAGTCTTAGATTTCATTGGCACGTATTCTAAAGACTTTAGGTTTGATATATTGTTAAGGGCTTTAACAGGGCAAAGTCGATTGGCAATAAAAGATTCTGTTGATAAAGGGTTTGGTTTATTACCTACCGGTTGTCATATTCAATTTGATAAGGTGGCTAGAGAGCGGGTATTAGCAAGTCTTCAGTATGCTTTAAAATTGAATGTGAGTCGTTTAGCCGCCGAGTTAGTTGCATGGGCAAGTACTAAAGATAAGGCCGATATTAAGCTAAAAGCATTTTTGTTGGAGAATGAAATAGATATTTCGGATGTTTACTCAGGTAATCATTCATGGACTGAGCTTATGCGGCGTGCTCAACTTCCAACGCCAACAAAGGGGTCTAGGGAAGACGAATTGTCGCGACGAATAGCCAGTCTTTTGACCGTTGACGATGTGGAGGTTTTAAAAGCGTGGTATCTGTTTTTACACCATCAAGCTGTTGATCAAACTAGGGTTCAAATGCTGGCGCATAGCCTTTTGGTTAAACAATCTGAATTGATTAGCCCCGAGGAATTTATACTATTATTGGATCAACATCCAGCGATTAAAGAAGAGTTAATTGAAGTTATTGATTGGCAGTTAGAACAAACAATACAACCTTATATTCACCTTGATGGAATGCCATCTGCGTGGGTTCTTTCCCTACATAACCGATATTCAAGGTCCGATATTATTACAGCAATCGGTTATGCCAATTCCAGTAAAAGACCTGCTTTTAGGGAAGGTTGTTTACCTATTGCAGATTTTAAAATTGAACTCATGTTTGTAACGCTAGACAAAAGTGAAGGCTTTGATGAGCGGGTTCAGTATCATGATTATGCGATTAGTCCTCAATTATTCCATTGGCAATCACAAAATGTGGCTAGCTCAACTAACAAAACAGGTCGTCGATATTTAGAAAGTGTGGTTACACAAGCTAATGATTGGCGATTTTATTTATTTGCCCGAGAAAATAAAGACTCTGCTTTTGCAGCATTAGGGGAGGCTGTATTAATTAAAGCAGAAGGCGAGCGACCCATTTCAATGACTTGGGAGTTGAAAAATGCGATGCCTATGGAATTGTATAGACACTTTTCAATATTGAGATCGGTTTAATAATCGTGTCTTAATTTTGAACTACGCTAATTGCTGATTGGGAATCCTTGCTATTCTTTGAGTACCAATCAAATCAGTTACAATTACAACACTAACCAAAACTCTTTGAGGATGTTATGTACAAACCCGTTACCCCCTTACTGGCTGCTGATATTATTATTGAGCTGATTGATTTACCTGAACGCCCGTTTGTGCTCATTGAGCGCTTAAATCCTCCTTATGGGTGGGCTATTCCAGGCGGCTTTGTCGATGTAGGCGAGATTGTAGAGCATGCCGCAGTGCGTGAGGCTCAGGAAGAGGTTAGCTTAACCGTTAAATTAACAGCTTTGCTTGGGATTTATTCCGATCCAGCGCGTGACACACGCGGACATACGGTCACTGCGGTCTATATTGCAGAAGCGCATGGCTTGCCAGTTGCAGCCGATGATGCTAAAAACTGTCAATTATTCACATTGGATACATTGCCTGAGGTCTTAGCGTTTGATCATGCCCAAGTACTTTCTGATTATAAAAAATATCGGGAAACAGGGCAGGTGACTCCGCTAAATTAATCTGTGCTTTAAAGTTTTTTACTTTTGCTGAAATGTGGGCTGTTTTTGTTACAATACAGCCATGATTGAATTTAAGGCGCCCATAGGAGCAATTAGTTTTGACACAAGTACAGGATATTACAAGTCCGATGACGGCATCGGAAAAACGGGCGACGTGGTCTTTAGCCAGTATTTATGCGTTACGCATGTTAGGGTTGTTTTTGATAATGCCTGTGCTGTCATTATTTGCAGAACAACTTGAAGGCTCAACACCCGCATTAATTGGCTTGTCGATTGGAATTTACGGCATTAGTCAGTCTATTTTACAAATTCCTTTTGGCTTGATGTCGGATCGTTTTGGTAGAAAAAAGATTATCATTAGCGGTTTAATCATCTTTTTAATAGGCAGTGTAGTCGCCGCACTCTCAACCACTATTTACGGTGTCTTATTAGGCCGGGCTATTCAGGGCTCAGGCGCTATAGCCGCACCTATTATGGCCTTGGTGGCTGATTTAACCCAGGAAGTTCATCGTACAAAAGCCATGGCTTTAATTGGTCTGAGTATTGGTGTGTCTTTTGGCGTTGCCATCACGGCTGGGCCGATTATCGGCGGGTTGATTGGGGTGCATGGCATATTCTGGCTCATTGCGGGACTGTCATTTATCGCCATCTTTGTAGTTCGGTTTCTGGTTCCTGATCCACAAAAATCCAAAATGCATAGGGATGCAGAACTGGTGCCCAGTCAGTTTTTTAATATCTTAAAAAACACAGAATTGTTAAGACTTAACTACGGTATTTTTGTGCTGCATGCCATGTTGACAGCGAGTTTTGTGGTACTGCCTTTATTAATGCGTGATGCGGGCTTAGTGCCAGCTGAGCATTGGAAAGTTTATTTACCTGTTTTTGTCGTTTCAATGGCAGCAATAATTCCGTTTGTTATCGTGGCGGAAAAAAAGCGCAAAATGAAAGCCGTTTTTATTGGTGCTATTGCCACACTTGTTTTAGCCGACTTAGGCTTAATGCAGTTTAGTTCCAGCTTGATAGGTATTATTGGTTTTCTCTGGTTATTCTTTACCGGTTTTAATTTATTAGAAGCCACCTTACCTTCGTTGGTGTCTAAAACAGCGCCGGGTGACTTAAGAGGCACAGCGATGGGAGTTTACTCTACTAGCCAATTTCTTGGGGCTGGTATGGGCGGTGGAATTGGGGGGTGGTGTTATGGTCAGATGGGTGCTAGCGGCGTCTTTTTGTTTTGTGCTATTGCTGCATTTACCTGGTTCCTGTTGTCACTGAGTATGAAGCCACCTCGTTACTGGGCCAATTTGCTTATTTCATTAGAGGAGATCAGTGAGCAGGCTGCAAACAATTTTGCTGCAGAAATAGTGAAGCTTAACGGCGTAGAAGAAGTAACATTGCACTATGAGGACGGGGTTGCTTACCTTAAAGTGGATAATCAACAATTAGATAAGAATCAATTACAAAGTCTCATATCCGAGCATGTAAATAGTTAGGCTATGTTGTCTCAGACGAGTTGTCCCAATGCAAAAGCGCCTAGGTAGGTTATCGAAAAATACACTACTGAGAGCGCTAATCCAGCTATAGAGTTGATGGTGAGGGCTTTTCTGAGGATATACGATATAACTGTAAACTCCCACACGAACAAAAGGCTCAAACTATAATAGCTTAAAATGTTTTCATCGACGGTTAGCCAGACCAAAACAGGAATGACGAAAATAGATATGATATTTGCACAGACTAAAATCGATGAAGTGACTTGAATATAGGCATATAAGGTTTTATTTAAGTGCAGAACAAAACCGATGAAGAACAAAGTCAGCAAGATTTGTATTGATACTTCAACAAAAGATTCAAATGGATCGTCTGTCATGTTGGCTTGCGTGATGTACTCCACAATAAAGTAGATCAACAGGTTTGTTTTAAAAAAACTCATTGATCTTGTTAGCTTGAGTGGGTCCTGTTTAAACCAGCACAAAGGCAAATATTGTGTAAGAAGCTCGGTTGATAGCATGTTAGTCACATCATTTCTGTCGTTTCTTCATTGATTGATTCGATCGGATTATTCTTTTAATTTGGATAAATCCAGATAGTTTGTGTGGTGCTCTTCTTTAATGGGTTGTATGGGTATTTGTTCTTCAGTAGCGCCAAAAATATCATTTAAAGATTGCACTAAGTCTTTAGTTTTATCTGTTAAATGGGTTAATTGTGCTTTAATCTTTTTATTCCAGCCCGCTGATTCATAAATAGGTAAGATCATACGCACGAATGTAATATTCTTTTCGAAGAGGTTTGCCAGATTCTCCATCAAATGGAGTTCTTTTTGTCGTTCACTTAATTTGTTAATAATGAGTTTTGCATGGAGTTTGCTGAGGAGTATATGGGAAGGCACCAGAATGGCTATTAGAACGCCAATAGCAACGGGGCCAATAACAGGGTCAATTAACACCTCTAAAATCCCAAATTGTATTTCCGCAGCAATGCCTAGCATTACGAGTAAGCTCACTACAAATAGGGTTGATAAGTGGACGCGTTCTTTCCAGATCTTGATGCCATTTCTTACTTCGGGTATGACGATGTCTTCAACATCCCTAATGGTTTTTTCAAGCAGATTAAGAATTCGATAAGTTCGATCGAATGAAGCATTCGTCATGCGTTGATCTATTTCTGAGAAATCGACCTTGCTTTGAGGATTAATGCTGTTTTGTTGATTAGGTACAATAATAAACTGTCCGGTATGCAGGTCCTTTCCCAGAAGCCTTCTTTGCCAGGAAAGAATGATTTCATTGGCTTTCGTTGGATTGATTGTAGCAATAGGTTCATCAATCAAATAAATAAATTTATTGGAGTCTTGGTGTGTAGCAATTTGTTCGATGACTTCGTCAAGTAACGGAGCTGCTGATTCAAATAAATCAGTAAAAACCAAAACCACATCGGAGTTTTCAATGATGTGTTTTACCAGCATCGAGTTAATGGGGTTTAATGGCAAAACGCCCATATTTGGGGAGTCTATGAATAATTTGCCTTTTAATCGTTCGCTGTTGAGGGCCTTTAATTCAAGATATGCATTAATTCTGTCACCTTCACCTTTTTGAAGCTGTTCAATTTTTCTGCTGATTTGATAAAAAGGGTAGCGAGGATCAACATCAAGCGCAGTACCTGGCAAGGTCGCCGAGTTAACTTGACTGCTGGGTAATAGCACAGTGAATTTATGCGTTGAAGCCTGAATTCCCGCAGTGGTTTGCTGTGTGCCCAGATAGCTGTTTATAAATCTGGATTTAGCTGTGGAGTTACCACCAATTAAGCTGATGATAGGCGACCATGAATTTTTACTGGCTGTTGTTTCGTCTGTATCAATAAGACCCAGGTCGTATTCAATTTGATCAAGCTCATGAAAAATGTGTACTGATCTTTGTAATGCCGGATTATCATGGGCAACGTTTTTTTCCAGATTGAGCAGATATTTGCTTACTGTCTTTTCAGTCATCAGTTTGAACTCCTGTATACTAAATTATGATATATAAAGTTGCCGGAGTATACACCGAACGTTGTTTTGATAACAGCAAAAAACAGATAGGAGTTTGTGGTGTTTTTTTTCATGTTTAGGTTGTCTGAATATAGAGTATATTAGTAGGCCTATAGTTTAGCCACGTATGTAAATTAATAGATAAATGGAGCGTAGATTGGTTAATTTTTTAAGTCCACTTCTGATAGCAGTGGTATTGCTTACATCAGCTTGTAGCATGCCTTTTTCTAAAGGTTATGGAGCAAAAGGTCAAACAAAGGAGGAGTTTTCACATTACGTTGAAACGGTGTTTGTTCTTCAAAATAGTGTGACGAGTGAGCTTATGGAATTGCAAGAGACTGATCAAATTAATAATCGCGAACTTTTATTAAAGGCTGAGCAGGCAATGCAGGAGGCGTGCGCACCGCTTAATGAATATGTATCCCGTGAGAGTGACGGATCAAGCATTGGTCTGTTTTTGCGTCAGAAGGTTGAAAAAACAGCTGTTGATTGCGAGCAGGCTGCACAACGCGTTAAACAACAATTACCCCGTTAATAACGGGTAGTTCAGTTATCTGAAAGTGTTTAATAGCGAGGTGAGAAGAGGGAGTTCGGAAAACAAAAAGAGCAATTGTTTTCCGAAGGTTTTGGCTTAATAGTTAAATAATGGGTTCACCTTTTGCCAGTTTGGGTAGGTTACCCTCTAAACCCATAGCGCTACGCATGACTTTATTTTTAGCAGGCAGAATACGTTCAGCAAGTCCTAATCCAAGATTACGTATAAATTTTAGTGGTAAGACTTCATTACTGAAGACCTGATAAAAAATATCCATCACCGTCATCATTTTTAAATTTTCGTTACGTCTGATCTTTTCATAGCGCTTTAAAACTTTCTCATCACTAATATCAAGACCTTTCTTAGTGGCATCTATTAATACTTCACCTAAAGCCGCAGCATCCAATAAACCAATGTTTACGCCTTGCCCAGCAAGAGGATTGATCATGTGTGCAGCATCACCCACCAGTACAACCCCGGCTTTAACGTAGTTTTGCGCATGTTGACGTTTGAGTGGGAAGCTGGCAACACCTAATATGCTATTGACTTTGCCGAGACAGGTAGGGAAGGCGGCAACCAGTTCTGCTTTTAATTGTTCGTAAGGTAAGCCTTTTAATCGTTTTACTTCATCCGGTGAGTTATACCAGACAATCGATCCGAAATTTCCATTTAAAGGTAGAAAAGCCTGTGGTCCACTGGGTACAAAGCGTTGCCAGGTGATATCTTGCTGGCCATAGTCCGTTTCAATATAAATAACCAGTGCATGCTGTTTATAGTCCCAACTGGTTACTCCCAGGCCAACAGTCTGTCTAACTCTGGATTGACCTCCATCAGCGGCAACTAATACCTTTGCAGTCAGTACGCGACCATCATCTAATTCAAGAACACTATTTTCACCTGGGGCGTAGATTATAGTTTTGATGATGGCTGGGCTAATGAGTTTTACATTATCAAATGCCTGTAAGCGTTCTAATAACGCTAATTGGGTTATTCTGTTTTCAACAATATAGCCCAGTGCGGGATGATCAATGTCATCACTACAAAATTCGGTATCACCGGCTGTTTCCCAAACTCGCATCCGACGAAATGGGCATAAGCGTCGGCTTTCAATACCGGTCCAGGCACCAACAGTTTCAAGAATGTTTTTTGAGGCAATGCTCAGGGCAGAAACTCTTAAGTCGTGTGGCTGAGTCGGTTCAAAGGGTAAAGGTAAGGTGTTTTCAATCACCACTACTTTTAATGAACTACCACCTAAACTACAGGCAACAGCTGCTCCAACCATGCCACCGCCGACGATAATAATATCAAATTCTTCTTTCATAATTAATCAACCTTATATTCAAGCATCTAACGTGACGAAAGATACCATACTTATTAATTCATAAAGCAAAATACATTCAGTTACCGATAGGGCCTGAATACAAGAGCATGTTGAAACTAGCCATTATTTATACCCTTGAATGGATTTGTGATTATACGCTATATAGAATGCTTGCGATTGTTCTACAAGTATTGTAAAACAATACCTGACAGCTTTATTTATCATCCAATGATTTTATAAATTTTGTTTTTGTGTGGCTTTTATGGAAGCTTTAACACGAGTGTTTGGTGAGGGTTTTAAAGGAAGGACGCCCTTTTAATATTCTTTAGAGGTGATCATGAATCAAGGTACGTTACCAATTAGACAAGGTTTATATGACCCACGTCATGAACATGACGCATGTGGTGTGGGTTTTGTAGTTCATATTAAAGGTCAAAAAAGTCATGAGATTGTAAAGCAGGGTTTAGAGTTACTGAGAAATTTAACGCATCGAGGTGCTGTTGGAGCAGATCCTTATGCGGGAGACGGGGCTGGGATATTAACTCAAATACCGGATGTTTTTTTTCGCACGCAGTGTCATGAAGAAAACATAACGCTGCCTGTAGCGGGAAGTTATGCAGTAGGCATGGTATTTTTGCCTCGCGATATTGTGAGTAGAATCAGTTGTGAACGGGTCTTTACAAGTTTTATTGAGCAAGAAGGCTGTGATTTATTAGGCTGGCGTGATGTGCCGGTTAATAACGTTGATTTAGGCGAAACAGCTAAAAAAGTAGAACCCTTCGTTAGACAGGTCTTTATTGGTCAAGGGGTCGAGTGTTCTGATCAGGATGCTTTTGAACGTAAATTATTTGTTATTCGCAAACAAGTCGAAAATGCTATTCGCGAATTGAACCTCAAAGAAGGTGAGTCTTTTTACGTGCCTTCCTTGTCAACCCGTACTATCGTTTACAAGGGAATGTTACTGGCCAATCAGGTTGGTCCGTTTTATCCGGATTTGAATGATGAGCAATTCATAAGTGCCTTGGCGCTGGTACATCAGCGTTTTTCTACCAATACTTTTCCTACCTGGGATCGTTCTCACCCCTTCCGTATGATTGCCCACAATGGTGAAATTAATACCTTGCGGGGCAATATGAATGGGATGGCCGCACGTCGACATTCGATTGCTTCCAAAATTCTGGGTGAAGATGTTCATAAGCTTTGGCCATTAATTGCTGAAGGTCAATCAGATTCGGCTTGTTTTGATAATGCCGTGGAATTATTGGTAGCAGGTGGTTATTCGCTTGCCCATGCGATGATGTTGCTTATTCCTGAAGCATGGTCTGGTAACGTTTTAATGGACGAAAAATTGCGTGCATTTTATGAATATAACGCTGCCCTTATGGAGCCTTGGGATGGTCCTGCTGCTATTGCTTTTACAGATGGTCGTCAGATTGGAGCTACCCTGGATCGAAATGGATTACGTCCTGCCCGCTATTTGGTGACGGATGACGATTTTGTGATTATGGCTTCAGAAATGGGCGTGTTAGAAGTACCCCAACATAAAATCATCAAAAAATGGCGCTTACAGCCCGGAAAAATGTTGATGATTGATACGGTGCAAGGCCGCATTATTGATGATACTGAGTTGAAGGCTGAATTGTCCGCTCGTTTTCCGTATTCCGATTGGTTAGATAAAACCCGGATATTAGTGTCCAGGTTGCCTACCGAGGTTTCAGCAATGGCACCTGATGCAGCGACATTATTAGACAGGCAACAAGCCTTTGGTTATACCCGAGAAGATATTGAATTTATCTTAAAGCCAATGGCACAAACAGGACAGGAAGCGATTGGCTCTATGGGTATTGATGCGGCCTTAGCTATTTTGTCCCAACGCCCACGTCTTTTATATGATTATTTTAAACAAGGCTTTGCGCAAGTCACTAATCCAGCGATTGATCCTATTCGTGAAGAGTTAGTGATGTCTTTGGTGTCGTTGATTGGCCCACGTCCAAACTTATTAGGTTTAGACGAAGGCGGCACGCATAAACGCTTGGAAGTTGAGCAGCCGATTCTAACGAATCAGGACCTGGAAAAAATCCGCCGTATTGAAGCGCGTTCTGCCGGTGCTTTTAAAACCAAGACCTTTACCTTATGTTATCCGTCTGATCTGGGTGCTAGTGGTATGGAAGGGGCATTGCAAAAGCTCTGTTTAGCGGTAAAAAAAGCGGTATTGGAAGGGCATAATATCCTGGTTTTATCTGATCGTGATTTGGGCGCGTCTCATATCTCGATTCCGGCTTTGTTAGGCACTTCAGCGGTTCATCAATATCTCACGGTTGAAGGCTTACGGACTAAGGTGGGCTTGGTTATTGAAACCGGTGAAGCACGTGAAGTTCACCATTTTGCTTTACTCGGTGCTTATGGTGCAGAAGCGGTCAATCCTTATTTAGCCTTCGATACCTTGTCCGTATTGTGTCAAGACATTCAAGACTTGACGGAATATGAGGCGCATAAGCGCTTTGTTAAGGCTATTTCTAAAGGCTTGTTAAAGGTGATGTCGAAAATGGGTATTTCGACCTACCAGTCGTATTGTGGGGCGCAGATTTTTAACGCGATTGGTTTGTCTGAAGTGTTTTTAGATCGTTATTTCACTGGGACGACCAGTACCATTGAAGGAGCGGGGTTAGCAGAAATCAGTGAAGAAACAGTTCGTCGTCATCGAATAGCCTATGGTAACGCACCACTTTATCGAAATAACTTGGATATTGGGGGGGAGTATGCGTATCGGGTGCGAGGTGAAGCGCATACCTGGACCCCTGCAACCATTAGTGCGTTGCAACATGCTACCCGCACCAATAGTGCGGAAGGTTATGCCGCGTTCTGTAAGTTAATTGATGAGCAAAACGAAGCACTGCTGACTTTACGCGGCTTAATGACTTTTAAAGAAGAGATTAATCCGGTGCCGCTGGATGAAGTGGAACCTGTAACAGAGATTCTTAAGCGGTTTGCTACGGGCGCTATGTCATTTGGGTCTATTTCTTACGAAGCTCATACTACGTTAGCTATTGCCATGAATCGCATTGGCGGTAAGTCAAACACAGGCGAAGGTGGGGAATTACCCGAACGCTTTATCCCTTTACCCAATGGAGATTCCATGCGTTCAGCTATTAAACAAGTAGCTTCAGGGCGTTTTGGCGTGACCACCGAGTATTTGGTGAATGCTGATGATATTCAAATAAAAATTAGTCAGGGTGCAAAACCAGGTGAAGGAGGGCAATTACCGGGTCATAAAGTTGATGCTGTAATAGCGAAAGTGCGTCATGCGACGCAAGGTGTCGGTTTAATTTCACCACCGCCGCATCATGATATTTATTCGATTGAGGATATAGCTCAACTAATTCATGATTTAAAGAATGTAAATCCAAAAGCCCGTATTAGCGTCAAGCTGGTTTCTGAAGTTGGCGTTGGCACGGTTGCAGCGGGAGTTTCTAAAGCCCATGCTGATCATGTTACCATCGCTGGTTATGACGGTGGAACCGGTGCAAGTCCGATGAGTTCTATTAAACATGCGGGTTTACCTTGGGAAATTGGCTTGGCTGAAACTCATCAAACCCTAGTGCTGAATAAGCTTCGTGGGCGTATTGCCGTACAAGTTGACGGTGGCTTACGCACGGGTAGAGATGTGGTCATTGGCGCTTTATTAGGCGCAGATGAATTTGGCTTTGCCACGGCACCTTTGATCGTATCGGGCTGTTTAATGATGCGTAAATGTCATCTAAACACCTGTCCAGTCGGTGTAGCGACCCAAGATCCTGAGCTTAGAAAGCGTTTTACCGGTCAACCAGAACATGTGGTGAATTATTTCTTTATGATTGCTGAAGATGTCCGGCACTGGATGGCAAAACTGGGCTTTAGAAGTTTTGATGAAATGGTGGGGCGCTCTGACAAACTGGATATGCAACGGGCACTTTCTCATTGGAAAAACCAGGGCTTAGACTTTAGTCGAGTGTTTTATATGCCGGATAGTGATCCCACTACGGCTGTATATCATTGTGAAAAACAGGATCATGGTTTAGAGCATGCACTGGATCATGTTTTGATTGCGCAAGCACAATCTGCATTGGAGCAGCAGCAACCAGTTGTTATTAATACGCCAATTTGTAACGTTAACCGTACTTTTGGCACAATGCTGTCAGGTGAAGTAGCAAAACGATACGGCCATAAAGGCTTACCGGATGACACCATTGCTATCCAGGTTAAAGGAACGGCCGGACAGAGTTTTGGAGCGTTCCTTGCGCAAGGTATTAGTTTAGAACTTGAAGGTGAAGGCAATGATTACGTAGGAAAAGGCATGAGTGGCGGACGTATTGCTATTTTCCCTCCTAAAGAGTGCCCAATTAACCCTGCGGAAAATATTATCGTGGGTAATACTGTATTGTATGGTGCAATCAGCGGTGAATGCTATTTTAACGGGGTTGCAGGTGAACGTTTTGCTGTACGTAATTCGGGCGCTATTGCTGTCGTTGAAGGCGTCGGTGATCATGGTTGTGAATATATGACTGGAGGGGTTGTGGTTGTGCTGGGTAAAACGGGACGTAACTTTGCTGCTGGCATGTCCGGTGGCGTGGCTTATGTCTTGGATAAGGAAAGTAATTTCGATCAACTTTGTAATTTATCCATGGTTGATCTTGAGCCCATTCCTGAAGAAGATGAAAATCTGGAGCTTTTCGCCCATCAAGGGGGAGACTTAGAAACGCATGGACGTGTGAATATAATGTCGGATATGACGCGACATGATGCACAGCGATTAAAACACTTAATTGAAAATCACAAGCGTTATACCGGTAGTCAGAGAGCGCAACAAATTCTGGATAACTGGTCCGATTATTTGCCCCGTTTTATTAAAGTAATGCCGGTTGATTACCGTGCAGCACTTAAACAAATACAGGCAGAGCAAGCAACCACTACTGTTTAACCGTTTTTAGAAGGTATTGATCATGGGCAAACCCACCGGATTTATGGAGCTACCGCGTACTGAACGGCGCTATCAAGCACCCAGTGAGCGCATTCAGCATTATCGCGAGTTTACTATAGCTCCAAGTGACGCAGAGATGAGTCAGCAAGGGGCAAGATGTATGGATTGCGGTATTCCTTTTTGTCATCAAGGCTGCCCGATTAACAATATTATTCCAGAATGGAATGATGGTGTTTATCGGGGGGATTGGCAAGAAGCTTTAGCCGTTTTGCATAGTACCAACAACTTTCCTGAGTTTACCGGTAGTATTTGTCCTGCACCTTGTGAGGCAGCCTGTACGCTGAATTTGACCGATCAACCGGTAACAATTAAGTCAATTGAGCGGGCTATTGTTGATAAGGGCTGGGAAATGGGCTGGATAAAGCCCCAGATACCTGAGAGGCGTACCGGTAAACGTGTCGCGATTATCGGTTCTGGGCCAGCCGGTATGGCTGCTGCTCAACAGTTAGCAAGAGCTGGACATGAAGTTTATGTGTACGAAAAAAATGATCGTATCGGCGGCTTATTGCGTTACGGTATTCCTGATTTTAAGATGGAAAAAAGCCATATTGATCGGCGTATCGCACAAATGCAAGCAGAAGGCGTGCGTTTTAGACCTAACAGTTTTGTGGGTAAAAACTTATCGGTTAAGAAAGTACTCACAGAATATGATGCGGTTGTGTTAGCGGTGGGTTCTGAAAAACCCCGTGACTTAGCCGTGCCGGGTCGCAACGATTTTGAAGGTGTGCATTTTGCGATGGATTTCTTACGGCAGCAAAATAAGCGCGTTGCAGGGGATAATATTCCTGATGACGTGGCTATTTCTGCTAAAGGTAAGCACGTAGTAGTGATTGGCGGCGGGGATACCGGTTCTGATTGTATTGGTACTTCGATACGCCAAGGCGCTCTCTCCGTCGTGCAACTTGAGATATTACCTGAACCGCCTGTGAAGGAAAATAAGTTGCTTACTTGGCCTAATTGGCCTAATAAGTTGCGTACAACCACCTCACATGATGAAGGTATCAAACACCGGTATTGGAGTACAAATACTCAAAGTGTGACCGGTAAAGACGGTGTGATTACGCATTTAAATGCCGTTACAGTGGAGTGGAAGCAAGAAGGCGGTCAGTGGAAAATGAGTGAAAAAGCGGACGGTGCTTTTAGCCTGGACGCTGATTTAGTCTTACTGGCGATGGGCTTTGTACATCCCGTACATGAGGGCTTGCTAAAAGACATGGGTGTTGAGTTGGATGGTCGCGGTCAAATCAAGGCTAATGACAAACAGTACAGTACCAGTGTTGATAAGGTGTTTGCTGCAGGTGATGGGCGGCGTGGACAATCGCTAGTGGTTTGGGCTATCCGTGAAGGTCGTCAAGCGGCTAGAGCGGTTGATGAATATCTAATGGGTACTTCTGAACTACCACGATAACAAGCAAATGTTTTAACCTGGGTGAACAAATTAAACTTGTTCACCCAGAAGGTTAAACTAATTCATCGGTAAATTGTTGGTGTATTTGTTCCTTGGGACAGTTTGTTTTTCAAAAACAATAGCGGGTTTGTTATAGGATGAATTTTGTTGACTTAATCTGATAGCACTATCGGTTGGGTGAAGCTCTGATGGCGCGCGAACATCACCTTCTGATAAATAAGTAAAAAACATCGGCAATAAGGCGAAGATTGATAAGATAAACACCAAAGCCCCTATGCCAATGAATAATGTTTTAAATGGATTTGAAGCGTTCTCTAATGTGTCTTCTAAAGTAATTGAAACGTCGTCTGTATTATTTGTTTGTATTGACATAATATTCACCTTCTTATTAGGATTCATTCGTGCTGTTAATGTAACCCTATATTTGAGAAAATCAATTTTTTGTTTAAACTGGATGTCAATTTAGTTTGATCTTTTTAATTCAAAACAGATTTGAATTTGCTTTTATTTAGAATGCGGTTATACCATTACTGGAGATAGTTTTACAGCAAGTAGGCAAGCAGTAAGACGGCAAGGACGCTGTCGAAATAAATAGATCGTATTTATAATACTTAAATCAAAGAATTCTTCGCTCAATTAAATCCTCGTATTAAGTTTAACGAAACTTCACAAATAATCCAAAAACAGCTGTTACATAATAAGCCGTTATGCGCTTTTATGGCATCAATACTGATTTTGCATTTGTCTTAATATCCAGTTTTGTCTTCTCAACACATAATTTGAAGGATGTTCCGCTTGTAGTTTTAATGGATTGGGCAATGTAGCTGCTAGTAAGGCGGCCTGTGAGCGGGTAATGTTTTTTGCCGAAGTACCAAAATAGTATCGACTGGCGGCCTCAATGCCAAATAGATGATCACCAAACTCAGCAATATTAAGATAGATGGATAAGATTCTTTCTTTGCTCCAGAGTAATTCAATAAGCAAAGTAAACCAGACTTCAATACCTTTGCGGATGAATGATTTAGCGGGCGTTAAAAACAAATTTTTGGCGACCTGTTGTGAGATGGTGCTTGCGCCTCTTAGTCGTTGCCCTCCATTAAAATACGAGTTAATGGCAATGCCTATTGCGTTTAAGTCAAATCCAAGGTGTTGGTAAAACAACTGGTCTTCAGAAGCAATCACTGCTGATGATGCATTAGGTGAAATGTTTTTTGAACTGACCCATTGGTAATTTATTGATTTAAATGACTGGTCTTCGACTAAGTCCTGATAATGCCGATAGAGCATAAATGCACTAGTGGGCACCGGTAGAAAACGTAATATCAAAACTAAAGTCAGTGAAATTGCAACAAAATAAACTAGGCACTTTAGAAGAAGTAAGCGGAGTGATAATAACCAAAACTTATTATTTGAAGGCTTAGGGTTTTCTGCGTAACGGGATTTTTTTCTCAAGTTCTAAGTTATATCGATGATGAGTTTTGTATATCATAAAGCCTTTGTTTAGGCTTGAAAACCCAGTAATCGTTACCTAATATATTTGTTGTTCAAGATGGTTTTTGATAATCTTCAAAGGATTGTGCTTGAATTAGTGACATTAATTTGTTTTGTGGCTGGTTAAAATATTAAATTAATGAATTTTAATGCTCTAGAATAGCGGCTACTTCAGAATTATAGCTAAGTGGGATTTATGGTATCGAAATTATCAACGACTTGTCACCGTTCTGATATTGTTGGGTTAAAGTATGTTTATCCGGTCATTTCCAGGCGGATGGGTGGATTATCTATCGGTATAAACTTTAATACAAACAATGCCTGTAATTGGCGCTGTATTTATTGCCAGGTTCCTGGATTAACTTTGGGCGCTGCTCCTGAAATAGATTTAAAGTTATTAGAAGATGAATTAAGATTTTTTCTTAAAGATGCCCTTGAAGGTGATTTTTATGAGCGCTTTGAGGTAGATGGAGATAAGCGGGTCATTAAGGATATTGCGATTGCAGGTAATGGTGAGCCAACCAGTTTAAAAGAGTTTCCTGAAGCTGTGGCATTAATAGGAAAGGTAGCAACCGAAATGGGTGTTTTTCCGCAGAGTCGTTATGTGTTAATAACTAATGGAAGTTTGGTTCATCAGGCAAAAGTTCAGGTTGGCATAAAGGTGCTTGCTTCCTATGGTGGAGAAGTGTGGTTTAAGCTGGATAGCGCCACAGTAGAGGGTAGGGCTTTAATTAATAATACTGCGCAAAGCTGTAAAGCCAGTGTGAATAATTTAAAGCTATCAACACAATGTTGCAGAACGAAGTTGCAAACCTGTTTAGTGGATTACGATAATCAAGGCTTATCGATCTTGGAGCGGTCAGCGTATCTTGATTTGCTGGCAGAGATTAAAGTCAGTGGTTGCCAGTTACAAGGAATATTGTTGTATTCAATGGCCAGGCTTTCTTTGCAACCAGAAGCTTCAAAATTAAAGCCTTTAAGTTTTGATGTATTAAACGCTTTTGCATCTGAAATTAGACTTTTAGGGTTTGATGTGTCGGTGAGTATTTAGTTTTTAAATAAATTTCTGCACATTTAGCTTGTTAAGTATGAAAGTGTTATTTATAATAGCCCGTTCATTAAAGTGCGAATGTGGCGAAATTGGTAGACGCGCTGGATTTAGGTTCCAGTAGGTAGCCCTGTGAGAGTTCGAGTCTCTCCATTCGCACCACCTTATTCTATAAAGTAGAGCGAATCTTCGCTCTATCTTCGGTTCTAGTCATCCGTTTTCGGTATTCATAAAAATTCTTCTATAAATAATGTGAGGTAAAGAAATGCAAGTTTCTGTTGAAAAGACATCAGAATTAAGCAGAAAAATGACTGTTATCGTGCCAGAATCTGTTATCCAGGAGAAAGTGGCAGCGCGATTGAAGTCGTTATCACGTGACGTTAAAATTGATGGTTTTCGTCCAGGGAAAGTGCCTCAACATGTCGTTAAGAAATTATACGGCGAACGTGTTCGTAGTGAGATCACAAGTGATTTGATTAAAGATACTTATTACAGTGCTTTACAGGATCAGGATTTAAAACCAGCAGGTTATCCACATATTGAACCTCTAGAGGAAGCTGAAGGCTTTAAATATTCGGCTGTTTTTGAGGTGTATCCAGAGATTTCACTTGAAGGTGTTGATCAACTAGAAGTTGTTCGTTCTGTCTCTAGTGTTGAGGAGAGTGATGTTGATGCCATGATTGAGAAATTAAGAGCTCAAAAACTAACATGGCTATTGGTTGAGCGTGCGGCTCAAGATCAAGACAATATTACTGTTAATTTCTCGGGTACTTCAGAAGGTGAGAACTTTACCGATGGTAAAGTGCTCGACTTTAGTGTTGTGCTCGGCGCTAAAAAAATGATTCCGGGCTTTGAAGATAACTTAATGGGTCTAGTGGCTGGTGATACCAAGATTTTTAGCTTAACTTTCCCAGTGGACTATGGCAATGAAAAATTGGCAGGTAAGGTTGCAGAATTTGAAGTCGAAGTGGTTAAAGTTGAAGAGCCTTTGTTAGCTGTTATAAACGAAGATTTCGTTAAAGCTTACGGCGTTAATGATGGATCTGTTGAGTCTTTTCGTGCCGATGTTAGAAATAATTTGGAAAGAGAGTTAGATATAGCGTTAAAAGGTCGGTTGAAAAATTCTTTAATGGATTCGCTTTACGAAAAAGTACAGTTAACTGTGCCGAATTCATTAGTCGATATTGAAATTGAATCAATGATGAAGCCTTACATCGAAACAGCTAAAAGACAGAGAATGAATCTGGAAGATTTAAAGCTGCCACGTGATATTTTTGAAGACCAGGCAAAGCGTCGAGTGGCGTTAGGTTTGATTTTAGGTGAAATTATTGAAAAAAAGTCTATTCAATTGGATGGTAATAAAGTACGCTCTACCATCGACGACATGGCTAAAAGTTATGAACGCCCTGATGATGTAGTTGCTTGGTATTATTCAGATGAAAGTCGTCTGAATGACGTTCGGCAAATGGTATTAGAAGACCAGGTTGTTGAGCTGTTGGTTGCAGAAGCAAAAGTATCTGATGAAGCTTTAAGTTTTAGTGATGTTATGGATAAGCAACAACGTTAAGGTATTTAAATGTATAAACAGCATGTAATAAATCAAGCAAGAGCTCTTGAAGCGGCGGGTGGTTTGGTGCCGATTGTTGTCGAGCAAACCGCTAGAGGTGAACGTTCTTATGATATCTACTCAAGACTTTTAAAAGAGAGAGTTATTTTTTTAGTGGGTCAGGTTGAAGATTACATGGCCAATTTGGTAGTTGCTCAGTTACTTTTTTTGGAATCAGAAAATCCAGATAAAGACATCCATTTGTATATTAATTCTCCGGGTGGGTCAGTCACTGCGGGCATGTCAATTTATGACACCATGCAGTTTATTAAGCCGGATGTTAGTACTTTATGTATTGGGCAGGCTGCCAGTATGGGGGCGTTGTTGTTAACAGGTGGGGCGAAAAATAAGCGTTATTGTTTGCCACATTCAAGAATGATGATTCATCAGCCTTTAGGTGGTTTTCAGGGGCAAGCTTCTGATTTTGATATTCATGCTAGAGAGATTTTGTTGATAAGAGACAAATTGAATAAAATATTGTCTCAACATACCGGTCAGCCCTTGGAGAAAGTTCAGCTGGATACTGATAGAGATAACTTTTTAAGTGCAGAGGATGCTGTAAGTTATGGCTTGATAGATAAAGTATTGACGACTAGAGTGACAGGTTCTGATTTATAAAGTGTGGTATCCAATAAGGGTTTTTCCCGATTGGAGTTAAAATGCCATTTAAAGTTTGCAGGGGCTGATTTATGAGTAATGACAAACACGGTAAAGACAGTGATAAATTGCTTTATTGTTCTTTTTGCGGAAAAAGCCAGCATGAAGTAAGAAAGCTTATCGCTGGGCCTTCAGTTTATGTATGTGATGAATGTGTCGAGTTATGTAACGACATTATAAAAGACGAATTGGAAGAGGATGCTTCTTCTTTTGCTAGTAACAAGTTGCCTAAGCCGAAAGAAATTAAAGAAGAGCTTGATGGTTACGTAATTGGTCAAGATAGAGCCAAGAAAATACTGGCAGTAGCTGTATATAATCACTATAAGCGCCTACGGAGCAAGTCCAAAAAAGATTCTGTTGAATTGGCAAAAAGCAATATCTTATTGATTGGTCCCACTGGCTCAGGTAAGACTTTGTTGGCTGAGACGTTGGCTCGTTTGTTGGATGTGCCATTTACTATTGCTGATGCGACCACACTGACTGAAGCTGGTTATGTCGGTGAAGATGTAGAAAACATCATTCAGAAGATTTTACAAAAATGTGATTATGATGTTGAGAAAGCTGAGACTGGCATTGTCTACATTGACGAAATAGATAAGATTTCCAGGAAATCAGATAATCCTTCTATTACTCGTGATGTGTCTGGCGAAGGCGTACAACAGGCTTTACTGAAGTTAATTGAAGGTACGATTGCGTCAGTCCCACCTCAAGGTGGGAGAAAGCACCCACAGGGAGAGTTTTTGCAGGTTAATACAGCCAATATACTCTTTATCGTCGGTGGTGCTTTTGCAGGTCTGGATCGTGTTATTAAGGCACGTTCCGAAAAAGGAGGCATAGGGTTTTCAGCGGATGTGAAAACGAAAGATGAATCCAAAAATATTGGTCAATTATTTGCCGAAGTAGAATCAGAAGATTTGATTAAATATGGTTTAATTCCTGAATTTGTTGGTCGCTTACCTATTATTGCGACTTTGGAAGAGTTGGATGAGCAGGCTTTAGTGCAAATATTGACGGAGCCAAAAAATGCACTCACTAAGCAATATAAGCATTTGTTTGAAATGGAAGGTGCCGAGCTTGAGTTTAGGGATGAGTCTTTGGTTGCTATAGCTCGTAAAGCAATGGAAAGAAAAACAGGTGCTCGGGGCTTAAGAACGATAGTTGAAAATGTATTGCTCAATACTATGTATGAGTTGCCTTCGGTAGATAACATTAGTAAGGTAGTTATCGAAGAAAGTGTAATTTTAGGTAATTCAGAGCCTATTTTGGTTTATGAAACCGAAAAGAAAAAGGTTGTAGCAGAGTCTTAACGCTTTATTGATCAATCCTGTTAGCTAAGGCGAGTGGGATTGGTCTTTTCTATTCTCCCATGAATAACTTGTGAGTTCATTAACTTGTTTCATGGGTATTAAACTACGATTCAAGGGTGATGATGGATTAGTTAGTTTTTATGTATCCTTTACAATATCTGAAGTTTCTTCATAATAATCAGTAACTGTAGGTATTGAGTTAGTTTTTATACTTTTTGTGTCAATTTATTATGTTTTTTTGTGATAAGTGATAAATTGTACCTCGATTCCTTGCTATTTTAATTAGCGCCCCCATAACTTTCTAACCCAAAAATTGCCAAAGGTTCCTTTTATGGAAACGCATAATATGAAAGAGTTGCAACAAAAAGATACCTTGATTCCGGTGTTACCACTTAGAGATGTGGTGGTTTACCCTCACATGGTTATTCCTTTATTTGTTGGTAGAGAGCGTTCTATTGATGCTCTGGATGCGGCAATGAAGGACAATAAGCAGATTTTACTGGTTGCTCAAAAGGAAGCCGAAGTTGATGAGCCAGATTTTACAGATCTCTACGAAGTGGGTACGTTAGCTAATATTCTACAGTTATTAAAGTTGCCTGATGGAACTGTAAAGGTTTTAGTTGAAGGTAGTGAGCGTTGTAAGGTGTTGCACTATCAAGATACTGGCAGCTTTTTTTCAGCGGTCGTTGAAAAAATTGATGATGTTATTAGGTTGTCTGAAAAAGGCTTGGATGTCTTGCAGCGGACGGTGATAAGTTCTTTTGATCAGTATGTTAAATTAAACAGTAAGATTCCACCGGAAGTATTAAACGCTTTGTCTGGAATTGATGATCCGAGTCGTCTAGCTGATACTATGGCTGCTCATATGACTTTGAAAGTCAGTGATAAACAAACGATCCTTGAGGCCGCAGATATTGAAAAACGACTTGAAGATTTAATGACCTTAATGGAAGGTGAGGTTGATTTACTCGAAATGGAAAAAAAAATTCGAGTGCGTGTTAAGCAGCAGATGGAGAAAAATCAAAGGGAGTATTACTTAAATGAACAGATTAAAGCGATTCAAAAAGAATTAGGTGATATGGATGATGCGCCAAATGAAATTGAAGAGCTAGAAAAGAAGATTGAAAGTGCGGGTATGTCAAAAGAGGCCAGGAAAAAAGCAGAAACTGAGTTGAATAAGCTTAAGTTAATGCCTGCTATGTCTGCTGAGGCTACTGTTGTTCGTAACTATATTGATTGGATGATTAACGTGCCTTGGAAGAAGAAAACCAAGGTAAGGCATGATCTTAAAATTGCAGAGCAAGTGTTAGAGACGGAGCATTACGGTTTAGAAAAAGTCAAGGAGCGTATCCTTGAGTATCTTGCTGTGCAGCAACGGGTTAAACAACTAAAAGGCCCCATTTTATGTCTGGTCGGGCCTCCAGGTGTGGGTAAGACCTCATTAGGAGAGTCTATCGCCAGGGCAACGAATCGTACTTATGTGCGTATGGCTTTGGGTGGTGTCAGAGATGAGGCAGAGATTCGTGGTCATAGGCGAACGTATATCGGTTCAATGCCAGGTAAGATTTTACAAAACCTGGCTAAGGTAAAAACCAGAAACCCTATGTTTTTATTGGACGAAATCGATAAAATGGCTCAGGATTTTCGCGGAGATCCAGCATCTGCTTTGTTAGAAGTGTTGGATCCTGAACAGAATCATACTTTTTCAGATCACTATCTTGAAGTTGATTTTGATTTATCTGATGTCATGTTTGTTGCCACTGCTAATACAATGAATATCCCGTCGGCATTACTTGACCGGATGGAAGTTATTCGTCTTGCAGGCTATACAGAAGATGAGAAAATTAATATTGCAATTCGATATTTGATTCCAAAGCAGATAAAGAATAATGGTCTTGAAGAGCATGAGATTGAAATTTCAGAAACTGCTGTAAGAGATATGATCCGATATTATTCACGTGAGGCAGGTGTTCGAAATCTTGAGCGAGATATTTCAAAAATTTGTCGTAAAGTAGTTAAGAGTCTTTTGTTAAAGTCGTCGGACACAAAGATATCAATAATTCCAGCGAATCTTAGTGAATACTTGGGCGTAAAGCGATTTAATTATGGTCTTGCTGAAGAACAGGACCAAATTGGTCAGGTTACTGGTTTGGCTTGGACTGAGGTGGGCGGCGAATTATTGACCATTGAGACTGCGGTTATCCCTGGAAAGGGAAAGCATTCAGCAACGGGTAAGTTGGGTGATGTCATGAAAGAATCCATTGAAGCGGCTATGACTGTGGTTAGAAGTCGCTCAGACTTACTCGGAATAGATCATGAGTTATTTCAAAAAAATGATATTCATATTCATGTTCCTGAAGGCGCCACTCCCAAAGATGGTCCAAGCGCGGGTATAGGCATGTGTACAGCTATAATTTCTGCTTTAACCAAGATTCCTGTGCGGGCAAACGTTGCAATGACTGGTGAAATTACCTTGCGCGGAGAGGTGTTGCCAATTGGTGGGCTAAAAGAAAAACTTTTGGCTGCTCATCGTGGCGGGATAACAACGGTGTTAATTCCAGCGGAGAATGAAAAAGACCTGGTAGAAATACCTGAAAATATAAAGCAGAACTTGGATATTAAGCCGGTGCATTGGATAGATGAAGTGTTGGCTGTGGCCTTACAATATATGCCTGTCCCTCTTAATAAACAAGTCGATGCGGATCAAGTGAAAGCAGAAAGTGATGCGGGCAAGGTGAAGCAGTCAGGTATTATGGCCCACTAAAGCTGTTTATTTTGTGTGGAATTATGTATGACGCAAAACCGAAAAAAAACATGACTTCTGGGGGTTTTAAAGCTTGACACTGTGCAACACCTATTGCTATAAATAGTCGTGTTTCTTTTGTTGCTGTGTAGAGCAAATTAGAATGAGCATAGGAGTTTTATAAAATATACATAATAAATAACTTCCTTAGGGGGAAAAATGAATAAATCGGAACTTATCGACGCTATTGCAGAGTCAGCTGGCTTAACTAAGGTAGATGCTGGGCGTGCTTTAGATGGATTTCTTGGGGCAGTAACAAGTGCTTTGAGTAAGGGTGATTCTGTCGCTTTAGTGGGCTTTGGCACTTATTCTGTTAAGGAAAGAACAGAGCGTAAAGGACGTAATCCTCAAACTGGTGAAGAAATAACTATTAAGGCAGCAAAGATACCTTCATTTAAGGCTGGTAAATCGTTAAAAGATGCTGTAAACTAGTCCTGTTTATTGAGTATCACTCGTTCTCAATAAAAATAAAAACAT
>SESB01000091.1_pt1 | contig 64169 bp, 63 predicted proteins | sample 3171441 | NCBI WGS metagenome assembly SESB01 (sample SAMN06051867, study PRJNA518727) | freshwater metagenome | biome: subpolar coniferous forest; feature: holomictic lake; material: water; isolation source: holomictic Lake 227, 6 m depth | place: Canada: near Kenora, Ontario | collected...
CAGCGGGTAGGTTGCTTGAGCGTGCAAGTAATTGCACGCCTAGATGAATGACTGTCACTCGCCGTAAGGCGAGAACAGAACCCGGCTTATCGGCCAGCTTCACTTTTCTTATTTTTTCTAAATCCCTCTTTGAACTTTCCAAACCCACTCTTTATAAGTGACATTCATTTAATTAGCTATGCTCTTATTTTTAAAGGATATTTTATTTTAGCTGAAAATTAGCTAAGTCATTGTACTGTAAAGGAAAAATCACAAAAAAGGCTTGCATAGGCCCTTTTTTTTATCTATAGTGTGAACAAGTGGGTGAAAGTGGTGTTTTGTGGGAAATTTGTTTGTCCCCATCGGCCAGTTTTGTTAATTCCGCCCAAGATATCAAAGGGGTTTTATGTTTCGCGGTGCTTCATCATTAAGTTTAGATGTTAAAGGAAGGCTAGCTGTTCCAGCTAAGCACCGTGACGCTCTTTTGTCTCAAAGTGCAGGCCAGTTGGTTTTGACTGCGCATCCCCACCGTTGTTTGTTACTTTATCCTCAAATTGCTTGGGAGCCTATCCAGGCGAAAATGATGTCACTGTCTTCATTTGATAAGCGCTCAAGTGCATTGCAACGCTTACTCGTTGGTTATGCGGAGGACATTCAAATGGATGCCGCCGGGCGCCTATTGGTTTCCCCAGCCTTACGTGAATTTGCAGGATTAGATAAGCAAGCAATGTTGGTTGGTCAGGGGAGTCACTTTGAGATTTGGAATCTCGAAGCGTGGCGCACTCAATTAGATATTGTGATGGCAGGTGAAGACTTGGCATTGCCGCAAGAACTGGAAGGATTCTCACTGTGAGCGTGAGCTCACCTTCAAACATCCCTGAATTAAATGTAGGAGAGGTGTCAGCGCACATTACGGTGATGCTGGAAGAAGCTGTCGATGGTCTTGCGATCAAGCCATCGGGAATTTACGTTGATGGTACGTTTGGGCGTGGCGGACATAGTCGCAAGATTTTGGAAAGACTAGGAAATAAGGGACGCTTAATTGCGCTTGATCGTGATTTGGCGGCGGTAAGTTCTGCGGCGTCAATTCAAGATGCCCGTTTTCAAATTGTGCATCGCCATTTTGCTGGGATGGAAGATGCGCTCCGTGGGCTTGGCATTTCTAATGTTGATGGAATTTTGTTGGATTTAGGTATTTCCTCGCCGCAAATTGACATTGGGGAGCGTGGGTTTAGTTTTAGATTTGATGGGCCATTGGATATGCGAATGGACCAAACGAATGGGCAAACTGCTGCGGAATTTATTGCAGTAGCTACAGAAAAAAAATTGGTGGAGGTAATTAAGAATTATGGTGAAGAACGGTTTGCTAAACAGATTGCAAGGTCGATTATTGCGTCACGCACAAGGGGGGATGCCATCTCCACTACTAAACAACTTGCCAAGATCGTGGCAGATGCTGTCCCAAAAATCGAGCCTGGCCAAGACCCGGCGACGCGTACTTTTCAAGCTCTCAGGATTTTCATCAATCAAGAGCTTGAGGAACTGTCGGTAGTTTTACCGCAGTGTTTAAGAATGCTAGTTCCAATGGGTAGACTTTCTGTAATCAGTTTTCACTCTTTGGAAGATCGGATCGTGAAGCAATTTGTTAAGGGAGAGCAGGATAGAGATGACCTGCCTCCAAACTTCCCTGTAATGGCAAAAGATCTACCTAAGCCAAGAATGATGGCGATTGGTAAACCCCAGAAACCAAGTCTGGCGGAAGTGAAAAAAAATCCACGGTCAAGAAGTGCAGTGTTGCGTGTGGCTGAACGGACGAATGTGAGTTTGTAAATGACGCGTCTAAATCTTATTTTATTTTTGGTGTTGATTGTTAGTGCATTGAGTTTAGTGACCTCGCAGCATAAGTCTCGCAAATTATATTTTGAACTTCAGCAAGAGCAGGAAACAGCAAAGCTTTTTGAAACTGAATGGAGTCAATTGCAGTTAGAGCAAAGTACATGGGCTATGCATAACCGATTAGAACAGGTTGCAACAGATTTGTTGCGAATGTACGTGCCAGATACAAAGCACATACAAATTGTCGCGGTTGATGATGTGCAATCGCCACAGATAGAAAAACCAGCAGTTCAGTCAACACAATAATGGATTAGTAAATAATATGGCCGTCGTTCAACAATCAATCAAATTTCCGCAGTGGCGCAGACGCCTGCTGTTGGTTTTGATTTTGTTGGGATTTGCGGCATTAATTGGCCGTGCAGTTTTATTGCAGGGTGTGCGTCATTCCTTTTATCAAAAAGAAGGGGAAGCTCGATATACGAGAGCAATTACACTTTACGCGCACCGGGGAATGATTACAGACCGAAATGGCGAGCCTTTGGCAATTAGTTCGCCAGTGGAGTCAATTTGGGCGAATCCGGCAGATGCAAAGGCCAGCCAAGAGCAGATGGAAAAATTAGCGCAATTCTTGGAAATGAAAGTGGATGAGATTTCAGCGAAAATTGCAAATCAGAATCGTGATTTTGTATATTTAAAGCGCCGTATTTCACCTGAATTGGCAAATCATGTCATGGCTTTGCATATTCCTGGAATATACATGCAGCGCGAGTATAAGCGCTTCTATCCTGCTGGTGATGTTGCAGCGCATTTGGTGGGCTACACCGGTTCAGATGAAAACGGATTGGAAGGTTTCGAGTTGCAGTATCAAAACTGGCTATCTGGAAAAGCGGGAAGTCGTCATGTCATTAAAGATCGCCAGGGACATATTGTTGAAGATTTAGAGGCTGTAAAGCTTCCCCAGGATGGTCGGGATCTAGTGGTTTCTATTGATCGTAAAATTCAATATCTGGCTTACCGTGAATTAGCTAAAGCGGTTGAAGAGAATAAAGCCAAAGCAGGCGCTGCGATTGTGCTGAATGCCAAAACAGGTGAGATCTTGGCAATGGTAAATCTGCCGTCATATAACCCAAATAATCCGAATAAAGATACGGCTAAGTCGCGTAATCGCGCCATTGTAGATATCTTTGAGCCGGGTTCAACCATGAAGCCAATGACAATTGCTGCAGCAATTGAGACTGGGAAATATACACCAGACACGAAAATAGAGACGGCGCCAGGAAGCTATAAAATCGGTAGTGCGACAGTGCATGACTCCCACCCTAATGGATTGTTAACGGTGGCGGAGGTGATACAAAAATCATCAAACGTGGGTGCGGCTAAGATTGCATTGTCACTTGAGCCACAGTACATGTGGGGTGTATTTAATCAACTAGGCTTCGGTACCATCACCCATGTCAATTTTCCAGGGGAGGCCTCTGGAAAGCTTAGAAATTATAAAACATGGCATCCTATTGAGCAGGCCACTATCGCTTATGGTAATGGTATCAGTGTGACTTTATTGCAAATTGCTCGGGCCTACACAGTTTTTGCCAATGATGGTGAAATGCGCCCGGTTACATTGCTCAAATCTAAAGACTTCTCAGTTGGGCAACAGGTCTTTTCTAAGGCGACGGCGTTGAGTGTTCGTGACATGTTGGAAACCGTTGTTCAGCCTGGGGGTACTGCGCCAAAAGCCCAAGTGATGGGTTACAGAGTGGCCGGAAAAACTGGTACAGCGCACAAGCCTGGCATTGGCGGGTATCAGGATAAATACATTGCCTCTTTTGTAGGCATGGCGCCAGCTAGCAATCCTAAGTTAATTATTGCCGTCATGATAGATGAGCCCAGTAATGGTCAATATTATGGCGGAGCGGTTGCAGCGCCGGTGTTCAGCTCAGTAATGGGGGCAACACTCCGAATGATGGGTGTGCCACAGGATGCTCCAAATAATAATGTGATATTACCACCAGCAGATTTCCCTGAAGTTAAGGAGGCTGCATGATGCAGGCCAATCTAGCTTCTTTAAAAGCTCAAGCCAAAATTGAGCGCATCACAGCGGATAGCCGTCAAGTCCAAGCAGGCACTTTGTTTGTTGCTTATCAGGGCGAGACATCAGATGGCCGCGCTTACATCGATCAAGCCATTGAAAAAGGTGCGGTTGCCGTCATTTGGGATGATGCCGATTTTATATGGCAAGCGGGTTGGAAGGTTCCGAATCAAGCCTTATCTAACTTAAAACAACATGTGGGGAAAGTGGCAAGCGAGTTTTATGGAGCGCCATCAAAAAACTTATGGATGATCGGTGTGACAGGAACCAACGGTAAAACGACATGCACTCACTGGCTCGCACAGGCATTTGCAGCAGTTAATCGTCAATCTGCAGTGATTGGCACATTGGGGAATGGTGTACTCAGTAACTTATCAAAAACGATGAATACGACGCCTGATGCAATCGTTTTACATGAATTATTGGCAAGTTATGTAGCAAACAAAATAGAAGTGGTTGCAATGGAAGTTTCATCACATGGACTAGATCAAGGTCGTGTGAATGGGGTGGCGTTTGATGTGGCTGTATTTACTAATTTAACGCGTGATCATTTGGACTACCACGGCAGTATGCAAGCGTATGGCGAAGCCAAGAGAAAGTTGTTCGAATTGACTGGTTTAAAAGCCGCGGTATTAAACCGTGACGATGTCTATGGTGCAAAACTAGCTTCTGAATTGATTCAAAAAGGTCAATCTGTCTTTACTTACGGCATCAACAAAAACTTTTCCGGTGTAAATGATATCGCTGTAAAAAATATGCAATTGAATGAAAGTGGCATCACCATAGAGGTGATGACTCCCATTGGAGAGGCGACTGTTCATGCTAATGTGATCGGGCAATTCAATGTCTATAACTTGCTAGCAGTATTGGCGACATTGCTGGCATCAGACATATCTTTGTCTGACGCAGTTCATGCATTGTCTATGATTAAGCCAGTTCCTGGACGTATGCAGCAACTTGGGGGTGGTGAATACCCTTTAATCGTAATTGATTATGCCCATACTCCTGATGCTTTAGAGCAAGCGCTTAACGCGCTGCGTTCACAACTCTCCACAAATTCAGAAATTTATTGTGTTTTTGGTTGCGGTGGTGATCGAGATAAAGGTAAGCGCCCACTCATGGGCCAGATCGCATCTAGTCTAGCAAACCACATTGTGGTGACTTCAGATAATCCACGTACGGAATCTCCTCAGAGCATTATTCAAGCCGTGATGACTGGCGTTAACTACCAGGCTGTCAGTGTTGAAGATCGTGCTGAAGCAATCAGGTACGCAGTTAAGAAAGCGAAAAGAGGGGATTTGGTCCTGATTGCAGGTAAGGGCCATGAAGAATATCAAGAAATTGCTGGGGTGAAATATCCCTTTAGCGATATGAAGGTTGCGGAAGAAGCTTTACAGGAGAAAGCGGCATGATGCGCTTATCTGAAGCGGCAGTAGCAACTCAAGCACAAATGATCGGCGCTGATATCGAGTTTTGTTGTGTGGGGACTGATAGCCGTGCGATCAAAAAAGGGCAGTTATTTGTTGCGCTTAAGGGTGAGAACTTTGACGGTAATCATTATGCTGCGCAAAGTTTAGAGGCTGGCGCATCGGCAGTTTTAGTTTCTTCTGGTTCGAATGACAGCCCTGCATTGCTTGTGAAAGACACCCGCCTAGCATTAGGAAAGTTGGCAGCACATTGGCGGGCGAAGTTTGATATGCCCGTCGTAGCAATTACTGGCAGTAATGGTAAAACCACCGTGAAAGAAATGTTAGCCAATATTTTAAGAGCGGCGACTCACAATGAAGCTGGCGTTTTAGCGACGCAGGGCAATTTGAATAATGATATTGGTTTGCCTCTAACCATGCTGGAGTTGCGTAATCAACATCAGTATGCCGTTCTGGAAATGGGGATGAATCACTCCGGTGAGTTGTCTTATTTAACCCACTTAGCTAAGCCAAACATAGCGTTAGTGAATAATGCTGGAAGTGCACATATCGGTGAGCTTGGAAGTCTAGAGGCCATTGCAAAAGCAAAGGGTGAGATTTTTGAAGGCTTAGCGCTTGGTGGAACAGCGGTGATTAATGCGGATGATGCATATGCTGATTTGTGGAAAAGGCTATCTAGCCACTACAAACAAATTACTTTTGGCATCCATGCGGATGCGGATGTTAAGGCTACATATCAATTGCTTCCAACGGGATGCGTGATTGACTTGAATGCTTCAGCGGGATCAGTCGAATTCACTTTGCCAGCACCTGGGTTACATAACGTATATAACGCTTTAGCTGCAGCATCTGCTGCCCTGGCATTAAATGTTTCTTTGTCAGACATTGCAGACGGATTAAGTGGGTTTTCTGGTGCGAAGGGTCGCTTACAAGCTAAGCAAGGTTTTGGTGGTGCAAAGTTGATTGATGATACTTACAACGCGAATCCAATGTCGATGAAAGCGGCTATCGATGTATTAAAAGGGGTCAATGGTAAACGGGTTTTTGTAATGGGTGACATGGCGGAATTAGGATTTGATGCACCAAACATGCATGCGGATATTGGTCAGTATGCAAAAGATACTGGAGTAGAAAACTTCTTTGCGCTAGGCACTTTGACGCAGAGCGCTGTGAGTGCTTTTGGTGAGAACGCTGCGCACTTTGAATCAGTTGATGATCTAGCTGATGCACTTAAGAAGATCATGAGCCCCGAAGTCACTGTATTGGTGAAAGGTTCGCGTTCTATGCGTATGGAGCGAGTAGTGAATGCAATTGAGTTGACACAAAAAAATAACGGGGGGATTCACTAATGTTGTTAGCGCTTGCACGTTGGTTTGCACATGACATTCACGGTTTCAATGTATTCAATTACATCACATTACGTGCAGTATTGGCGACAATGACAGCGTTGACTATTTCGTTTGTGGTTGGCCCCAAGCTGATTCGTAAACTGACTGAATACAAGGTTGGTCAGTCAGTACGCGATGACGGTCCACAAACGCATTTAGTTAAAGCTGGCACCCCAACAATGGGTGGGGCCTTAATTTTGGTTGCCATTGCGATTTCCACATTACTTTGGGCGGATCTGAGTAATCGTTATATTTGGGTTGTTTTGTTCACGACAATGGGATTTGGCATCATCGGATTTGTCGATGATTGGCGCAAAGTGGTTTATCGCAATCCTGATGGCTTATCTGCTAGAGAGAAGTATTTCTGGCAATCTGCTATTGGCTTTGCTGTAGCAATTTATTTAGTGCAGACAGCGACTATTCCAGCAGAAACGACCTTGTATGTGCCATTTTTCAAACATCTGATATTCCCGATGAGCTCTATTGCTTTTGTTGTTCTGTCTTACTTAGTTTTGGTTGGAAGTAGTAACGCAGTGAACCTAACGGATGGCTTAGATGGATTGGCCATTATGCCAACCTTAATGATTTCAGCGGCATTGGCAATATTTGCATATGTCACAGGGCATTTATTCTTCTCTAAATATCTAGGTATTCCTTATGTCCCAGGGGCAGGAGAGTTGACCGTATTTTGCGCTGCTATGTCTGGCGCAGGACTGGGCTTTTTGTGGTTTAACGCATACCCAGCCGAAGTTTTTATGGGAGACGTTGGTGCACTGGCTTTAGGAGCTGCTTTAGGGGCTGTAGCAGTAATTGTTCGACAAGAAATAGTCCTTTTCATCATGGGTGGTGTATTTGTAGTTGAAACATTATCTGTTGCTATTCAAGTCAGTTATTTTCGTTACACCAAGAAGAAATATGGTCAAGGCCGCCGAATTTTTTTGATGGCGCCCTTACATCACCATTACGAACAAAAAGGTTGGAAAGAAACGCAAGTGGTTGTCCGTTTTTGGATTATTACGATGATGTTGGTATTAGTTGGATTGGCTAGTTTAAAAATACGATGAAACTTGAATTAAAAGACAAACGAGTGTTGGTGCTGGGTCTCGGTGATACAGGACTTTCAGCATTGCGCTGGCTTAAAGGCCAGGGCGCACTTTTGTCTGTCGCTGATACGCGTCAAATGCCACCCGGTTTAGCATTATTAGAAGTTGAATTGCCGGAAACTAAGTTGTATTTGGGCGCACTTACTCCCCAGGCTTTTGAGGGTGTGGATTTGGTTGTGATTAGCCCTGGAGTTTCATTGAGCGAGCCTAGTGTGCAGGCCGTTATTCAACGTGGCGTGCCAGTAATAGGCGATGTTGAGTTGTTTGCACAACATAGGCCTTCAGGCACTAAATTGATTGCAATTACAGGATCGAACGGCAAAAGTACTGTGACCACGATGGTGGGTGAAATGTGCAGGGCTTCAGGGCTGAAGACTACAGTCGCCGGCAATATTGGGTTGCCAGTGCTAGATACTTTAAATGGCGATATTCCTGATGTTTATGTCCTTGAGCTTTCGAGCTTTCAGCTCGAAACAACTTCATCATTAAATGCAACTGCGGCGACGGTACTTAATATTAGTGAAGACCATATGGACCGTTACCACGGTCTTATGGATTACGCCGCTGCTAAGGCGCGCATATTTTCGGGCACCGGGGTGCAAGTGCTAAATCGTCAGGATTCGATGAGTCTGGATATGACCTTGGAAGGTCGTACTTGTGTCACATTTGGCTTGGACGAAGCAAAAAATGCAGAAGACTTTGGATTGGGCCAAAAAGATGGTGCCACGATTTTAATGCGTGGAGAAAATGAATTAATAACATCGCACGAATTGAAGATTTCTGGTTCGCATAATGCGGCAAACGCATTAGCAGCAATGGCTTTATGTGAAGTGATAGGCTTGCAAAAAGAAGTGATGATTAAAGCGCTGCGGGAATATAAAGGCCTTCCTCATCGTGTTGAATGGGTCGCGGAGATTGGCAACATCACTTTTTACGATGATTCAAAAGGGACAAATGTTGGTGCGACCTGTGCCGCGCTTCAAGGATTAGTTGGACCGAATGATTCAAACAAGATTGTCTTAATTGCTGGTGGTGATGGTAAAGGGCAAGATTTTTCACCATTAAGTGGGATTGTCGCGAGAAATGCACGTGCGGTTGTATTGATTGGTCGTGATGCGCTTGAAATTCAAAAAGGATTGAATGTTGAATCAATCCATATCGTTAAGGTTGAAACCTTAGAGCTTGCTGTTAAGGCGGCATACGACTTGGCTCAACCTGGAGATGCTGTCTTACTCTCTCCAGCTTGTGCCAGTTTTGATATGTTCCGTAATTATGTGCATCGTGCAGAAGTCTTTGTGCAAAGCGTAAAAGCCTTGGCATGCCAGGAGGCAGCGGCATGATGCCAATGTTGAATAATCGAAACAAAATCACTGGCGTAAGCTATGACCAAGCATTACTTTGGATTGCATTGATCTTGCTTGCTTTTGGCATGGTGATGGTTTATTCCGCTTCTATTTCATGGGCCGAAGGTAAGTCCATGACTAATCACCAAAGTGCTTATTACTTATTCCGTCATGCCGCTTTTTTAGTGGCGGGCCTTGCGATTGGACTCGTTGCATTTCAGGTACCAACAAGAATATGGCAGCGGTCGGCACCGCTCCTATTCTTAATTGGACTTGCCATGCTGACGTTGGTACTTGTGCCTGGAATTGGTCATAAAGTATTGGGAAGTCGCCGATGGATCAAATTAGTTTTTTTTCAAATACAGCCTTCTGAATTGATGAAGTTTCTAGTGGCTGTTTATGTGGCGGATTACACAACACGTAAAGCAGCATTGATGGATAGTTTTAAGCATGGATTTTTACCGATGTTGGCTGTGATGTTGCTGGTTGGAAGTTTGTTGCTGGTCGAACCGGACTTTGGTGCATTCGTTGTTATTGCTTCTATATCAATTGCCATTTTGTGGTTAGGCGGCATTAACTACCGTATTTTTGTTGGCTTGATTATTTTGCTAGTCATCGGATTCATTCTCCTCATATGGACTTCGCCTTATCGCTATCAACGAATTGTAGGCTATATGGACCCTTGGGCAGATCCCTTTGGAAAAGGCTACCAATTAACTCACGCTTTAATTGCATTTGGTCGCGGTGAATGGCTTGGTGTGGGTCTTGGTGCAAGCGTAGAGAAGCTAATGTATTTGCCAGAAGCGCATACCGATTTCTTGTTGGCTGTAATTGCCGAAGAGCTTGGTTTTGTAGGTGTGGCTGCTGTGGTTGGTTTATTTGCGTGGATTGTGGTGCGTTCTTTCAAAATTGCTAAGGAGTCTGTAGGTAACGAGCAGTACTTTTCTGCCTTATTAGCACAGGGGATTGGCGTTTGGCTGGGGGTTCAAAGCATCATCAATATGGGCGTGAATATGGGCTTATTGCCAACGAAGGGTTTGACATTGCCTCTTCTATCTTTTGGCGGGACAGGTATTTTAGCCAACTGCGTTGCTATAGCAGTATTACTCCGGATCGATTGGGAAAATAAGCGCTTGTTTAAGGGGATCCAGGTATGAGCCCAAAAACACTCATGGTGATGGCTGGAGGCACTGGCGGGCATGTTTACCCTGCAATAGCAGTGGCTGACTATTTGAAATTGAAAGGTTGGAACATTGTTTGGTTGGCGACTGAACTGGGCATGGAAAATCGTTTAATAGAAGGTAAAGGCTATCAAAAAGCCATGATGACGATGCAAGGAGTCCGCGGCAAGGGCTTGTGGGGATGGGTTTTGTTGCCTATTAAGCTAGCAAAAGCATTAACTCAAAGTTTTAATGCGATGCAAAAGTATCAGCCAAATGTGGTGCTTGGAATGGGGGGCTTTGCAGCCTTCCCTGGTGGCTTGATGGCGAAAATACTATCTAAACCTTTAGTGATTCATGAGCAAAATTCGGTGGCTGGTTTAACCAATAAGTTGATGGCAAAAATTGCAACGCGGCTGTTAGCGGCTTTTCCAGATGCGCTTAGAAATGCCAATGTGGTTGGCAATCCGGTGCGAGCAGATATTACTAAAGTGGCTATGCCTGTTGAGCGATTCAAAGAACATCAAGGCGCATTACGTATCTTGGTGGTTGGTGGAAGCTTGGGTGCTCAAGCATTAAATGATTTGATTCCTGAAGCTTTGGCAGCAATGCCTTTGGAGAGCCGTCCTTTAGTGGTTCATCAAGCTGGAGTAAAGCACATCGATGTACTTAAAAGTAATTACGCTAAACATGCCGTAGAAGCCGAATGTTTAGCGTTTATAGAAAATATGGCGGATATGTATGCTTGGGCTGACTTTGTAATTTGTCGTGCTGGTGCAATGACGGTTGCTGAGTTGTCTGCAGTTGGCCTGGGAAGTTTGTTAGTGCCATTTCCATTTGCGGTAGATGACCACCAAACCACTAACGCTGCTTATTTGGCCGCACATGATGCTGCATTTCTAGTGCAACAAAAGGAATTAACCAAAGAAAAGTTGGTGGGTATTTTAAGGTCACTAACGCGAAGCAGTTGCTTGAAGATGGCTGAAATAGCGCGCACTTTGGGTAAGCCAGAAGCCACCTTAGATGTGGCCCGGGTTTGTATGGAGGTGGCACGATGAAACATAAAGTCAAAAATATCCATTTTATTGGGATAGGGGGCTCTGGCATGAGCGGCATTGCTGAAGTGTTGCTCAATTTGGGGTTCCAAGTAAGTGGCTCTGACTTGGCTACTAACAGCGTAACAGCAAGATTAAAAGCTGCTGGTGCAACGGTCTATCAAGGCCATCAAAAACAAAATTTGATTGATGCAGATGTGGTTGTTGTTTCAAGTGCAGTCAATGAATCAAATCCTGAAGTCATGGAAGCGCGTGCAAGAAAAATACCGGTAGTGCCGCGCGCATTAATGTTGGCCGAACTGATGCGTTTTAGACAGGGAATCGCGGTCGCGGGTACCCATGGGAAAACGACTACGACAAGTTTGATTGCAAGCATCTTAGCTGAGGCAGGCATGGATCCAACTTATGTGATCGGCGGCAGGTTGGAATCGGCTAACGCCAATGCCAAATTGGGAACCGGTGAATATATCGTGGCAGAAGCAGATGAGTCTGATGCTTCATTCTTGCACTTAACTCCAGTGATGGCAGTGGTTACTAACATTGATGCTGACCATATGGACACTTACGAACATAGCTTCGATAAGCTTAAAACGGCATTCGTTGATTTTCTTCAACAGTTGCCTTTTTGGGGAATGGCTGTCGTTTGTGTTGACGACGCTAATATTCGAAAAATTTTGCCTCGCATTACTAAACCAATCATGACTTATGGCTTTAGTGAAGATGCCCGTATACGTGCCATTAATGTGGTTGCCGATGATGCAAAGATGCAATTTACCGTGCAGCGGATCAACGGTGTGACGACTGAGTTTGATGTGACCTTGAATTTGCCAGGCAAGCATTATGTGCTTAATGCTTTAGCAGCAATTGCAATTGCAAGCGAGTTAAGCGTTCCTGATGCGGCCATTATCAAGGCGCTAAGAGAATTTAAGGGCGTTGGTCGACGTTTTGAGCGTTATGGTGAAATCAAAGCTCCTTCAGGCGGCACATTTACATTGATTGATGATTACGGGCATCACCCTGTTGAAATGGAAGCAGTCATCGCGGCAGCGCGAGGAGCTTTCCCAGGCAGGCGCTTAGTGCTGGCTTTTCAACCTCATCGTTATACCAGGACGCGTGATTGTTTTGAGAGTTTTGTAAAAGTACTCTCGAGTGTGGATGCAGTGCTCCTCACAGAAGTTTATTCAGCTGGGGAGCCTCAAATTGTCGCCGCAGACACTCGCTCATTAGTGCGAGCGATTCGTATAGTTGGCAAGGTTGAGCCATTGTTTGTTGAAACGACAGCCGAACTTCCTCAAGCCATTGCTAATACAGTAAAGAGTGGTGACGTTGTGATTGTCATGGGTGCAGGGTCCATCGGACAAGTTGCAAGCTTAACAAGGGATCTATGCAAGTGATGGCACAAACCCAAGCTCAAGGAACATTGTTGATGAACGAGTCTATGGCTCGTTATAACACTTGGCGCATTGGTGGCAAAGCGGATCGTTTATATATCCCTTCGAGTTTGGATGATTTAAGTGCTTTCTTGCAAAGCTTGGATGCAGAAGAGCCTGTGAATTTTGTAGGACTGGGATCGAATCTGTTGGTAAGAGATGATGGTGTGAGGGGCACGGTTGTGGTGCTTCACAATGCACTTAATAGGCTCCAAATGGAGGGTAACTTGATTTACGCTGATGCTGGTGTGACTTGCGCCAAGCTTGCTCGTTTTACTGCAAAGCAAGCAAAACAAGGCGGTGAATTTTGGGCAGGAATCCCCGGCACTGTTGGAGGCGCCTTGAGTATGAATGCAGGGTGTCACGGCGGTGAGACTTGGGACAGCGTCCACCGAGTATTGACCATCGATTTAAAGGGTACGGTACACGAACGTAATGCGACAGAATTTTTGGTGGCCTATCGTCATGTTGAAATGCCGGTGGTGAATGAGTGGTATGTAGGTGCTTGGTTTAATTTAGCAGTTGGTGATCCAGAAGTCTCTGAGCAAAAAATTAAAACCTTGCTAGCCAAACGATTGGAAACACAGCCCCTTAATTTACCAAATGCAGGTTCAACCTTCCGAAATCCTGAAGGGGATTATGCGGCGCGCTTGGTTGAGGCTTGTGGATTAAAGGGCCACATGATTGGTGGCGCACAAATTTCTGAGAAGCATGCCAATTTCATTGTCAATTTAGGGAATGCGACTGCACATGATATCGAGCAATTGATTGATTTGATGCGAGATCAAGTGAAAGAAAAATTTGGAATTAGCTTGCAACAAGAAGTGCACGTGTTAGGCAATAAAGTAGGTGGGGCTGAATGATGAATGGATTTGGCAAAGTAGCTGTCCTGTTAGGCGGCAAATCAGGAGAGCGAGAAGTTTCGCTGAAAAGCGGCGCTGCTGTATTGAATGCATTACAAGCTCAAGGCATTCAAGCTGAGTCTTTTGATCCAGCTACGCGACCGCTTCATGACTTAGAACAATATGACGCTGCGTTCATTTGTTTGCATGGGCGATTTGGTGAAGATGGCAGCATACAGGGCGCTTTAGAATTTTTTGGTATTCCATATACGGGCTCAGGGGTTATGGCCTCTGCAATTGGAATGGACAAGTGGCGTACGAAATTAATTTGGCGTGCCTTAGGCATTAGTACTCCAGCTTTTGAGGTTGTTGATCAAGACTCAGACTTTTTAGCAATTGAGAAAAAATTAGGCTTGCCTTTGTTTGTGAAACCAGCAAATGAGGGCTCAAGTATTGGAATTACTAAAGTGAAAATTGGTGGAGGATTGAAAGCCGCTTATGACTTAGCAGCACAATCGGATCCTTTAGTAATTGCCGAGCAATACGTAGGTGCAGGCGAATATACCGTTGGGATTGTAGGGGAAAAGGTTTTGCCAATAGTACGTATTGTGCCAGCCAATGATTTTTATGATTTTGAAGCCAAATACTTGCGCGATGACACGCAGTATTTATGTCCCTGCGGATTGCCTTCAGAGCAAGAAGCCAAAATTCAATCGGAAGCGCTAGAGGCGTTTAGAGCAATTGGGGGAACGGCTTGGGGCCGTGTGGATTTTTTGATGGATGAAGTTGGAAAACATTATTTTCTAGAAGTGAATACCAGCCCCGGCATGACGGACCATAGTTTGGTTCCGATGGCGGCTAAGGCAGCAGGCATTTCTTTTGAAGATTTGGTTAAAGATATTTTGAGTTTGGCAATTGCACAGCATGGAGTCAAAACGCTTGTGGGATAAACCAAATATTTTGAATTGGATTGCAAATGTCTTGTTTGCAATTTCATTTCTACTTTTTTTATATGGAACGCTATTTGAGGTTGTGCATTTGCCAATATTTCCACTCAATGAAGTGCGTGTGGAAGGGGATTTAAAGCACGTAACTCGTGAACAGGTAAAGATGATTTCTAGTCGGTATTTACAAGGAAATTTCTTTACGGTGAATTTAGTGAAGACGCGCCAAGCCTTTGAAAAATTGCCTTGGGCTAGAAACGTAAGCGTCAGAAGGCGCTGGCCAAACAGACTAGAAGTGGTGATTGAAGAGCATCAAGAATTGGCTCGTTGGGGAAATATAGCTTTGGTGAACACGCATGGTGAGCTCTTTCATGGCGCTTCAGATTCAGACTTGCCGGTGTTTTATGGTCCTGGTAACGGCGTAAAAGAGGTGGCTGAGCATTATGGGAGCTTTAACAACCTCATTTCGCCAGTAAAGATGAGTTTGACTGAAGTGACATTAACACCGAGACGATCATGGCAGATCACAACGAGCACGGGGATGGTGATTTCACTGGGTCGGGAAGAAATGGATCAACGCCTTGCAAGGTTTGTGAAGGTGTACAGCAAAACATATGCAGGAATGAAGGGTGATTTAAGTTATGTAGATTTGAGATACCCAAGTGGGTTTGCGGTGAGAAGCCCAATGGCGCTAGCGGCGTTTAAGGCGGCATCGGCGGTCCCTGAATCAAAAGTACTTAATCCAAATAAAGCTAAAGATGCATCAGTAAAGAAAGACGGAAGCAAGAAAGTGCCAGTCAAAAAAGAGCAAGTTAAGAAAGATGTTTTGAAAAAAACAAAGGCCTAATTAAATGAATATGAATAAAAGTAAATTAGAAAAAGTGGAGAAACACTATGAGTAGAGCTAAAGAAGAGAAAAATCTCATTATTGGCTTAGATATTGGGACGTCTAAAGTTGTCGCAATCGTTGCCGAGCTGATGGCTGACGGCAATATGAATGTGATTGGCTTAGGTCAGCATGTTTCGCGAGGCCTCAAAAAAGGGGTCGTGATCAACATTGATTCCACAGTAAATGCAATTCAGCGTGCGATCGAAGAAGCCGAGTTAATGGCTGATTGCACTATTAAAAATGTATTTACAGGAATAGCCGGTAGCCACGTTCAAAGTATTAATGCTCGCGGGATGGTAAAAATTAAAGATGCTGAGGTTACGCAAGCGGATGTTTCAAGGGTGATTGAAACAGCACAAGCGATTGCGCTGCCTTCAGACCAACAGATTCTGCATATTCTTACTCAAGAATACATTATTGACGGTCAAGAGGATGTCCGTGAACCGCTTGGGATGAGTGGTATGAAATTGGAGGTTAAAGTCCACATCGTGACCGGTGCTGTAGCTGCTGCACAAAACATTGTGAAGAGCATTAAGCGTTGCGGTTTAGAAGTAAGCGATTTGATTCTTCAGCCTTTAGCTTCCAGTGAAGCTGTCCTAACAGAAGATGAAAAAGAGTTAGGCGTTTGTCTGGTTGATATCGGTGGGGGAACAACGGACATTGCAGTATTTAAGCAAGGGGCGATTCGTCATACCGCAGTGATCCCAATTGCGGGCGATCAAATCACTAACGACGTTGCTGTCGCTTTAAGAACGCCAACACAATCAGCTGAAGATATCAAAATCAAATATGGATGTGCTTTACGTCAATTGGCAGATCCGCGTGAAGTAGTTGAGGTTCAAGGGACGGATGGTCGTGAATCACGCCAACTTTCAGTTCAGACCTTGGCTGAAGTGATTGAGCCTCGTGTGGTTGAGCTTTATGAATTTGTATTGGCGGAATTACGCCGTAGCGGACTTGAAGAAATGATTGCTTCAGGCATCGTCATTACTGGAGGCTCAGCAATGATGAAGGGCATGGTCGAACTAGGTGAGGAAATCTTTCATATGCCGGTAAGGCTGGGGTTGCCAAGATATGTAGGCGGCTTATCAGAAGTAGTGAGTAGCCCGAGATACGCCACTGGGGTTGGATTGTTATTAATTGGCAAAAGACAGGTGGCACAACAGATTCAAGTCAATCTAGATGCAAATTCATTTGGTCGTATTTTTGAGCGAATGAAGAATTGGTTTCAGGGTAATTTTTAGTAGTACGTAGTAGCAGTAAAGGGTGGCAAAGGCAGAAGTAATTTAGTTTAGGCAGATATCAAGGAGAAATACATGTTTGAAATTATGGATAAAGAGTCCCAAGAAGCCGTGATTAAGGTCATTGGTGTGGGTGGTTGCGGCGGGAACGCTGTAGCGCATATGATTGAAAAAAATGTTGGGGGTGTAGAGTTCATTTGCGCCAATACTGACATGCAAGCACTTAAAAAGAGCCAAGCGAGAACTGTGCTTCAGATAGGTGTGGATATTACTAAAGGTTTGGGTGCTGGCGCTAAACCAGAAATCGGTCGTGAAGCAGCGTTGGAAGATCGCGACCGCATTGCAGAGGTAATCGATGGTGCAGATATGTTATTCATCACTGCTGGTATGGGTGGAGGCACAGGTACTGGTGCAGCGCCTATTGTTGCTGAAATTGCTAAGGAAATGGGTATTTTGACTGTTGCTGTGGTCACTAAACCATTTGCTTTCGAAGGCAAACGTAGCAAAGTTGCAACAGAAGGTTTGGAAGAACTTTCTAAGCATGTTGACTCTCTCATTATTATCCCTAATGACAAGTTAATGGAAGTTTTGGGTGATGAAGTTACATTTATAGATGCTTTTAAAGCAGCTAACGATGTGCTTCATAATGCCGTTTCTGGCATTGCTGAAATCATTAATTGCCCAGGTTTAGTAAACGTTGACTTTGCTGACGTGCGTACCGTGATGTCTGAAATGGGAATGGCCATGATGGGGTCTGCTGTTGCAACAGGACCAGATCGTGCTGTTTTAGCTGCTGAACAAGCAGTTGCAAGCCCGCTTTTGGAAAATGTGAACTTAGCCAATGCACGTGGTGTTTTAGTTAACATTACAGCAAGTCACTCATTCAAAATGAAAGAATACAATGATGTGATGCATACAATTCGTTCATTTACTGCAGAAGATGCCACAGTAATCATTGGTAATGTGTTTGATGACAGCATGGGTGATGGGTTGCGCGTAACGATGGTGGCTACTGGCCTGAATGGTGAAATTGGACGTCGTCAACAAAAACCAGAATTGCGCGTTATGACACCAATAGTCCGTGACGGTACAACGAATCAACCTATTTACGCTGGTGGAAGTTCAACTGGGTATATCGATGAAGATGAACCTGCTGTATTTTCGCAAAATAACGGTCGTCGTGCTCAAGTGGATGCAATGAAAAAAGATGGGATTGAAGAATATGACATCCCTGCTTTTTTGCGTAAACAAGCAGACTAAGTACTAGCTATACCAGCTGTAGTAAAGGCGCTTGCGTTAGGAGTGAGCGCTGCATTTATGCTATGATTTTAGTAGGAAAAGTAGTCTTTATTGAGTAGGTTTTTTAAATTTTTAAGAAAACCAATGCGATTTTTTAGGTAATGTCAGGTGAGGTTATAAGATTAAAAATGCTGAAACAGCGCACCCTTAAAAAATCAATTAGTGCCACTGGTGTGGGATTGCATACCGGCGAAAAAGTTGAAATGACTTTGCGCCCTGCGATGCCTGATACTGGTATTGTTTTTCGCCGAGTCGATCTGCCCGACTCAGCGGAGATCAAAGTGCAACCTCAATATGTATGCGATACCCTGATGTGTTCTGCCTTGGAGCATGAAGGGGTTCGCGTGGCAACTGTCGAGCATTTAATGTCAGCGCTAGCTGGTCTTGGAATTGATAATATTTATATTGAACTAAGTGCTGCTGAAGTTCCAATCATGGATGGCAGTTCTGGCCCGTTTGTATTTTTGTTACAGCAGGCTGGGATCGTTGAACAGGCCGCGGCTAAAAAATTCATTCGTATTAAAAAAACCGTTGAAGTCCATGATGGTGATAAATGGGTCCGCTTTGATCCTTATTTTGGCTTCAAAGTCGACTTCACCATAGATTTCTCGCATCCCGTGTTTGAACATACGGGCAACAATGTCAAAATTGATTTTGCTGACAATTCTTATATCAAAGAAGTGAGTCGGGCACGTACCTTCGGCTTCATGCATGAAGTAGAAGCTTTACGCTCTATGGGTTTGGCCCGGGGTGGAAGTTTAGATAACGCGATTGTTTTAGATGAATACCGTATTTTAAATAACGATGGATTGCGCTATGAGGATGAGTTTGTAAAACACAAAACCTTAGATGCCATTGGTGATTTATATGTACTTGGTCATCCACTGCTGTGTGCATTTACAGCGCATAAGTCAGGTCATGCGCTGAATAATCAGTTGCTTAGAAAATTAATGGCTGATGCTGAAGCATGGGAATATGCGGTTTTTGAGAAAATTGAAGAAGCTCCTAGTGGGTTTCAATCTCCTGTGATGACATCACCTGTATTGCAGTATGTTTAAGTGAGTTCAGCATAATGGGATTTTTAATTGCACGGGTTTTATTAATTTTACTGATTATTTCTTGTGCTGTTTGCCTTGGAGCCTTTTTAGTTAAGGGTGATAAGCGCTATCTTCGCCTTTTATGGCAGATCATCAAGTACACCTTCTTATTATTGTTGGCAGCAGCGGTTTTTATGGCAGTTGTACGCATCATATTGATCTAAATCCTCACTGCCCTTAAAGATTTTTACAGCGATCTGCTTAGATCGTTGGTAAAGGAAGTAAATGAAATATTGGGCTATCTTATTCGGTGTATTTTTTATTGGCGTTGGTTCTGCTTTTGGGGCGACGAATGATGAAGTCTTTGCGCATGCTCAAAATGCGTATCAATCTAAAAATGTCAAAGCGCTTACAGAAGATGTAAAACAATTAACTGAACAAAATTATTTATTAGCGCCATATGCAGATTACTGGCTGATGTTGATTACCTTGAGTAACAGCGATAAAGACTTAGTGAAAGAATTTTTATTTCGTTATCCAGACTATCCTTTTACAGATCGAGTGCGCGTTGAGTGGTTAAAGAGCTTAGGAAAGCGTCAGGACTGGGACTCATTCTTTGAGGAACTGCCAAATTTAAAGCGTGAAGATATAGCCGTGAACTGTTATGCCCTTGAGGGGCGGGCAAGAAAAGGGGATGTCCTCGCCCTAACCGAAGGTAAAGTGTTGTGGATGACAAGTGCTGAGCAGCCAATGAATTGCGAAGCTTTATTTGATTTGATGCAGGCGTCTAAAGTGTTAACACAAGATGATGTTTGGGCGCGCTTTAGAATCGTCATGCAAGATGGAAAAATGCCTTTAGCCAAGGCAATTGCTGAGCGAGATGCTACAGTAGTAAAAGCAGAATTGAAGCTAATTGATCTGGTTTATAAGAATCCACAAGTCGTCCTTGAAAAGAAGTCTATTCCATTTAAAAGTCATTTGGGCCGGGCATTAAATCTGTATGCAATTGATAAATTAGCGAAAAGCCAATTGGATACGGGGCTCAATGCTTGGGCAAAATACATGCCTCAGTTTGAAGCTGATGAGCAAGTTTATATGTGGGGAAGATTGGCGATGCGAGCAGCGCGTCGTCATGATGTGAATGCGCTAAGTTTGTATTCGAAAGTTAAGAACAGTGACCTAGATCCAGATGAGTTGGCTTGGAAAGTCCGTACAGCCTTGCTGGATAAAAATTGGAATTTAGTCCTAGCCACAATAGGAGACATGGATCTGCAGCAACAAGATGAGCAGGTATGGCGCTATTGGAAAGCGCGAGCTTATAAAGAACAGGGCGCCATTTCTAAAGCCAATGCTATTTTAGTCCTGCTTGCTCGTGAGCATACTTATTATGGCTTACTTGCTGAGGAAGAGTTGGGAGAGGTGCTTAGTGCGCCTTTAATGAACTATGTGCCCTCTGAGGCTGAGGTGACGGCAGTGCAAAATCAGCCAGCTATCGCAAGGGCGCTTGAGTTGCAGCGTTTAGATATGCGATGGGAAAGTCGAGTAGAGTGGGCGTGGGCTACAAAGGATTATGATGATAGGCAATTGATTGCTGCTGCTGAATTAGCGATGCGTCAATCTTGGTATGATGTGGCTATTAATACGGCGGAAAAGACTAAATTTATTCACAACTTTGTTTTGCGTTATCCTGTACCTTACCGAGAAACGGTACAAAACTTTTCGAAGGAAAATGGTTTAGATGAGGCTTGGGTTTACGGATTAACCAGACAAGAAAGTCGATTCGTGAGCTATGCTAAGTCAGGAGTTGGTGCTTCTGGATTGATGCAAGTGATGCCAGCTACGGCAGCTTGGATTGCTAAAAAAACAGGATTTATTGATTATCACCAAAGCATGATTCACCAAACTGATACGAATATTAAGCTTGGAACTTATTATTTACGTTACACCTTGGATTTGATGAGTGGTCAAGCTGCGATGGCGACGGCTGCATATAATGCTGGACCCGGCAATGCAAAGCATTGGGCGCCTAAAAAGTCGATGGAGGGTGCTATTTATGCTGAAACCATTCCAGTTTCAGAAACGCGCCAATATGTCCAAAAAGTGATGGCTAACGCTTGTTTTTATTCACACCAATTGGGCACCAAAGCCCTGAGTATTAAGCAAAGGTTGGGAATCATTGTTGGGGATGGGTCCCAGGAAGTTGCTGCTGACGATGATAATTAACACATGACATGAAAATAAAAAAGAAGGTATCACAAGAATGAAGCAAGTATGCGTATTGGGTGGTTCAGGTTTTGTTGGTAGTGCCATTGTGGCTAAGCTTAGCTTGTTAGGGTACAGCGTTAATGTGCTAACTCGCAGATGGGAGAGTAGTAAGCATCTCATCTTGCTTCCAAACGTGACTGTGCAAGAGTGCAATGTCATGGACGATATTGCATTGTCTCATGCATTAAAACAGGCAGATATTGTCATCAACCTTATCGGTATTTTGCATAACAGTAAAAAGATTAGCTTTAAAGCGATGCACAACGAATTGCCTAAGCGTTTGGCATCGATCTGTATAAAACTTGGCATTAAAAGATTACTTCATATGAGTGCTTTACAAGCGTCAGCTCAAGCACCAAGTGCTTATTTGCGATCTAAGTCTGACGGTGAGGATGCGCTATTAATTCATGCTAAAGAATTAGAAGTCACTATTTTTAGGCCATCAATTATCTTTGGCCGAGGTGATGGATTTATTAATCTTTTTGCTTCCCTAGTCAAGTTACTGCCTATTATTTTTCTGGCAAAGCCAAATGCAAAATTTCAGCCGATTTATGTTGAGGATGTTGCAGAAGCTTTTGTTGAGGCTATCGAAAATATTGATACCTACGGAAAGTCCTATGATTTAGGCGGCCCCAAGGTGTATACACTGCGTCAATTGGTTGAGTATGTAGCCAAAGTATTGGGTAAGAAAAGAATCGTGATTGGGTTGAATAACGCTCTATCTTACCTGCAGGCCTTTGCAATGGAACTATTACCAATTAAATTGATGACAAGAGATAATGTTCGCTCCATGGAAGTTGATAGTGTTTGTGTAACGAGCTTTCCAGGTTTCTTGAATTTTCAACCGCAAGCCTTGGAAGCGGTCGTGCCAGTTTATTTGATCGATAAGACTCCTCGCGCTGCTTTGAATCGTTTTCGTACTCGAGCCGGAAGATAAAATGCAAGTGTTTTGCGTAGGGGGCGCTGTTCGTGATGAGTTGCTTGGACTCATCGTTAAAGATCGTGACTTCGTTGTTGTTGGTAGCACCCCCGATCAAATGGAGCATTTGAATTTTAAGCCGGTAGGAAAAGATTTTCCCGTATTTTTACATCCAAAAACTCATGAGGAGTATGCCTTAGCGCGCACGGAAAGAAAAACGGGCAAAGGGTATAAGGGATTTCAAATACATGCTGACCCAAGTGTCACTCTTGAGCAAGATCTTGCTCGGCGCGATTTAACGATTAATGCGATTGCCAAAGATGAGAATGGTCATTTAATAGACCCTTATGGGGGCTTAGACGATTTAAAGCTTAAGATTTTCAGACACGTGAGCCCTGCTTTTAGTGAAGACCCAGTTCGTATTTTGAGGACGGCAAGATTTGCAGCACGCTTTACCGAATTCTCTATTGCGCCAGAAACTTTAGAATTGATGCGCGATATGGTTAAAAATGGTGAAGTAGATGCTTTGGTTCCGGAGCGAGTTTGGCAAGAAATTGCTAAAGGTCTCATGGAACAGAAGCCAAGCAGAATGTTTGAAGTATTGCGGGAGTGTGGTGCGCTTCAAAAAATCATGCCGGAACTTGATATTCTTTGGGGTGTGCCTCAACCTGAAATCTACCATCCTGAGATTGATACCGGTCTGCATATCATGATGGTGATTGATTACGCTGCAAAGCAAGAATTCTCATTGCCAATTCGGTTTGCTGCGCTAACCCATGACTTGGGCAAGGGAACTACACCCAAAGATATTTTGCCCAGACACACTGGGCATGAGGTCCGTGGCGTAGATTTATTAAAAGAAGTCAGTAGGCGGTTACGAGTGCCAAATGATTGTAAAGAGTTGGCGCAAATCGTGGCTAAATTTCATGGCAAGGTGCATCAAGTTTCTAAAATGCAGCCTGAAACAGTTCTACAATTTCTAATGGATACTGACGCGATACGACAGCCGCAACGCTTTCAAGAATTCTTGCTTGCTTGCGAATGTGATTCTAGGGGGCGAATAAGTTTTGAGGAAAGTGAATGTCTAGAATCTCAATTGTTGATGCGCTTATTGAAGGCAGTTTTAGCGGTAGATGCTGGCGCGGTTGCTAAAAAACATACCGAGCCAGAAGCAATAAAACAGGCTGTGTTTGATGCCCGTTTAGAAGCAATAAAACAAGTGATTTAAGCGCTTATTCTGCCCCGTTTAAGTAATTCAGTTGTTCTTGCACAAATTCCATAGGCTTACGTTTAAAGCCGCTCTTTGCAAATTGATGCCAATGACCAATAACAAAACATAGCATTAAGTTTGCTTGAGACTCTGGCTGCAATGCTTCGCCAGATTGGGTTTGAGCAATGCGAAAAGATTGCTTAATGGTGGATTCAAGCCGATCAAACATTTGATTGATACGTAATTGCAATCGATCGTCTTCATTTACCAACGCATCGCCAATGAGTACACGCGTCATTCCTGGATTTTTTTCAGCAAATAACAACATGATGGTCACTATGCGGCGAACTTGGGTCATGCCATCAGTTTCTTCGGTCGTGATTTTATTAATAAGACCAAACAGTGTTTGCTCGATAAAAGTGATTAAACCCTCAAACATTTGGGCTTTGCTTGCGAAGTGGCGATATAAGGCGGCTTCACTGACTTCTAGCTTTGCTGCAAGGGATGCGGTCGTAATTTTCTCGCGTGTTGGCGTTTCCAACATGTTGGCTAGAGTTTCAAGAATCTGTTGTTTGCGTTCGCCTGGTTTGGTTGCCATCATAATCTCCAAGTATTTCTAAAGTTACTTTTATTTGTCGTTGTGAGCTTGTCTAGATTATATTCTAGAATGAGTGAGTGCTAACACGTTGTTGATTCTTAAATCGACAAAATTTGGTTTCTTTAGTTTTTTTGAAATCCAAATAGTTTTCATGCCCATTCTTTTTGCGGTCATCAGTGCTGGTAAGTTGTCTTCTAGCATGATGCAGTCTTTTGCTTGCGCCTTGATTGCTCTCAATAATTGCTTAAAGCCTCTGATGGAGGGTTTAGGATGGAATTTTGTAGATTCCACACTAAAAACGATGCTGAATAAATCTTGAATTCCTAGGGCATCTAAAACTCTTAATGCATATTTCATTGGTGCATTAGTAAAAATTACTTTACGACCTTTTAGACTTTTGATGCAATGGCGCAGTTTTTTAATTTCTGTGACCATGTTTTCCAAGTCCATGTGATCATGAGTTTCACATAAAAAATGGTAGGGATCTACACCATGATGGCGCATCAGACCTTTTAACGTCGCGCCATATATACGCCAGTAATGTTTGCGTAACTCAAATGCGTGGTGCTCATCTAGGTTAAGTGTGTCCATGATGTATTGCGTCATGGCTTTATTCATAATTGGAAATATATGTGACGAAGCGTCGTGCAGGGTGTCATCTAGGTCAAAAACCCAAACACGTTGGCTATGTTGCATTATTTCGCTTTAATGAGGGTGCCTACGCCATCATCGGTCAAAACTTCTAATAACAAAGCATGCTCGACTCGACCATCAATAATATGGACAGATTTAACACCACTTCTTGCTGCATCAAGGGCGGAGCTGATTTTTGGTAGCATGCCGCCTGAAAGGGTTCCATCTTCAACAAGGTCATCAATTTGCTTAGGAGTTAGCCCAGTAAGAAGATTGCCGTTTTTATCGAGGACCCCTGGCGTGTTGGTGAGCAGAATGAGTTTCTCAGCACCTAATATTTCAGCGAGTTTTCCAGCGACCACATCAGCGTTAATGTTGTAGGTTTCTCCCTCTGGGCCTACGCCAATTGGGGCGATCACCGGAATAAAGTCGCCACTATCCAAGAAGTTGATAATGCTAGGGTCAATCATCTTAATGTCGCCGACTTGGCCAACATCGATCATTTCCTCAGGGTTGTTGAGGTTTGCCATTAACAATTTTTCTGCATGGATAAAATTACCATCTTGGCCAGTTAACCCAACAGCCTTGCCACCTTTGCGGTTGATCAGATTGACAATTTCTTTGTTCACTTGACCGCCAAGCACCATTTCTACGATATCCATGGTTTCTTCATCGGTCACACGCATCCCTTGGATGAATTCCCCTTTTTTGCCAAGCTTGTCGAGCATTTCATTGATTTGTGGGCCACCGCCGTGAACAACTACTGGATTCATTCCAACCAATTTTAGCAATACCACATCGCTCGCAAATGATTCTTTGAGCTGTGGGTCTGTCATTGCATTGCCACCGTATTTAATGACGATGGTTTTATCAAAGAAGCGTTTAATATAAGGCAAGGCCTCAGCTAACGTTTGCGCTTTTTGTGTTGAGGTGGTTTCGTTGCTCATTTTTCTGTCTCAATAAATGTTATTTTTTATTATTTTACCTTGAAACAAACCTAATGCGGCGTGGCAATTTTGTTAAATCTAGAGCTTTTTAACAAACACTTTTGAGCGTCTTTGCAGATTGTAGATTTTCTGTTTTTCTGCAGGCAAATCAGACACCTTTTTTTCTAAAAAGCCACGTTCTAAGAACCAGTGTTCAGTGCGTGTCGTGAGACAGAATATTGATTTAAGATTTTGTTCTCGTGCCTGTTCTTCACAGAAATGGAATAGTCGATCACCTCGACCTCCTCCCCGATAGGATGGGTGAATTGCTAGGCAAGCAAACTCAGCAGTTTTTTCTTTTGGAAATGGATATAACGCAGCGCAACCAATGACTCTGCCATCATGTTCCATAATGTAAAACTGATCGATTTCCATTTCTAATCGCTCTCTACCTCTTCTTACTAAAATGCCTTCAGCTTCAAGGGGCTCGATGAGTTTTAGTAATGCGCGTACGTCACCAATTTTAGCTTGACGCATGGATTCAAGGGGCATTTCTGTAACCATCGTACCTATGCCATCGTGAGTAAATAACTCTTGAAGAATTGCACCATCAGTATGTCTGCAAATTAGATGGGTTCTCGCGACCCCGTGTTCGCATGCAAGAATGGCGGCTGGAAGATAATAAGCCTCATCTTCGGTAATTTTAGGCGTGGCGTTGACCTCTTTTTTGGGATGATTCTTTTTGACGTGATGCAAAAGATTTTTGGCTTTTTGCGCGGTCATCTCACGCAAGAGTTCTCCCCTGGCGTTATGTACGCCGGACGAATCCATCAAGAATATTAACTTATCTGCATCAAGGGCGATGGCGGTGCTGACGGCAACATCCTCTAATGAGAGATTAAAAGATTCTCCAGTGGGTGAATAGCCCAGTGGGGATAGAAGCACCATTTCACCATCTTCTAGTCTTTTTTGTATGCCAATTGCATCAACTTTACGAACTTCGCCTGTATGTTGTAAGTCAACGCCGCCCCTCACTCCAAGAGGCTTGGCCGTTACGAAGTTTCCACTTGCAACTCTGATGTCTGATCCTGCCATTGGTGAGTTAACAAGCCCCATAGAAAGTAAGGCTTCAATTTCTACGCGAATTGCGCCGTTTGCTTCCTTAACGATTTCCATGGCATGGTTATCGGTGACCCGTAAACCACTTGCCATTTTCGTTTCTAAATTTGCGCGTCTTAAGCGCGATTCAATCTGTGGGCGGGAGCCGTGCACTAAGACTAGCCGAACCTCTAGGCTTGCGAGGAGGTTCAGGTCATGAGACAAAGACACAAACTGACCGTCGTCGACGACTTCCCCACCAAACGCAATCACAAAAGTACGACCACCAAAAGCATGGATGTAGGGCGCGACTGAGCGAAACCAGCTGACAAATGCCTGGGGGCTGGTTAGGTTTTGAGATAAAAGATTTTGTGGGGATTCTTTTTTATAAAATGTGTAATCTACATTTTTTTCTGATGTGTGGTTGGCATCAAAAGAGTCTGATTGGGCATATAAAAATGCTGGCGTACAATTTAATGCAGCGCAAATTTTCCTGAGCATGGGCTCAGTGAGTCCTTGTTCCCCACGCTCGATACGGGATAGATTGCCGCCGTCAGCATTGATTAAGTTGGCCAGGCCTTGCAATGTGAGATGCAGGGACTTTCTTTGTTTTCTTATTGCGGATCCAAGTGACATACATCACCTATATAAATTGTTTTTAAAGCAATATTTTAAATAAAAAATGTATATTATGCAAATTTAAGTATTTTTTGCTTTAATTACAAAAGTCTCCCCAGATCGTTTGCATGGTGGCGATGGCGGCAAGTGGGGCTGTTTCAGTTCTCAGAATCCTATTGCCTAGTCTGACGGGGATAAACCCTTCTAGGGCTGCAAGACTAATTTCATCATCCGTGAGTCCTCCTTCGGCGCCAACGAGAAGGCAGATGTTGCCTTTGGGTGTTGTTAACTCTTTAAAAGAAACGTTGGCTGTTGGGGATAGTGTGACTTTCGTTTGCGCGTCTGGTTTAGTGGCGAGCCAGTTTGCCAGCGTCATTGGCTTGGCAACTTTTGGCACAAATGCGCGACCAGACTGTTCACATGCAGAATTGACAACATTTTGCCAATGTTCGCGGCGTTTATCTGCCCGGTCGCTTGAGAGTTTTACAACACTGCGTTGGCTGGCGATCGGTTGAATTTCGGTGACGCCCAGCTCGACGGCTTTTTGAATCGTAAAGTCCATGCGATCTCCACTTGAAATGGCTTGGGCTAAGATCACTTTGATTGGCGATTCGTTTTTGACAGCAATCATGTCGTTAATTTTGGCGATCACTTCATTTTTCTTAATAAAAATCAATTCGGCCAGGTAGTTATGTCCATCGCCATTAAATAAAATAGCGGCATCACCAATCTCTAGTCTAAGTGCGCGAGTAGCATGAATGGCAGCATTTTCAGGCAGTTTAATTTGTGCGCCAAGCGCAAGCTTGTCAGAGATTAATGGATCACAGTAAAAACGTGGAGTAGACATAAGAATTCGGCCAAAGTGTTAAAATCTAATTTGTATTTTAATTGAAGGAAACATCTAGATGGTAAGTTTGAATCCGCCAGTTTGTGATTTTGGATGGCAAGCACCTCAATTCGATTTGCCAGGAGTTGATGGACGCCATTGGTCCTTAGCTGAGATTGCAGGCGAGAAAGGGTTGTTGGTGATGTTTATTTGTAACCATTGCCCTTATGTGCAAGCAATTCTAAAACGCTTGGTCTCTGATTTGGAAATTCTTAAAACGATGGGGATCAATGCAGTCGCTATTTCATCCAATGATGCGGTGAATTATCCTCAAGACTCTTTTGAAAAAATGAAAGAAGTCTCAGAACTATTTGAATTTGGTTTTCCATACTTGTTTGATGAGTCCCAATTAGTTGCTAAAACATATGGTGCGGTTTGTACGCCTGACTTTTTTGGGTTTAATGCGGAAATGAAGTTGCAATATCGCGGTCGATTTGACAATCAAGGTCGAGATTCAACGCCTAAGTCTGAGGCAACTAAAGATTTGTTAGAGGCGATGTCATTGGTTGCAAAAACGGGTAAAGGTCCTATTGACCAAATTGCAAGTATTGGATGCTCGATTAAATGGAAATAAAACTTTGCTTAGGGATCTTGTTTTTCAACCATTAAGAGATTATTGGTATTGCTCAAAACGCCGTATTAAGCAATAATTCAGCTCTAAGCTCCCGTAAAACTAATAAGTAAATATCACGCGGCCAAAAATTTAGTAGCCTCGATATTCATGAATTTGAGGGAGAGGCTTGAAGAATTTCAGTGCAAGGCTTGTTTAGGTGTGTTTTGGTATGCCTTAATTCAATAAACGAGCTGGCACTTTTTACGCTTTAATATAGATTGATTGATAGGGAGAAAGAAATGGCAACTCGTAAAGATTTAGCAAACGCTATCCGTGCTTTGTCTATGGATGCAGTGCAAAAAGCTAACTCTGGCCACCCAGGTGCACCTATGGGCATGGCTGAAATCGCTGAAGTATTATGGAACCATAATATGCGTCACAATCCAACGAATCCAAATTGGGCTGATCGCGATCGTTTCATTTTGTCTAACGGCCATGGTTCAATGTTGATTTACTCATTGTTGCACCTAACTGGCTACGATTTGCCAATGGATGAAATTAAGACATTCCGTCAATTGCATTCTAAGTGTGCGGGTCACCCAGAGTATAGCTATGCTCCAGGCGTTGAAACAACAACTGGCCCACTAGGTCAAGGGATTACTAATGCAGTTGGTTTCGCGATGGCTGAAAAATTACTCGCTGACCAATTCAACAAGCCAGGTCATCAAATCGTTGACCACTATACATACTGCTTCTTAGGTGATGGTTGTATGATGGAAGGCGTATCACATGAAGCTTGTGCTTTGGCTGGTACATGGGGTCTAGGTAAATTAGTTGCTTTCTGGGATGACAACGGTATTTCAATCGACGGTCATATCGAAGGTTGGTACACAGATGACACCGTTAAACGCTTCGAGGCATATGGCTGGCATGTTCAATCAGTCGATGGTCACGATTCTGATGCCATTGATGCTGCAGTCAAAAAAGCAAAAGCAGTTACAGATAAGCCATCATTGATTTGCTGTAAAACAGTGATTGGTATGGGTTCACCAAATAAATCTGGTAGTCATGACTGCCATGGCTCTGCATTAGGTGAGGAAGAAGTTGCAGCAACGCGTGCAAACATTGGTTGGAACTATCCTCCATTTGAAATTCCAGCAGATGTTTACGCCGGTTGGGATCAAAAAGCTAATGGTGCCAAATTAGAAGCTGAGTGGAATGCTAAGTTTGATGCGTATGCTAAAGCCTTCCCAGCTGAAGCTGCTGAATTCAAACGCCGTATGGCAGGTGATTTGCCAGCTAACTGGAAACAAGCTTCTGATGCATTGATTGCTGCGACAAATGAAAAAGCAGAAACCATTGCAACGCGTAAAGCCTCACAAAATGTGATTGCTGCATTAGCTCCAACATTGCCAGAATTCTTGGGCGGTTCAGCTGACTTAACAGGATCTAACTTAACGTCATGCAGCAGTTTTACGCACGTTAATGGTAAAAAGCCAGGAAACTATATCTCTTACGGGGTACGTGAATTTGGTATGTTCGCAATCATGAACGGTATGGCTTTGCACGGTGGCTTGCTGCCATTCGGTGGAACGTTCCACATGTTCTCGGACTACGCTAAGAGTGCATTACGTATGGCTGCGTTGATGAAACAACGTACGATTGCTGTATTAACCCATGACTCTATCGGTCAAGGTGAAGATGGTCCAACGCACCAACCAGTAGAAAATACCTCAGGCCTTCGTTACATTCCTCGTATGGATGTATGGCGTCCATCTGATTCAACAGAAACTGCAGTGGCTTGGGTTTCAGCTGTTGAGCGTAAAGATGGTCCATCAAGCTTGGTATTGAGCCGTCAAAACGTTCCTGGGTTCAAACATGACACAGCACACTTTGATTTAATCCGCAAGGGTGGTTATGTGTTCTCTGATGTTGCTGGTAAGGCTGATGCAATTATCATTGCTAACGGTTCTGAGCTTGATTTAGCTATTAAGGCTGCTGCTGAATTGAACGCTGCGGGTACTAAAGTGCGCGTGGTTTCAATGCCATCGACTAACGTATTTGACCGTCAAGATAAAGCTTATCGTGACAGCGTATTAACTCCGGGCGTTAAACGTGTGGCTGTTGAAGCAGCTCACCCAGACTTCTGGCGCAAATATGTTGGCTTAGAAGGTGCTGTAGTTGGTATCGACACATTTGGTGAATCTGCACCTGGTGGCGTGTTGCTCAAGCATTTCGGTTTCACTGTAGAAAACGTAGTGAAAACTGTTAAGTCAGTTCTGTAATTATTGACGTAAGCTAGACGAAGGGAGCCGATTTTTTTGGCTCCCTTTTTGTTTGTAAATCTAAGGTAATAATCATGACAATTAAAATAGGCATTAATGGATTTGGCCGTATTGGCCGCATGGCGCTGCGAGCAGCATTTCAAGATTTTGAGAACATTGATGTTGTTGCAATTAATGGGACACAAGATCCTGAATATCTTGTTTATATGGCGAAATATGATTCCGTTCATGGCGCTTTTAAGGCATCGGTCGAATATAAAAATGGCTATTTAATTGTTAATGGGAAAAGAATTCTAATCACTTCAGAAAGAAGTCCCGATCTTTTGGATTGGGGTGCAACGGATGTGGATGTTTTATTGGAATGCACAGGTGTGTTTTTAACCCAAGAAAGCTGCCAGAATCATATTGCGGCGGGGGCTAAGAAAGTCGTGCAATCTGCACCACCCAAAGACGATACCCCCATGTTTGTATATGGCGTGAATCATGATGAATATAAAGGGGAAGTGATTGTTTCAGCCGCTTCCTGTACAACGAATGCTTTGGCTCCTCTTGCTAAAGTAATGAATGATCGTTTCGGAATTAAACGTGGTCTCATGACAACGGTCCATGCAGCGACAGCTTCACAGCTAACCGTGGATGGCGCTTCAAGTAAGGATTGGCGAGGAGGACGTGGTATTTTAGAAAACATTATTCCGTCATCAACCGGCGCTGCTCAAGCCGTTGGTAAAGTCATTCCGGTATTGAATAAAAAACTGACAGGTATGGCATTTAGAGTGCCGATCTCTGATGTTTCAGTGGTGGATTTAACTTGTGAATTAAATACAGAAACAAGTTATGAAGAGATTATCGCTGCAATGAAGGCGGCATCAGAATCTGGTCCATTGAAAGGGGTGTTGGGCTTTACCAATGACAAAGTTGTTTCTACGGATTTTCGTGGTGCCGCTTGTGCTGTGGTGTTTGATTCTGAAGCAGGGATTGCGCTTGATCCAACGTTCGTAAAAGTGGTTGGTTGGTATGACAATGAATATGGCTATACCTGCAATATGTTGCGCCTGGCTGAGCATATTGCTTAAGGAACTTATATGACCGTAATTAAAATGACAGATTTGGATTTGACTGGTAAACGAGTATTGATTCGTTCAGATTTAAATGTGCCAGTTAAAGATGGGAAAGTAACATCAGATGCACGTATTACGGCTTCAATGGCAACAATTGAGTTTGCGCTAAACGCAGGTGCGAAAGTCATGGTGACCTCACATCTTGGTCGCCCGGAAGAAGGGGTTTATTCGGAAGACAATTCCCTTCAACCAGTTGCTGATGTAATTTCATCTAAACTTGGCAAGCCTGTTCGATTGATTAAAGATTGGACCACAGGCAATTTTGATGTGGATTTTGGAGAGTTAGTTTTACTTGAAAACTGTCGTTTTAATGTGGGCGAAAAGAAAAATCTAGATGCCACATCGCAAGCATATGCAAAGCTTTGTGATGTCTTTGTCATGGATGCATTTGGTACTGCGCATCGAGCAGAGGCTTCTACTTATGGGGTTGCTAAATTCGCGCCTATTGCGGCAGCGGGAATATTGCTTACGCAGGAGCTAGAAGCTTTGACTCAAGCCTTATTAAATCCAGCGCGTCCTATGGTGGCGATTGTTGGGGGCTCTAAAGTATCTACTAAATTAACTGTGCTTGAAAGCTTGTCTGAAAAGGTTGACCAGTTAGTGGTCGGCGGGGGAATTGCAAATACCTTCTTGAAAGCAACGGGTTTAGAAATTGGTTATTCTTTATGTGAAGACGATTTGCTACCGACAGCTTGTGCTCTAATGGAAAAAATGGCCAAGCGTGGGGCAGCGGTTCCAATTGCAGTGGATGTGGTTACCGGAAAGCATTTTGATGCGAATGAGCCAGCAGTCATTAAGGATGCTAATGGAATTGCATCAGATGATATGATTTTTGATATCGGACCAAAATCTGCTCAGGAGCTTGCGGACATTATCATGAAGGCTGGAACGGTTGTTTGGAATGGTCCGTTGGGCGTGTTTGAGTTTGACCAGTTTGGTGAGGGAACTAAAACCATTGCGATGGCCATTGCAAAGACCAAGGCATTCACCCTTGCGGGCGGTGGAGATACGATTGCGGCTATTCAAAAATATGATATCTATGATCAAGTCTCCTATATTTCAACGGCTGGCGGGGCCTTTTTGGAATTCCTAGAAGGTAAAAAATTACCAGCAGTGGATATTTTGGAGCAGCGAAATAAGATTTAATCGTTGCGTCAAATAATAAAAAAGGGCCGCATGGCCCTTTTTTATCGTATTTTTAGACTAGCGACTCTAAGGTATAATCTTATCTATTAAATTAATCATTAGCCCTTATAAGCGCTTCATCTTTAGGAAACTGCTTTGTCTAATACGCTTACGCAATCTAGCATCAAGAGCCTGCCATTGCTTCACCAAGGTAAGGTGCGAGATATTTATGATATTGATGCTAACACGATGTTGTTAATCGCTACCGATAGGCTTTCTGCATTTGACGTGATTTTGCCTACTCCAATTCAAGATAAAGGGGCTTTGTTAACCGAAATTGCTAATTTTTGGTTTGAGAAATTAGGGCATATTGTCCCTAACCATCTGACAGGGATTAACCCGGATAGTGTTGTGAGTGACCCTTCTGAAAAAGCGCAATTAGGTAAGCGTGCTTTGGTTGTTAAGAAGCTAAAGCCTTTGCCAATTGAAGCAATTGTGCGCGGGTATATAGCAGGGAGTGGTTGGAAAGAATATAAAGCGAATGGAACGATATGCGGCATTTCTTTGCCGGCGGGCTTACAAGAAGCCTCGAAATTGCCACAGCCTATCTTTACTCCATCAAGTAAAGCGGATGTGGGAGATCATGATGAGAATATTACGCTGGAAAAATGCGCTTCACTTCTCGGTAAAGAGTTGGCAGAAAAAGTTGCAAACACTAGTATTCGCTTGTACCAAGAGGCGGCTGAGTATGCGCTCACCAGGGGCATCATTATTGCGGACACCAAATTCGAATTTGGTTTAGACGCCGCTGGTGAGCTTTACTTGATTGATGAAGTGTTAACGCCCGATTCATCTCGCTTTTGGCCGGCTGACCAATATGTCGTTGGCAAGAACCCACCCAGTTTTGATAAGCAATATGTTCGGGATTGGCTAGAAGCTTCTGGTTGGAATAAGATCCCGCCGGCACCAATCTTGCCTCAGGATGTGGCAGATAAAACCAGTGAAAAATATCGTGAAGCTTATACTAAACTGACAGGACGTAACCTGACGGTTTAATTAAGCATGTTAAGCCAACTCAAAAAAGTGGCTGGGCAGTTAAAGCAAGAGTTTGAGGTTTATCGACTTGTATTGCGCCATCCCAAAACACCAGTTTTGGCTAAGATTTTCTTAGGGCTGGCAATCGCATACGTGTTGATGCCATTTGATTTGATCCCAGACTTTATCCCAGTCATTGGGCAATTAGATGATTTGGTGATAGTACCCTTGTTGGTCTATGTGGCTTTAAAAATCATACCCAATGCAGTGGTAAATGAGTGTCGTGAACAGATAAGAAGAGAAATAAATTCATGAGTAATATAGATCAATTTGTTGCAGGATATGAGCGCTTCCATGAAAGCTATTTCATGGGTGAGAAGCCATTATTTGGCGAATTGAGTCAAGGTCAAAATCCAAGCACAATGATTATTGCATGCTCTGATTCAAGAGTGGATCCAGCCATTGTGATGGATGCAAAGCCAGGAGATTTGTTTGTTGTTCGTAACGTTGCTAACTTAGTGCCTCCTTATGAAAAAGGGGGTGGTTACCACGGGGTGAGTGCTGCACTTGAGTTTGGAGTTTGTGGTTTAGATGTTCGCCATATCATGGTCATGGGGCATAGACAATGCGGTGGCATTAAAGCCTTAACTGAAGGGGTGCCAGAAGGGGTTGATGGTGAATTTATTCGCCCCTGGGTGAGCATGGCGAGTCATGCATATCGACGTGTAAAAGCCGATTTTCCTGATGCGAGTCCAACTGAAATGGCTTGCCAGTGTGAATTAGCAGGGATCATTGTCTCTTTAGAGAACCTAGCAACGTTTCCATTCATACAGTCTCGTATCGAGGCTGGAACCTTGACATTATATGGTTGGTATTTTGATATAGAAACTGGCGACATGTCTTTTTATAATCAAAAAACACTTAAATTTGAAAAGCTTTTGTAATTTTTATATTTTTTTAATTAGTAAGGATAAATTGTGGCTTTTATGAATGTGCCTACGGGCAAAGATGTACCCAATGATTTTAACGTCATTATTGAAATTCCGATGCAGGGAGATCCTGTTAAATATGAGGTTGATAAGGAAACCGGTGCGATATTTGTAGATCGCTTTATGGGAACTGCAATGCAGTATCCATGTAATTATGGATACATTCCGCATACGCTCTCTGAAGATGGGGATCCTGTTGATGTTTTGGTTTTGACGCCAGTTCCATTGATTCCTGGTGTTGTTGTGAGATGTCGTCCATTAGGCGTGTTGATGATGACAGATGAAGCTGGACCAGATGCAAAGGTTTTAGCTGTGCCTATCGATAAAGTATGTGGCTTGTATTCTCACTTTAAGTCGTTTGAAGATGTTTCAGAGTGGCGTCTAAAAATGATTGCACACTTTTTTGAGCATTATAAAGATCTTGATAAAGGCAAATGGGTTAAGTTGGACGGCTGGAGGGGCATCGATGAAGCAAAATCGGAGATTTTATCTGGCGTAGAGCGATATGACCAAATAGAAGATAAGCCACAATTTTAATAGTTTATTTTGAGCTTTATGTATTTTAGAAAAAAGACAGCATTTAATAAATGCTGTCTTTTTTCTTTTATGGCTGTGTTTTTTTAAAGGCTTTCGCGGTGCGGTGATATACGTTAAGATAAAACTGTACGAATGTAATTTCACTTAAGTTGTTTTCGATTTTTGCAGTTGTTTCAAATCGCTTTATTTATTTTTATGCTTGATTTAACTGGTATTGATGTTTTTCCATTGAATTGATATTAATAACAAAAAAGAGGTAGAGGAGAAATTTTATGTCGCAAAGTCTTATTTTTTCACTGGGCTGTGCATTAATTGCCTTAATTTATGGTTTCGTAACAATCAAATGGGTGCTTAAGCAGCCAACGGGTAACGATCGCATGCGTGAAATTGCCGATGCAATTCAACAAGGCGCATCCGCATACCTCAACCGACAATACACAACAATTGGTATTGTTGGAATTGCGTTATTTATAATAATTTTTCTATTGCTCGGTAAGTTGACTGCCATTGGATTTGCAGTAGGCGCTATTTTGTCTGGCTTGGCTGGATATATTGGTATGAATATTTCAGTCCGATCTAATCTACGTACTGCCCAAGCAGCCTATAAAGGAATTAATGCGGCTTTGCAGGTTGCGTTTCGTGGGGGGGCCATTACTGGAATGCTGGTGGTTGGGCTTGGGTTGTTGGGAGTTGCTGGATATTACGCATACCTAATAAGCATTACCCCAGACGGTGGAGTGGTAAATACTTCTCCTTTGGTGGGTTTTGCTTTTGGTAGTTCTCTGATTTCTATTTTTGCAAGATTAGGCGGTGGTATTTTTACAAAAGGTGCTGACGTAGGTGCCGATCTTGTGGGTAAGGTAGAAGCTGGTATTCCAGAAGATGACCCTAGAAATCCAGCAGTAATTGCTGATAATGTTGGAGACAACGTCGGAGACTGTGCTGGGATGGCAGCGGACCTTTTCGAAACCTATGCAGTCACGATTATCGCAACTATGTTATTGGGCGCGCTTCTTATTCCTGGCTCAGTCAATGCGATGACTTATCCTTTAGTGCTTGGCGGAGTATCAATTCTTGCATCAATTGTGAGTACCTATTTTGTTAAAGCGAGAGATGGCGGAAAAATTATGAATGCTCTTTACCGAGGATTAGCCGTAGCTGGCGGTTTATCGGCAATAGCGTTTTATTTCGTCACCAAATATATGATGTCTGACCTGGTGATTGCTGGTGCGCCAGTTTCAGCTATGAGTATATTTTCAGCTTCTCTCATTGGCCTTGCTGTTACAGCTGCAATGGTTGTAATTACTGAATATTACACTGCAACAGAATATGCCCCAGTGCGCCATATTGCACAATCTTGTACCACGGGACATGCCACGAATATGATTGCTGGCTTGGGGATTTCAATGAAATCTACGGCAGCACCAGTGTTGGTGATTTGTTTTGGTATCTTGGGCGCACATTACTTTGCGGGCTTATATGGTATTGCGATTGCTGCAACCTCGATGCTTTCAATGGCGGGGATTATTGTTGCTTTAGATGCTTATGGCCCGATTACTGATAATGCTGGCGGTATTGCTGAAATGGCAAAATTGCCACCAGAGATCCGCAATATTACGGACCCATTAGATGCGGTAGGAAATACTACCAAGGCTGTTACAAAAGGCTACGCCATTGGATCTGCTGGTTTAGCAGCTTTAGTCTTGTTTGCTGATTTTACTCAAAAGCTTAGTGAGCATGGTGGTGCTACAACATTCGATTTGTCTAATCACTTGGTCATTATTGGACTTTTCATTGGGGGCATGATTCCTTACCTTTTTGGTGCGATGGCGATGGAAGCTGTTGGCCGTGCTGCTGCATCAGTAGTGGTTGAAGTTAGGCGTCAATTTGCTGAGATTCCAGGAATTATGGAAGGCACATCTCTTCCGGATTATTCTTTAGCGGTTGATATGCTCACTAAAGCGGCAATTAAGGAAATGATAATTCCTTCATTGCTACCAGTTCTTGCTCCGGTTTTGGTTGGATTCTTTTTAGGCGCTCAAGCATTGGGCGGCATGCTTATCGGCACAATTGTGACAGGTCTTTTTGTTGCGATTTCAATGACGACTGGTGGCGGTGCTTGGGACAATGCTAAAAAGTACATTGAAGATGGGCATTTCGGTGGCAAAGGATCTGAGGCGCATAAAGCTGCTGTAACGGGTGATACTGTTGGCGATCCATATAAAGATACTGCAGGCCCAGCAGTGAATCCACTCATCAAAATTATTAATATCGTAGCCTTGTTAATAATTCCTATTCTTTAATAAATTACTTTTAATTAAAGGCCTGGCGATATCTATCGCCAGGCCTTTTTTATTTAAGTTCTTTTTGAAAGTCTGTTTAAAGCTTCGCCCAATTCAGAACCTTCTAGTTGTTTAGCTAAAGATTTCAGATTTTTTGAGGCATTGTCGCTAACGCGACGCGGAGGCTTGATGGGTTTGTCTTCTTTTGATTGAACTTGCACTTGGACTCGAATTGAAGTAATTTCAAGGCCTTGTTTTTGTAACTTTGTGAGTAAACTGGGAAGTAAGAGCTTGATTTTTGCCGCAATAGCCCCATTTTCAACATGTACTGTTAGCCGTTTATGTTCAAAATTGCCCGCTAGTGCATATTGCTTTAGTTGGGACGGGACGATTTCGTTCCATATTTTTTGCGTCGAGGTCAGCTCTTGGGCTCTATCTGCAAGTTTTGATAGGGCGGTACCTTTGAGTATTGCATTGATTAATTGCAAATTTAAGACCTCGCGCGATTTGAAATAGCGAACGTAGAATTACTAATAGTGCTTATTATATCGTTTGCATAGAGGTTCGTGTTTTGAGTGACGATCTAAAGGCTGCCGAGAGGCAGCTTGGTTATGGTAAAATCTCGGGAATTTAGTGTATTAAATTATTTTTAAGTCAATCTTAAGAGGGTTCCGCGATAGCGGAAAGTTGGTGTCACTCTATGTTATTCAAGCTTTTTAGAAAACTATTTGGTAGTCGTAATGATCGACTAGTGAAGAAATACTTTCAGCAGGTGGCTGCGATCAATGCCCTTGAGCCTGAAATGGAATCACTTAGTGATGAGCAGTTGCGTGCAAAAACCGAGCAATTCAAAAGTCGCTATCAAGCGGGTGAAACGCTAGATCAGTTGTTGCCAGAAGCTTTTGCTGTAGTGCGTGAAGGTGGTCGTCGCGTATTTCAAATGCGTCATTTCGATGTTCAGCTCATCGGTGGTATGGTCCTTAATGCAGGCAAAATTGCTGAAATGCGGACAGGCGAAGGTAAGACTTTAGTGGCAACTTTACCGGCTTATTTGAATGCCCTCACTGGTAATGGCGTGCATGTCATTACGGTCAATGATTATTTGGCTAAACGTGATGCTGAGTGGATGTCTAAACTCTACAATTTCTTAGGGTTGACTGTTGGCATTAATCTTTCACAAATGCCTCATGATGCAAAACAACAAGCATACGCAGCAGACATCACTTACGGCACTAATAATGAATTTGGTTTTGATTATCTTCGTGACAACATGGTTTTTACTGCTGAAGAGCGAGTGCAGCGTGGTTTAAGCTATGCCTTGATTGATGAGGTTGATTCAATCTTGATTGATGAAGCCCGTACCCCGCTTATTATTTCTGGTCAAGCTGACGATAGCATTGATTTGTACAATCAAATGAATGGCATTGCTGCACAGTTAGTTCGTCAAACAGAAGAAGAAGGCGAAGGCGACTACTGGGTTGATGAGAAAGCGCAGCAAGTGATCCTGTCTGAGAGTGGTCATGAACATGCAGAGGAATTGCTTGAGAAGTCAGGTTTGTTGGTTCCAGGCGCGAGTTTGTATGATGCCGCGAGTATTAGCCTAGTCCATCATATGTACGCTTCATTGCGCGCCCAATCCTTATTCCACAGAGACCAACACTATGTGGTTCGTGATGGTGAGATCGTCATTGTCGATGAGTTTACAGGTCGTATGATGACGGGCCGTCGTTGGTCTGATGGTTTGCATCAAGCGGTTGAGGCTAAGGAAGGCGTAGCGATTCAAAAAGAAAACCAAACGCTTGCCTCAATTACATTCCAAAACTATTTCCGTATGTATGGGAAATTATCAGGAATGACCGGTACTGCTGATACAGAAGCCTACGAGTTTAATCAAATTTACGGCTTGGAAACGGTGATTATTCCAACGCATCGCATCATGCAACGTAAAGATCAGATGGATAAGGTTTATCGTACCGCACGTGAAAAATACAATGCGGTCATTGAAGATATTAAAGAATGCCAAGTGCGTGGGCAGCCGGTTTTGGTTGGTACGACTTCTATTGAAAATTCTGAATTGATCGCAGATTTGCTGACCAAAGCAAAATTAGAGCATCAAGTATTGAATGCAAAACAGCATGAGCGCGAAGCCCATATTATTGTACAAGCGGGACGTCCTGGTGTGATTACGATTGCGACCAATATGGCTGGTCGTGGCACTGACATTGTGTTGGGCGGCAATCCTGAACCTGAAATTGATCTTGTGCGGAGTGATGAATCGCTTTCGGATGATGAGAAACAAGCTAAGGTTGCGAAGTTAAAATCGGAGTGGCAACTCAGGCATGATGCCGTGTTGGCTGCAGGTGGTTTGCACATCATTGGTACAGAGCGTCATGAATCTCGCCGTGTGGATAATCAATTAAGAGGACGTTCTGGCCGTCAAGGGGATCCGGGCTCTAGTCGTTTTTATCTATCACTTGAAGATCAATTGTTACGTATTTTTGCATCGGATCGTGTTGCTGCCATTATGGAGCGCCTCAAAATGCCAGAGGGTGAAGCCATTGAGCATCCATGGGTGACGCGTGCTATTGAAAATGCGCAACGTAAAGTGGAAGGTCGTAACTTTGACATTCGTAAACAGCTTCTAGAATATGATGATGTTTCAAATGATCAACGTAAAGTCATTTACGAACAACGTAACGAACTGTTGGAAGTCACTGACGTTGGCGAAACAATCGCTGCGATGCGTCATGATGTGATTAGGGACATGATTTCACTTTACGTCCCACCGGGTAGCGTTGAAGAGCAGTGGGATGTGGTTTCTTTAGAGAAAGTTTTGCAAGCTGATTTTAATCTGCATTTGAATTTACAAAAGATGCTTGAGGATAGTCCAGACTTACATGAAGAAACGCTACGCGAGACTATCCAGGCTGCGGCAGAAGAAGCTTATAAAGCCAAAGAAGAAATGGCCGGCGCGGACACAATGCGTCAATTTGAACGTGCTGTGATGTTGCAGAGTTTGGACAATCATTGGCGTGAGCATTTGGCTGGATTGGATCATTTGCGTCAAGGTATTCATTTGCGTTCTTATGCACAGAAAAACCCTAAGCAAGAATATAAACGTGAAGCATTCGAATTGTTTGCGGCCTTGCTAGACACGATCAAACATGAAGTCACTCAAGTGACGATGCAAGTTCAAGTCAAGAGCGCTGCAGATTTAGAGGCAATAGAAAAACCAACAGAACTTGAAAACGTACAGTATCAACATACGGATTATGATGAAGCTCTGGCGGCGCCTGCGGTGAAGGAAATGGCACCAATTGAACGTGAGGGTGTCAAGATTGGCCGTAATGACCCATGTCCATGCGGCTCAGGTCAAAAATACAAACAATGTCACGGTAAGCTAAGTTAGCAAGGGGCGCATATGAGTAATATTGAAGACATCGTTTCCCCTTGTATTGGGGTGTGTGCCATGAATGACACCACAGGATTTTGTATGGGCTGTTATCGAACAGTTGATGAGATTCGTGAATGGTGGAATATGACAGACGAAGAGCGAGAAAAAGTAATGGGCACTTTAGACCAGCGCCTATTGGACAACACGACGTTCTAAATTAAAAGCGGCTTAAAAGCCGCTTTTTTGTTTTTGGAGGTTTGTTTTGCTTCATACAAGTTTTACGAATCAGTTAAAATCTTATTATTCATTCATGACGCAGAGTTAAACCATGCCCGTTAATTTATCCGCTCCAAAAGCACAAAGTCTCTTGCCTGTTAAGGGTGTTCAACTTGGATTTACAGAGGCGAATATTCGCAAGCAAAACCGCAAAGACGTTTTAGTGATTAAATTAATTGAAGGTACGCGTGTGGCTGGCGTATTCACCAAAAACCAATTTTGCGCAGCGCCGGTCACTTTATGTAAAGAACATCTTGCCAGTGGTAACGAAATCCGTGCCTTAGTAGTGAATACTGGAAATGCAAATGCAGGGACTGGTGAATTTGGATTGGCTCATGCCAAAGAAACCTGTGCTGCTTTAGCTGACTTGATCGGGGCGAAATCCGCAGCACAAATTTTACCTTTTTCTACCGGGGTCATTTTAGAGCCGTTGCCAGTTGATCGTGTCATTGCTGGATTACCAGCATGCATTAGCAATTTAAAGGAAGACAACTGGTTAAATGCGGCTGAAGCAATTATGACCACCGACATTGTCGCCAAGGGCTATTCTAAACAGATCTCTTTGGCAGGCAAGACGGTCACTGTCACTGGTATTTCTAAGGGCTCTGGGATGATTCACCCCAACATGGCGACCATGTTGGGTTATATCGCAACGGACGCTGCAATCAGCCAATTGGCGCTTGAAAAACTGATTGATTATGCAGTCAATCGTTCATTCAACTGTATAACTGTTGATGGCGACACTTCTACAAACGATTCTTTGATTTTGATGGCAACTGGCCAATCAGGAATCACTGAAGTTCAAGCTGATAGTTCAGACTATTTGTTGTTGCGTGATGCAATCACTGAAGTTGCGACCTTATTAGCACAAGCGATTGTTCGTGATGGTGAGGGCGCAACAAAATTCATGACGGTTCAAGTGGAAGCCGGTCGGGATATAGAAGAGTGCCGCAAAGTGGCTTACGCTATTTCACACTCCCCACTCATTAAAACAGCTTTTTTTGCTTCGGATCCTAATTTAGGTCGTATTTTGGCAGCGATTGGGTATGCGGGTGTTGATCAGTTAAATGTAAATGCCATGCAGCTTTATTTGGGGGATGTGCTTGTTGCGGAGCATGGAGGACGGGCTGAGGCCTATCGAGAAGAACAAGGTGCCGCAGTGATGAAGGAGGCTGAAATTTTGGTGCGTGTAGTGCTTAATCGTGGCGAGGCTAGCGCTACTGTATGGACATGTGATTTTTCATATGATTATGTAAAAATTAACGCAGATTATCGCTCTTAAAATGGCCAATATTGAAAGCCTCATTACCCGTGCTGAGTCTCTTTTAGAAAGGCTTGCCGCTTATTTGCCAAAGAGTGAACAGGAAGTAAATTGGAATGCACTAGCATGGCGATGGCAAGTAAGAAATGGCCGTGGTTATTTAGAAGCCGTTACGCATCCTCATCAAATTAAGCTCGAATCTATTTGTAATGTTGATGCGCAAAAGTCTGCGGTGGTAAAGAACACAGCACAATTTGTGAATGGATTTCCTTCTAATAACATATTGCTAACGGGTGCTCGAGGCACAGGAAAATCCACCTTAGTTAAAGCGTTGTTGAGTGAGTTTTCGAAAGACGGCTTACGTATCATTGAGGTTGAGAAACAAGATTTGGTTGCACTACCAGAGATTGTCAATTTACTGAGGTCTAGGCAGGAGCGGTTTATCGTGTTTTGTGATGACCTTTCTTTTGAGGCTGCGGAACCTGGCTACAAGGCACTTAAGGTTGTCTTAGATGGCTCGATTTCAACCACTTCAGATAATGTGATTGTTTATGCCACTTCAAATCGACGTCACCTGATGCCTGAATTTATGGCTGAAAACTTAGAAACTCAATATGTTGGTGAAGAGATTCGGCCTGGTGAAACCTCAGAAGAAAAAATCTCGCTTTCAGAACGTTTTGGATTGTGGCTATCTTTTTATGCCTTTGATCAAGACGAGTATCTCAATGTCGCAGCATATTGGCTTAAGCATTATGGCATCCTCGAAATGAATGATCAGGTCAGACAATCAGCCCTCCTTTTCTCGCTGACTCGTGGCGCACGCAGTGGTCGTGTGGCATATCAATTTGCGCGTGACTATGCTGGCCAAAAGGCGTTAGACGATCAAAAGAAATCATCTTGAACGGCAGAAATATAGTGCATGCTGCTGTAGCAGTATTGATCGATCAAAGTGGATTGGTGTTGCTGGGAAATCGTCCTAAAGGAAAAGCTTGGGCCGGTTGGTGGGAGTTTCCTGGCGGAAAAATTGAAGAAGGTGAAACCCCCTTCGATGCATTGCAGCGTGAGCTTTATGAAGAGATTGGTATTCACGTCACAGAAGCTTACCCTTGGGTCGTTCGCACGTTTGATTACCCTGAAAAAACAGTCAAATTAAATTTCTTTATTGTTAAAGCCTGGCAAGGTGAGCCATTAGGTAAAGAAGGCCAGCAATTAAGTTGGCAAGCCCCATCAAATTTGACGGTTGAACCTATGTTGCCAGCTAATACTCCCATTCTAAAGGCTTTAAGTTTGCCAGCAATTTACGCGATTACCAATTTGCAGGAAATGGGTGAAGCGGCTTTTTTTAAGGCGCTACAACTTCAATTAGAGGTGGGGTTAAAGTTAATTCAGGTGCGCGAGAAACACCTCGAGCCAGCAGCATTGTTAGCGTTTTCAAAAGCAGTGATTAAGCTCGCGCATGGGTATGGCGCTAAGGTGTTAATCAATGCTGATGAAGAGATGGTATTAAGTGCTGGGGCTGATGGTCTTCATTTGACTAGTGAAGCGCTGATGAGTCTTGGCCACAAGCCTAAGGGGATGATGGTTGCAGCTTCATGCCACAATGCGCATGAAATTGGGTATGCGATCCAGTTAGATTTAGATTTTGTGATGTTGTCCCCTGTATTGCCAACCCTTAGTCACCCAGAAGCGCAAGGGTTGGGCTGGGAATCATTTGCAAAAATTAAACAGGATTGTCCTTTGCCAGTCTATGCGTTGGGCGGAATGCAACAGAAAGATTTGAGAACTGCATGGCAGAACGGCGCGCACGGGATTGCCATGCAACGAGCTATTTGGGAATAAATGTACAAACGATACCTGATTATTTTTGCCTTGTTGATCACGTTGCCTTTTATAGGCAAGTTTTATTGGGCGAAGCAAGAAACTGAGGTTTTGAAGATTTTACCTTGCGCTGATATCACGCGAGGTTGCGGAAATGACTTTCTAGATGTTCATTTTGAAGAATCACCAAAAGTCATGCAGCCTTTGCATTTAAATTTACACTTGAGCGATGCTGAGAATATTAAAAATATTCACATTGATTTTGTGATGAAAAATATGGAAATGGGGCTGAATCGCTATCTTCTCATTCCATCTAATCAAAGAGGTGAATGGCAAGCTGTGGTGACTTTACCGGTTTGTAGTCAAGGAAGAAGTCATTGGAATATGATGATTGAAATTGAATCTGCAGATATTGTGCAGCATTTTCAGATCCCATTTTCGGCAAATCCTAGTGGTGCTGACTGACAATCAAGTTAGGGTTGTTCAGTTTTTACTGGACTATTGACCGTGACGACGGTTTCTTTATTCAGCTTGTCTTTGAAGTGCAGACTGAACTGAACTTCATCACCTGCCTTGAGCGGCTTTTTTAAATCAAATAACATTAAATGATATCCACCTGGGGCAAGGTGACTGGGTGTATTAGCTTTTAAGTCTAATTCTTTGGCCATTCGCATTTTCATGACGCCATTTTCAATCGACATTTGGTGAATTTCGACGATTTCAGCGATTGAGCTATCAATCTTAACTAGGCTAGTTTCTGATTTGCTGGTAATGGTCATATAGGCAGCACCTACCTCTTGACCCTCGGCACTTGCACGAACCCATTGATCTGTAATTGAAATGGCGGGAGTTTCTTGATGACAACTGACCAGGAGGGTGGCGCAAAGCATGATGAGCAGGCCAAGCAATTTACTTGACATGCTAGTTCAGGGCTTCGCTATCTAAATCATCGGAATTAATCGGGGTTTCTATGCGATAACCTTCATTTGCCCAGATTCCAAGATCGACCATTTTGCATCTTTCTGAGCAGAACGGGCGAAATGGGTTATTCGGGCTAAATTCTGAGGGTTCGCCACATTCAGGGCAAGCAACTAAACGGACTTTCTTTTGGGTACTGTCGGACGGCATGAAATCTCAAAAAATAATAAAACTAAAGGTTGCAAAGTGTCAGCATGAACGGGACATCATCATTGCAGGGGAGGGGCTTTTCATTACGATTCATAGAAATGAATCGTATGTTAATGGCATATTTATTGGCGCTAATTTCCGGGTAGCAAGTTAACTCATCATTAAGCTTAACCTGAAGCATTTGAGCTGGCTTTGCGCCACCAATCATTTGTTGGAAAGCTCCGCTTAAGGCAATGTTTGAAACGGACTGGCTACTGCCCCTGACAATATTGAGGATGATACCAAGCGCATCATAAATTGGGGTTAAATGCGCCAGCCATTTTTCAAGATCTTCTTTTCTATCTTGAGCAGAGCCGAGAAGCCAATAATGGAACGCTGGTAAATCAAACTCACATAAACCGCCAGGAATGATCGCGCGTTGTTTAATTGACATTAACCATTCATTTTCACGAATGGGCTGACCGATTTTTGTGCTGATCGCTCTTAGTTTTGCAGAAGTGCCAATGATCTTGTCTATAATGGGTTGAAGGACTTCGCTTGCAATATTAGGATTGCCAACCAGGCCTGTCATTACGATCTTTTGACGATCTAACTCTTGTAATAAATCAGTTTTTAAATCCGTGCGGTCAATAATATCCAGAATTTGGAAAAACGAGACAATTGCGTTGTGGTGGTGATTAGATTCTTCGGAATTGATGTTCAGTAATACTTTAGAGAATAGATCTTCCAGCCTAAGTAGCGTCCTGATTCTTTCATTGAAAGGGAATTCGTATACGGCCACTTTGGTTTTCGCCTAACTATTCATTTAATTCCCACAGATTATGAGATTGATTTCTTAAATACGCAAGTATTCACATATTTTTCATGCAGTTGAGCAATCTTTTGATCAAGAGCCTCAATGGAGCCATCATTTAAAATGATGTCATCAGCCAGCAGGTTGCGTTGCTCCCTGGGCATTTGGACGTTGATAATTTTTTGGATCTCTTCTCTTGAATGATGATCTCGATTGCTCGCTCTAGAAATTTGCATTTCCGGATCGCTATCAATGACTAAACTTCGGTTGATAATTTTTAAGTAGCGATCACTTTCAAACAGGAGGGGGATGACTAATATTTGATAGATTGCAGAGGTATTTTTTTGAAGTTCTTCGATGGCCTTATTGTAAATTGCAGGGTGAAGAATGGCTTCTAATTTCTTTCTTGCAGATTCGTCCGCAAAGATGATCGACCGCAATTGATCTCTATTTAAGGTGCGATCATTGATTAAAACTTCATTACCAAAAGCCTTGGCGATTTCTTTTAATATTGGCTGGCCTTCAAAAGTTAAGTCGTGACTAATTTTGTCGACATCCACGATAGGGACGCCAAGTTTGCTAAAAAGCTTGGCTGCCTCGCTTTTCCCACTACCTATTCCACCTGTCAGGCCAATAATGTACATGGCTTAACCGCCAAAATATAACTGTGAAAGTTGTTTGCCCCAGAATAATGAAGCAATCCCCCCTATCGCAAGGTAAGGACCAAATGGAATTGGTATATTTTTACCTTGTTTAGCAAAAACAATCATACTTATTCCAACAATTGATCCAATCAATGAAGCAAGCAGGATGACCGCAGGAATCATCGTCCATCCAAACCAAGCCCCAATGGCGGCTAACATTTTGAAGTCACCATACCCCATGCCTTCTTTGCCAGTCAAAAGCTTAAAAGTCCAAAATACGATCCATAAAATTAAGTAGCCGACTGCGGCGCCTATCACTGCTGTTTGGAGGTCAGTAAATCCATGGTCGAGGTTGAATATCAGGCCGATCCAAAGGAGTGGCAGGGTGATGTCATCAGGCAAAAGATGGGTGTCTAGGTCAATGCATGCGAGCGTCAATAGGGAAAGTGCAAATAAGGATGCTGCCAGTGTCGTGGTGCTGAATCCAAATTTGCTAGCAATAAGCCCTAATAATAAGGCACTGATAAGCTCTACCGCCGGATATCGAGGGCTTATAAGACTTTTGCATTCTTTACACTTTCCCTTAAGGAAAAGGTAGCTCAGTACTGGAATATTTTCTATTCCAGAAATCAGTTTGTTGCAATTGGGGCATGCCGATCTTGGGGTAATTAAATTATATTTTACGGAGACCGTATTTGATTTTGTATCTGGATTACATAGTTCTTGGCATTGTTGTCGCCAGTCTTGTTCCATCATTTTGGGTAGTCTATAAATGACAACATTTAAAAAACTACCGATGATCAGGCCAAACAAACTGAAGCATGTAACAAATAATGTAGAATTTTGTTGAAAGAGTGTAATTATTTCAGGCATAAGGGTATTCTTTTATTAAGTAGTAGCATATTCGCATTGAAATATATCGAGGGCAACTTTATAAATGAATTGCCCTCTTGAAATGCAAAAAATAGTCACCAATATATAATGTATATAAATGTTGCATAGGAATAATTTTATGTGCGCTGCCCCAAATATTGAAGAGAATCTGTTGGAGATGAATGACGATCAGGTCGCGGCTTGGACGAAGCCGATTGTCTGCCGGGTTGAAGTCGATTTGCCTAATTGGATGGCTGAACTAACTGGGGATAAGAATTGGGAAGTCTTCAATGAAGAGGAAACGGATGACTACATGATTTATGCCATGCGTTTTGGTCGACGAGAGGCTGAGGTGACTTTGTATCACAGTGGCTATGCAGTGGTTGATGTAGACGGTGAGTCTTTATTCAATGGGACTTTAACCAATGGTCAGAATGCCTGTGCTCAATTGAGTTACTTCAATGCGGAAGATGGCGAACCCATTACGTTTAATTAAACGTAAATTTAATAGCTTCTATTCACGGCAAAATTTGCTAAATCAATCAGTGCTTGGTGGTGTTGATTTTTAGGAAGATTTTCGATGGCTTGGCAAGCCAATTTTGACTCAGTTTCGGCAATGGTTCTCACGTAATCTAGTGCCCCGGTTTCCTTAACCGCTTGAATGACTTCGGATATGTCGTTCAATCCGCCTTGTTCTATCGCCTGACGAATTAGATTTTTTTGTGCGACATTGCCGTTTCTCATGGCGAATAGAAGCGGGAGTGTTGGCTTGCCCTCAGCAATGTCATCCCCAAGATTTTTTCCGATATTTTCGCTTTCACCGCTTAAATCTAGAACATCATCAATGAGTTGAAATGCTGTGCCTATCCGCATGCCATATTCAGCCAAAGCATTTTCGCTTTCTGCAGAGGCATTGCAAACAACAGCGCCTAGTCTAGTTGCCGCTTCAAATAACTTAGCGGTTTTGTAATGAATCACACGAAGGTAATCTTCGTCGCTAATATCCGCATCATTGATATTGAGGAGTTGCAGGACTTCACCTTCAGCGATAATGTTTGTTGCCTCAGATAAGATTTCCATGACGCGCATATTTTGCACTTCTACCATCATTTGGAATGCTCGAGAATAAACAAAATCTCCGACTAATACACTGGCCGCATTTCCAAATAGGGTATTGGCAGTTGCGCGTCCACGACGCATGGATGATTCATCTACGACATCATCGTGCAGCAAGGTTGCCGTATGAATAAACTCAACGACAGCAGCAAGGGTATGGTGATGCGAATTGACCTTGCCAAAGACGCCTGCTGAAAGCAGGACTAATGCAGGGCGCAGGCGTTTTCCGCCGCTATTAATAATATAGTCAGCCACTTGATTAATTAGAGCAACCTCAGAATGAAGCGATTTGCGAATGACGAGATCGACTGCACGCATGTCGTCGTCAATGCAAGATTGGATGTGGGTGAGAGACAATTGAGGCTACCAATAATATTTTCAATGATTTTAGCATTGATGAAATAGATTTTGCCGGTCTTTTTAATAGATTGCCTAGTCTTAAAGCGCTGTAAACTGCTTGGCTTGGCAGGAATATCATCTTTAGATAGCGTTGGGGACTCAAGTTTTTTACAGTATGCGGATTTTGTATTTGCTTAAGTCTGAATTTTACGTATAATGCGCAGTTCATTTGAATGCGTAGCAAACGAGGCTTAATCATGTATGCAGTCATCAAGACTGGCGGTAAGCAGTACCGCGTAACCCCTGGCTTAAAGCTTAAGGTGGAAAAATTAACTGGTGATGTCGGTACCGACGTTACTATCGATCAAGTATTGGTGCTGGCTGATGGCGAGAATGTCACTATTGGCGCACCACTCATTGCTGGAGCTAGCGTGACAGCAACAGTGATCTCACACGGTCGTGGCGATAAGGTAATGATTTTTAAATTCCGTCGTCGTAAACACTATCGTAAGACACAAGGTCATCGTCAAAGTTATACAGAAATCCAAATTGCTGATTTCGGTGGCGCTTCAACTAAACCAGCAAAAGCTAAAGCTGTAAAAGCTAAAGCTGCTGAATAAGGAGTAGAAAATGGCACATAAGAAAGCTGGCGGTAGTTCCCGTAATGGTCGTGACTCGCAGGCCCAACGATTAGGTGTTAAAGCCTTCGGTGAGCAAGAAGTTTCAGCGGGTAGCATCATTGTTCGTCAACGTGGCACACGTATGCACGCTGGTGAAAATGTTGGCATGGGTAAAGACCACACACTCTATGCAAAAGTTGATGGTAAAGTTGCTTTTGCAATTAAAGGTGCATTGCGTCGTAAGATGGTAAGCATTATCCCAATCTAATATTAGCAAGCACTATAAAAAGCCCTATCGCTTGGTAGGGCTTTTTTGTTTTATATGGGGCTAACTTGGCGGTATGATACGGTTAGTTCCAAATGGATTTTAAGCTTGAGTTCCAATGCTGAGTCCGAAGCGTTAAATCAATTTGTGCGGTGATCAATGAAATTTATAGATGAAGCTACCATTAAGCTTTTTGCTGGTGATGGCGGTAACGGCGTAGCGACTTTTCGTCGGGAAAAATATGAGCCAATGGGCGGCCCTAATGGCGGCGATGGTGGACATGGCGGTTCTGTCTATATTGAAGCAGACCGTAATATTAATACGCTGGTGGATTACCGATATACACGTAGCTTCCGCGCTCAGCGTGGAGAGAATGGTCGCGGTTCTGATTGCTATGGCGCTGGCGGCGACGACATGGTTTTACGCGTCCCTGTAGGTACAGTGATTACTGAAAAAGCATCCGGTCAGTCTTTGGTGGATTTAGCGGAACATGGTCAAAGAGCGATGTTAGCTAAAGGCGGCAAGGGCGGTTTAGGCAATATTCACTTTAAATCTAGTTTGAATCGTTCGCCTCGCCAATGCACCAAGGGCGAACCTGGTGAGGAAATCGAGCTTTATCTAGAACTTAAAGTGTTGGCTGATGTTGGTTTGCTAGGCATGCCAAATGCAGGTAAATCCACTTTTATTCGTTCTGTTTCTGCCGCAAAGCCAAAAGTTGCGGATTATCCGTTTACCACTTTGCATCCTAATCTGGGGGTTGTGCGAGTTGATACTAACCGCAGTTTTGTGATTGCAGATATTCCTGGTTTGATTGAAGGGGCGGCAGAAGGCGCGGGTCTTGGGCATCAATTTTTACGGCATTTGGCCCGTACCCGATTATTGCTGCATATCGTGGATTTAGCCCCATATGATGAGGCGGTTGACCCAGTTTCTGAAGCGAAAGCGATTGTTGAAGAATTACGTAAATACGATGAAGAGCTTTATAGTAAGCCGCGCTGGTTAGTGCTGAATAAAGTCGATATGCTTGAGAATTCTGCTGAAGTGGTGGCTGAGTTTGTTAAATCGTATGGTTGGAAAGGACGTTGTTTTGCAATTTCCGCCATTAACGGTGTCGGTTGTAAAGAGCTTGTTTACGCGATTATGGAGCACGTGGAAGAAGTGAGTGCTCTAGCGCGAGAAGTCGAAGAGGCTGAGCAGGCGCAATTGGCTGCAGAAAAGTTAGCGCGTAAAGAAGCGGCTGCGCTTAAAAGAAATGAAAGTACGGAATAGAGTTGAGCGAGATGAGGTCATTATTAGCTGACGCAAAATGTATCGTGATTAAGGTTGGTTCAAGCTTAGTGACGAATGACGGTCAGGGGCTAGATCAAACAGCGATTGCTGCTTGGGCGGATCAGATCGCCCGTTTGGTGCATCCTGATCATGATCGCTTGCAAGCGAGGCAAGTGGTGTTGGTCTCTAGTGGTGCGGTGGCTGAAGGGATGCAACGCTTGGGATGGAAGAAACGCCCAACTGCGGTGAATGAATTGCAAGCGGCTGCTGCGGTAGGTCAAATGGGCTTGGTTCAGATGTATGAATCCTGCTTTGCAAAACATGATTTGCGAACTGCGCAAGTCTTGCTGACGCACGATGATTTGGCCGATCGTAAGCGCTATTTAAATGCAAGAAGCACCTTGCGTACCTTGCTTGATTTAGGCGTTATTCCAATTATTAATGAAAATGATACGGTGGTCACGGACGAGATCCGTTTTGGGGATAATGATACCTTAGCGGCTTTGGTGGCTAATCTAATTGAAGCGGATGCTTTAGTTATCCTCACTGATCAAGCGGGGCTTTATTCTGCTGATCCACGTAAAAATCCCGATGCAAAGTTTATTGAATATGCTGAAGCGGGGGATGAGGCCTTGGAGGAGATGGCAGGGGGCGCTGGAAGCACTGTTGGTACTGGCGGTATGTTGACTAAGATTTTGGCTGCCAAGAGAGCGGCCAGAAGTGGCGCGCATACAATTATTGCTTCAGGTCGCGAAAAAGAAGTCTTGATTAAGCTGTCTGTTGGCGAGTTGATTGGGACGCATCTTCATGCTCAGCAAGGAAAAATGCTGGCTAAGAAACAATGGATGGCAGACCACCTTCGCGTCTCTGGGCAATTGAAATTAGATGCGGGTGCTGTCAAAGTGTTACGTACGGATGGTAAAAGTTTATTACCTGTGGGGGTTGTGGCGGTCGAGGGTAGTTTTGAGCGCGGAGATGTGGTGGCATGCTTGGATGAGCAAGGTCAAGAAATCGCGCGCGGTTTAGTGAATTATTCATCGGCTGAAACAGCGCGTATATTACGTCAGCCAAGTAATCAGATCGCATCCATTTTGGGTTATGTGGATGAAGCGGAATTGATACACCGAGATAACCTTATTCTTTTGTAAGATTCATTTGTGAGTGCTGAGGCAACTATGACTAAAACATCACCAAAAGTAGCGATTATTATGGGTTCGGATAGTGATTGGCCAACCATGCAGTTGGCAGCACAAATCTTGAAGGATTTTGATGTGCCTTATGAGGCGAAAGTGGTTTCAGCCCACCGCACACCAGATTTGATGTTTGAGTTTGCTGAGTCCGCACTAGATAAAGGCATTCAAGTCATTATTGCTGGGGCTGGCGGTGCTGCGCATTTGCCAGGGATGGTGGCAGCCAAAACAACATTGCCCGTTTTAGGGGTTCCGGTGGCGAGTAAGCACTTGCAAGGACAGGATTCTTTAATGTCGATTGTACAAATGCCTAAGGGTATTCCTGTCGCCACTTTTGCGATTGGCGAAGCGGGAGCTGTTAATGCAGGTTTGTTTGCGGTATCAATTTTGGCGAATAGTGATTCGGCATTGGCTGAAAAATTAAAAGATTTTCGTGCGGCCCAAACGGCTAAAGTATTCAATATGACATTAACGGAGCAGTCTTGAGTTTCCAAACGATCCTTCCACCAGCGATGCTTGGAATGCTAGGCGGCGGTCAACTTGGTCGCTTTTTTGTGATTGCAGCCCATGAAATGGGTTATCGCGTGACTGTACTTGATCCAGACAAAAATAGCCCCGCTGGGAAAATTGCTGATGTGCATTTGTGTGCCACTTATGACGATGCAATCGCTTTAGAAAAGATGGCGAATACATGCCAAGCGATTACTACAGAGTTTGAGAATGTCCCAGCGAGTACTTTAGAGATCTTGGCTAAAACCTGTACGGTGCATCCTTCGGCTGAGGCGGTTTCTATTGCGCAACATCGTGTGATGGAAAAACAATTTATTAGTCATGCGGGCATTCCGGTGGCCCCATTTGTTGTCGTCAATGGCGCAAATGATTTGCCTAAAGATGGGGACGCTATTTATCCCTCCATCTTAAAAGTGGCGCGTTTTGGTTATGATGGCAAGGGTCAGGCGCGTGTTAGTAATAATGTTGAGGCGTTAGCCGCGTTCGAAAATTTCAAGTCTGAGCAATGCGTGTTAGAAAAAATGCTCGATTTGGATTATGAGGTTTCAGTGGTCTTGGCGCGAGATGCACAAGGCAATGTGGCGGTTTATCCAACTGCAGAAAATAGTCATCTGAATGGAATTTTGGATGTCAGCATCGTGCCAGCACGGGCACCTAAATTGATTCAAGAACAAGCCCGTACCTTGGCTCAGAAAATTGCAGAAAAACTGAACTACGTTGGGGTGTTGGCAGTGGAGTTTTTTGTGAGTAATGGTGAATTGCTGGCCAATGAGATGGCGCCGCGTCCTCATAACTCTGGTCATTACACCATTGATGCAAATGTGACGAATCAGTTTGAGCAACAATTGCGTGTATTAGTGGGGTTGCCATTGGGCGATGTTAGACTGCATAGTCAGGCAGTGATGGTCAATATTCTTGGGGATGTTTGGAAAGACGGAAAAGAGCCTGCTTGGGATAAGATTTTTGCAAGGCCCGAATTAAAACTTCATCTATATGGAAAGCATGAGCCTCGAGCAGGCCGCAAAATGGGTCACTTTACGGTGATTGGGGCAGATCAAGAAACCGTGGTGGTGAATGCAATCAAAGCGCGTGCAGAGCTTGGTATTGGCTAGCTAGTTGAATGATAGACAATAAAAAAGCCGAACATTAAGTTCGGCTTTTTTATTGAATGCGAATTAAAGCTGACTAATTAAGCCATTGCCTTAATTGAAGCATTTAAACGGCTCTTATGACGAGCCGCTTTATTTTTATGAATAATGTTCTTGTCTGCAATGCGATCAATCACGCTCACATTTTCAGAGTATGCAGCTTGTGCAACAACCTTGTCACCAGCTTCTACCGCTTTGATGATCTTTTTGATCGCGGTGCGCAAAGTAGAACGCAAGCTGGCGTTATGGGCGCGTTGCTTAACTGCCTGACGAGCACGTTTTCTTGCCTGCGCGGTATTAGCCATGAATTTTCCTAATTAACAAAATACGAAGCCGAGCATCTTATCTTTTTATTCAGCCTTTTGCAAGATATTGTGATCGTTAAATTATGCTTATTTACATTAATTGATCATGTTCAGATGTACTTATCAGCAATTGGGTTCGAGGATGTGGGCCCTATCATGCTAAAATCAGCTCTGATTTCAACCTCATTTTACATGATCTATACACACGCATGAATCTGCTTAAAGCACTTGCTACCGTTGGTAGTATGACTTTTCTATCTCGCATATTGGGTTTCGTTCGAGACACCTTAATTGCGCGCGTGTTTGGCGCTGGTGTGGAAACAGATGCCTTCTTTGTCGCTTTTAAGATCCCCAATTTATTACGCCGTATTTCTGCTGAAGGTGCATTTTCTCAGGCGTTTGTGCCGATTTTGGCTGAGTACAAAAAACAGCGCAGCATTGATGAGACAAAAGCGCTGATTAATCATGTAGCGACATTGCTGGGTTTATTTCTAGTGGTGATTACTATTTTGGGAATGTTGGCTGCCCCTTGGGTTGTGCAAATTAGCGCGCCTGGCTTTGCCGCTGATCAGGCTAAATTTGATTTAACGGTTGAATTACTTCGGATTACCTTCCCTTATATTTTCTTTATCTCATTGGTCTCACTTGCTGGTGGCGTACTCAATACCTACGGTAACTTTAGCGTGCCAGCCATGACGCCTGTTTGGTTAAACCTTTCTTTTATTGCCGCGGTATTGTTGGTCGCCCCTTATTTTGATCACTCTGTGAAGGTGTTAGGCTGGGCAGTATTTGTAGGGGGTATTGCACAACTGATTTATCAGATTCCTTATTTGCGTCGACTAGGCTTGTTCCCTAGGTTTGAGTTGAACTTAAAAGATCAAGGAGTTTGGCGCATTTTAAAACTCATGGGGCCGGCTATTTTTGGGGTCTCGATCGCACAAATTTCATTACTTATTAATACTATTTTTGCTTCTTTTTTAGCCACAGGAAGTGTTTCCTGGCTTTATTATGCTGACCGATTAATGGAATTTCCTACAGGCGTTTTGGGTGTGGCGCTTGGAACCATTTTGCTCCCTAGTTTAGCGAAAAGTTACGCAGATAAAGCTGACGATGAGTATTCGCAGTTGTTAGATTGGGGTTTGCGGCTCACGTTTATTCTTGCATTGCCTGCTGCGGTTGCGTTAGCGGTGCTCTCTGTTCCTTTAGTGACGGGCTTATTTCACTATGGCGCATTTAGCGCGTTAGATGTCGAAATGACACGCCAAGCATTGATGGCCTATAGTTTGGGCTTGTTGGGTTTGATCCTTGTTAAGGTGCTTGCACCAGCCTTTTATTCAAGGCAGAACATTAAAACCCCCGTCAAGATTGCTTTATTTACCTTGGCGTCAACTCAAGTGATGAACCTGATCTTCATTGGCCCCTTAAAGCATGCAGGCTTGGCACTAGCAATCGGTCTTGGTGCTTGCATGAATGCAGGATTGCTCTATTTTTATTTGCGTAAAGCGAATGTCTATAAGCCGCAAGCGGGTTGGTATTCCTTTATGGCAAAATTGGTCATTGCCGTAGGTTCGATGGCCTTTGTTTTGCATTTTGCTGCGGGTCCTGACGCGACTTGGATGACCTATAAGCTTTTACCTAAACTCGTTCATCTTTTGATATTGCTTGTGCTCGGGTCAATGACGTATTTCTTAGTGCTTTGGGTGCTTGGTATTCGCGTTAAAGATTTTATAAAGCGCAGCGCCATCTAGTCATGATGCAAATTCTGAGACATTTCCCTGATGGGAAAATTCAGCCAAGTGCATTAGCCATCGGTAATTTTGATGGCATGCATTTAGGACATCAAGCCTTACTTAAAGAATTAAAGGCGGTGGCGACTTCACAGTCATTGCAGACTGCGGTAATGACTTTTGAGCCGCATCCACGGGAGTTTTTTGCACCAGATAAAGCGCCGGCAAGACTTGCGTCGCTCAGAGAAAAGCTCGAATGGTTTGAAAAAGCCGGCGTTGATACGGTGCATTTGTGTCGATTTAACCATCGCTTTGCGAGCTTAAGCAGTGATGATTTTATTGGTGAGATTCTCATTGCTGCCCTCAATGCTAAAACAATTTTGGTGGGCGAGGACTTTAGATTTGGTGCTGGGCGCCGCGGTGGTGTGGTCGATCTTGCTAAGGCGGGTTTAGATCTGATTAGTTTGCCTCAAGTCAATTTAATGGATGAGGATATTCAATTGCCTGGAGATAGTGAACGCGTTTCAAGTACGCGCGTAAGAAATGCCTTGGCTAGTGGAGAATTGAATGTTGCTAGGCATCTACTGGGCCGTCCTTATAGCATTAGTGGCAAAGTGGTTCATGGGGCTCAGTTAGGTAGAAAATTAGGATTTTCTACTGCAAATGTCCATATGCGGCATGAACGCCCTGCCTTAACGGGAGTGTATGCAGTAAAATTAGACGGATTAAATGGCGTTGCAAATTTAGGGGTAAGACCAACAATTTCAGGGGTCCCCAAATTATTGTTAGAAGTTCATCTGTTTGATTTCGATGGGGATTTGTACGATAAACATGTCCATGTGGAGTTTTATCATAAAATTCGAGATGAAATGAAATTTGATGGCCTAGATGCGTTGAAAGCGCAAATTGCAAAAGATGCACAAGTGGCACGTAATTTTTTTAGATAATTAAAAAGTAAAAGACTGAAAGTTTGTAATGACTGAAGATTCAAAATATAAGCTCAATTTGCCTGAAACCAGTTTTCCCATGCGCGGAGATTTGGCTAAGCGTGAACCTGCTTGGTTAAAAGAATGGCAAGATAAAAAGCTTTATGCGCGTATTCGTAAAGCCCGTGCCGGCGCAAAAAAATTCATTTTGCATGATGGCCCACCCTATGCCAATGGCGATATTCATATTGGTCATGCGGTGAATAAAATCTTAAAAGATATGATCGTTAAAGCTAAAACCATGAGTGGCTTTGATGCACCTTATGTGCCTGGTTGGGACTGTCATGGCTTGCCGATTGAATTGATGGTTGAGAAAACGCACGGTAAAGAAATTGCCCCAGCGAAATTCCGTGAACTATGCCGCGAATATGCGAAAGAACAAGTTGAGCGCCAAAAGAAAGACTTTGTGCGCTTGGGCGTTTTAGGGGATTGGGATCAGCCCTACCTCACCATGGACTTTAAAACCGAAGCCGACATCATGCGTGCTTTGGGGGAAATCTACAGAAACGGTTACTTGTACCAAGGCAGTAAGCCAGTCCATTGGTGTGTGGATTGTGGGTCTGCGTTAGCAGAAGCAGAAGTTGAATATGAAGATGTGAATTCACCAGCCATTGATGTGGGCTTTAAGGTGGTTGATCAAGCGGCTTTATCGAAAGTGTTCAGCGTGGACATTTCAGGTCCAGTGCATGCCGTCATCTGGACAACAACGCCTTGGACCTTGCCAGCTAATCAGGCGGTTAGTGTGCATCCTGAATTAGATTACGATCTCATTCAAACCAGCAAGGGCTTGCTCATTCTTGCACGCGAATTGGCACAAGCGACTTTGTCTCGCTATAGCGAAGAAGGTGCTCGGGTCTTGGCTTCTTGTAAAGGGGCTTCATTAAACGGCTTAATGCTGAACCATCCTTTTGATGAACGCCAAGTGCCAGTGATTTGTGGTGAGCATGTGACAACCGATGCAGGAACTGGGTTAGTACATACCGCCGCCGCGCATGGTAATGATGACTGGTTAGTCATGCGTGCGAATTTCCCCAATGAAAAACCTCGCGTCTTGATTGGCGCTGATGGTAAATTTTTCACTAGCGATTTGGTGGAGCTGACAGCGATTCGAGGGTTAAGCCGTCAAGATGCCAACAAAGTGATTCTTGGCTTGATGCAAGAAAACGGTACTTTAATTGCAAGTGCCCGCTTAAATCATAGTTTTCCACATTGCTGGCGTCATAAAACCCCTTTGATGCAATTGGCGACCCATCAATGGTTTATCGGAATGAACGAAATCGATGCCTCTGGAAAAAGTTTGCGTGAGTATGCAAACCAAGCAGTGGATAACACAGAATTTTTCCCAAGCTGGGGCCGAGCACGCCTAGAGGCGATGATCAAAAATCGTCCAGATTGGTGCGTATCCCGCCAACGTAATTGGGGCGTGCCGATGCCGCTTTTTGTGCATAAAGAAACTGGTGAGCCACATCCACAGACTTCAGAATTGCTTGAAAAAGTCTGTCTGCAAGTAGAAGCCCAAGGCATTGAGGCCTGGTTTAGTTTAGACGGCGCTGCTTTTTTAGCGGTCAATGCCCCCGCCAATGCAGCGCAGTATAAAAAAGTGACCGATACATTAGACGTTTGGTTTGATTCTGGTTCAACCCATACGGCGGTGCTAAAACGGCGTCCAGAGTTGCAGCATCCTGCTGATTTATATCTGGAAGGCTCAGATCAGCATCGCGGATGGTTCCAAAGCTCCTTATTAACGGGTTGTGCAATTGATGGTCGTGCTCCTTATGAAGCTTTGTTAACGCATGGCTTCGTAGTGGATGGCGCTGGCCACAAGATGAGTAAATCAAAAGGTAATGTGGTGGCACCGCAAAAAGTCATGGACACCTACGGCGCGGATATCTTACGTCTATGGGTCGCTTCTACAGATTACTCTGGCGAACTTACTATTTCTGATGAAATTCTGAAACGGGTAGCAGAAAGCTATCGACGTATTCGTAATACCTTACGTTTCTTGATGGCAAACTTAGCCGATTTTGATGAAAAGAAAGATTTGTTGCCTGTTGATCAATGGATGGAAATTGATCGCTATGCCTTAGTCTTAACTGAAAAATTACAAACAGAAATCTTAGGTGATTTTGACCGTTATGAATTCCATTTGGCGGTGCAAAAGTTTGTGGGGTTTTGTTCTGAAGATCTGGGTAGTTTCTATCTCGACATTTTGAAAGATCGTCTCTACACGACGGGCGAGACTTCTCATGCACGTCGCGCTGCGCAAAGCGCTTTGCATCACATTACGCATGCCATGATGCGTTTAATGGCACCGATCTTGAGCTTCACAGCGAACGAAATATGGCAAACATTGGGCTTGGATAAGGATGCGACGGTATTCGAAGAGCTTTGGTATCAATTGCCAGCGCATGGATTAGGCGTTGATCGTATTCAAGCGTGGGAGGCCATTATTGAGGTTCGTGGTTTAGCTGCCAAAGAAATTGAAGTGTTGCGAGCTGCAGGGCAAGTGGGCTCATCACTGCAAGCAGAGTTGGAATTGCATGCATCAGGTGCTAAGTTTGATGCGCTCAATAGCTTGAATGAAGATTTACGTTTTGCGATGATTACATCAGGCGCTAAGGTCTATAAAGCGGTTGATGAGGCGAATGAAAAGATTTTGGTAAAGGCAAGCGCCCATACGAAGTGTGATCGTTGTTGGCATTACCGTGAAGATGTTGGTGTAAATGCAGAACATCCAAGCATCTGTGGCCGCTGTGTCAGCAATTTATTTGGTCAAGGTGAGCAACGTACCCATGCGTAAATGGCTAGCGATTAGCGCGATTGTGTTGGCTATTGATGTTTATACCAAACATCTTATTCAGCAATCGTTTCAATATGGCGACTTTTTAAAAGTGACGTCATTTTTTAATTTGGTGCGTTATCACAACCAAGGCGCAGCTTTTAGCTTTCTTGCTAACCAAGGTGGTTGGCAGCAGTTCTTCTTTGCCACCATTGCGATCGTGGCATCAGCCGTCATCATTTATTTGCTTCGCAAAAATACAGAGCAGAAGATCTTTTGCTTGGCTTTGGCATTGATCTTAGGCGGTGCTTTGGGGAACCTTTACGACAGGCTGACCTTGGGCTATGTCGTGGATTTCTTATTTTTCCATTACCAAGAATTTTATTGGCCAGCCTTTAATGCCGCTGACTCAGCAATTACCGGCGGCGTCATCTTGCTGTTGATTGATAATTTTAAACAACCTAAAACATAACGCAGTCGTTCCTTGTTTAGCGCTGCGCTTTTAGATGATGATTTTTAATTTTTTGGCACTTTAAAGTTTTATTGCTAGAATCACTCTATGAATTATATGGCATACAAGAAATTGACGAGCTGGATTGCAGTGTTTGCAATCTTGTTGGTATCTTTTGCGCCTGTCATTTCACATGCAAAATCACTTCATGATCTTCAAGGTTCAGAAAAGATTTGTACGGTTCACGGGATGAAAGAAATTCCTGGCAGTCCTATTCCTATTAATAATGATCATGTTATACATCTTCAGCATTGTGCTTATTGTTCACTTGCTTCAGATAAAGCTTATCTCTCAGTTAGTAATGTGCAATTAGGCTTAATGGTTATTCCTTCATATTCACAGTTCTTCATTGAATATGAATCTCCTGTTCTACAAGCGCACTTCCAATCTTCACATCCCCCCCAAGCACCACCCGCAATCTAAAAAAATCGTTGTTCGTAACGGGCTAATTTAGCCTTACATGCATGTCGTGAATACGCATGCCTATGATTTTTAGATTGGGGACCACCATGATTTATTTAAATATCCAAGAGCTCATTGCATCTAGACAGGTGCAGTGGGGAAGAAGAGTGACATTGACGGGCATATCGGATGCGACAGGCATTAGTCGTATGACGCTCCATCGTATGATTCATCGAAAAAGCCACAACACCATCACAGATCAACTTGATAAGTTGTGTGATTTCTTTAAGTGCGAATTAACCGAGTTGGTTAAGTATGTCCCAAACAGCACAAATCCGGCGATAGCTAAAAGCGCCGCTTAATTAAGGAGAGTATTTTGAAAAAAATTATTGCAATTTTAATTGGGACTATCTTTACTCAACAAGCTTGGGCGGGGGAAGAAGAGCTTAAACTTGATAATGTGGAGGTTCGTGGATCGGTGATTGATAGCCGAATTATGAAGCATCCAGCTACTGTTGAAACTTATGATCGGGAGCAAATTCAGGATAGCGTGAACGCGGCAACGCCAGCACAAGCGATGAAGTATCTACCGAGCATTCAAGTGCGGGAGCGTTTTATTGGTGACCGAAACGGCATTATTGCTACGCGAACGATTGGTGCGATTTCCAGCGCACAAAGCATGCTCTATGGAGATGGCATTTTACTTTCTAACCTCCTTGGAAACTCTTATTCCTATCCACCGCGTTGGGGCATGGTGAGTCCAGAAGAAATTGAAAGTATCAGTATGATGTATGGTCCATTTTCTTCACTATATGCAGGCAATTCTTTTGGTGGGGTGATTAGCATCAAGACACGTATGCCAGAAAAGTTTGAAGCGCATGCCAATGTACAAACTTTCATGCAAAACTTTAAACTTTATGGGTCAGATGTGACAAATCATGGCAACCATGAAAGTGCTTCTGTTGGGAACAAAATCAATGATCTTAGTTTTTGGTTAGGCGTGGATAGGCTGGATAATCAGGGTCAGCCTTTGGATTATGCAGTCGCAGACAAAAAAGCTACCCCAAGCGGAGGCACTGCAGTCACGGGGGCGTATCAAGATATCAGCGAAAAGAATAAAAGTCGTATTGTTTTCGGCGCCACTAGCATTGATAACAGTGAGCAAATCAATACTAAATTTAAGGCGGCTTATGATTTTACGCCAGAGATCAAGCTAGCTTACACACTAGGTCTATGGAACATCGATGGAAAGACTGACGTGCAGAGCTATCTCAAAGATAGCGCCGGTAATGCTGTTTATGCTGGCGATGTGAACGTTAACGGCAGCAAATATACTTTGCCTGCCATGAGTCCCGGTAAGACAGATGCTTTGCATATCATGCAAGCAGTGGAACTCAAGTCAAATACCAAGAGTTTTTTTGATTGGGACTTGTCTTTGTCTGACTATGACTATAACAAAGACTTAAATAGTAGCTCTAAAATATCGACAGGTAATCCTTATGTCACTCGAACTGGAACGGTGACTGATTTGTCTGGAACAGGCTGGACCGTATTTGAAGCTCGGGGTACTTTGCGCCCAGAAAATCATACCGTGGACTTCGGCTATCATATTGATGACTACAAACTTCGCAGCATCACAAGTAATACCAGTGATTGGTCAGCGATGAGTAAGGGCACTTTTAATGCATCCTCTCACGGCAATACGCAAACGCAGGCGATCTATGTGCAGGATAAATGGCAGTTTAATCCGAAGTGGGCGCTGACTTTAGGCGCGCGTGAGGAATTTTGGGAGGCGACTGATGGTAGTAATCAGTCAGGATTAGTTGTTGCAAATTACCAAGATAAATCTGCAAACAAATTCTCACCAAAAATTTCCCTCAGTTTCGAGCCGCAACCTGCATGGGGTTTTAGAGCAGCCTTTGGTCAAGCTTTCCGCTTCCCAACAGTCACGGAGCTTTATCAACAGTTGACTGCTAATAGTACAACAATTATTAACAACCCTAACCTCAAACCAGAAGAAGTGCTGTCTGCAGAGTTAACTGCAGAGCGACGATTTGCTGATGGGTTGGTGCGAGTTAGCGCTTTTAATGAACATAAGTACGATGCTCTACTTTCACAGACACAAACAGTGAATACTTCATCCTGCCCGTCAGTTAACGGTAATGCTCAATGTACATTCACACAAAATGTAGATCATATTCGCACCTATGGCCTGGAAATCGCCACAGAATGGCAAAATGTTTTAATTTCTGGTTTAGATATTCACGCCAATGGGACCTGGACCGATGCAAAAGTCTTACAGGATAATGCTGCACCAGCTTATGTAGGGAATAAAGCACCGCGTATTCCTAAACAGCTTTATAAGGCTGTTGCAACCTATCATGTGAATAATGATCTCACCTTGAGTGTTGGCGCACGATATAGCGGCAGGCAGTATATTAACTTGGATAATTCCGATGTTAATCCTGATACGTATAAAGCAGCGAGTCAGTACTTTTTGATGGATTTAAAGGCAAATTACAAGTTTGCAGATCGCTGGTTAGCATCCGTTGGGGTTGATAATCTCACTAACTATAAGGCTTATGTTTCACATCCTTTGCCGCAAAGAACTTTATATGCGCAAATTAAATTTGATTATTAAGTTTGTATAATAGGTAATGATGAAATCTTTAAGCCTCA
>SESB01000094.1_pt1 | contig 63589 bp, 62 predicted proteins | sample 3171441 | NCBI WGS metagenome assembly SESB01 (sample SAMN06051867, study PRJNA518727) | freshwater metagenome | biome: subpolar coniferous forest; feature: holomictic lake; material: water; isolation source: holomictic Lake 227, 6 m depth | place: Canada: near Kenora, Ontario | collected...
AACTTGGCAGCGAGATCTTGCAACCGATGTGACTACATGGCTAAGTGCTGATGGAAAGGTTGCAAATTTTAAACCAGGCAAGATCTGGATATTTCTAACTGATAACGCCCCTGTTTTGGTCCCGTAACCATAATTTGAGTGTATTAAGCCGCTTTTTAACTGTTCTTGGCATATGAAAGTAATTAGTACACTTAGAGGCTAGATTGCTTTAGGGGGAATGATGTCGAAGGAAACAGGCACAGCACGAGTAAAGCGCGGCATGGCAGAGATGCTAAAGGGCGGCGTGATTATGGATGTTGTAAATGTTGAGCAAGCCAAAATTGCTGAAGATGCAGGTGCAGTTGCGGTAATGGCGTTAGAACGCGTACCAGCAGATATCCGTGCACAAGGTGGCGTTGCTCGCATGTCAGATCCGGACATGATTACTGCAATTCAAGCAGCAGTTTCTATTCCAGTTATGGCAAAAGCAAGAATTGGTCATTTTGTTGAAGCACAAATTTTACAAACACTTGGCGTTGATTACATTGATGAGTCAGAGGTTTTAACTCCAGCTGATTATGCAAACCATATTGATAAGTGGAATTTCACTATTCCGTTCGTATGCGGTGCAACAAATCTTGGTGAAGCACTTCGCCGTATTAATGAAGGTGCTGCAATGATCAGATCAAAGGGTGAGGCTGGAACTGGTGATGTTTCAAATGCCACAACTCATATGCGCACTATCTCTGCTGAAATCCGCAGATTGACTTCAATGCGTGAGGATGAATTATTTGTCGCAGCAAAAGAATTACAAGCACCGTATGAATTAGTAAAAGAGGTTGCAAGTACTGGCAAGTTGCCAGTTGTGTTATTTACTGCCGGTGGAATTGCAACACCAGCCGATGCTGCAATGATGATGCAATTAGGTGCAGATGGTGTATTCGTGGGATCAGGTATTTTCAAATCAGGTGATCCAGCAAAACGTGCTGCTGCATGTGTTAAAGCTGTTACTTACTTTACCGATGCGAAGGTAATCGCTGATGTTTCACGCGGCCTAGGAGATGCAATGGTTGGTATAAATGTTGCTGATATTCCAGTGCCACACCGGCTTGCGGAGCGGGGCTGGTAATTGTGAAAATTGGAGTACTTGCACTCCAAGGTGATGTTCGTGAACATATCCAATCCTTAAGTGATTGCGGTGTTGATGCAATCGCTGTTAAAACAAAGAGTGAGATTGAAAGCATCTCTGCCCTGGTAATTCCTGGGGGAGAATCAACGACTATTGCAAAACTTGCTAGATCATTTGATCTATTTGATTTAATAAAAGAACGAATAAATAGTGGAATGCCAACATATGGATCATGCGCCGGAATGATTTTGTTATCTGATCATGTTGAGGATGCAATTGTTGGACAGGAAAGTTTTGGTGGAATTGATATGGTGGTTCGCCGTAATGCCTTTGGTCGTCAGGTTGATTCATTTGAGACCGACCTTAAATTTAAAGGAATAACTGAGCCGGCAATAAGAGCAGTATTCATTCGGGCGCCATGGGTTGAATCCGTTGGTGAGAATGTTGAAGTTTTATCTGAGATCACCGATAGCAACGGAGCTAAACATCCAGTTGCAGTACGCCAAGGACACCTTCTTGCTACCTCATTTCACCCTGAATTAACTGGGGATAATCGTGTTCATAAATATTTTGTTGAAAATATTTGCCGAGAGTTTGCAACTTTTTAAGGATATAGGAGAGATATGAGCGGCCATTCCAAGTGGGCAACCACCAAACATAAAAAAGCCATTATTGATTCTAGGCGAGCAAAAAACTTTGCAAAATTAATTAAAGCAATTGAAGTTTCAGCCCGTGCCGGAGGAGCTGATGTTTCTGGTAACCCAACCCTGTTTGATGCAATTGCAAAAGCAAAGAAAAGTTCAGTCCCAGCTGACAATATTGATCGAGCAGTAAAGCGCGGTGCTGGTCTTGAAACCGGTGGTAAAGAGTGGGAAACCATTATGTATGAAGGTTATGCCGCTGGTGGAGTTGCGTTATTAATTGAATGTTTATCAGATAATCGAAACCGTGCTGCCTCTGAGGTGAGAGTTGCAGTTACCCGTAATGGTGGCAACATGGCAGATCCAGGATCTGTCTCATACTTGTTTAATCGCAAAGGTGTGGTGCTAGTTTCAAAGAACAGTGGAAAAGTAACTGAAGATTCACTACTTGAGGTTGTGTTAGATGCAGGAGCTGATGAAGTAAATGATTTAGGTGATTCATTTGAGATCGTAACTGCGCCTTCTGATTTAGTCGCAGTGCGTACTTGTCTACAAACTGCAGGTATTGATTACGACTCTGCGGATACTTCATTTTTACCAACTATGTCGATTCCAATTGATGCCGACACTGCAAAAAAGGTATTTGATTTAATTGAGGTAATTGAAGAGCTAGATGATGTGCAGAATGTCTACGGAAACTTTGATGTTTCAGATGAGGTAATGGCGAGCCTTAGTTAATACTCATTTCTCGCTGATTAGGCTTTGGCTATGCGCGTTTTAGGAATCGATCCCGGCTTAACAAGATGTGGTATCGGAATTGTTGATTCAACTGGCCCGCAAAAGTTAGAAATGGTTGGCGTTGGCGTAATCAAAACCGATTTAGAAGCACCACTTGAATTTAGATTACTTGAGTTAGAAAAAGAGATCTCAGTTTGGATTAAAAATTACAAACCAGATGTAATTGCAGTCGAGCGAGTTTTTTCCCAATTGAATGTGCGAACTGCAATGGCAACTGGCCAGGCAGCCGGTGTTGCCTTATTGCTTGCGGCAAAAGCTGGAATTCCAGTTGTAATGCACACCCCAAGTGAGGTTAAAGCTGCAGTTACTGGATCGGGTCGGGCGGATAAAAAACAGGTAGCACAGATGGTAAAAAGGTTGCTTAAGTTAAAAGAAATTCCAAAACCAGTAGATAGTACTGATGCCTTAGCGCTAGCAATCTGTCATCATTGGCGCGGTGTTGGAAATGCCAGGTTGGCAACTGCAAAGAAAAAGGCGATTAAGAAACGATGATTAGTTCAATCTCTGGAACCGTTAAATCAACCTCACTTAATTCAATTGTGGTTGAGGTTGGTGGGGTTGGGATCTTGGTTCAAGTTCCTATTCGAGTTGCAGCATCGATGCAGGTTGGAAAATTAGTTAATTTTCACACCTACTTAATAGTCCGTGAAGATGCATTGACACTTTATGGTTTCACTGAACTTGTTGATCGAGATTTTTTTGAACTTCTTTTATCAGTTACGGGAATTGGACCAAAAGTTGCGCAATCGATTCTGTCAGCAAGTGAGGCTTCTGCAATCGCCTCAGCAATTGTGTCAGCTAATTTAAAAAGCTTAGAGGCTGTTCCTGGTTTAGGGAAAAAGGGTGCACAGCGGTTGGTGCTTGAATTAAAGGATAAAGCGGCTAACTTTGTAAGTGGAACTAGTAATGCAAAATTATCAATTACAAATCAAGTAGAAAATGCGCTGCAAGGTCTTGGTTATTCGGTAAAAGAATCTGCAGCGATGATTTCTCAGATCTCTTCAACTACAAAGATTGAAAGTATGAGTGCTGCTGAAATATTGAAGTTAGCATTGAAATCTGGTGGTAAGAAATAATGAGTGATCGAATTATTGATCAAGGCGCAGATGATGCTGAGCGGGTTGCTGAGCTGGCCCTGAGACCTAAAACATTAGGCGAGTTTGTTGGCCAATTTCGAGTAAGAGATCAGTTAAATTTACTTTTATCTGCTGCAAAAGAACGTAAATCTGTCTCTGACCATATTTTATTCTCAGGTCCTCCTGGATTAGGTAAAACTACTTTGGCAATGATTGTTGCTTCCGAAATGGATGCTCCGATTCGAATCACTTCAGGACCGGCTATTCAACATGCCGGGGATCTAGCTTCAATCCTTTCTTCATTAGTGGAGGGTGAAATTCTTTTTCTAGATGAGATTCATCGAATGTCTCGGCCAGCGGAGGAGATGCTTTATCTTGCGATGGAGGATTTTCGAGTTGATGTAATCGTTGGTAAGGGTGCTGGTGCAACCTCAATTCCATTAGATTTACCGCACTTCACATTGGTTGGGGCAACTACTAGAGCTGGCTTACTGCCAAGTCCTCTTAGGGATCGGTTTGGCTTTACAGCGCAGTTAGATTTTTATGAGGCAGATGAGCTTTCACAAATAATTAAGCGCAGTTCTGATTTATTAGAGATTGAAATAGATAAAGCAGCAGTTGCGGAGATTGCTTCAAGATCCCGTGGTACTCCAAGAGTTGCAAATCGCTTGTTACGCCGGGTTCGAGATTATGCTCAAGTAAATAAGGAAAAAGTTGTTCAAATAGATCATGCAATGGCTGCTCTTAAAATTTATGAAGTTGATGAAATCGGATTAGACCGACTAGATAAAGCGGTATTAACTGCCTTAATTAAAAACTTTAATGGTGGTCCAGTTGGAGTTTCAACACTTGCTATGGCAGTAGGAGAAGAGATTGAAACAATTGAATCACTTGCTGAACCATTTTTAGTGAGAATGGGATTCTTAGCTCGCACACCACGTGGTCGAGTTGCGACCGCAGCTGGTTGGGCACATATTGGTATTAAGCCGCCTTTATCTGCACAGATCGGCACCGATGCCTCACTCTTTGACCAAGATCCAGATATCGCACAATAAAGTCAGTAAATTTCTCATAAATCACACACAACTCATGTTGGATTTCTCAATAAACACACCTCAGCCTAGAATTGGCCCTCATGTCTGCCAATAAAATTGCTAATACTCAATCACGTGCAGCTCGCACGATCTCAATTCTCTTACTAACAATTTTGGCATTTACCGGTATTGCATTTGTTGCTGGCGCTACATCATTTAAATTAGGACTTGATCTTCAAGGTGGAACCAGCGTTACGTTGCAGCCTCGCATTGAGCAAGGCCAAGTTGGAAAAGTTACAACAGAGGCAATTGATCAAGCAGTTGCAATTATTCGCCAACGTGTTAACTCATTAGGTGTTGCTGAGTCTGAGGTTTCCGCACAAGGAACCGGCGTTAATCGCCAGATTGTTATTTCAGTACCAGGTGAGACTGGACGAAGGATTGTTGATTTAGTTGGTCAAACAGCAGAGCTTAGATTCAGACCGGTTCTTGCAGTTGGTGCAGGAAATGCAACTTCAGCAAATAGCGATACAGCAACGGCAACTTTGCCAGCTGGTGTTACTGCAGATTTAAATGCACAGTTTGCTGCCTTAGATTGCACCTTGCCTCAAAACCGTCAAGGTGGTGGCGGAGTTAGTGAAGCTGCAACAATTGTTAGCTGTGATCGAGCAGGTGTTACTAAATATATTTTGGCTCCAGCAGAGGTGTTAGGTCGTCAAGTAACTAAAGCATCTGCAGTCATAAGCACTCAAAATGCATCAGGTTGGTATGTAATTTTAGATTTTAATGGTGAGGGAACTAGCAAGTTTGGTGCAATGACAAGCCGTCTTACCTCTTTACCATCTCCACAAAACCAAGCAGCAATTGTTTTAGATGGCTTGGTTTATTCAGCACCAAGAATTAATGAGGCAATTAATACTGGAACTGCTCAAATTACTGGAAACTTTACGCAAGAAGAGGCTCAGGATTTGGCGAATGTTTTAAAGTATGGCGCACTTCCACTTGCGTTTGATCGCGGTGAGGTTCAACAAGTTTCGCCAACATTAGGTGCAGATCAATTGCGAGGCGGATTAATCGCCGGAGTACTTGGCCTGCTATTAGTAATTATTTATTCAATTCTTTACTACCGAGGACTGGGAATTGTTTCTGTTGGTTCATTATTAGTTGCAACTGCAATTACTCTTCTTTCATTCTTACTGCTTGGTAAATCAATTGGCTTCACATTAACTCTGGCAGGTATTGCCGGTGCAATTGTTGCGATTGGTATTACTGCCGACTCCTTTATTGTTTACTTTGAGCGTATTAGAGATGAAGTTCGTGAAGGTAGATCTTTAAAATCTGCGGTTGAAACTGGCTGGAAGCGAGCTCGACGTACCGTACTTGTTGCAGATGCAGTTTCTATGATCGCAGCCATCATGCTTTACTTCTTTGCAGTTGGCGGAGTTAGAGGATTTGCGTTCACACTTGGACTAACTACTATCATCGATTTAATAGTGGTGTTCTTCTTTACAAAGCCGCTGATAACTGTGCTTGCAAGATTTAAATTTTATAGCGAAGGACACCCACTCTCTGGATTCTCAAACAAATCACTTGGAGTTGTGGTTAAGAATAATTTGCCAACCGAGGAGGTTAAATAATGGCTAAGTTGTCAGGTTTAGGTGGACGGCTTTATCGTGGTGAGACCTCTGTTGATTTTATTGGTAAGCGAAAAATTTGGTACTCGTTTTCTGGTTTATTGATTCTTGCCTCGGCTGTAACCCTATTTACTCAAGGGCTGCACCTAGGAATTGAGTTTAAAGGCGGATCATCATTCATTGTTACTTCCTCATCTGCTTCAGTTACAAGCGCTGAAGCGGCGTTATCTGAAGCTGGAATAAACTCACAATCAATTATTCAAAAAATAGGTAATGACAAGGTGAGAGTTCAAACAAATGCACTAACCCAGGTTGAACAAACAGCAGTTGAGGATAAGTTAGCTGCAAAGTTTGGCGTCAGTGTTGATTCAATTGACTCTCAAATTATTGGACCTTCATGGGGTGAAGAAATTACCCGTAAGGCACTTTATGGTTTGTTCGGCTTCTTACTTGTAGTTTTGCTATATCTTGCAATGGCATTTGAATCAAAGATGGCAATTGCAGCAATTATTTCAGTTATTCATGACGTGTTTATTACGGTTGGAATTTACGCCTTGGTTGGTTTTGAGGTAACACCGGCAACAGTTATTGGGTTCTTAACTATTTTAGGTTATTCACTTTATGACACGGTAGTGGTTTTTGATAAGGTGCGTGAAAATACTAGAGGTATTGCTTCAAGCGGTAAAAGTACATATTCTCAAGCAGCAAATTTAGCTGTTAATCAAACCCTAGTCAGATCATTTAATACATCATTAATTGCATTACTTCCAGTTGGCTCAATCCTTTTTGTTGGGGCTGGCCTGCTTGGCGCTGGAACGCTGAAAGATTTATCTCTTGCATTATTTATTGGACTTGCAACCGGAACTTATTCATCTATCTTTATTGCAACACCAATTCTTGCGGTACTGCGCGAACGTGAGCCAGCTATGCAGGCTCTTGCAAAGCGCGTAGGTAACAGAGGCGACAAAGTAGTTACGCCAACAGCAGTAAGTAATCAGGTTGGACGTGGACCACGTAATCAACCTAAACGCAATCGCCGCCGCTAATCCTTTGAATTAAGTAAGGCAGCCAAAGCGCTATGACAACAATTGAATTGTTAAAGCCGCTAGTTGATGGACTCTCACAATCTCATCCAGGATTTTCAAGCAGCGATCTTGAAAAAGCATTTGCAGCAGCCGAGAAGGCCCATGCCGGACAACTTCGTAAATCTGGGGAAGATTACATAACTCATCCAGTTGCTGTTGCTCAGATATTAATTGACCTAGGTATGGATTTGCCGACCATTATGGCCGCGCTATTACATGACACAGTCGAAGACACCACATACTCAATTGAGCAGATTAAATCTGAATTTGGCGATGAGGTAACTTCATTAGTCGATGGAGTTACAAAGCTAGATAAATTAACTTACGGCCCAACTGCAGAGGCTGAGACACTTCGCAAAATGGTTGTCGCAATGTCTAGAGATATCCGAGTTTTAGTCATTAAGTTAGCTGACCGACTTCATAACGCCCGTACCTGGGATTTTATTACACCAGAAACTGCGCAACGCAAGGCACGAGAAACTCTTGATATCTATGCACCACTTGCACACCGCTTAGGTATGAATGCAATTAAATGGGAGTTGGAGGATTTATCTTTTAGAATTCTTGAACCAAAGAAGTTTGAAGAGATTGAAAGGTTGGTAGGGGAGAGATCACCAGCAAGAGATCAGATCACTTCTGAGGTAATTTCTGCAATTGACTCAGATTTAAAAATAGAGGGAATTACTGCGCAGGTAAATGGGCGAAAAAAACATTTTTATAGTGTCTACCAAAAAATGGTGGTACGTGGCAGAGAATTTAATGACATATATGACTTGGTTGGAATAAGAATTCTGGTTGATTCAGTGCGTGATTGTTACGGCGTTTTAGGGTCAATACATGCAAGATGGAGTCCGGTTCCAGGTCGGTTTAAAGATTACATTGCAATGCCAAAATTTAATCTTTATCAATCACTACACACGACTGTAATTGGACCAAATGGCAAAGCGGTTGAGATTCAAATTAGAACATTTGATATGCATGCTAGAGCTGAGTTTGGTATTGCAGCTCACTGGAAATATAAGAGTAAAAATACAGAGGCCGGTAAGAGCCCTGAGGTTCTATGGCTTCGTCAATTACATGAATGGCAACAGGAGAGTGAGGATGTTGGCGATTTTCTAGAGACTCTGCGCTATGACCTTCGCACACCAGAGGTTTTCGTTTTCACGCCAAAAGGAAGTGTGATTGCACTACCGTCAGGTTCAACACCAGTTGATTTTGCATATGCAGTTCACACTGAAGTTGGAAATAAATGTGTTGGAGCTAAGGTAAATGGAAAGTTAGTTCCACTTGAATCTCACTTAGTAAATGGTGATGTTGTAGATATTGTGATTAACAAAGGCATAAATGCTGCGCCAAGTCATGACTGGCTTAACTTTGTAACATCATCTAGGGCTAGATCCAAGATCAAGGCTTGGTTTTCAAAGGAAAGAAAAGAAGAAGCGATTGAAGCTGGACAAGAATCTATTGCACGTCAAATGCGAAAAGCGGGATTACCTATTCAAAAGATACTTGGTGGACATGCTTTATTAGAGCTAGCTCATGAGTTGCGCTATGAAGATATCGAAACAATGTATGAAGCGGTTGGTAATGGTCATGTATCTGCTCACTCAATTATTGAGAAATTAACACTCCTAATAAGCACAGTTGATGCTCACCCAGAGAATGATTTAACACCACTAGTTCATACCGTAAAAAGAGAGCGCAAAAGTGTTACCGGAATTGATGTTGAAGGAGCTGGTGATGTTTTAGTAAAACTTGCACGTTGTTGCGCACCGGTGCCGGGGGATGAGATAACCGGATTTATCACCCGTGGAAGTGGCGTTTCAGTTCACCGAGCAGATTGCATAAATATTACCGATCTTAAGATTCACCAAGGTGATCGTATGGTTGGGGTTAAATGGAACCTTTCTGCAAAAAGTACATTTTTGGTTAATATTCAAGTTGAGGCATTGGATCGAGCCCGACTTCTCTCTGATGTTACAAAAGCATTATCTGATCAACATGTAAATATTTTGAGTGCTTCTGTCGTAACAAACAAGGACCAAACTGCTATTTGTAAGTTCTCATTTGAGATGGCTGATGCATCTCATTTAGATGCAGTATTGGCAGCAGTAAGAAGTATTGAGGGCGTTTATGATGTTGATCGAATCTTTAACAATTAGCCAGTAAATTCAGTAAGACCTTTTTGAGCCTCTTCTAACCAACCCCTGCGAGCAGCAGCAGCTTCTCGCGCCACCATAGCTTTTGCTGTTTGACCAGCAGCCTCTGCCTTTGCAGCTTGTTTTTCATAATTTTCAATAGCTTCAGCAAGACCTTGCACAACCTTATTTGCTTGTGCTTTAGCACTTGGATCACTCTTGCGTTGGAAATTACGCTCTAATTCATTTATCTCATCTTCAACTTTTTTAATTCTAGAGTCAAATGATGCGCGCTTTTTGCGATCTGTCATACCGATCTTTTGCCATTTGCCCATCAGATCATAAAACTTCTTTTTAGCAGATTTGAAATCAGTTATCGGCAACAATGCCTCAAACTCAACGATCATAGCTTCTCGTTTTGCTAAGTTCTCAACCATTGATCCCTTGCGTTTATCCATATCGGCATTTTTTGCTTTAAAGAAAGTGTCTTGAGCAGTTTTAAATCTGTTCCAAAGCGCGGTATCGGCCGATTTCTTTCCTCGACCAGCAGCCTTCCATTGATCCATTAACTCTTTATATTTCTTTGCAGTGTTTAGCCACTCTCTAGAGTTAGCAAGGCTTTCAGCTTCTTTTACTATAGATTCTTTAGTAGTAGCTACCTTTTTTTGCTCAGAATCAAGGTTTGAAAAATGAGTTCGACGGCGTTTATCAAATTTATTTCTTGAAGATGAGAATCTTTTCCAAAGCGCTGCATCTACCTTTTTATCCAGCCTTGGCGCCTTTTTCCAATCATCTAGCAATTCTTTTAATCTTGCAGTTGTTACCTTCCATGCTACAGATTCAATTAGAGATTCTGCTTCAGCGACAATTTTCTCTTTTATTGCAGCAGCCTCTACCTTACGGGCTTCACGCTCTGCATTCTGTGCAGCTTTACGGGCCTGATATGCACCTTCATGCTCGGTGATAAGTGCTGGAATTTTTTCTAATGATTGAGCAAGATTTGCAAGGTCACCGACACCATTTAATTCTAAAATCTGAGTCCGCAATTTATTAACTGCCTCATGCGCATCACTTGGGACCATTGCGCCAGACCTGATGCGTGCGGCAAGTAGTGCAACTTCAGATGCTGCCATTTCAAATTTTTTAACAAAGTAAGCAAGTGCTTCATCCGCTGTTTTGCCTGGATATGAACCAACTGCACGATCGCCAGTCGGAGTAATTACGTAAACTGTTCCATCTTCGCCGACTCGGCCAAATTTTGCTGGATCACCAATAAGTGCTGCTGCAGCCCCAGTATTTGAAAGGTTAGGTGTAGTTGTATTCTCCATATTAATTACCTTTCGTTGCGCGATCTCTGCTTCGCAGATTTCGTTATGTGGGGTGGCGTAGTAATCAATTTCGCATTTGCGCCATTGATTACTGGGTTTGGTGCTGGCTAAAAGATAGCCTAATCACCTGAATTTAGGGAAATTTGGTCTAAAAAGAGATCAGAAATAGGGGTGATAAATGCTAATTGATCGCGTCATAGCACCCTATTTTGAAACCAATTGCTGGATATTAGCTACCGGCATTGGCCAAGAGTGCATCATTGTTGACCCGGGTATTGCAAAGCCAAACTTAGTTAAAAACATTGTCGAAAAAGTTTCGGAGCACAACTTAAAGCCAGTGGCTATATTAATTACCCATGGCCACCTAGATCATATTTTCTCTGTGCTTCCCTTAACTAAAGAAATACCAATGCGCACATTTATAACTGGTGCGGATCGATTTTTGCTAACTGATCCAACTGGCGCAATCGATAAAGGCGGAGTAAGCGAGCAATTAATAGCTACTTTTGGTGGAGATAAGTTTATGGAGCCATCAGATGTAATTGAGGTAGAAGACTTTTCGCATTTTGAAATTGCTGGCTTGCAGATCGGTGCGATCTTTGCACCTGGCCATACCAAGGGTTCAGTTTTGTATACCGTTGATAATCAGCAACTAATTTCTGGGGATGTTTTGTTCGCTGGCAGTATTGGTAGAACAGATCTGCCCACTGGATCAGCAAGTGATATGCGCAAAACCTTGCGGGAGCGAATTTTGACACTTCCTGATGAGCTAAATGTCCTGCCTGGGCATGGTGGGCAAACTACAATCGCCATAGAGCGCGTAAGGAACCCTTACCTGCAAAGTGATTTCTTAGATCAGATTGGGCGGTGAACCTTGAGTAAGTTTCAGGCGCCTAAAGGAGTGAGTGAATACTTTCCACCAAACTCTGATCAGTTTGAGTTTGTACGAGATAAATTAATTAATAGCGCAAAATTAGCTGGTTATTCATTAATTGAGCTCCCAGTATTTGAAGATACGGAAGTTTTTACCCGTGGAGTTGGTGAATCAACTGATGTTGTTAGTAAAGAGATGTATACATTTGAAGATCGCGGCGGACGTTCGATAACACTTAGACCAGAGGGCACAGCTGGTGTAATGCGAGCTGTAATTGAACATAATTTAGATCGCGGGCAGCTGCCTGTAAAACTTTTCTATACCGGTCCCTTTTTTCGAGCAGAACGACCTCAAGCCGGTCGTTATCGACAGTTTTATCAGGTAGGAATTGAAGCAATTGGTTATAACGATCCAGAGATAGATGTTGAGGTAATCGCTGTCGCAGATTCAGCTTTTAAAGCTTTAGGGCTTAAGCAGTATAAATTAAATATCACCTCCCTTGGTGATTCAAGCAGTAGGGCGGCACACCGAACTGAACTTGTTAAGTTCATATCAACATTAAAACTAGATGATGAAACTATTGCTAGATCTAAATTAAATCCACTTCGACTATTTGATGATAAGCGAGATGAGATAAAGCAGGCGATGGCAAAGGCCCCGCTTCTATTGGATTTCCTCAACAGTGAAAGTAAATCTCACTTTGAAGAGGTAAAGCGATTGCTTACAGAGATTGGTATTGAGTACACAATTAACCCAAGAATGGTTCGAGGTCTTGATTACTACACCGGAACCACATTTGAGTTTGATCATGCCTTGCTTGGCGCTCAATCTGGAATTGGCGGCGGTGGTCGCTATGACGGGTTAATGAACTCACTAGGCGGATCTGATGTCAGTGGAATTGGATTTGGCCTAGGTGTTGATCGAATTCTGATGGCAGCGCTTGCAGAAAATTCTTTACCTGTAGAACTTAATCAAATTAAATTATTTATAGTGCCAATCACTGAACAAGGTAAAAATGAAGGATTTAAAATACTTTCGCAGTTAAGGGCAGCTGGTATCACCTGCGATATGGCATATGGTGATCGTGGACTTAAAGGCGGAATGAAGGCAGCTGATAAGAGCAGGGCGTTATATAGCCTAGTAATTGGAGATGATGAGATCTCCAACGGAAAGTGTGATTTGAAATTGATGAGCAACGGGCAACTCATTTCTAGTAGCCTTACCGCATCTGAACTAATTAAAAGAGTAGGAAATTCAATTTAATGCTTCGTACCCATGATGCTGGCTCGCTTAATGCCAAAGGTGTTGGCACAAAGGTTGTTTTAGCTGGCTGGGTAGCGCGGCGACGTGACCATGGCGGAGTTGCATTTATTGATTTGCGAGACTCAACTGGTGCAGTTCAAGTTGTAATTAATGATGAAAAAATTGCCGGAGAGTTAAGGGCTGAATGGTGTGTATTAATAACTGGCACAGTCAAACTTAGGCCTGCTGGTAATGAAAATAAAGATATTGCAACGGGTGAGATTGAGGTTGTTTGTGAATCTCTTGAAGTATTAAGTGAAGCAGCCGCTCTTCCTTTCCCAGTAGATAGTGGTGATATTGGGAATATTTCAGAAGAGGTCCGACTTAAGTATCGGTATTTAGATTTGCGCAGAGAAGGCCCAGCCAAAAATTTACGGTTACGCTCTAAGGTAACAACTGCCATCCGGGATGTAATGGCAAGCTCTGATTTTCTAGAGATTGAAACTCCATACCTAACTCGCTCAACCCCTGAAGGTGCTAGAGATTTTCTAGTTCCAGTTCGACTTCAACCTGGATCTTGGTATGCGCTGCCACAATCACCTCAATTATTTAAGCAATTGTTGATGGTTGCTGGAATGGAACGTTATTACCAAATAGCTAGATGTTTTAGAGATGAAGATTTTAGAGCTGATCGCCAGCCCGAGTTCACTCAATTAGATATTGAGATCTCATTCGCTGATCAAGCCGATGTTATTTTAATAGCTGAAAAGGTTTTGTCATCAGTTTTTGAAAAGGTAATCGGTTATAAAATTCCACTGCCAATCCCTCATATGACATATAAAGATGCAATGAAGGATTATGGTTCAGATAAACCAGATTTACGCTTTGATAATAAAATAGTTGATGTAACAGAGTTTTTTAAAGAGACTTCATTTAGGGTTTTTCAAGCTGAGTATGTCGGTGCGGTGGTCATGCCAAAAGGTGCTGATACACCACGTCGTGAGTTAGATGCGTGGCAGGATTGGGCTAAGGCACGGGGTGCAAAAGGCTTGGCTTATATTTTAGTTGGTGCAGATGGAACTCTTTCTGGACCAGTAGCAAAGAACCTTTCCGAGAAGGAAAGTGCCGGAATTGCTGCCAAAGTTGGAGCAAAAAATGGTGATGCTATTTTCTTTGCAGCTGGAAGTATCGCTTCATCACAAAGTTTATTGGGCGCAGTTCGTCTTGAGATTGGTATGCGCTGCAATCTAATTGATGAAAAGGCATGGAAGTTTGTTTGGGTAGTTGATGCGCCAATGTTTGAACCAGTTGATGCAGATAATTCTGCATCAGGATGGACTGCCGTTCATCATCCATTTACTGGACCTAAGCCTGAGTTTGCAGAAAGTTTTGATAAAGATCCAGCTAACGCACTTGCATATGCATATGACATTGTTTTAAATGGAAGTGAGATTGGCGGTGGATCAATTCGTATTCACCAACGAGATGTTCAACAAAGAGTTTTTAAAACTATTGGTTTATCTGCCGCTGAGGCTGAAAGCAAGTTTGGATTCTTGCTCGAAGCATTTAATTATGGTCCACCACCACATGGTGGAATTGCCCTAGGACTAGATCGCCTTTGTGCATTACTTGCCGGAGCTCAATCAATCCGTGAAGTAATTGCATTTCCTAAGACGGCAAGTGGTGGTGATCCTTTAACAGGTGCGCCAACACCTATTACGCCAGCACAACGAAAAGAGACTGGGGTCGATACTCCAGCCGCTGCCAAGTAGTTACCAACTTTTCAGGTATTCTTCCCAACATGGGTCCAGGTGGAATTGCAACGATAATCGCAGCAGCATCTCTTGCTGTTATTGCAATAGCGATCGCCTACACAGTCGTGCGAGCTTCAAGGCTAATTGATGAAATTACTAAGACGGTTTCAATGGTTAATAGCCCCTTGAAAAGTATTGGAAATGCTGGCAAATCAATTGAGAATTTAACTAAAAAAGTAACTAGTGCAACAGAAACTTTTTTGGACGACAACCCATTAGCCATGAAGGCAGCAGCGACCTTATTTACTGCAGCGAAGCTAAAGAAAAAGGGTAAGAAAAAAAGCAAAGCGAAGTCGTAGTGATGGACTCCGCAGATATTCGTTCCCGCTGGTTAAATTTTTTTGAATCTGGAAATTCTGCAAATCTTCCGCATACTGTTGTCCCATCTGCTTCCTTAATTGCAGATGACCCAAACTTACTATTAGTCAACGCTGGAATGGTTCCATTTAAACCATTCTTTCTAGGCGAGGTAAAGCCACCATATAAGCGGGCGACATCAGTACAAAAATGTGTTCGCACTTTAGATATTGATGAGGTTGGCAAAACAACTAGACATGCTTCTTTTTTCCAGATGTGTGGAAACTTCTCATTTGGTGACTATTTTAAAGAGGGCGCAATTTCACTCGCCTGGGAGCTTCTAACTAAATCAACTTCAGATGGTGGTTATGGTTTTTCAGAGGACAAGCTATGGGTAACAGTTTATGAAGATGATGATGAGGCAGCACAAATCTGGGAGAAACAAGTTGGAGTTCCAAAAAATCGAATTCAGAGACGTGGCATGGCAGATAATTTTTGGTCAATGGGAGTTCCTGGTCCATGCGGTCCATGTTCTGAAATTTACTTTGATCGCGGAAGTGCATACGGCAAAGAGGGTGGGCCAATTGCAGATGAGGATCGCTACCTAGAAATTTGGAACTTAGTTTTTATGCAAAATATTCGCGGTGAAGGTGGGGATAAAAACTCATTCCCAATTGTTGGCGAGTTACCTGCAAAAAATATTGATACTGGCTTAGGACTGGAGAGAACCGCTGCTTTGTTGCAAGGCGTTGAGAATATTTATGAGATTGATACAACAAAGATAATTCTGGATAAAGCATCTGCATTAACAAAAGTTAAGTATGGTAAAGATGAAAAGTCAGATGTGTCTCTGCGAGTTATTGCAGACCATGCGCGTACCGCGATGATGTTAATTGGCGATGGTGTTACCCCAGGAAATGAAGGTCGTGGGTATGTATTGCGTCGAATGATGCGGCGAACTATCAGAAATATGCGCTTGCTTGGATCTCAAGATTTGATCATGGGAGAACTGATTAAAAGTTCAATCAAAGCTATGGGCCCACAGTACCCAGAGTTGGTAGCCGGATCAGATCGAATTTTAGCGATCGCAGAGGCTGAAGAGGATAGTTTCATTCAAACATTAAAGAGTGGTACGACTATTTTTGATTTAGCTGCAGATCAATTAAAGGCAGCAAAGAGCAAATCCCTTGCCGCTGATACGGTATTTAAATTGCATGATACATACGGATTTCCATTTGATTTAACTCTTGAAATGGCCAGAGAGCAAGGGTTAGGCGTCGATGAGGTTGGCTTTAGAAAATTAATGAATGAACAACGTGATCGAGCTAAGGCTGATGCAAAGGCAAAGAAGAGTGGGCATACTGATTTAACTGAATACCGCGGAATTGTTGATAAATCAGGATCATCTAAGTTTATTGGTTATGAAAATATTACCGCGGAAGCAAAACTAACCGGAGTGCTATTTGATGGTAAAAGTGTTGCTGAGGTAAATGCTGGATCTGATATTGAAATCACTTTAGATAGAACTCCATTTTATGCCGAAGGTGGAGGGCAATTGGCCGATAGTGGCGTAGTAAAACTAGCAAGCGGTGCTGTAATTGAGATCGATGATGTGCAAACACCACTTCCTGGTTTATTTGTTCATCGTGGGAAAGTTGTTAGTGGAGTAGTTAAGAATGGTGAACAAGTAATTGCAAATATTGACTTAGAACGTAGATTAGCAATTTCAAGAGCGCATACCGCCACTCATATGGTTCATAAGGCATTTCGCGAAGCACTAGGGGAGACTGCAACTCAAGCAGGCTCTGAAAATGCACCGGGTCGGTTTAGGTTTGATTTTCCTTCTACTAGTGCAGTGCCGGTTTCAGTACTTAACGATGTAGAAAGCCGAGTTAATGAGTTGCTAATTGCTGATTTACAAGTACATGCCGAAGTAATGTCGCAAGATGCAGCTCGAGCAATGGGCGCTATGGCTTTATTTGGTGAGAAATATGGAGATGAAGTTCGAGTTGTAAGTGTTGGAGATTGGGCAAAGGAACTTTGCGGTGGCACGCATGTATCAAGGTCTGGTCAACTTGGCCTAGTTAAGTTGCTATCAGAGTCTTCAATTGGTGCTGGAGTGAGACGAGTTGAAGCATTAGTTGGTTACGATGCTTACAAATATTTAGCAAAAGAACATGTCCTGCTTAATTCTTTAACTGAGATTATTAAAGGTGTTCGGGCAGAAGAATTGCCTCAACGGGTATCTGAGTTAGTAGAAAAAATGAAGAGCATGGAAAAAGAGTTATCTGCCGTTAGAAGTGCTAAAGCAATGGCTTCGGCGGGAGAGTTAGTGAAGAAAGCTAAAGCTATCGGAAGTATTAATTTAATTATTGATCAACTTTCAGATGAGATTTCAGTAGATGATATGAGATCTATTGCTGTTGATCTTCGAAGTAAGGTGAAGTCTGGCGTTGTAGTCCTTGCAACAATTAATAATGCTAAACCCTTGCTTGTCGCAGCGGTTTCACCTGAAGCAAATAAATTAGGCATTAAAGCTGGTGAATTAATTAAAACTGGTTCAACAATTTTAGGCGGAGGCGGCGGCGGAAAAGATGATTTCGCACAAGGTGGCGGTGTTGATGTTAAAGCGATCACCAAAGCAATAGCAGAAATCACGAAATTTGTAAGCGGGAAAATCAATTAGTAATTGGGCTGAAAATGAGTGAGCAAATGAAGAGCGGAAGAAGAATCGGCTTTGATTTTGGTGAGAAACGAATTGGTGTTGCCACTACTGACTTGGAATCAATTTTAGTTTCACCTCATGCAACAATTCTTAATGATGAAAAACTTCTAGTTAAATTAACTGAGATTCTTAATGAGTTTGAGCCGGTCTACGTTGTAGTTGGAAATCCAATGCACTTATCTGGCTTAAATAGCGCCAAATCTAAACAGGCGAGTGAGTTCGCAAATTTAATTCGAAGTATTTTTTCTGGCCCTATTTATCTTGTCGATGAAAGACTTTCAACCTCAAATGCATATTCGCAGATGCGAGATTCTGGAAAGTCTGAGCGAGAAAGTAAATCTGTGATTGATCAAATAGCAGCGGTTAATATATTGGAGAGCGCCCTTTTAAGCGAGAAGGCTGGTAATTCGATAGGTGAGTTACTTTGAAGCGTTTAATTGCACCACTTGTGGCGCTTCTTGTATTTACTTTTGCTCTCTCCACAATCCACAATAAGTTTTTACTTAATGATTATCGATCAACAACTTCCAGTTCACAAGTAGACATTGTTATTAAAGATGGCGAAACTGGAACTCAAATTGCACAAAAACTAGAAAAAGCTGGGGTAATTAAAGCTAGTAAAGTTTTTTATAAGGTCGCAATTAATGATAAGAGATCCAACTCAATCTCCCCAGGAATTCATGAAGTAGATATAAAAATCTCAGCCAGATCCGCTCTTGATCAGTTACTTGATCCAAAGCGTAATCGTGGTTTATTCGGATTTATTGAAGGTTTAAGAAAAGCTGAAATTTTAGATTTATTGGTTAAATCGAAGTTAGCTTCTGGAAAATTATCGCCTGCAGTTAAGCCCGATGCTTTGTATAAAACCAGTAATCTTGAAGGATTTTTGTTCCCAGCCCAATACTCATTTTCACCCGGAACAGTAATTGATGATGCTGTTAACCAAATGGTGCAAAGGTTTAACCTAGCGGCTAAGGAAACTAAGGTTGATTTAGGTTATAAAGGATTTTCTCCCCTTGAACTGGTGACAATTGCTTCGATTATCCAAGCCGAAGGAGATCCGCAAGATTTTACAAAGATTGCGCAGGTTATTTATAACCGGTTAAAAATCGGTATGCCACTTCAGATGAATACGACCATTGAATACGCTGCAAACCTACGCGGCAAAATCCGCCTGCCATACAAAGAGTTAGAGGTAAACTCAAAATACAACACTTACAAGTATCGTGGGCTTCCACCTGGCCCGATTGGAAATCCAGGACAGGCAGCACTTAATGCTTCGGTTAATCCAGAGTCCGGTGATTGGCTTTACTTTATTACCGTTAAGCCGCAAGACACTAGATTTACCAAGTCGTATGATCAGTTCAATATTTGGGCTGATGAGTTTAGAAAAAATGAAAAGGCTGGTCTATTTAAATGATTAAGATGGCAGTTGCTGGAAAGCCTATTGGTCATTCCCTTTCACCACTCCTTCATAAAACTGCTTACCAATTACTTGGTATTGAAGCAGAGTTTCTAGCAGATGAAATTTCTGAAGATAAATTTGGCGATTACTATTTCGAAGCAAAAAATTCTGGTTATAGGGGATTGGCGTTAACGATGCCTCTTAAAGAGATCTCAATTGGTTTTGTGGATAGAGTAGATCCAGTTGCTAAACAGATATCATCAGTTAACACTATTATTTTTGAATCAACCGGAAGTATCGGCTTATCAACTGATTTATTAGCTTTTAAAAACCTATTGCGCCCATATTTTGGCAAAAAGATTGTGATACTAGGAGCTGGCGGAACAGCAAGGGCCGCAATTGGTGCACTTAAAGGAACTGGTACGGAGGTAACAGTTCTAACTAGATCTATGAATCGTCATGATCAGCTACATGCTGCTGCAGTTGACCTAGATATAAATTTTCTAGATTGGCACCGGTTTGAAGAGATTCAAGATAGGGACTTGATCATTTCTACCACTCCAGCGGGGGCCACTGATGGGTTATCAATCATCTCAACCAAGGCAGATTTCTTCGAGGTCATCTACCATCCTTGGCCAACTGAATTGGCAAAGCGTTACCAGAATCTTGGTAGGAATGTAATTGGCGGCTTATCACTCCTGGTCGAGCAAGCACTTTTTCAGATTAACTACTTTGCACAAAAAGAATTTGATTTCGATCAGATGCGTCAAGAATTATTAAAGGTCGGCCATGCGGAGATTAAGAAGTAATCCACAGCCTTAGTTTCTGATGCAGTTTTTGTTATTACTCTGCCCATGTGCTACCTGATTACATTATTTTAACTTGGCTTGCCTGGATTGCAATCTACGACATCAAGCATTACTTGATTCGTAATATTGATTTGCTAGTAGTTCTTCTTCTGCTTACGCCAAACATTAAATTTAGTTATAAATATGCTCTCCTAAACATATCTATTTACTTAACGATCAATCTTCTAGTTAAAGGAAAGATTGGTGCCGGGGATATCAAGCTATCATTTATATGCGGTCTTCTAATTTCTTCATATTTTCAACTATTTAATGCACTATCCGTAACTTGGATTATTGGTGGTTTTTATGCAATTTTCTTCAGACAATCAGCGGTAGCCTTCGCGCCATTTATGATCTTCGGAACATATCTAGCAAGAATTTTCTAATTACAGGGTTAAATAGAAGCGAGATAAGTAGCCAATCTGCGATAATAACTCTCTAATTATTGATTGGGGAGTTGCGTGCTTCGTTGGTTAACTGCAGGCGAGTCACACGGCCCTGCTCTATCAGCAATAATCGAAGGCGTCCCGGCTCATGTTCAGATTACAAGTAAAGATATTGATTCGGATTTATCACGTCGTAGATTAGGTTTTGGACGAGGGGCAAGACAAAATTTTGAAGCAGATAAAATCACAATTACTGGCGGTATTCGACTTGGAGTAACTCAAGGTGGTCCCATTGCAATTCAGATTGCAAACTCTGAATGGCCTAAATGGGAAAAGGTTATGAGTGCTGATCCAGTTCCTGATGAGGAGATAAAAGATTTAGCACGTAATGCACCTTTAACTAGGCCACGTCCAGGACATGCTGATCTAGTTGGAATGCAAAAATACAATTTTTCAGATGCTCGTCCTATTTTAGAGCGAGCAAGTGCGAGAGAAACTGCAGCTAGGGTTGCACTTGGTGCAGTTGCCCGGGCTTTTCTAAAGCAGAGTGTTGGAATTGAATTACTAAGCCATGTGCTTTCAATCGGACAGGTATCAGTTGATGAAAATTACCAATTACCAACTATGAAAGACAAAGCTAAAATTGATGAGGATCCAGTTCGTTGTTTTGATAAAAAAGTTAGTGAATCAATTATTAAAGAGATCGAGGCTGCACATCGGGATGGAGATACTTTAGGTGGTGTAGTCGAAGTCTTGGCTTACAACTTACCGCCCGGCTTAGGTTCACATACTCATTGGGATAGACGGTTAGATGCTCGTTTGGCTGGAGCAATGATGGGAATTCAAGCAATCAAAGGTGTTGAGATTGGCGATGGCTTCACAACTGCAAAACGTAGGGGATCTGTTGCTCATGATGAGATTGAAAAGAATTCTGCCGGTGCAATTGCGCGTCGAACAGATCGCGCAGGCGGCACGGAGGGTGGAATGAGTAATGGTGAAATTTTGAGAGTTAAAGTGGCAATGAAACCGATATCAACAGTGCCTAAGGCATTGGACACAATTGATGTTGCAACTGGCGAAGCCGCTAAAGCTATTAACCAGAGATCAGATGTTTGTGCAGTTCCTGCGGCTGGAATTGTTGCCGAAGCTATGGCCGCATTAGTCCTTGCTGATGCCGTTCTTGAAAAATTTGGTGGCGACAGCGTGCAGGAAACTAAGCGAAATTTTGAGAACTATATTAAAACTTTAGAAATAAAGTAATGCTTAACAAGATTGTGTTAATTGGCCCTCCCGGTGCGGGCAAATCAAGCATAGGAAGATCGTTATCTAAAGAGATGGATATGCCTTTCATTGATAGTGATAGTGAGATTGAGAAAATTGCACAAAAGAAAATCTCCGAGATTTTTGTTGATGATGGTGAACCAGCATTTCGTAAAATTGAGGTTGAAGTAGTTAGTAAATTATTGAAAGATTTCTCTGGTGTGATTGCGCTCGGCGGTGGAGCACCAATGAATACTGAGATCCAAAGCAAATTAGAAAAATCAGATTTTCCAGTAATTTTTATAGATGTTTCCATCTCTCAAGCCGCAAATAGAGTTGGTTTTAACAAAGATCGACCATTGTTACTGATTAATCCCCGTCAACAGTGGATGAACCTAATGAGCGAACGACGACCTATTTATGAACGGCTTGCGACCGATACGGTTTCCAGCGATAGTAATAAGCCAGCAGAAGTTGCAAAAATTATTCGTGAAAAATTGGTGAGTAAATTATGAAAAGTATAATTGTTAAGTCAGACCGTAATTATGTGGTTGAAGTAGGGATAGATGCTAAGAAAGCGATAAATCAAATCTGCCAAGATCACAATAAGGTCTTATTAGTTGGTCCAAGATCTCTAATTAAACTCTTCCGGATTAAGGAAAGTAAGAATCTAAGTATTTTCGAAACTTCAGATGGCGAGAGTCAGAAATCAGTTGCAACCTTAGATCGTATTTGGAAGAAATGTGCATCAGTCGGCTTAGATAGACAAGATGCAATTATCGGCTTTGGAGGGGGAGCGAGCACAGATGTAGCCGGCTTTGCAGCTGCTACATGGTTACGAGGAATTATTTGGTATGCAATTCCAACTTCACTTGCTGGAATGGTGGATGCAAGCGTTGGTGGTAAAACTGGAATAAATGCAGCTGGTGGTAAAAATCTGATTGGATCTTTTTACTCTCCATCTAAAGTAATTATCGATACAACATTCCTTGAAAAATTGTCAGATCGTGATTTATCGGCAGGAATGGCAGAAGTCATTAAATGCGGATTTATATCTGATTATAAGATTTTAAATCTGGTCCAAGATGATGTACTTGACTATTCTCAACTTATTTATCGGGCTATTAAAGTTAAGGCTAATGTTGTTTCAAAGGATTTCAAAGAGAGCAAATTAAGAGAAATTTTAAATTATGGTCACACATTAGGGCACGCAATAGAGAAGGATAGTAATTATAGATTGCGTCATGGCGAGGCTGTAAGTATTGGGATGGTTTTCGCGGCTGAGCTAAGCAGTGAACTAGCTGGGCTATCAATGGATGCTGTCCAATTGCATCGCGAGCTATTAAGTAATTTTAATCTTCCAATCTCTTATCCAAAAGGTAGATGGAAGAATCTGAGTTCGCTTTTACTTAAAGACAAAAAAGTTAAGCAGTCTAAACTTAGATTTATCGGAATTAGCAAAATTGGAAAGCCGGTCTGGCTAGAGGATGTCTCTTCCAGCACCTTAACAAAGACTTATGAGAGAATAGCCAAATGAAAATTCTAGTTTTGAATGGTCCAAATTTATCTAGGTTGGATTTGCGAGAGCAAAAACATTATGGTGATCTAGATTATCCCGAACTTAAGAAAGCAATTGAGGAGAAGGCAAAAGGACTAGGTATTGAGGTTGAAGTAAAGCAAAGCGATAGTGAGAGCGAATTAATTTCCTGGTTGCATGAAGCAGCAGATAAGAAGCAAGCTGTAATTTTTAATCCAGCTGCATTTACTCACTACTCATATGCGATCCGTGATGCCGTAACTATGCTCACCGCCCCCGTAATTGAGGTCCATCTTTCTAATCCGCTTTCTCGCGAAGAGTTTCGTCATACCTCGGTAATTAGTGGGGTTGTTAAGGGATCCATTGCAGGCTTTGGCGTAGAGAGCTATCACCTAGCATTAATTGCAATGCAAAAACTTCTTGGCTAACAAGGTAGGCTAGCCCAATAATTTTCTGATAATAATGTCGGATTTTGTTCAAAGTATTAGATTGGGATGTAATGGCAACGACAAATGATCTAAAGAATGGCATGACCTTAAATCTGGATGGTCAGCTGTGGAATGTGATTGAGTTCCAACATGTTAAGCCTGGTAAGGGCGGAGCTTTTGTGCGCACCAAGATGAGATCAGTTCTATCTGGCAAGGTTGTTGAGAAAACATTTAATGCTGGTGTAAAAGTTGAAGTTGCTCAGGTTGATAAAAGAGACATGCAATATCTATACCGTGACGGTGAAGACTTTATGTTTATGGATTCAACTAATTTTGATCAGATTTCAATCAGTAAACAAACGGTTGGTGATGCAGTTGATTACTTACTTGAGAATGCTAATGCAATTGTTGCTATGCATGAGGGCAATCCGCTTTTTATTGAACTACCAGCCTCTGTTGAATTAGTAATTACTTATACTGAACCAGGTTTACAAGGGGATCGTTCATCTGGGGGCACAAAACCTGCGACAGTTGAAACTGGCATCACTGTTCAAGTTCCTTTATTTATTAAACAAGATGAAAAGATTCTGGTTGATACCCGAACCGGTGCATATCTAGGCCGAGCAAACTAACAGTGTCAGCACGTAGTAAGGCTAGAAAAAGAGCTTTAGATTTCTTATATGAAGCAGATATCAAGCGAGTTTTAGCAGCAGATCTTTTTCAAACCCGAGGCGCAACTGAATTATCTCAAGAACCTTACGTTTTAACCTTAATAACTGGTGTTGCTGATCACCTGGCTAAAATTGATGAATTAATTATTACCTATGCTCAAGGTTGGGACATGGATCGAATGCCGCCAATCGATAGAAATATTTTGCGGATTGCAATATATGAGATTCTTTGGGCAGCAGATATTGATTTACAGGTTGCATGTGATGAGGCAGTTGAACTTGCAAAATCATTATCAACTGATGAATCCTCAAGTTATATAAATGGGGTTTTAGGCCGAATTATCAAACTCAAGGATTCAATCGCAATTTAGGAAGAGAGTAACTCGGTTTCAGCTAAGTAATCTAAAGTTGCAGATTCACTTAAACCTAAGACAATAGCAAGAAACTGCAGATCATTTGCTCTAATCGTTAATAACTTGCCATTCCAATCCTTACGCCGATCACTAATTGATCTTGTAAACGCCATTAATCTTTCGGCGATCTCTCCCTGGTTCTCAGACAATCTGGTTAGATTCAATGAGATGCGCCTTCCTCTTACCTCTGGAGTGATCTGTGGGAAAAGTTCACTTATTGGTACTTGGTAGAAATCCATGAGGGAGATTGCTTTCCTAAGTGAGATTGCTCGGTCTGATCTCTCGTAAGAGCCAATCACAACCGCCTTCCACTTTCCATTTGAGTTTCGCTCAACATCTTGCAAGCTCCACCCTTTTGATTTTCTTATCATTCTTAACTTATCTGCTGGGTTATATGTGTTCATAGCCGCAGGTTAGCCACACCAGAAATTTGGCGTTTTCAATATCCACAGAGCCTCTGCTACTATTCGGCGATTCCTTTAACGATCCGTCCAGAGAGGCGGCGAAGGAGAAGTAAATGGGTATTTTGCTATCGGGCGCCGATATCGATCGGGCTATTAAACGCATTTCACATGAAATCATTGAACATAATCAAGGAATCAATAATTTAGTTTTAATGGGTATTCCAACCCGAGGCGCATATTTAGCAGAGCGCATCTGTGGATTCATTTCTGAAATTGAGGGTCCAGTTGCAACCGGTGTTTTAGATATAACCTTGCATCGAGATGATTTAAGACTACGGCCACCTAAACCACTTCTTCCAACCAAGCTGCCACCAGGTGGGATTGAAGGAAAGGATCTGGTTTTAGTAGATGATGTTTTGTTCTCAGGTCGAACTATTAGAGCTGCCCTTGATGCGATAGGTGAACTTGGACGGCCAAAGAGTGTGCAACTAGCGGTTTTAGTAGATCGAGGGCACCGAGAGCTTCCAATTCGAGCTGATTATGTTGGAAAGAATATTCCAACCTCTATCAGTGAGAGCGTGAAGGTTCACCTTTCTGAGTATGACGAAGAAGATCTTGTGGAGTTGATCAAATGATCTCCGGCCACCTTCTATCCGCTGCAGATCTGACCAAAGATGAGGCTTTAAATCTACTTTCAACCGCAAAAGAGTTAGCAGCCATTACCGATGGACCAAATAAGAAACTGCCAACTCTAAGAGGCAAGACAGTTGTGAATCTATTTTTCGAAGATTCAACTCGAACAAGAATTAGTTTTGAAACCGCAGCAAAGAGATTATCAGCTGATGTTATAAATTTTGTTGCGAAAGGATCGTCAGTAAGTAAGGGTGAGAGTTTAAAAGATACTGCTCAAACTCTGCAAGCAATGGGAGCTGATGCGGTTGTAATTAGGCATGGCAGTTCAGGAGCAGCAAAACGTTTGGCAGACACACAGTGGATCCAGGCAGCGGTAATTAACGCTGGTGATGGAACTCATGAGCATCCAACCCAAGCATTACTTGATGCCTTCACAATTAAGCAACATTTAAGAAATGATAAAGAAGATTTAACTGGAGTTAAGGTTTTAATAGTCGGTGACATACTTCACTCAAGAGTTGCTAGAAGTAATGTCTTACTCTTAACAAAATTAGGAGCACAAGTGACCTTAGTCGCTCCGCCAACCTTATTACCGGTAGGGGTAAGTGATTGGCCAGTAAAAATCTCATATGATCTTGATAGTGAGATTGAAAAATGTGATGTAGTAATGATGCTTAGAATTCAATTGGAACGAATGGCGGACTCATTTTTTCCCACCGAACGTGAGTACTCTCGCAGATATGGACTTAACTCAAATCGCTTATCTAAACTTTCTAAAAATGCAATTGTCATGCACCCAGGTCCTATGAATCGTGGACTTGAGATCTCAGCTGAAAGTGCTGATGATCTTAAATCTGTAATTATTGATCAGGTTAAAAACGGTGTTGCGGTTCGAATGGCAGTTTTGTATGAATTACTTGGTGGCGCACAGTTGGGTGATAGCAAATGATAAAAATTAATAATGCTAAATTAGCTGATGCAAGTTTGGTTGATATTGAGATAAGTAATGGGGTTATAACAAATATAAATAAGGCCTCCGGAAATAAATCAGTGGATGGAATTGATGCGACCGGAAAGATGCTATTACCTGGTTTTGTAGATTTACATACCCACCTTAGGGAGCCAGGACGAGAGGATGCCGAGACAGTTCTAACTGGCTCACAAGCCGCTGTTTCTGGCGGCTATACCGCGATCTCATCGATGGCTAATACATATCCCGTTGCTGATACTGCAGGTGTAGTTGAACAGATATTTAGATTAGGAAAAACTGCTGGCTTATGTGATGTGAATCCAATTGGTGCTGTTACAAAAGGTTTAAATGGCGAGCAACTTGCCGAATTAGGCGCAATGGCTGATTCGATTGCTAAGGTAAGAATATTTAGTGATGATGGAAAATGTGTCTCTGATCCGCTCATAATGCGTAGAGCACTTGAGTATGTAAAAACATTTAATGGGATTATTGCCCAACACGCGCAGGAGCCAAGATTAACTATTAACGCCCAAATGAATGAGGGAAGTGTCTCAGCACGAATTGGTTTACCGGGATGGCCCGCGATTGCAGAAGAGGCGATAATTGCTAGAGATATTTTATTAGCTGAGCATGTTCAATCTAGATTACATATTTGCCATCTAACTACCGCAGGCGGTGTTGAATTAGTCAGGTGGGCAAAGCAAAGAGGAATTCAGGTAACAGCTGAAGTAACCCCACACCACCTTTTACTCACTGATGAGTTGGTTGAAAACTATGACCCAATTTATAAGGTAAATCCGCCACTTCGTACTCAAAAAGATGTGATGGCACTCCGTGAAGGCTTAGCCGAGGGAGTAATTGATATTGTTGCCACAGATCACGCCCCACATCCAGCAGAGGATAAAGATTGTGAATGGCAAGCGGCAGCATTTGGAATGGTTGGACTTGAAACATCCTTATCAGTTGTTATCAAAACCATGATTGAAAGTAAATTAATGAGCTGGAGTGATTTAGTTGATCGTATGTCAGTAAAGCCTGCTCAAATTGCTGGTTATGAAAAACAGGGACAAGCAATCTCCAAGTTAAGCCCTGCAAATCTAATTCTGATTGATACCGCTGCAAGCTGGCAGGTTGAGCGAGATAAGTTGAAGTCAAAGAGTAAGAACACTCCATTTGATCAGATGACGCTTCCGGGTGTTATTTCAGATGTTATCTACAACGGAAAACTTGTCTTATCAAGTGGCAAATTAGTAAATGGTAGTAATGAATAATCGATCTGCTGCCTATCTAGTTTTAGATGATGGCCGAATATTTGAAGGCTTCTCTTGGGCACAGATTGGCGAGACCTTTGGCGAGGCTGTTTTCTCAACCGGCATGACTGGTTATCAAGAGACTTTAACAGATCCTTCATATCACAAGCAGATTGTGGTTATGACCGCACCACATATCGGAAATACCGGAATGAATAAAAATGATGAGGAGTCAAAAAAGATATGGGTTTCTGGATTTGTGGTGAGAAATCCTTCACCAATTTCTAGTAATTGGCGTAGTGAAAAAAGTTTAGAACAAGAGTTAATTGATTATAAGGTTGTTGGTATACAGGGGATTGATACCAGGGCATTAACCCGTCACCTGCGTGATCGTGGCGCAATGCGTGTTGGAATATTCAGTGATACTAAATTAACTCGTGAAGAGATGGTAACTAAGGTTCGAAAAACTACCTCAATGAGTGGGGCATTTTTAGCAGCCGATGTCACAACTAAAGAGCCTTATGTAGTTTACCCTCCGAAAGGTGTCACAACTCGATTTAAAGTTGCAGCAATTGATTTGGGAATTAAAGGTGCCACACCTAAAGCAATGGCAAATCTTGGAATTGAAGTTCATGTATTACCGCTTTCAACAACTTTTGCAGATATTGAAAAACTTTCACCTGATGGAGTTTTCTTATCAAATGGACCAGGTGATCCTGCAGCAATGGTTGATGTTGTAGATCTTGTTAGAAATGTTTTAACTGAGGAGATTCCATTTTTTGGAATCTGTTTTGGCCATCAGATTCTTGGTCGAGCATTAGGATTTGAAACTTATAAGTTGCCATTTGGCCATCGTGGTATTAATCAGCCGGTTATTGATTTAACCACTGGCAAGGTTGAGATCACCGCCCACAATCATGGTTTTGCTGTTGCCGCACCTAAAGAGAATGAGTTTAAAACTGTTTATGGCAATGGCCGGGTAACACATATCTCATTGAATGACTCAGTCGTTGAAGGTTTAGAGATGATTTCAATTCCAGCTTTCTCAGTCCAATATCATCCAGAATCTGCCGCTGGACCACATGATGCTGCATACCTTTTTGAAAGATTTGTTAATTTGATGGGTGAACCAAAATTGGGGTTAAAGGAAAGTAATGCCTAGAGATAATTCGATTAAGAGCGTTTTAGTAATCGGTAGCGGACCGATTGTTATTGGACAAGCTTGCGAATTTGATTACTCCGGCACACAAGCATGCCGCGTACTTAGAAGTGAAGGTATTAGAGTTATTTTGATCAACTCAAATCCAGCCACAATTATGACCGATCCAGAATTTGCAGATGCTACCTACATAGAGCCAATTACCCCAGAGGTTATTGAAAAAATACTAGACAAGGAAAGACCTGATGCTGTACTTGCAACATTGGGGGGCCAGACTGCATTAAATGCTGCGATGGCGTTATATGAGCGGGGATCTTTTGAAAAATTTGGAACAAAACTAATCGGTGCTGATATTGATGCAATTAAGCGTGGTGAAGATCGTGAGGTATTTAAGAAAATCGTCGCAACAATTGGGGGAGAATCAGCCAAATCAAAGATTTGTCATTCGATGCAAGATTGTCTTTCTGCTGTTGTTGAATTGAAATACCCGGTTGTAGTTCGCCCCTCCTTCACTATGGGTGGTCTTGGCTCTGGAATTGCTTACAACGAATCTGATCTTCAGCAAATTGCAGGAGCTGGATTACGTCATAGCCCAACAACTGAAGTACTGCTTGAGGAATCCATTATTGGCTGGAAAGAGTATGAGCTTGAGGTAATGCGTGATCATAAAGACAACGTGGTGATTGTTTGCAGTATAGAAAATATTGATCCAATGGGCGTTCACACTGGAGATTCAATAACTGTTGCACCTGCAATGACCTTAACTGATGTTGAATATCAGAGGCTGAGAGACCTTTCGATCGCAATTATTAGAGAGGTTGGAGTTGCCACTGGTGGTTGCAACATTCAGTTTGCAGTAAATCCAGCAGATGGTCGAATAATTGTTATTGAGATGAATCCAAGAGTTTCAAGATCTTCAGCACTTGCCTCAAAAGCAACGGGTTTTCCAATTGCTAAAATTGCGACAAAACTAGCTATTGGTTACACATTAGATGAGATTGATAATGACATAACGAAATCTACGCCAGCATCATTTGAACCATCTCTAGATTACATTGTTGTTAAAGTTCCTAGGTTTGCATTTGAAAAGTTTCCAGAAGCAGATTCACGACTGACTACAACTATGAAAAGTGTTGGCGAGGCTATGGCAATTGGCCGAAGTTTTCCGGAGGCAATGCAAAAGGCACTTAGGTCACTTGAAAAAAATGGGGCAAGTTTCAGCTGGAATGACGGAAATCTTTCAGAGTTAATGAAAAAAATGACCACCCCAACTGAATTTCGATTACAGCAGGTTCAACAAGCGATGCATTTAGGCGCGAGTATTGAGGAAGTATTTCAAGCCACAAAGATTGATCCATGGTTTTTAGAGCAGATAAATTTGATTAACCTTGAGGCTCAGGAATTGAAAAACTCTGGTGAGTTAACAAAAGAGATTATTAGATCTGCAAAAATGATGGGATTCTCCGATCTACAGATTGCAAACTTACGGAATGTTACTGAATCACAAATTAAACAAACGCGTCTGAGCTTTAATCTGCATCCGGTATATAAAACTGTTGATACCTGTGCAGGTGAATTCGCTGCTTTAACTCCTTATTATTACTCTGCATATGATGAGGAGAGTGAAGTTCTACCTCGCACTAAAGAAGCAGTAATAATTCTTGGAAGCGGACCCAACCGAATCGGACAAGGTATTGAATTTGATTATTCGTGCGTACATGCATCATTTGCACTGCGTAAGGCCGGTTACGAAACGATAATGATTAATTGCAATCCCGAAACTGTTTCAACTGATTACGACACTTCAGATCGCCTCTACTTCGAACCTTTAACACTTGAGGATGTTTTAGAGGTGATTGAGGCAGAAAGTAAAGCAGGTCCAATTCTTGGCGTGATTGCACAATTAGGTGGTCAAACTCCACTTGGTTTAGCTAGAGGGTTAATGGAGGCAGGTGTAAGAATTCTTGGCACCTCACCTGATGCAATTGATCTGGCAGAGGAGCGCGGAGCATTCGGCGAGATTCTAAAGCAAAATAATATTTCAGCGCCTAAATATGGAATGGCAAATTCATACGAAGAAGCAACAAAGATTGCAAGCGATATTGGATATCCAGTTTTAGTGCGACCTTCATATGTATTAGGCGGCCGAGGAATGGAGATTGTTTATGATGAAGAATCTTTACAAGGATTTATTGAAGCAGCAACGGCGGTAACACCAAATCACCCAGTTTTAATTGATAAGTTTTTGGATGATGCAATAGAAATTGATGTTGATGCTTTATACGATGGTTCTGAACTGTATTTAGCTGGAGTAATGGAACATATTGAAGAGGCGGGAATACATTCTGGAGATTCAGCCTGCGTAATTCCCAGCATATCGCTAACTAAAGAGTTACTTGTTGAAATAAGGCAAGCTACTGAGAAGATTGCAAAAGATGTTGGTGTTTTAGGACTAATAAATATTCAATTTGCTGTTAGTGGTAGCCCGAAAAAATTATATGTTCTAGAGGCTAATCCACGCGCATCTCGAACCGTCCCGTTTGTCGCTAAAGCAACTGGAGTGCAACTAGCAAAAGCGGCAGCGTTAATTGCAACTGGAGTAAAGATTCCACAGCTTCGCGCAGAAGAGATTTTGCCTAAGACTGGTGATGGTCACGCAAATGGTGTTTCAGTAAAAGAGGCAGTTTTGCCATTCAACAGGTTTAGAAGAATCGATGGAACCGGAATCGATACGGTTCTTGGGCCAGAGATGAAATCAACCGGAGAGGTTATGGGTATTGCAAGTAATTTTGGTCTGGCATTTGCAAAGAGCCAAACTGCAGCTTTTGGGCCATTACCTAAATCAGGTGCAGTTTTTATCTCTCTTTCAGAGCGGGATAAAGAACCTGGTTGGAGAGCAGCAAGGGATCTACATGAACTTGGTTTTAAAATTTATAGCACATCTGGCACAAACACATTTCTAGCTCAAAAAGGTGTTCCATCTGAGCTTGTGAGAAAAAACTCTGACACAAATTCAAATCAATTATCTGCAAACGATGTCATTACTAAAGGTTTAGTGCAGCTTGTGATTAATACTCCGCTGGGTAGAGGATCCCGCCATGATGGATTCTTAATTAGAACAGCTGCAGTATCAAGATCAGTGTCATGCATTACGACAATTCCAGGATTTAAAGCAGCTGTTGCGGGGATTTCTGCTCTTCAGAAAGATGATTTTGGAATTAAATCACTTCAAGAATGGATGAAGTAATGATTCCCCAGAAGATAAATAAAAATGCAGTTCAAATAAGTGCAGAAGTAATTAGCAATAAAAAAGTTGGACCGTATCATCATATGGTTTTTGCTGTTGGTGATATGGCAGTGCACTGTCGGCCAGGTAATTTTGTTGCAATATCTGTTGGTGGATCCCACTCTTCATTAATACTAAGAAGAGCTTTTGCGATTTATCGAGCAATTGATAAGGGCCCAATGGGTGGAAGTATTGAATTAGTGATTGCCCCCCATGGCGAGGGAAGTAAGTGGCTATGTTCAAGAATTGTTGGTGATTTCATTGATCTAATTGGTCCACTTGGTACTGCATTTGGAATCCCAACCACAAATGCGAACACAATGTTAATCGGTGGCGGGTATGGTTCTGCACCATTATTTGCTCTTGCTGAGCTGCTAAAAAATCGTGGTTGTCGGGTTGATATGGTTTTAGGTGCCAGTACTGCTAACAAAATTTACGCCCCACTTGAGGGCAAGCGAAGTGTTTCTTCTTTAACTCTAACCACTGATGATGGAAGCACTGGCATACATGGCCAGATAAGTGAGGCAATTCCGCGTTTAATTCGTGAGTTTGGGACTGAGGTTATTTACTCCTGTGGACCAATGGGAATGCTTGGTGCAATTGCCAAAATTGCTGATGAGTTTGATTTGGCGCATCAGTGCGCAGTTGAGGAAGCGATGGCATGTGGTGTTGGGGTTTGTATGACCTGTGTTGTACCAATAAAACATGAAGATGGTATAAAAATGGTACGCACCTGTATTGATGGTCCAGTAATGGATGGTGCTGAGATTATCTGGGATAAAAAAACAGTTTTGGATGGGTTATAACTATGTCAACACTGGATTTTTCAACAAAGATTGGTAGCAAGAGATTTTCTAACCCAATCTTTACCGCAAGTGGATGCGCCAGCTCTGGTCAAGAATTATCGCAGTTTTTTCCATTGAGTGAACTCGGTGCAATCGTAACTAAATCAATTATGACTAAACCTAGGACTGGCCGTGCAACACCACGAATGGCAGAGACACCAAGTGGGATGCTTAATTCAATTGGTTTACAAGGCCCAGGTATAGACACATTCCTAGAGAAAGATATTCCATGGCTAGTTGAACAGAAAGCTAAAATAATAGTTTCAATTGCGGGTGAAACTGTCGATGAGTATGGAGTCTTATCCCGTAGATTGCGAGCGGTATCTGGCATTAGTGCAGTTGAAGTAAATATCTCATGCCCTAACGTGGAAAATCGTGGACAGGTTTTTGCTTGTCATCCTGACACAGCTGTTGCGGTGATTGAGGCAGTTAGAAGAAATATCGGTGGGGAGCTACCAATAGTTGCAAAGTTATCACCGGATGTAACCGATATTGTTGAGATTGCGGCATCTGTAATTAATGCTGGAGTTGATGGGCTGGCATTAATAAATACATTGCTTGGTATGGTTATTGATACAAACACCATGAAGCCAAAGTTGGCCGGAAAGACTGGCGGTTTATCAGGCCCTGCCATTAGGCCTGTTGCAGTTCGTGCTATTTATCAAGTTCACCAAGCTTTTCCCAATATACCAATCGTCGGCATGGGTGGAGTTGCAAGTGGTCGGGATGCACTTGAATTAATTTTGGCTGGCGCAAGTGCGGTTTCCATTGGAACGGCAACCTTTGGAAATCCAAATGCAGCTATGCAAATAAAAGAAGAATTAGCAGAGTTACTTACTCAAAAAGGGTTTAATGATTTTCGAGATGCAATCGGTTTTGCCCATCGGGGAATTTAATGAAGCTACCGATAATTCTTGCCCTAGATACTAAGGATCTATCTCAGGCAGCATGTTGGATTAAAGCTTCAAATGATTTTATTGATCACTACAAGATTGGGCTTGAATTTTATCTACGTCATGGTGGCGATGGTATTAAGCGGTTGCGCCAGGTTGCAGAGTTCGAGTTATTTTTAGATCTAAAGTTATATGACATCCCAAATACAGTTAAGGGTGCGGTTGAGTCAGTTAGTGATTTAGCGCCAAAATTTCTAACAGTTCATGCATCTGGTGGAAGTAAAATGATTAAGGCTGCATCAGATGCACTGCCAAATGGATCAATCACTGCGGTAACTGTCTTAACTTCCTTTTCTCAATCAGAGTTTGATTTAATGGGTCAGAAATCTACGATTGAAGAGACCACAAAAAATTGGGCACAGATGGCACTTAAGTCAGGAGCTACTTCATTAGTAAGTTCGCCATTTGAGGTTGGATCTTTGCGTGCAATTTCAAAAGATGCAGTATTAATAACACCGGGCGTGCGGGTTGAAGGTGATGATGCGGGCGATCAAGTTCGGATCATGTCACCAAAGGATGCGATAGCAGCTGGTGCTGATTTTGTAGTGATTGGTAGATCGATCACCTCTATGTGGGATGGTTCTGACACAATGATGCGCAAAAAGATTGAGCAAATCGCCAGTACCCTTGGCTAATATGTTGCCACCTCGATTAAGCCGTCGGTCAAGACGTAAAGCTGGGCAGCGAGCTGTGGCAGCTAGACAAGAACGGGCTAAGGTAAAAGAGCAGATTACAAAGGGTGAGATATTCTTTTTTGATCTATTTGTCGATGACCGAAAATCAATTACTCGTATGAAACTAGTTGATTTACTACAATCTGTTCCCGGTATAGGTCAATCTAGGGCTGAGATTATTTTAGAAAGAACTGGTATCTCACCATCGCGTAGAATTGGCGGGGTCGGGCATCGACAATTAGAGCTATTAAGGCAGGAGTTTCTATTGATTAAGAACTCTCGCAAAAGCGGAAAATTATTAGTTGTGTCCGGACCTAGTGGTGTTGGCAAAAGTACAATTACAAATAAATTAAGAGGCGATGAGCGATTTTGGATTTCAATCTCTGCAACCACCAGAAAGATGCGGACCGGTGAAGTAGACGGAGTTGATTATCATTTTGTTTCAGAGGAACAATTTGAGCAAATGGTCAAGCAAGATGAATTTCTTGAGTGGGCAAACTTTGCCGGAGCAAAGTATGGAACGCCTAAGAAAGCGGTAGATGCAGCACTTTTGGCTGGAAAAAATGTAATACTAGAGATTGAATTAAATGGTGCACGGCAGGTTCGCAAAAATTCAAAAAATGCTATTTTGGTCTTTATCGAACCTCCATCCTGGGAGGAGTTGACTACCAGGCTAGTAAATCGAGGAACTGAATCTGAGCACTCCACTCAAACCCGCCTAGATCGTGCGCGGGAGGAGCTGAAAGCGGCAACTGAGTTTGATCATGTGGTTGTAAATCACCAGGTAGAGCAGTCAGTTGAAGAACTGGTATCTTTAGCCCTTCGCTAATCAGCTTACTTTTAAGGGGTACTTCAATGACCAATCAAGCATTAGATGGAATAACTAATCCACCAATTGATGCCCTGTTAGATAAAGCTGGATCAAAATACAGCCTAGTTCTTTATGCAGCAAAGCGTGCTCGTCAGATCAATGCTTATTACTCACAACTTGGCGAAGGCTTACTTGAATATGTTGGCCCCCTTGTTGAAACCTATGTTCATGAGAAACCATTATCAATTGCACTTCGTGAAATTAATGAAGGCTTACTAACCATCGAAAATTTGGAACCAAAGCCAGCTGATTCAGCCAGCTAATTATCTGCCCATGTTTCCCCGTGGTCGCAAACTACTACTTGGTGTAGCCGGAGGTATTTCGGCTTACAAGTCATGCGATCTACTGCGTCGCTTGCAGGATGAAGGATTTATTGTCGATGTTGTCCCAACTGCTGCAAGCCTAAATTTTGTTGGTAAAGCAACTTGGGAAGCGCTATCTGGTCGTAAAGTAATTACAGATCTATGGTCTGATGTTGAAAACGTTCCGCATATATCTATGGCTAAAGAGAGTGATTTAATCGTAATCGCGCCAACAACTGCAGATTTGTTAGCAAAATTAGCCTCCGGCCGAGCAGATGATTTGTTAACAAATATTGTTTTAGCATCTACCTCACCGAAAATTTTAGTTCCAGCAATGCACCCAGAAATGTGGAGCAATCCTGCCACCGTAAGTAATGTAAAGATTCTTACCGAACGTGGCTTTGTGATTATCCAACCTGATGAAGGCCGGATGACTGGTGCAGATTATGGTGTTGGTAGGTACCCAGATAGTTCAAAGATTATTTCAGAAATTAGCAAAGTTGCGCTACAAACAGCTGATTTAGTTGGCAAACGCCTACTTATTACTTCGGGTGGCACTAGAGAGCCAATTGATCCAATTAGATTTATTGGAAATAGATCCTCTGGTAAACAAGGTTTTGCGTTAGCGATGGCAGCTGCCAGTAGAGGTGCGCAAGTTCATCTCGTAACAGCTAATACCGATTTACCTTTAATTGAGGGTATAACAACAACTGCAGTTGAAACGGCAGAACAAATGGCGGCTGTTCTTGCCGTTGAGTTCCCACACTGTGATGCATTGATTATGAGCGCAGCAGTAGCGGATGCAAAAATACTTAATTATTCAGATGAAAAAGTTAAGAAGGATTCATTGAAAACTCTTGAGTTAGATAAGAATCCAGATATTTTATTATCGCTTGCAAAATCAAAAAAAGATTCACAGGTAATAATTGGGTTTGCTGCTGAAACATATACCGATATTAAAGATCTTGAGCTAAGCGGATTTACAAAATTGGCTAGTAAATCACTTGATCTAATTTATGTTAATAATGTTTCCGGTGGGGCAATCTTCGGCAGTGACAAAACCCAGGGATTAATCATCGATAAAGAGAAGAATGTGATCGAAGTACCTGAAATATCTAAAGACACGCTCTCGGATATATTGCTGGATCAATTAGTAAGTAAGTTAGGTTAAGCCCATGAAAAATCGCCTTTTTACATCTGAATCAGTTACTGAAGGACATCCAGACAAGATTGCAGATCAGATATCAGATGCCATATTAGATTCACTACTATCTCAAGACTCCAAGAGTCGGGTTGCAGTTGAAACTTTAATAACGACTGGTCAAGTTCATGTTGCTGGTGAAGTAACTACTAATGGCTATGCAGATGTAATGAATATAGTTCGTGATACTGTTTTAGAGATCGGATATGACTCATCCGAAAAGGGATTTGATGGAAATAGCTGTGGAGTTTCTATATCAATAGGTCAACAATCCCAAGATATTGCACAAGGCGTTAATGATGCATTTGAAAGCAGAGTCTCATCATCAGCTGATCCTTTAGATCTACAAGGAGCCGGTGATCAAGGATTAATGTTTGGGTATGCGTGCACTGATACGCCAGAGTTAATGCCACTTCCTATTTCATTGGCTCATAAATTAGCTCAGCAACTTACCAAAGTTAGAAAAGATGGCACGCTTTCATATCTTCGACCTGATGGAAAAACGCAGGTAACAATCGAGTATCAAGGTGACAAGGCAGTTGCCCTTAATACTGTTGTTATTTCATCTCAGCATGCACCAGATGTTGATTTAGAAAAGAAGTTAGCTCCAGAGGTTAAAAAGTATGTAATTGATCCAATTATTAAGGATTTAAATATTGATTCTTCAAATGTTAGATTGCTTATTAATCCAACTGGTCGTTTCGTTATTGGTGGACCAATGGGCGATGCCGGACTTACTGGAAGAAAGATAATTGTTGATACTTATGGCGGTATGGCTCGCCATGGTGGTGGCGCATTCTCAGGCAAAGATCCATCTAAGGTAGATAGATCTGCAGCATATGCCATGCGCTGGGTTGCAAAAAATGTGGTCGCTGCTGGTTTAGCAGATCGATGTGAAGTCCAAGTTGCGTATGCCATTGGTAAGGCTCAGCCAGTTGGATTATTTATTGAAACATTTGGGACTGAGAAATTTGATCTTGGTAAAATAAGTGATGCAGTAAAAGAAGTTTTTGATCTTCGTCCCGCCGCAATTATTCGCGATTTAAATTTGCTACGCCCAATCTATGGGAAAACTGCTGCTTATGGTCACTTCGGAAGAGAGTTACCAGATTTTTCTTGGGAGAAAACAGATCGAGCTAACGCGCTTAAGGCACTAGTTAAATAAGCAGTGGCAGCTCCACTTAAACTTAAACGGCAGGCCATTGCAAAAGTACCGCAAGGTTCTTCTCCTATAGCAAAACATTTACCAATTGCATCAATTTTAGTAGATACTCCCGTTTCACATTTAGAAGGTATTTATGATTATCTGGTTCCAGAGATATTAGATGCTGATTCAGTTGTAGGTAGCAAAGTATTAGTTGATTTTGGAAATGCAAAAGCTGAAGGAATCATTATTCAGCGAAAGGATAAAAGCGATCAAGATAAGAAACTCAAACCTATACTTGAATTAGTAGCGCCAAGTGGATTAGTCAGCAAAAGCATGCTCGAACATGTCGAAAGTGTGAGAAATAGATTTGGCGGTAGTTTTTGGTCGATTTTAAATTCATCAATACCTGGACGTGTTTTAAAAGAGGAGAAGGTATTAGTTAATAATGAAATAAATGGAGTACTTCCGCCATATGAATCACCAGAAATTCGGGAAATTATTGGCAGAGCGGATTATGGCCAGTTATTAGGAAAGCAACGTATTAAATGGGGGATTAGTTTTCCTTTAGCTGTAGACCCAAACTGGTTTCTAGTTGAGGTTGTAAAACTTAGAGCCCAAGTTAGCCAAGTTCTTTTATTAGTCCCGGATGAGAAAGATATTACCTATCTAACAGCATTGCTTAGTAGCGTATTCGGCGAAGGAGTAGTTGAGTTAGGCTCTCATCTAAGTAAGAGTGTTCGATATCGTAACTTTTTGAGAAGTAGATACAACTCACCTTCAGTAATAATAAGTACTAGAAGTGGCGCATTTACTCACTTAGAGAAAAACGCAACAGTAATTGTTCTTTCAGATCTAGATGAATCTCATTACGAAATTCATGCTCCGGGTTGGAATACCCGTGACGTTACTTTATTACGTGACAACAATACCTCTCTAATATTTATATCTGCTTCTCACTCACTTGAGATTGCTAGATTGATTGAAATCGGGTGGTTGGATAAAAAGATGTACCGAAGAAAGAGTAACCAAAAATTCTTCACTAATGAAAATGGCAACTCATATATATTTTCGATAAAGAAGGGAATCTCTTCTGGCAATGCACTTGTATCAGTTGCAGAGAAAGGTTATGCAAATCTATTTCTCTGCTCTAGATGTCGAAATACTGCAAATTGTGAGTGCGGTGGAAAGCTACAAATCGATGGTTCGAGGAAGATTCCTACCTGCTATCTATGTAAAAAGGAATTCAATGACTGGAAATGCACATTTTGTGGCGATACTCGACCGTTTGTAATTGCGAAAGGTATTGAAAGAACAGCGGAGGAAATTGGTAAGGCGATACCAAAAATTCCAATTCTTGTCTCATCTGGAAATAAACAGATTGATGTAGTGCCGAGTGGGCGGCACATAGTTATTGCAACAACTGGGTCTGAACCAAATGGGATTTATTCAGCTATTGTGATGTTAGATGGTGAGAAGATTTTTAATCGACCTTCATTAAGAGCAGAAGAATTTGCTAAGTTTCATTGGTTTTCACTGTTGGGTAAAGCAAGCAGTACTGCAGAGATCTATTTATCACTTCCAAACCATCATCCAGCAGTCCAATCTTTACTACGAGCAGATTCAATGGCGAACTCTCTCTCTGATTTAAGTAACAGAGAGAAAGCAAAACTTCCGCCATATTATCGAGTAGCGGTAGTAGAAGGAGATAAGGAAGAGATTTCAAAGTTTGCAGAAAATTTAAGAAATAGTAAAAGCTATGAAATTACTGGTCCGGTAGCAATTGACAGATTTAAAAGTAAATTATTGATTCGAGTAAAACTAGTTGAAGGGTCACTTCTTGTTGACCTTTTAGATGATGTAGCTAAGGTGCAGGCAGTAAAACGACGGAAAATATTCAAGATCCGATTTGACCCATTTGATTTATAGCCCCTCGAACTGAAGTATCATTTACTTATGGCTATTCAACCAATCAGATTATTCGGGGATCCGGTATTAGTTACTCCAGCTTCTTTAGTAGTTGATTTTGATAAAGAGTTAAGGCAGCTGGTTGAAGACCTAACTCAAACTATGCAAGCCGCACCTGGCGCTGGTCTTGCCGCACCACAGATTGGTGTTCCACTCCGAGTTTTCGTTTGGGATATAGATGATGAAATTGGTCACCTTATTAATCCATCCCTAGATTTAAGTGATGAGATGCAAGAGGGTGAGGAGGGCTGTTTATCTTTTCCAGATCTAGTTTATGAAACACCAAGAGCATTTCGAGCAGTTGCTAAAGGTTTTAATATGCATGGCGAACCAATAATTGTGGAAGGAACTGAGTTACTTGCAAGATGCCTTCAGCATGAAACTGATCATTTAAATGGGGTTCTTTTCATCGATCGTATGAAATCTGAACAGCGTAAAATTGCGATGAAAGAGATACGTGAATCTGAATGGTTTGGGTTAGCAAGTGAATCTGGTCAATCGCCAACAATTAAAGTCTCACCTCACTCAACTTTCGGTTTAGGACTGTAGTAAATTGAAGGTTGTAGTCGCTTCTTCTTCTCCAGTAGCAATCCCGTTGATCTCGGCATTAGAGGCAAGCAATAATCATCAATTACTTTTTTTATTGACTAATCCAGACAAGGCTACTGGACGTGGAATGCATGTAGTTGCAAACGAGTTAGCAATCTGGGCTGATAAAAAGGATATTAATATAGAAAAACCCGTTAATAACGATGACCTTAAAAAAATAATTGACAATACTAAACCGGATATTGTCATAACAATTGCTTACGGACGAATAATTCCACTTGGATTGCTTGACATACCAAAATTTGGATGGATTAATGTTCATTTCTCCTTATTACCTCGCTGGCGAGGAGCTGCGCCAGTTCAGTGGGCAATTCTTAGTGGTGATAAACAAACTGGAATAACTGTTTTTAAATTGGATAAGGGGATGGATACTGGACCGGTGTATTTAGAACAAGCAACGCCAATTGATGAAAAAGAAAATTCAGATGAGGTACTAAATAGGTTAAGTCAGATTGGTTCCGATCTTGCATTAAAGAGCATCGAACTCATTTCTGAGGGTGTAACTCCAACACCACAAGCATCTAATGGAATTACTTTGGCACCAAAAATAAGTAAAAACGATGGAAAGTTAGATTGGGGACAGAATACTAATCAAGTTGTGAATAGATTTCGCGCTCTATCTAGTAATCCTGGGGTATGGAGTTTGCTGGGAGAGTCAAGAATTAAAATAGATTCGTTAGTTACAGTCTCAGTCCCAAACCAAATTAAACCAGCAGAAATTGTTGTTGATGGTGAACGTTTATTTGTAGGTGTATTAGATGGTGCAATTGAAATTCTGAGGCTAACTCCTGCAGGCCGCTCACAGATGAGTGCTGCAGAATTCATTAGAGGATTACCTAGCAGAGTTGGTTTACAACTTGGGTAAGCCAAATCCAAACCCATCTCGCCTTACAGCATATGAATTAGTGCATCAAGTAAATCGAGAAGGTGCATTCGCAAACATTAGGCTGCCTGAGTTACTATCAAAATCAAAGATGAATACTGCCGATAAAGCCTTCACAACTGAATTAGCCTATGGAACACTACGTATGCAAGGTCGCCATGACTACATACTGACCAAGTTTATTGATCGCCCATTTAATGATCTTGACCCAAAAATTGTTGATCTTCTTCGAATGGGAATACACCAGTTGACGCAAATGCGAGTTCCTGATCATGCCGCTGTATCTGAAACAGTTGAGGTTGCAAAATTGGTGGCTGGTGAATCGAAGGCATCTTATGTGAATGCAATACTACGGAAAGTTTCAGCCGATACAAATGATTTGTCTGAATTAACCAGTATGCCAAATTTGCAGAGGCTCTCTATTGAATATAGCCATCCTGAGTGGATCATCTCCTCCTTTTATGATCAACTTAAAGATTGGCAGAAAGTAGAAGATCTATTGAAAGCCAATAATTTGCCAGCAGAACCTGATGTAGTTGCATGGCCAGGTAAATCTACAATTACTGAGTTGTGTGAGGCTGGTGCTACTAAATTATCTGGGTATCAAAACGGAGCAAATATATCTGGCGTACCATCTGAGTTTGCGCCAATAATTGAAAGAAGGGCAGGCGTACAAGATCGCGGATCGCAAGCTGTCGTTGAAAATTTTCTAGCAACAATGCAACCTGGACTATCTTGGCTTGATATGTGCGCTGGTCCTGGAGGAAAAGCTGCATACCTTTTTAATTCATTAAGGGAGCAGGATCCATCGGCGAAATTTCTTGCGAATGAGCCAATCCCGCATCGTGCAGAGTTGGTAAAACGAGTTGTAAACAATCAACAAGTTGTTAGTTTTGATGGTACTGACTCAAGTAATTTTAATGAGAGATTTGATCGGATATTAGTGGATGCACCGTGCACTGGACTTGGCGCACTACGAAGAAGGCCAGAAGCTAGGTGGCGAAAATCTTTGAAGGATTTGAAGGAATTAGTAACTTTGCAACGCAATTTATTAAGCAGTGCTTACCTACTACTAAACCCTGGTGGACTTATTGCTTACGTTACATGCTCACCTCATTTAGCGGAGACTAAAGCCCAAGTAATTGATTTTCTTGATGCGCACTCAGATATGAAGATTCTGCCTATCCCTACTTTTGCTACTGCCCATCTGCAAGGTCTTCAAGATGATGGAAGTATGCAGCTTTGGACACACCTAGATCAATCAGACGGAATGTTTATGGTTCTTTTCGAGAAGGTTGGTTAAATTAGATATGAAGAACCAAGTATTTATCTGTCCAAGTATTCTCAACGCCAATTTTGATGATCTCGAAAATGAGATTAATAAAGTAAAAGAAGTCTCCGATATGTTGCATTTAGACATTATGGACAACAAGTTCGTGCCAAATTTTACTTTTGATTTTAAGCAAGCAATTGAAATTATCAAATTCTCATCATTACCTGTTGATGCCCACCTTATGATTGAAGATCCAGATAATCTCGCTCCTAAGTATGCGCAAAATGGTTGTGATTCGGTTACTTTCCACTATGAAGCTGCCAAAAATGTTCGCCAAACTATTTTAGACATTAAATCTAACGGTTCGAAAGTTGGGTTAGCGATAAAGCCAGCGACAGATTTTTCTATTGTTGAGGAGTTCATAGAGGAAATAGATATGTTATTAATTATGACAGTTGAACCTGGTTTCGGAGGTCAATCATTTATGAGTGAGCAAATGAGTAAAGTTGTAATTGCAAGATCTCGAATCAATAGATGTAAAGATCCGATTCCTCTTCTTCAGATCGACGGGGGAGTATCTGAATCTACTATTGAAATTGCTGCCAATTCTGGTGCTAATTGTTTTGTGGCTGGTAGTGCAGTTTATAAATCTAGTGATCCAGCCGAAATGGTGAATAAATTACGCAACCTTGCTCAGAAAAGTTTTAAGAATTAGGTTGAATACCCATTAACAATAGGACTGTTGAAAGATCAGAAGTACTAATTGTAGTTGCAGCAGCAGCAGCCACTTTTGGTTTTGCATTGAAAGCTATGCCTAAACCTGCCGCCTCAATCATGTCTAAATCATTTGCACCGTCACCTATTGCAACAGTTTGCGAAAGATCAACACCTTCTTTTTCTGCAAATTCAACCAACGATTTATATTTAGCAACTCGATCAATCACTTCACCTTCACATTTTCCGGTTAATTTTCCATTGGCAATTTGTAGTTTATTTGCTCGGTAGTAATCAATCTTCAAATCTTTAAGAATTGGCTCAATTACATCTATAAATCCACCAGAAACTACGCCGACCTTGTGACCCTGCTTATGAAGAGTTTGTATCAATTTCTCGGCTCCGTTAGTCAAAGTAATCTCTTTGCGCACATCAATAATTACCGATTCATCTAATCCAGTTAATAGTGCGACTCTGGCAGATAGTGCTTCAGAGAAATCTAATTCACCGGACATAGCCTTTGCCGTTATTTCTGAAACTTGGTCTAATTTACCGGCATGCTTTGCTAAAAGGTCAATTACCTCTTGCTGTATTAAGGTGGAATCCATATCAAGTAGAACCAATCTTTTTGCTTCCCGACTCCTATTGCTTGGCTCGACTGCTAGATCGATACGGTTTGTAATTGCCACTTTTGCTAAAGCTCGCTGCACATCCTTTATAGATTTATTAGGAATTTGAATATTTAGCTCAAATGCAAGTACTGGCGTTGTTGCGGTTCTACGAATTGCGAGAATATTTCCACCAAGTTTTCCAATTTCATCAGCAACTGCTGCGATAGGTGCCGGATTAATACTTTCACCAATAATTACCACGTTAAGTTGCTCTGAATCAGCTATTAATTGCTCATGATGAACAAAATCGATAGCGATATCTAGGCCAATCTTCTCTTGCAGCAGTTGCAGATCGGCGGCAACCGCTTCAGCATGATCCTCATTAAGCGTTATTAAGACGGTTAGAAGTAGTCGATCTCTAATTATTAGTTGCTCAATATCTACGACACTTACCGCGAACTCTGAAAGAACATTCATCAGGCTTTGAGTAATTCCAGGACGGTCTTCGCCTGAAACCAGAATAAGCCCGGTAAAGGCAGGGGGATTTTTATTCGGCATTGGGTCAGATTAACCGTATTACCCCATCTGGCGCGGTATCTTTCATCCTTATGAGCGCAATATTAGAGTTATCAAATATAAGCGTTCGCAGAGGTGAGCGAGTAATCCTTGGCCCGGTTGATTGGCATGTTTTAGATGGCCAACGATGGGTAATTCTTGGCCCGAATGGAGCAGGTAAAACTACATTACTGCAGATATGTTCTTCACTGATTCACCCAACAACTGGCACTATCAAAATTCTCGGTGAACAACTCGGTAAAGTAGATGTTTTTGAGTTAAGAACCAGAATTGGTTTGAGCTCTTCTGCTTTAGTTGAACAGTTACCACCGGATGAATTGGTTATGGATGTTGTCTTAACTGCCGCCTACGCAATGCTCGGTCGTTGGCAGGAAAGATATGACTTATGGGATGAATCCCGAGCAATGGCACTCCTTACTGCCCTTGGCGTGCGCGAATTAGGGGATCGATTATTTGGCTCACTTAGCGAAGGTGAAAAAAAGCGGGTACAAATTGCTCGCTCGCTCATGGCAGATCCGGAATTACTACTTTTAGATGAGCCGGCTTCATCGCTTGATTTAGGCGGAAGAGAAGATTTGTTAAAGAGAATAGAAACCTTTGCAAAAGATCCACTAGCACCTGCAACAGTGATTGTGACGCACCATATTGAAGAGATTCCAGTCGGAACTACCCACGCCTTGCTGCTTCGAAGTGGAGCTGTAATTGCTCAAGGAGAGATTAACTCTGTAATAACTGATCAAAATCTCTCAGATGCATATGGTTTGGCGATTTCAGTTCAGGCCGAGAGCGGTCGGTTTTTTGCCCGTGCCCGTTGACTTATTGGGCCTACTGCCAAAACCATGGCATGAAGTTAGTGACTTACAAGCACTAAGTAATATCTCAGAAATACTACCTAGTGTTTTTCTTCCAAGTGAGAAAAATATTTTTGCAGCTTTTTCAAGTAATCCAAATTCAATCAGGGTACTTATTGTCGGCCAGGATCCATATCCAAACCCAGATTATGCAAATGGCTTGGCGTTCTCAGTCTCTCCAAGTATTACGAAATTACCAGCATCCCTAAAAAATATTTATAAGGAGCTAGAGAGTGACTTAGGAATAAAAAGAAATAATGGTGATTTATCAGACTGGGCTAACCAAGGAGTTCTTTTAATTAATCGCAGTCTCACAGTTGAGCCGGGTAAATCAGACTCCCATTCAGATATTGGTTGGCAAGTATTTACAGAGTCCGTAATTAAACATTGCGCGAAGAACGGAGCTCTAGGAATTTTATGGGGAAATGAGGCACAAAAGTTATCACATTACTTCAGCAAGGATGATCTTTTTGAATCCGCCCATCCAAGCCCACTTTCTGCTTACCGTGGTTTTTTTGGATCAAAGCCATTTAGCAAAGTTAATAATCGTTTAATAGAAAAAAAATTAGAACCTATTAAATGGTAAAGGGGCGAACCAAAAGGTCCGCCCCTTTACTTAGATTTAGATTATGCAGTCCAGATATTAATTGGTGATTGCAAGAAATAAACCATGAATAATCCAGATACTAGGTACATCAAAGGATGGATTTCCTTTGAGCGTCCTTGGAATACTCTAATAACTACAAATGAGACAAATCCTGCTCCGATACCTACAGAAATATTGTAAGTAAATGGCATCAAGATAATGGTTAAGAATGCTGGAATTGCAATTCCAAGATCATCCCAATCGATTCCCTTGATTTGACTCATCATTAAGAAACCAACAATTACAAGAGCTGGGGTAGCAGCTTCGTAAGGGATGATTGCAACAAGAGGGGCTAGGAAGGTTGTAAGCAGGAATAGAACTCCAGTAACAACTGAAGCAAGACCTGTTCTTGCACCTTCTCCAACACCAGAGGCTGATTCAATGTATGAGGTGTTAGAAGAAACTGAACCAGCACCACCGGCAGCAGCAGCCAATGAGTCAATAAGAAGAATGCGCTCAGCACCTTCTACATTGCCATTGCGATCAACTAGGCCTGCTTGGTGACCAATTGCAGTCATTGTTCCCATAGTGTCAAAGAAGTCAGCTAGTAGAAGTGTGAATACTAGAAGAAGTGCTGCAACGATTGAGATACGGTCAAATCCACCAAGAAGGTTGAAATCACCAATTATGTCAAACTTAGGAGTTGCTGCAATTGCATCAGGCATAGCAGGAACATTTAAGCCCCAGCCCTTTGGATTTACAGTTCCAGTTGCACCATCAAAGTTTGGACCAATTTTGAATGCTGATTCAACAGCGATAGCAACCACAGTTGCTGCAACGATTCCAATTAGAAGTGCGCCCTTAACTTTTTTCACAGTTAATCCGATCATTAAGAACAGACCAAATGCGAATACAAGTACAGGCCAACCAACTAGATTGCCGTTGTCGCCAAGAGTTACAGGGACAGGACCTGAGCCAGTTCTGCGAACGAAACCAGCATCAACTAATCCAATTAAGGCGATGAAAAGGCCGATACCAACTGAGATAGCGATCTTTAATTGACCAGGTACAGCTTTGAAAACCGCAATACGGAATCCAGTTAGTACCAAGACAAGAATAATTAGGCCTTCAAGAACAATAAGACCCATGGCATCTGCCCAGGTCATCTTGGAGGCAATGCCAACAGCAACGAAGGTATTTAAACCTAGGCCGGTAGCAAGAGCTAATGGAAAGTTTGCGACTACGCCCATCAGGATGGTCATAACGCCTGCGATAAGTGCGGTAGCAGCAGCAACTAATGCAAGATTAGGTGCGTCGCCTCCGCCAATGAATTTTCCATCAGCATCTTTAGCAAGACCGATGATTAATGGATTAAGCGCAACGATGTAAGCCATTGTGAAAAATGTGACCACTCCGCCACGGATTTCTCGACCTACAGTTGAGCCACGCTGACTGATTTTAAAGAAGCTATCAAGCATGGAGGTACCTTTCTGTTTTTTATACATGGTGTTTTCGACATGTAGTCAGATGCGGTCTAACAAGCCGTGGGAATGGCTTAAATCTATTGGTTACTTGGTGGTAAGTCGGTCTACGACACCGAGGGAAATTGCCACTGATTGGCCTATAAGCAGTGCAAATAGCAGGGTTCCGATACCCAATGAGCCTCCAAGTGCCGCCCCAGTACTGGCGGCGATTATCTCTATTCCTAATCTCACCCTTCCAACTCGCACCCCAGTTTTGTAATGCAACCCGGTCATCAGACCATCGCGAGGTCCAGTTCCAAGTCCGCAGGTTATGTAAAGAGATGAACCGGCGCCAACTAACGCTATTCCAAATAAAATATAAAAATATTTTGCAAAAGTATTATCAACTGACGGTATAAAAAACAATCCAACCTCAATTGCGGCCGCAATTACAACAATATTAGCTATCGTTCCAAATCCCGGTTTTTGCCTAAGCGGAATCCATAGTAAAAGCACAAGCACTGAAACTAAAAATGTCGATTCACCAATATTTAAAACGGTGTGAAGTGATATTCCTTCTGAAAGAACTACCCAAGGTGAGTTACCAAGGCCTGTTACAACTAGAAATGCCTCACCTATTCCAAATATTGTTAAACCAAACAAAAGAATGGCAAGTCTTTGAATGTGATGTTTGCCAGTACCAAGTGACCATGTGGAATCAGCTCGCCATGGGGTATTTGGAATTGTTCTAGATGGCCGCAGCATATTAACTATTCTTTTAGACAGGTTATCACCGTTTGTTGACATGCTCACTGCTAAACTCTAGCCCACAACAACTACCGATTGGGTTATTTTGAGTTTTACCTATGGTCAAGCAGTTATAACTGGATTTATTCAGGGCATAACTGAGTTATTTCCAATCTCAAGCCTTGGGCATGCGATTTTGATACCAGCATGGATTGGCGGATCATTCAGAGAGTTTATTAGCGAAGAAAATCAAGCTTATTTGTTAATTACGATTGCTATGCATCTTGCTAGCTCAATTGCATTATTTATTGTATTTAGAAAACGGTGGATGGGATTAATTGGCGGGACCTATAGAGCATTTAAGTCCAGGAATTTTCAATCAACTCCGTTTAGAGTACTCGGCTATATTGTTATTGCAACTATTCCGGTTGGAATCCTAGGGGTTGTCTTTGGAGATTATTTCCAAAGTATTTTCGGTAAACCTCAGTACTCAGCAGTTTTTCTCACTATCAACGGATTACTTTTAATTTCTGCCGAAAGATTGTCTAGGCGAGATATTGCTCATGAGTATCATGATTCCGATGCAGAGATTGATCACCGAGTAAATGCAAAGAGTGCAGTCGTAATTGGTTTTGGACAAAGCCTGGCTCTATTTGCCGGAATAAGTAGATTTGGTGTCACTATGAGCGCCGGATTACTTCGCAAATTGAATCACTCTGTTGCCTCTGATTTTGCCTTCCTGCTTTCATTACCAGTAATTGTTGGTGCATCAATTGTAAAATTACCAGAATTATTCACCAGTGATGCTAAACAGCTACTCGGCCAAATCTTGGTCGGTTCACTAGTCTCATTTGTTGCAACATATTTCAGTGTTTCATTCTTAGTTCGATGGTTTAAAACAAAAACACTTTATCCCTTTGCAATTTATTGTCTAATAGTTGGTGTTGCCTCTTTTGTTAGGTTCGCCTAGTGTTTCCAGGTTTTGGAACTGTTTTAAATATCGCAACAATTATTATTGGTGGTACCTTAGGTGTCTTTATTGGCGGGAAGATAAGTGAAAAACTTAGAAACCTAATAACTGATGTTTTAGGTTGCGTAACAATAATCTCGGCTGCTGATGCTTTATCTGCTTATTGGCATAAAGATCTTCATGATGCGATGCCAAAGGGTTGGGTCATTTTAGTTGTTGTGTTTTCTCTACTTGCTGGAGCTGTAATCGGTTCTTTACTAAAAATTGAAGACCGACTTGAGAATGTTGGCGTATCGCTTAAAAAGAGATTTAGCAAAGATGGCGGCTCAAACTTTGTTGAAGGATTTGTTTCCGCTTCATTGATTTTTGCAATTGGACCCCTTGCAATTCTTGGCAGCATCTCTGATGGCATGGGAACTGGTATTGATCAGTTGGTTTTGAAGAGCACACTGGATGGTTTTACATCCCTTGCGTTTGCTGCATCCCTTGGCTGGGGAGTGGCATTATCAAGTTTGCCTGTAGGTATTTATCAATTTATCTGGACAGCTATCGGCTTATTTTTAGGTTCAATTCTGGCTGATTACCAAGTTTCAGCAATGACTGCAGTTGGTGGCATATTGCTAGTTGGAATTGCCTTGCGGCTACTTAGAATTAAGCAAATTGCGGTTGGCAATCTTCTTCCAGCTTTAGCTTTAGCGCCATTGCTGGCGCTGGCTGCCCACCAATTTGTTTAAAAGCTTTTCGCGTCAATTACAAAGCGGTATTTAACATCACTTGCCACAGTTCGATCATAAGCTTTGTTTATATAATCAGATTTAATTACCTCAACATCGCTAACAATATTGTGTTGGCCGCAAAAATTTAACATCTCCTGCAGCTGAGCAATTCCACCAATCATTGAACCAGCCAAGGATCTTCTTTGGCCAAGTAATGTTCCAGCATTAATGGCATAAGGCTTACCAGGTAAGCCAATGACAACTAAGGTTCCATCCAATTTTAGAAATTGTAGATACGGATCTAGATCTAGGTCTGCTGAAACCGTATTCAAAATCAAATCGAAACTCATATTTAACTTTGATAGTGATTTCATATCTTTTGTTACAACAAAATGATCAGCACCCATTGCTTTCGCATCAGATTCCTTCTCAGGTGAGTGGGAGAAGACTGTAGTTTCAGCACCTAATGCATGAGCGAATTTAAGACCCATATGGCCAAGGCCACCTAATCCCATAATGCCAACTTTTTTACCAGGGCCGGCATTCCAATTCTTAAGTGGTGAATAAAGTGTTATTCCAGCACACATAAGTGGTGCAACTCCAGCGAGATCTAGATTTGAAGGAACATGCACTGCGTAGTCCTCATCAATAACAAACTTATCCGAGTAGCCACCTTGCGCAATTGTCTTACCATCACGCTCAAGTGCGTTGTATGTTCCAGTCATTCCTTCAACACAATATTGTTCAAGTCCGGCATTACAGCTAGAACACTTGCGGCAGGAATCAACAAAAACTCCAACTCCAATTATTTCGCCCACTTTAAATTTACTTACCTGGGAGCCAATCTCAATAACTTTCCCAACAATCTCATGGCCAGGGACCATTGGAAATATCGAAGGACCCCACTCTTCACGAGCTTGGTGAATATCGGAGTGACAAATTCCAGCGTAGTAAATATCAAGTGCTACATCTCGTGGTTTTAGCTCTCTACGTTCAAACTCAAAACTTTCAAGTAATGCTCCAGCTGATTTTGCGGCGTATCCTTTAGTTTTCATTTTGCCTTTCTTTAGTTATTAAACGGCAGAGATTGTTCTGCTGCTGGATTTGAAACCTTGGATGTTACTTTGCGCATATGGTGCCGTCTGCATAAAACTTCATAAGCAACCGTGGAGGAGGTGCTGACATCGCCAACTACAACCTGCTCGCCTTCAGTTACCATCTTTCCATCAACAGTACGGGCATTATGGGTTGCTCGCTCACCACACCAGCAAAGTGCTTCAACCTGCAAGGTTTGCACCCGATCAGCTAACTCAACTAGGCGGGCACTTCCTGGGAATAACTTTGTTCTAAAGTCAGAGAGAATTCCAAATGCATAAACATCAATTCCCAAGCCATCAACAATTTTTGCAAGCTGCTCAATTTGTTCTGGCGTGTAGAACTGGGCTTCATCACAAATAATAAAACTAATTCGACCGCCAATAGATAATCTTTCAACAATTAATTTGTGTATGTCTAGATCAGTATCAACTTCAAGTGCTTCAATTTGCAATCCAAGACGAGAAGAAATTAAACCTTTGCCTGCTCTATCTTTACTGGTAAAGATAACTCCATCTCTGCCACGGGAGCGATGGTTATGGGCAGTTTGCAAAGCCAAAGTGGATTTACCACTATCCATCGTTCCGCAGTAATAGATCAGTTCGGCCATAAGGTCATTCTGCCAAGATTGTGTTGATTTGTAGACCACCATGGGCCTGATTGATCCGTGATCTTCCACCTAATTCAGCTATTTCAATCAGGAAACATGCTCCAACGGGTATTAACTTCGCCTGAAGTATCAAATCTATGGCAGCAATAGCAGTTCCACCAGTGGCTAATACATCATCAACAATTAAAACCTTTTTACCTGCTGGAATTATGTTGGCATGTATTTCAAGAGTTGCCTGTCCATACTCAAGATCATAACTTTGCGAAATTGTTTCACCTGGTAATTTTCCTACTTTACGGATTGGGATAAATCCTTTATTGATAAGGGATGCAGCAGCTGCAGCAAAAATAAATCCTCGCGCCTCAATGCCAGCTAGATAATCAACCTGTTCTGCTAAATCAGCAATCTCTTGGCAGCTTTGCTTAAACATTTTTGCGTCAGCAAGGAGGGGTGTTATATCTTTGAAAATAATTCCAGGTTTTGGGAAATCTGGAATTACTCTGATCAGATTTGAGGCCGCTTTATCCACCTGCGCATCTTATTGTTACCTTTTAGGATATTAGGCGTGTCCGAGAGGGGAGTTGAACCCCTAAGCCCTTACGGGCACTAACACCTCAAGCTAGCGCGTCTGCCAATTCCGCCACCCGGACCTACTTTTATTTTAACGCAATCTGAAATCAATGGAAATCCAAATTATATAGGAGAATAGCCTCATGAAATTGAGTGCTGATCAGATCATTGAATTAGAGAACGAAACGATATTGCTTTGCCAAGAAATGATTCGTATTCCTAGCGTTAACCATGGCGAAGGTCGTGGTGATGAAAAAGCAATGGCGGAATATGTTGCAAGTAAATTATCTGAGGTCGGCATTAAAAGTGAGTTAATTGAAACGGCCCCAAACCGAGTAAATGTGGTGGCAAAGATTGAAGGCAGCGATCCGAAACGTCCTGGCTTAGTTTTACATGGACATATCGACGTAGTTCCAGTAAATGCCGATGATTGGTCAGTCGATCCATTTAGCGGCCAAATAAAAGATGGATTTATTTGGGGCCGCGGAGCAGTTGATATGAAGGATATGGATGCCATGATCTTGGCATCGGTGAGAATGTGGCAACGGATTGGCTATAAACCACCTAGAAATATTTTGCTTGTTTTCTTTGCAGATGAGGAAGCTGGTTCTAACTATGGATCTCGTTGGTTGGTTAAGCATCGACCAGAGATTTTTGATGGTTACAGCGAAGCTGTGTCAGAGGTGGGCGGGTTTTCAATAACTATTACTGGCGAGCACCGCTTGTATCTTATTGAAGCTGCACAAAAAGGTATTCAATGGTTAAAACTTACTGCTAAAGGAACGGCTGGACATGGCTCTTTTATAAATAAAGATAATTCCGTTACAAAAGTTGCTGATGCAGTTTCTAGAATTGGTAATTATGAATGGCCGCAACTTGAGACAAAAACCAGCAGTTTACTTTTTAGAAAAATTGCAGAACTTACCGGCGATAAATATGATGCTAAAAATGTGAAACCATTACTCCATCATTTGGGTGATGCAGTAAAAATGCTGGGTGCAACCATTTCTAATACCGCCAATCCAACAATGCTTGAGGCTGGATATAAAGTTAATGTGATTCCTCAAAGTGCAAGTGCCACAGTTGATGGCAGGTTCTTGCCTGGATATGAGGAGCAACTGCATCAAACTATTAAAAAACTTGCAGGTGATGAGATTGAAGTTGAGATTTTAACCCGAGATATAGCCCTTGAGGTTGAATTTGCGGGCCCGTTAGTTAAAGCAATGTGCGATGCGATTAATGGAGAAGATGCCGCTGGCATTCCAGTTCCCTACCTAATGAGCGGTGGAACTGATAACAAAGCGCTGCATGATTTAGGAATTGTTGGTTATGGGTTTTCTCCACTTAAGTTACCTAAGGATTTGGATTTCTTTGCTCTATTCCATGGTGTGGATGAGCGGGTACCAATTGAAGGATTAAAATTTGGCGTTAGAGTTTTATATGAGTTTTTGGAGAATGTTTAATTAGAGGCTGAAACCTCATTTAATGCCTGCCTAACCTGTTCTGGCAAAGTAATTTGTTCAACGGTAAGTATTCCGCGAAGTTGCGCACCGGTTCTTGCGCCAATTAACGCACTTGTTACACCTGGTGCATCTCGAACCCAGGAGAGTGCTACCTCAAGAGGTGAGTAACCCAATCCTTCAGCTGCCACGCAAACCGCTTCAACAATCTGGTTTGCCCGCTCTGAAAGATATGGTTCAACAAAATTAGCAAAGTGTGGTGACGCACCTCGAGAGTCTGATGGCACCCCGCCACGGTACTTTCCAGTTAAAACTCCTCTGCCAAGGGGTGACCACGCTAAGAAACCGAGATTTAAAGCTGACGAAGCAGGGATTACTTCTTCTTCTGCCTTGCGATTTAATAACGAATATTCATTTTGAGCAGCGATAATTGCAGCTTTGCCAAAAATTGGATTTTGCAATGTGGTACTTCTTGCTAATTGCCACCCATTAAAGTTACAGACACTTACATACCGTGCTTTTCCAGAGCTAGTTGCATAATCTAAAGCAGATAAAGTTTCCTCAAGTGGCGTATTTTTATCCCAGGTATGAATTTGCCAAAGATCAACGTAATCAACATTTAATCTTGTTAGAGATCTATCTAAATCCGATATTAATTCATTGCGTGAATTATTGATTTGGCGTGAACCATCTTTAAAAGTTATTCCACCCTTTGTTGCAATAAAAAGATCATCTCGTTTAATAAGTGTGCCAATAAATCCACCCAGAACGCGTTCGGCATCACCATCTGCATATACAGCTGCGGTATCAACTAAATTTCCGCCCGCCTCAACAAAGTACTGCAGCTGCTGTGCAGCTTCATTTTCGTCAGTATCGCGCCCCCAGGTCATAGTGCCTAGACCAAGTCGGGAGATTGATACTCCGCCTAATTTACGTCGTTCCATGGCTGGCAGGCTAGCAACAAGAGCGGTAAAAGATCGGTAACCTTGCCAAATGCCGATTGTCTATCTTTTGCGTCATGCCCAATCAGTGGCGAATGTCAAAGGAATATTGGCTGGCCAGGATGATTCAGTTGAGTTATCAAAAGAAGGATTTAAACAAGCACAAGCTCTGATTCCATACCTTAAATCCATCAATTTTTCCCAGGTTTATTCAAGCCCAATGACTAGATGCATTCAGACGGTCACGCCATTTATGGTTAAAAATCCAGACTTAAAGTTTGAGGTCGATGAAAGAATAATTGAAATGAATTATGGGGATTGGACAGGTAAAAAACTTTCAAAGCTGAGTAAGGACAAAAAGTGGCGAAGTGTTCAAACAAAGCCATCTACCTTCACATTTCCAGACGGAGAAAGTTTTAAAAGTATGCGGAAGAGAGTTGACCTGATGCTAACGGATTTAGCAGGAAAGAAGGGTCCAGTACTGGTTGTTACTCACGGCGATATTATAAAAATGATGATTACTTCTAGCCTTGGCTTGCCAATAGATCGCTTCCAAAGCTTCGTCGCAGAACCAGCATCGCTAACAGTTATTAATTTGGAAAAATCTAAATCTACGATATTGCAAAGCAATTATAAACTCGCTGAAAATGGAATAAAGAAATTTAAGAGCAATCAGATTGGCGGTGGTGATACTTTGGCATCACTTCGCCAATGGTGGTGGAAGTAGATGCCCAGGATTATCTATAGGCATGAACCAGCAACTAGATTTATTGTTAGTGCCATTGGCGAGCCAGGTCAGAGGCAGTTCTTTATTCAAGTTAAATCTGCTGATGGGTTAAATTCGGTAACTTTGGAAAAGAATCAAGTTATTGCACTTACTGAAAGATTTGAGGATTTAATTCGTGAGTTAAGGCGCGGAAAACTCGCTTCTACTGGAGATATATTGGCTGCTGCTGAGATTGATAATGAATCCATGGAGTTGCCTATTGATGAGGATTTTCAGGTCGGAATAATTAGTATTACTTGGGAGAATGGTTTAGTTGTAGTAAATATTCAAGCAGCCTCTCAGGATGACGAACTAGTTCTAGATGATATTGATTATGGCCCAGATCTTTTGATTGCATCTCTTAGAATTTCTCAGGTCAAAGGCTTTTGTGAACGTGCTACCGCTTTAGTAAACGCTGGAAGGCCTGCTTGCCCATTTTGTGGTTTACCAATTGATCCGCTTGGTCATCTATGTCCACGAGCAAATGGTTATCGCAGATGAAAGGCGCAGCAGATTTAATTCTGAATGGAGAGCTCACAGTAGTCGGCCGATTAGTTGATGCATCTAATGCAACTTTGTTGGCACAAGTTGTCGGTTCAGATCCGATTATTGAGGTCATCTACAAACCAGTTGCCGGAGAGCGACCACTTTGGGATTTTCCAGATGGCAATCTTGCCTTCCGTGAGTACTCAGCATATTTGTTAAGTGATTTAGCAAAATTTAATATAGTTCCATATACCGTGCTACGGGAAGGTCCATTTGGGTTCGGCATGGTTCAAGAATGGATTCATATTGATGATTCAGTTGATGTTGTCGAGTTTGGTCAAAGTGATGACGCCCAACTACGTAAGTTAGCCTTGTTTGATGCAATTATTAATAATACCGACCGCAAATTTGGCCACTTGTTAGTTGATATAAATGGCGCATTAAAAGGTTGTGACCACGGAGTTTCTTTTCATTCTGAAGACAAACTAAGAACAGTCCTATGGCAATTTGCCAACGAAAAGTTTTCTACTAATGAGATAGCCCTGCTTAACAATGTAAAAGGCTTAGATTTAGATTTATTTAAGGAATATTTAACCCCGGATGAGATCGGTGCACTAAGCAGGAGAATTGAGCAGTTAGTCACCAACGGCATATTTCCAGAACCAAGCCAAAGCTGGCCGGCAGTGCCATGGCCACCGGTCTAAAGAGAGATAATTAGATATGAACTCATGGCCTAGTTTCTACTTGCCACCACTTTCTAATACTTCATTCCCTAATCTAATACTTAAGGATTCCAGTAAAGGTTTGTTGGAGATTGCCAATAGTGAAGTATTTAAGATGTATGTTTGTGGAATCACGCCATATGACGCAACCCATTTAGGACATGCCGCAACATACCTAAGTTTTGATTTAATAAATCGCTATCAAACCTTGAAAAATTCCTCAGTAAAGTTTGTAGAAAACATTACAGATATAGATGATCCACTTCTTGAGCGAGCCAAGCGAGACAAGCAAGATTGGCAGGTATTAGCGACCTCACAGATCGATCTTTACCGTTCCGATATGGCATCTCTGAGAGTATTACCACCTGAAAACTTTATAAAAGTCACCGATTCAATGCACCTAATTGAAAAATTTATAAAGAAATTATCTAATAACGGATATTTGTATGAATTGAATGGTGACTTTTACTTCACTGTTGAATCTTTTCTTAAAACTCTGCCAATTTCTATAGAGGAGGCAATCGCAATATTTGCTGAGCGAGGTGGTGATCCAAAGCGAGAAGGCAAAAAACATCCGTTGGATCCGGTTATCTGGCTTGCGAATGTAGGAGATGACCCAGGGTGGGATAGCGAATTGGGATTTGGCCGACCTGGTTGGCACGTTGAGTGCACTGCGATCGCATGTGAGTATTTGGATGATAAAACAAGTAATCCAATTATAGATTTACAAGGCGGGGGAAGTGACTTGATATTTCCGCACCATTTTATGAGTGAACAAATTGTGAAAGCCGCCTTCGGTAGAGAGTTTGCTAGATATTATGTTCACGCCGCGATGATTGGTTTAGACGGTGAAAAGATGAGTAAATCTAAAGGAAATCTTGTATTTGTTTCAAAATTACTTTCAGATGGGGTTGATCCGATGGTTATCAGATGGGCCCTTCTAAGTGGTCACTATCAGGATGATCGTCAATGGAGCGGTCAATTACTAATAAAAGCTGAAAACGAAGTCAATCAAATTCGCGTTGCTTTGGCTCAGAGTGAAGTTACAGATCCAACACAAATGATTAACGATATAGTTTCTGACATTTCAAATAATCTTGATACCCCAAATGCTTTGAAGAGATTGTTGAATTGGTCCTTAAAATCGAATAGTGATGGAAACGTTAATCAAAGTGGGGCAGTATCTAGAGCAATTGATGCACTATTGGGTTTAGCGCTCTAATTAGAGTTTGCACCCATTTACTAAGGTAAACTAAGCCAAATGAACTCACTTCGTGTTGCCTTATCAAAGCGTGTTGTTATCGCTGATGGCGCGATGGGAACGATGTTGCAGGCTAGAAATCCAAGTTTAGAGGATTTTCAAAATCATGAAGGTTGTAATGAAATTCTTAACGTAACCAGACCAGATATTGTAAAAGCCGTACATGCTGAATACCTAGACGCTGGTGTAGATGCAATTGAAACTAATACCTTTGGTGCAAATTTTGCTAATTTAGCTGAGTATGGAATTGAAGATCGGATCTATGAACTTGCATTCGCTGGTGCAAAGATTGCAAGAGAGGTGGCAGATCAATACTCAACTAAAGAGAATCCTCGATGGGTACTTGGCTCACTAGGACCAGGAACAAAATTGCCAACCCTTGGTCACACCACATATGAATTTCTTAAAGAAGCATATGAAACAGCATCAAAAGGGTTAATTGATGGTGGAAGTGATGCGCTATTAATTGAAACCACTCAGGATTTACTTCAAGCAAAAGCAGCGGTTAACGGGGCAAGAAATGCGATAAATAATTCTAAAAAAGATATTGTTTTAATTGCTCAAGTTACCGTTGAAACTACTGGAACAATGCTCATGGGTTCTGAAATCGGTGCTGCGTTAAACGCTCTTGAGCCGTTGGGTATTGATTTAATTGGCTTAAATTGTGCTACTGGCCCAGCTGAGATGAGCGAGCATCTTCGGGTATTAAGTAAAGGCGCAACTGCTGGAATTTCAGTAATGCCAAATGCTGGACTTCCAGTACTCGGTGAGAATGGTGCTCATTACCCACTATCTCCAGAAGAGTTAGCTAAGTCTTTAAAGCAATTTGTAATTGATTACAAAGTTAATTTAGTAGGAGGATGTTGTGGAACTACACCAGCGCATTTAAAAGAGGTGGTTAAGCAATTAAGTGGAAACAATATCTCTGAAAGAGAAGTGACTCGCGAAATCGGTGCTTCTTCTCTATATCAGTTTGCCCCTTTTCGTCAGCAGAACACTTATTTATCTATTGGTGAACGGACAAATGCAAACGGATCGAGAGCTTTCCGGGATGCACTTTTAGCAGAGGATTGGCAAAGTTGTGTTGAAATAGCTAGAGATCAAATCCGCGACGGAGCCCATATGTTAGATCTTTCCGTTGATTATGTTGGCAGAGATGGTGTTGCTGATATGAAGGAGTTGGCTTTCCGGTTTGCCACAACATCAACACTACCTATTGTTTTAGATTCAACTGAACCGGCAGTTCTAGAAGCTGGACTTAAGCAGTTAGGTGGCAGATCGGTTATCAACTCTGTCAACTACGAGGACGGAGATGGACCAACTTCAAGGTTTGCCCGAATAATGCCATTGGTAGTTGAACATGGTGCAGCAGTAATCGCTCTTACGATAGATGAAGAAGGCCAAGCCCGAGATGCTCAATGGAAATTGAAGGTTGCACGCCGTTTAATAAATGATTTAACCTCTAAATGGGGGATGAGAGTTGATGATATTTTGATCGATTGTTTAACTTTTCCAATTGCAACTGGGCAGGAAGAAACTCGTAGGGATGCAATTGAAACATTGGATGCAATAAAATCTTTAAAGGCAGAGTTTCCAAATGTGCAAACTACGCTCGGCGTGAGTAATGTTTCCTTTGGATTAAATCCAGCCGCTCGAATTGTGTTGAACTCAGTTTTCTTATCTGAAGCTGTAAAAAATGGATTAGATTCAGCGATCGTTCATCCCTCAAAAATCACTCCGATAAGCCGAATTCCAAAAGAGCAATTAGATGTGGCACTTGACCTTGTTTATGATCGTAGAGAATCTGATGCTCAAGGAAATGTCATCTATGACCCGCTTTCTAAGTTCTTGCAGCTATTTGAAAATGTTGAAGTCACCTCAACAAAAGAAAGCAGAGCGGCTGAACTTGCCGCGCTTCCATTGGAAGAAAGATTACAGCGACGAATAATTGATGGCGAGAAGGTTGGGTTAACCGATGATTTAAAGACCGCAATTGACTCCAAGATTCCGGCCTTAACTATTATTAATGATTACTTACTAGCAGGTATGAAAACTGTTGGAGAGTTGTTTGGTAAAGGGGAGATGCAACTGCCATTCGTATTGCAGTCAGCTGAAGTGATGAAATCTGCAGTTGCATACCTTGAACCATTTATCGAAAAAACTGATGATCAGGGTAGAGGCAAAATTCTGCTTGCAACTGTCAAAGGTGATGTACATGATATTGGCAAGAATCTTGTTGACATTATTTTATCTAATAACGGATATGACACAGTAAATATCGGAATTAAGCAAACCGTAAACCAGATTATTGACGCTGCAATAGATAATAATGTTGATGTAATTGGCATGTCGGGCTTACTAGTGAAGTCCACGGTAATAATGAAGGAAAATCTGCTCGAATTAGAATCAAGAGGACTTTCTGAAAAATGGCCGATTGTTTTAGGTGGCGCTGCACTAACTAGATCATATGTTGAACAAGATCTTAATGAAATTTTTCCGGGAACAGTTAGATATGCAAAAGATGCTTTTGAAGGCTTGAAGCTAATGGATACATTGATGGGGATTAAGCGTGGAGTTGCCGGCGCACAGCTTCCACCACTTAAGGAGAGACGAACGCCTCGAACTAACCTGATTGAAAGTAGTGGAATTGATACCAAGCGAAGTGATGTTGCAGATAATAATCCAGTTCCGACAGCTCCTTTCTACGGTTCAAAGGTTGTGAAAGGTATAGCACTTGCCGATTATGTTGGCATGTTGGATGAAAGAGCATTATTTCTCGGACAATGGGGATTAAAGGGAAAAGATTTTGAAACAATGGCACAAGATGAAGGTCGGCCACAACTTCGCTCACTTTTAAATGATGTTCAGTCCAATGGATGGTTAAATGCTGCAGTCGTTTACGGGTATTTCCCTTGCTACAGCGAAGGAAACGATTTAGTAGTGCTTCATCATGAGGGAGAATCAAAAGGTAAGGAACGAGTTAGATTTACTTTTCCAAGACAGAGTCGTGATCGTCGCCTATGTTTATCAGATTTCTTCCGCAGTAAAGAAAGTGGCGAAATTGATGTTGTAAGTTTCCAATTTGTAACTATGGGGCAGTCAATTAGCGATGCAATCAGTAAACTATTTAATGCGAACTTATATCGAGAGTATCTAGAGCTTCATGGACTTTCTGTGCAATTAACCGAATCCTTAACTGAGCATTGGCATGCTAGAACGCGTGAAGAGTTGAAAATTGATGGGAAAGACTCAAAAGATCTAAAAGAAATCTTTAATCAGGGATATCAAGGATCTCGCTACTCGTTTGGTTATCCGGCATGCCCCGATCTTGAGCAACAATTACAGATGTGTGAGTTATTGCAGCCAGAACGAATTGGCATATCGTTATCTGAAGAATTCCAGTTACATCCAGAGCAATCAACATCTTCGATAGTTTTACATCATCCTGAAGCAAAGTATTTCAACGCATCATGAGTGCAATCTTGTTTGATATGGATGGGACTTTAATTGATTCAGAACCACTTTGGCTAGAATCTGAAATTGAAATAATGGCAGAGTTAGGTTGTCATTGGGATCAGCAAGATCAGATTAATTGTCTCGGTGGGCCAATGGAAAAGACGGAAAATTACATGCAGGAACGAAGCAACAACATCAAACCTTTTGGATATTTTGCGAAGCAACTTGATGACGTAATGGAGCAAAAACTTGCAACAAAATTGGATCTTATTCCTAATGCCTTAGAAATTTTAAATGAATGTAAAAAATCTGACATTAAGATCGCATTAGTAACTGCAAGTACTGGCAGATTAATGAGAGCTGTACTGAAAAGATTTCCAGCTGGAATATTTGATACTACTGTTTCCTATGATGACGTAAAGCGGTCCAAGCCAGATCCTGAGCCATACTTGCTAGCTGCAAAAACTTTAGGAGTAGAAATTAAAAACTGCGTCGTTTTAGAAGATTCACTCACCGGGGTTCAATCCGGGTTAACTGCCGGTGCTCAGGTAATCGGCTTACCTCATCTAGTACAGATGCCTAGTAATCCAAATTTACGAGTTATTGAGTCTTTATCTGAGATTAACATCGAAAAGTTAATTACGTGGTACCCATTTCTTACAAGTAGAATCGCTACAAATGATAGATAGAAATTTTAATTATGGTGATCGGGTTCAGTTAACCGATGCAAAGGGAAAGTTGTACTCAATTACATTGGCAGCTGGGGCTGAATGGCATACCCATAAAGGACTTTTAAAGCATGATGAATTAGTTGGCCTTCCAGAGGGATCGATCGTTGCAACAAATGGAGATTTAAAGTTTCAAGCTTTTCGCCCACTCTTGGCTGACTATGTTCTATCTATGCCAAGGGGAGCAACAATTATTTATCCAAAGGATGCAGCAATGATTCTTGGGGTTGCGGATATAAAGCCCGGAATAAGGGTTTTAGAAGCGGGTGTTGGATCAGGTGCGCTTAGCATTTCAATTTTAAGAGCGGTAGGAGATAACGGATTTTTGCATTCGGTAGAGATACGTGATGATTTTGCAGCAATATCCAAACAGAATGTAGAGAACTACTTTGGGAATGAACCAAAGAATTGGAAATTAACTGTTGGCGCATTGCAAGAACAAAGTTTTGGAACTGATTACGATCGAGTAATTTTGGACATGCTCTCACCCTGGGATTGCGTAGAGACCGCATCAAATGCTTTAGTTCCAGGCGGAGTGTTCATGGCTTATGTTGCTACAACTACACAACTTTCAAAAATTGCTGAAGCCATAAAGGATTGTGGCAACTTCACTGAACCAGAATCTTCCGAAACTATTGTTCGCGGTTGGCATCACGAAGGATTAGCTGTTAGGCCACAGCACAGAATGATTGGTCACACAGGATTTCTTATTTTTGCCCGCAGAATGGCACCAGGTGTTCCAGTATTACAAAGGCGAAGACGCCCTTCAAAAGGTTCTTACGGAGTTATTGAGTAATTAACTTACTTTAATCAGATCAACTACGAAGATTAAAGTTTCGTTAGGACCTATAGCTCCACCAGCACCGGTGGCTCCATAGCCAAGGTCAGGTGGGATTACCAATAATCGTCGTCCGCCTTCTTTCATTCCAGGAATTCCTTGTTGCCAACCTGCGATCACTCCACTTAAAGGGAATGTTGCGCTCTGACCAGAATCCCAAGATGACTCAACTAAAGTTCCAGTACTCCATGCCATTAACGTGTAGTGAACTTCAAGAGTGGAAGTTGCTACCGCTTCTTTACCAGTTCCGACAAA
>SESB01000098.1_pt1 | contig 61527 bp, 59 predicted proteins | sample 3171441 | NCBI WGS metagenome assembly SESB01 (sample SAMN06051867, study PRJNA518727) | freshwater metagenome | biome: subpolar coniferous forest; feature: holomictic lake; material: water; isolation source: holomictic Lake 227, 6 m depth | place: Canada: near Kenora, Ontario | collected...
CCCTCAACATTCGCAACGAAGCGCAACGCATGATAACGGCTGGAATAGTCGTTACTGCTAATGGAGGCGCTGTCAGTCGCAGTGCTGGACGTAAGTCTAGCATTTCGCTCGCGCCGTTGAAGTTAGAAGCTCCGTCCTTTAGGGCGGGGTAGTTCACTCGCAGCTTATCTCATCTCGATAACGCATCTTGTTTTCAAGTAAAGACCATCAATATATGACCCTTGCCCTGCGACTCGCAGAGCAGGGTTTATATAGTACGCAACCTAATCCACGTGTAGGCTGTGTCATAGTTAAAAACCAGCAAATCATTGGAGAGGGCGCACACCTTAGAGCTGGTGAGGCGCATGCAGAAGTCATTGCTTTGCGTCAGGCCGGGTCGCTAGCTGCCGGTGCTGATGTCTATGTCACATTGGAACCATGCAATCATCACGGGCGCACGCCTCCTTGTGTGGATGCCTTAATTGCCGCAGGTGTAAAACGGGTGGTAGTGGCGATGCAGGATCCTAACCCTCTAGTCGCAGGCCAAGGCATACTGCGTTTGCAAGCGCATGGCATAGTTGTTAACAGTGGCTTGATGCAGAATGAAGCACTCACTGTGAACGCAGGTTTTGTTAAGCGCATGACGCTAGCACTGCCCTATGTACGCTCCAAAATTGCTGCCAGTTTAGATGGCCGTACTGCACTTAACAATGGAAAGAGTCAGTGGATTACCGGAGAAGCCGCACGTTTAGATGTGCAACACTGGCGTGCGCAGTCATGCGCCATCGTGACGGGAATCGGTACAGTCTTAGCAGACAACCCAAGCATGAACGTGCGTTTGCAAGCATCTAAGCGTCAGCCATTACGGGTCATTGTGGATAGCTATTTGCGAACACCAGTCAATTGTAAAATGCTTGATACAGTACAGCAAAATCCAGTACTTATTGCCTACGCTCAAGACCCTAACCACCAAGTTACCCACTTAAGAGCCACAGGTGCTGAATGTTTGCATGTGCCGAATGCGTCCGGTCAAGTGGATTTACCGGCATTGCTACAAGAACTCGCGCTACGTGGGGTGAATGAGGTGTTAGTCGAAGCAGGCCAAGGTCTTAATGGCGCCTTGTTGGTCACGGGTTTAATAGATGAGTTTATTTTTTACTATGCGCCTAAGTTGATGGGCTCAGATGGGAAGGGTATGCTTGCATTCCCTGAGTTAACCGATATGCAACAAGTCAGTCATTTAAAGATTCTAGATGTCAGGCAAATTGGTTCAGATCTTCGCCTACGCGCCCAACCGTTAAAAAACTAACGATTAGTGATGCTATATGCTGATTGATACCCATTGTCATCTTGATGCAGCTGAATTTAATGTTGATCGTGATTACATTGCATTGATGGCTAAGCAACAAGGTGTTAATCGCATCGTAATACCCGCTGTGGAGCGCGCAAACTTTGATGCTGTCATTGCGCTATGTAATCGACATCAAAATTGCGCTTACGCGCTTGGTATTCATCCTATGTATGTAGATGCTGCCGTTAACCAAGATATCGAAACCCTTAAAACCTATATCGAGAACTTTCACCCCATTGCCATCGGGGAGATTGGTCTGGATTACTTTGTACGCACCCCTAAACTTAACCCTGAGCATATAGAAAAGCAGGTTATCTTTTTTACCGAGCAGTTAAAAATAGCTGCCCACTATGATTTGCCTGTGTTATTGCATGTTAGGCAGGCGGTAGATGATGTATTAAAGTATTTACGTCGTCACCCTGTGCGTGGCGGAATCGCCCATGCTTTTAATGGTAGCTTGCAACAAGCCGAGCAATTTATTGCGCTTGGCTTTAAGTTGGGATTTGGTGGTGCCATGACTTATTCCCGAGCTTTAAAAATTCGTGAGCTGGCAGTTAAGTTACCTTTAGACGCGATCGTATTGGAAACGGATGCGCCAGATATGCCACCTGCATGGATAGGCCCTGGCGTTAGAAATAGTCCGTTAGAATTGCTTAAAATTGCACAAGTTTTAGCTGATTTAAGGCAGATAAATGTGGCTCAAGTGCAGGCTGTTACAGGATATAACGCCTTGCACGCACTACCAAAATTAGCCGAGTTATGCACATCACCTCAAGTGCTACATTAAGTATTGAAAAAAAACCTTTATAATCAATGGTAGTTACATAAGTTATTGATTTTAAAATAATAAATATTAGGTTAAAATTTAAGCGTTTTAAAAAAAGCCTTATAAATTGGTATGTTACATTTTATGCGCACAACTATTCACAGAGTTATCCACAGATAATGTGGAGAGTATTTGTGAAATCATGTAACTTTTTTAAAGTCAACTTTTGAATTATTTATTTTTTAGCTTATTTGCACTTTATATTGCTAGGAATTGTGAGTTTTTATGCTAGTCAACCAACAGCAATATCGCACTATTTGGCCGAATGAAAATGCTGAGCTTAGTTTAAGTGGCGTTTCTATTATTGATCAAACAAAGTTGCCGCATCGTTTTGAAATAGTGACTATTCAAAGTTTGGAGCAAATGATTGATGCTATCAACAATATGCAGGTTCGTGGTGCGCCTTTAATAGGTGCGGCAGCAGCTTATGGTGTGGCCTTAGCCATGCAGCAAGATGCCAGTGACCTATATTTGAACCATGCGGTTAAGCAATTGATTCACAGTCGGCCAACGGCAGTGAATTTAAAGTGGGCGGCGCAGCGGATGCTAAAAAAACTGTTGGATTTGTCTGTGGCAGATCGTTTGTCTGCAGCATGGCGTGAAGCAGCTGCTATTTGTGATGAAGATGTAGAGCTTAATCAAGCGATAGGCGGCCATGGCCTAATGCTCATTAAGGCATTAGCAGCCAAGAAACCAAGTAGTCTAAATATAATGACACACTGCAACGCCGGTTGGCTGGCCACCGTAGATTTTGGCACAGCGCTTGCGCCTATCTATGCCGCACATGATGCAGGCATTGCTCTTCATGTATGGGTAGGCGAAACTCGCCCGCGCAACCAAGGTGCTAGTTTAACTGCTTGGGAGTTATCGCAACACGGTGTTCCGCATACGGTGATTAGTGATAATGCGGGTGGGCATTTAATGCAACAAGGTGATGTGGATATGGTGATTGTCGGCGCTGACCGCGTTACTAGCACTGGCGATGTTTGCAACAAAATTGGAACTTACCTTAAAGCTTTGGCTGCGTTTGATCAGAACATCCCTTTTTATGCCGCGGTACCTTCGCCAACAATAGATTGGACTATGACGAACGGTCTTAAGGATATAGAAATTGAGCAGCGTAGCCCGCGTGAGCTATCTTGGATTAACGGCATGCTTGCCAATGGAGAATTGGCTGAGGTAAATATACTGCCACCCAATACGCATGTGGCTAACCCCGCGTTTGATGTCACCCCAGCACGATTGGTGACGGGGATTATTACAGAGCTTGGTGTTTACGCGCCAGATCAACTTAAAACCATCCCATTCATTAATAGGCTAGGTTAGGTGATGACAAACTCAAATCTAATGCAATCAGCACAAGCACTTCTAAAAACGAGTCAAGATTTAGTGCGCTTAGGCTTAAATCGAGGTACCTCAGGCAACGCCAGTGTGCGCACCTATAATGAAGTTGGTGAAGCTGGCTTTTTAATCACGCCATCTGGCATCGCGGTAGAGGATATGGCCGCGTCAGATATGGTATGGATGGATTTTTCCGGCAAGGTGCAGGGCAGGAAAACGCCATCGTCGGAGTGGAGGTTTCATCTTGACCTACTAGCCCATAAGCCTCAGCTTAACGCGGTTATTCATACACACAGTATGTTCGCGACCACTTTAAGTACTTTTCAAAAGGACATTCCAGCTTTTCATTACATGATTGCACTGGCCGGTGGTGACAGCATACGCTGCGCGCCTTATGCACTATTCGGGAGTCAGCAACTTTCAGACTATGCCATTGTGGCAATGCAAGATCGGTATGCCTGTTTGTTAGCAAATCACGGTCTGATTGCGGTAGGTAAAAACCTAGAACATGCTTTAAATATCACGCTAGAGGTTGAAACTTTGTGTGAACAGTACGTGCGCGCATTGCAGGTAGGAGAGCCACATATTTTGAGTTCACAGCAAATGCTGGAAGTGCTGGAAAAGTTTAAAAATTACGGGTCATGGGCTGAAAAAACGCTAGACTAGAATGATGAAATTTTTATTTTGCATAAGGTTTTGAGAGACCTCTGTTTTGCGGTAAAATCTATACCCGTCTGCAATAAAATATAAGTGCCATACAATGACCAAATATGTATTCGTAACCGGCGGTGTAGTTTCCTCTCTTGGTAAAGGTATCGCAGCCGCCAGTCTTGGCGCAATTCTAGAGTCTCGTGGTATTAAAGTGACCATGCTGAAGCTAGATCCATACATTAACGTTGACCCCGGTACGATGTCTCCATTTCAACATGGTGAAGTGTTTGTGACCGACGATGGCGCTGAAACTGATCTGGATTTAGGTCACTACGAGCGCTTCATTAACCAGCGCATGGCCAAACGTAATAACTTCACTACCGGTCAGATTTACGAAACCGTCATTAAAAAAGAACGTCGCGGTGAATATCTAGGCAAGACCGTTCAGGTGATACCACATATTACCGATGAAATTAAAGCGCACGTCAAACGCGGCGCTGAAGGTGCGGATGTCGCGATTGTTGAAGTTGGTGGCACGGTCGGTGATATTGAGTCATTACCATTCCTGGAAGCAATACGTCAAATGGGTTTTGAAGAAGGCCGCAATAATGCCTGTTACATCCATTTAACACTATTACCTTGGATTCCAACCGCAGGTGAGCTTAAAACCAAGCCAACCCAGCACTCAGTCAAAGAGTTGCGCGAAATTGGTATCCAGCCAGACATTTTGCTATGTCGTGCCGACCGCAATATTCCAGATGAAGAGCGCAGAAAAATTGCGCTGTTTACTAATGTGATGCTAGAAGCCGTGATTAGCATGATTGATGCAGATTCTATTTATAAAATACCAGGTTTCTTGCATGCGCAAATGTTGGATGAAATTGTTTGTCGAAAGTTGGAAATTACAGCCAAACCTGCTGACTTGTCGAGCTGGGAGAAAATTAGCTATGCTTTAGAGAATCCTAAGCACTTGGTTAATATTGCCTTTGTCGGAAAATATATCGATTTGGCAGATTCCTACAAGTCGCTTACAGAAGCTTTGATCCATGCTGGTATTCATACTGAGTCTAAAGTAAAAGTACATTACATAGATTCAGAAGAGATTGAAGTAAATGGCACTGTGGCACTGCATAATATGGACGCAATTTTAGTACCTGGCGGCTTTGGTAAGCGTGGTACTGAAGGTAAGATTGCTGCGATTGCTTATGCACGAAAAAACAAAATTCCTTACCTAGGCATTTGCTTAGGCATGCAGTTGGCAGTGATTGAGTTTGCACGCAATGAAGCACACTTGAAAGACGCCAACAGCACCGAATTCAATCCTGACAGCCCGCATCAAGTCGTTGGTTTAATTACTGAGTGGCAAGCCGCAGATGGAAAAGTTGAAACACGTAATGAAAACTCTGATCTTGGTGGCACGATGCGCCTTGGCGCACAGGCATGCCCAATCGTTGCCAATACGCTAGCCGCGAGCATTTACGGTAATCAAGTTAATGAGCGTCACCGCCATCGTTACGAGGTGAATAATCACTACGTAGAACAACTTAAAGCTGCTGGCTTGGTCGTGTCAGCTCGGACGCCGACTGAAGATCTATGTGAGATTATAGAGCTGCCACAAAATGTGCACCCATGGTTCGTGGCATGCCAGTTCCACCCTGAGTTCACTTCAAATCCACGTACGGGCCACCCATTATTTACCGCATTTGTAAATGCGGCTTTGCAGTACCAGGCTAAGCATTAGTCTTTTTAGAAGTGTTTAAGGCTATTACTGGCTAAAAAAGGAATTTGCAACATGAAATTATGTAACTTTGAAGTTGGCCTTGAGCACCCGCTGTTCTTAATAGCAGGCCCTTGCGTCATTGAATCTCAGCAAATGGCGATTGATACTGCAGGTCAGCTTAAAGAAATTGCCGCTGCTTTGGGCATACCGTTTATTTATAAATCTTCATACGATAAAGCCAATCGCAGTTCAAATAAGACTTTTCGTGGCTTTGGCATTAGCGAAGGTTTAAGAATTTTAGATGAAGTGCGTCGCCAGATTGGCGTGCCAATTCTGACCGATGTGCATACAGCAGAGCAAGTGCCAGAAGTTGCTAGTGTGGTTGATGTATTGCAAACGCCAGCTTTTTTATGTCGACAAACCGATTTTATTAACGCTGTGGCAACCTGTGGTAAACCAGTCAATATTAAAAAAGGCCAGTTTTTAGCACCCCATGATATGCGTCAAGTGGTGCAAAAAGCCAAAGAGGCTAATGGTGGTGCCGATACTATTATGGTGTGTGAGCGTGGTGTTTCTTTTGGCTATAATACATTGGTTTCAGATATGCGCGCCTTAGCGATTATGCGTGAAACCAATTGCCCCGTTGTATTTGATGCTACGCACTCGGTGCAACAGCCAGGCGGTCAAGGCGATAAAAGCGGAGGTCAGCGCGAGCATGTCCCCGTTCTAGCGCGTGCCGCTGTGGCTGCTGGTATTGCTGGTATTTTTATGGAAACACATCCTGATCCAGCGCAAGCTTTATCCGATGGCCCTAATGCATGGCCATTACATAAAATGCGTGATCTGTTAGAAGTACTGGTAGATTTAGATCGAGTGGTTAAAAAAGCCGGCTTTATCGAATCAACCCTATAACAATAAAATAACTAGTTAATTGGAGGAGTAAGCTATGAGCGCTATTGTAGATATTATTGCCCGTGAAATTTTAGATTCACGTGGTAACCCGACTGTTGAAGTCGATGTGTTGCTAGAAAGTGGTGTGATTGGTCGCGCGGCGGTGCCTTCAGGCGCTTCTACTGGATCTAAAGAAGCAGCAGAGTTGCGTGATGGCGATAAATCTCGTTATCTAGGTAAAGGTGTTTTACGCGCGGTTGAGAACGTAAATACTGAAATTACAGAAGCTATTATTGGTCTAGACGCTGAAGAGCAAAGTTTTATTGATAAAACGCTGATCGAACTAGACGGTACTGAGAATAAAGATCGTTTGGGTGCAAATGCAATTCTTGCAGTATCAATGGCCTGTGCTCGTGCTGCAGCTGAAGAGTCTGGTCTGCCGTTGTATCGCTATTTAGGTGGTTCTGGCGCCATGCAACTACCTACACCGATGATGAATATCATTAACGGGGGGGCGCACGCAGATAACAGTGTGGATATGCAGGAGTTTATGATTATTCCAGCAGGACGCCCAACCTTCAGAGAAGCTTTGCGTTGCGGTGCGGAAGTCTTTCACGCATTGAAAAAAACGTTACATAAAAAAGGTCTAGCCACTACTGTCGGTGATGAAGGCGGTTTTGCACCTGACTTACCTTCTAATGAGGCAGCAATTCAATACATCATGGAAGCTATTTCTGATGCGGGTTATGAGCCAGGTCGTGATGTTTACCTAGGATTGGACTGTGCAAGTACTGAATTTTATAAAGATGGTAAATACCACCTAGCTTCTGAAGGTCTGCAATTAAGCTCAGCGCAATTCACAGACTATTTAGCGACTTGGTGTGACAAGTATCCAATTATCAGTGTTGAAGATGGCATGAGTGAATTTGATTGGGATGGTTGGGATTTACTCACCAAACGCCTAGGTAAAACGACACAATTGGTTGGTGATGATCTATTTGTGACCAATGCTAAGATTTTGCGTGAAGGTATACGTCGTGGCGTTGCCAATTCAGTGCTAATTAAAGTCAATCAAATTGGTACTCTGACTGAGACTTTTGAGACCATAGAAACGGCTAAACGCGCTGGCTATACTTCAGTCATTTCTCATCGTTCTGGTGAAACTGAAGATACTACTATTGCGGATATTTCAGTGGCGACCAATGCTTTGCAAATTAAAACTGGTTCTATCTCACGTTCAGAGCGTATAGCTAAATACAACCAACTATTGCGTATTGAAGAAGAGTTGGGTGATGCAGCTAGTTATGCTGGTATGTCCGCTTTTTATCAGTTATTTAGGGCTTAAGTTAATTCTTAAAGGTTAGTTCCCTTGAAAGCATTGACGTTGATCTTTGTTGTCTTGATTGCCTTGCTACAGTATCCACTGTGGCTGGGCAAGGGCAGCTGGTTACGTGTGTGGGATTTGAATCGACAAATCAGTGAGCAACAAGAAAAGAACAATACGCTAAATGCACGGAATGAAACATTGAATGCAGAAGTTCTGGATTTAAAAAGTGGGCGTGCTGCAGTTGAAGAGCGCGCTAGAAGTGAGCTAGGGATGATTAAGCAAGATGAAGTTTTTTACCAAGTCATTGATCAGTCGGCTACTAGTACAAATACAAGTACGGCTTCAACCGCTAAACCTACCGAAAAGAAATAGCTACTGCAATTCTAGGGGCTATTTTTAGCTTGAACAGCGTAGGGTAGGGGTTTTATTGCTAAGGCATTACCTTCTACAAATACTTTTCCCGACTCCACGCTTTCTAAGCGTATTTCTACCAGAAGATCATAGCGATCCATTGACGTGATGGCTGAGCGTACCACTTTGCCCACCACTTCGCCTGTGTCATTCAACACATCATCACCTGCCTTAGGTTGTACTTTGGTGTTAATCTGAGCAAGGTAAGTGCGGCGTTTCACTGTGCCTAAATAATGCGTTCGTGCCACGATTTCCTGACCGGTATAGCAACCTTTTTTAAAGTTGATGGCACCCAACAAGTCTAGATTAAGCATTTGGGGTACAAATTGTTCTTGGGTATTTAGCGACACCTCTGGGATACCTGCCTGAATTTCTAGCCAATCCCAGCATGGCGCTCCCACTTTGACGGTATCTAAACAAAGATCATTCCATATTAGTTTGGCACTATTAATATCCGTGAAAATCTCATAGCGGGGCAAAGTCCCTGGCAACTTTAAAACAGCACCATTCTCAAGGCTAACTAATTGATAGTCAGTTTTTGGGACGATAGAAAAGTGAGGCTTCAATAACTCTGCGGCATTTTTTCCACTTATCCCAATTTTAATAATTGACTCGGACACATCGGTAATTTCAACTTTACTGCGCATGACGTACATTTTTAATCGCTTAGCAATGCTGGCAACTAACTCTTTAGGTAGTTGTAAATGCAGATGATCATGATGTGCAAAGGCTAAAAACAGGCTAAGCATACGGCCTTTTGGACTGCAGTACGCGGTGTAATGGGCTAGATGGCCGTTAAGTTGTTTTACGTCATTGGTGACTTGGCCTTGCAGAAAGGTGATGGCATCCTCACCCTGTATTTGAAGTAGGCCTAAGTGAGAAAGGTCACAAATGACGCTGCCGCTTTGTGTCGCTTGAATCTCCGCATGACTATCACCAAAACACATTATTTTTTCGTTATCCAGCACTAATGGATGAGTAGATGACTTTTGAAGAAATTGATGCCACTGTTGCATGTGTATGCTAAACCTTTGTTTAAAATATAGTATGGCCTATCTTATTACTACCGACAAAATCTAAAAATTAAATCATCGAATATCTTTTGTGGGTGCTGCTAGCAGCAGTGCTTTTGGGAATATTGCTATTGTAATGCGGGTTGTGATGTCTTGTCAGAATAAATGACGATTAGTCGCACAGTCATTGCGGCGATATTTTCGTCGCTTTCGGTCAAAATATGTCCTGTTGCAGAGGATACTGAAGTTTATCCTCAGCTCAGCTTTTAGTTTTTTTCCACTAGTAAGTGCAACCCTAATGAGACCGACGAAAAGTGCGGTTACTGAAGCTTCTCCGCAGTTAAATCCGAACTAAGTGTTTTACGGCGACGTTGCATTAAGTTGCGCCATTGCATTTTTAGTTCTTTTAGCGGGTGTTTAGGGGTGTAGGCTAAAATAAATAGAATGCCAGACAGTCCAGCGAGGATCCAACGAAGCTCAAATCCAGCTTTATCTCGCCGAGCCGGTTTTTGTTTTTTCATTGCGCTAAGTACTGTTTGAACGCTATCGCCACGTACATACATGCCGTTAACTTCTTTCGCTAAAGACTTTAGATAGGTTTCATCTAATTTAGAGATGTAACGGTCACCAGCGCCACTGGCAATGCTGTCATTGCGAGTCCCTATATTGGCTTCAGAGATTTGAGCAATCCCCGGTTGCATGGCAAAGCTTTCTGCTGACCAATAGCCGATGAGCTGATTATGTTCGTCTAACTTAGGTATCGCAGAACCAGCTTCACCACCTATACCAACAAATAACCAGCCATCACCACCTTGAAAATTGGATAAATCCTGCGTATTAAAGACATGTAGCTTAGGCGCTTCTTCACCATCGGTAAAGTAGACAACTTGTGCTGGGGCTGGAAAGGAACGTATGGTTCTTGCCAATCCAAGCATACTTGTACGTACGCGGCTATTGCCTGACCACGCGGTACGCCAGTCTAAGTGGTCTATCGTGTCATTAATGGCATCAAAGTTTTCGCAAACTTCAATTGGTGTATAAAGTGCAGCGATGCTTACACCAGCAAATAAACCTATGCTTACAGTGGTGCCACAATCTAACTCACCAATCACCTTGTGCAGGGTATCTTGCATAAACGCGATGCGTGACACAGGTTTCCCATTAAGTGATTTATCTACTACATTCATACTTTGTGAAATATCCGTCACAAAAATATAGCTGTAAATATCACGTTTAACTGGGACTGTCGGGTTAAATAAGGCAACTACGAGCAATAATAAAGCGCCCAGTAATAATGTTGCATCATGACGATGCCTAAAATAATTGAAAAGCTTATGCATATTTATGGCAATCCAACAGGAATGCTACCCATAATCAGTCCTGGAGTATCACTCTCGCCAACACCCGGTGTAGGTGTTCCTGGCAACATTGTCAGTAAGCGGTCTAGGTTATGTCTCGCGCCCCAATTGCTATTATCGAGTCTGAGTGATTGCTGATAAGCTGTTTTAGCTTGCCGTAAAAGGTACTCAGCTTCATCACGTACCGTCATATTGGCGCCGTTAATGGCTAAACCACGTCTAAAGAATATATTCCCTAGGTTAAAATGAATGGCGGCTTTCTGTTCAGTATTAGCATTATTCAGCGCTTTATTAAATAATAAAGTCGCTTCTTTATAGCGTTCATTCTTAGCTAACCAATAGGCCGTTGCAAACTTAGCCTCAAAGCTTTGCGTATCTGTTTTTGGTGGTTTCCCAGCGCTAATTGCTTGGTTAAATGCTGCAATTTGTTGCACGCGATTGTAAGCATAGAGGCTACTGATGCCAGATGCTATTGCAATAATGATTAGCAAGTAAGTGAGTTTTGTTACAGTAAAGAAGTGCGTAATCTTTCGCAGTAACGAGTCTTTAATCATGATTGATTTTAGTGCCATGTTTTTACCTCTAAGTATTTCACACCCAACAATAAACTAATCATCAATGCTGCAATAATAAAGCAAGCATTTGAATAATCCCGGCCAGGAATTTTCTCAAAATATTTGATTGGTTTCTTTTCACGTTCATTAATGTCGTTCATGGCCATTTGTAATGATTTTGGATCTTCAGCCTCATAGGCCTTAAATGGCGATTTGAGTGTTTTGAAGTATTCATTAAGCTCGATTTCTGCAGGCAATGCGGAATTCTCTGGGGGTATATAAGTAGTATCAAAAATACTTAAGCCGCCTGGTTGGCGTAGCACTATCCAATACAAACTAATATGTAAGCGGTCAAACCAGTCTTTAAGTTTTTGCTGAGTATTGGCATCTAATCGACCGGCTCCGTCAGACAGTAATATCAATGCTCGTGAGCCAGAATCAGGTATCTTTTCAAATAAACCGGCGCCACTGGTAAGACCGCTACCAATATTAGTTTGAAATAATGCGTTACCACCAGTAGCTTGCACTGCGGCAATCACGGCTTTCTTGTTTTCACTTAGCGGTAAAACATACATCGCTGAGTTGCTGAAAGTGATCATGCCAAACATGTCTTGCTGGCGTGATTTTACAAAAGAGGTAATAAGCCTAGCGGCTGCGACAGACTTGGTTTCACCTACAATATTATTACCGGCAGCATCGGTTCCACCAGAGAATGGATCATCCATGCTTGCGCTGCGATCTAGCACTAATGCAATTTGTGCACCCACGCCTATGCGCTCAATTTTCTGTTCATTAGTATGCGGTGCGGCGAGTCCGGTGATAATAAATACCAACGTCAGAACCGCTAGGACTTTTAGCAGTAATCCAATTAAATCTGACAGCGGATCTTCGGGTAACATATCTACCCAGGAGTAATGTTTAGCGTGGGCTCGTTGCAGTAGCAGTGGTAAAACTGCCAGTGGCAATAGCCAAAGTAACCATGGATGTGAAAATGCCATGATTTATAAGCCCGCCTTCATGGAAGGTGTCGCTAATTTTTCTGGGCTTAATCCACGTTCACAATCGCGACAGCGACGTGCGAATTTGATTACCCATAGCTGAGCATTGACGTCACTATCAAAGTTAGCTGCTGGGTCGAGGTATTTTGGTTCAAAATTGATTCGGCGTGATAAATTAAAGAACTGTTCAAGCTCTAATTTTAGCCCTATGAAATTAGGTTTTAGCGCTAAGAATTGTTCTAAATTATTGGAAAAAACTGTGAAATTGGCAGTCGTGCTTAGTCCTGCGTGGACTAGGGCTACACTTTCCTTTAGGCCTTGTGTCGATTTTTCTTGTTTACGTAATGCGCGGTATACCTTCGAAAAAGTACCACCCATACGCGGGAGCCAAGCCCGCATGCCGAGTATGTAGAGTAAGCCTAAAGCACTAAGTATCAGAAAAATAAGTGAGAGTTTGAGCCAGCTTTCTTCCTTGTCGTGGTTGAGTGGAAGAGGGCCGAGAAAAGGACTCATATTATTTTCAATTTTGACCTGGCCGAAGATAGCAATCGGTGAAATTGCGATATCTACAGTTGGAATTCGAAATTTGACGATATCCTGATTATTCTTTAGGTTGACTAAGTTTAGGTATTCAGGACCTAATGCAGCATTTTTGGCTACAATATTATTGGTAAACACTTGGTATGCCAATTTAATGTGATGCGTTGTGCTGTTGTCATCCACTTTTTTAGTATGTTGAATGCTTTTAAGTTCTATGCCGATGACTTGACCTTTGTGACGCTTTTCATAGCCGGGAATCGGCAATGAAGTTTCAATGAGTTTGTAAGGCGCTTTAACGGTTAAGATGACTTCACGTTCTATCACGTCACCTACGGTATAACCGACCAATCGTACCGGATCTATACTTTTCATTGAGACATAGGTTGGATTAATATCCGGTAGATTTTGGCTATCAATAGCGTATGCATTTCGCGCCGTTAAAGCGAGTGCGCTAAAGCTAAGTAAGAGGTAAAACAAACGTATAAATTGGGTCATAGAGTTAAGCCGCTACAAATTGGAGGAAATATTCTGTGAGTAGGTCTGCATCAAACTCACCTTCAACAAAAAACGGAGGCATATCAAAGCGCATAAATAGCTCGTAAATTTCATTTCGCCTAGCTTCAAATTTAGCCACAATTTTTTCACGCAATTCCTTGCGTAAGAATAGGGTGCGTTTTTCACCGGTTTCAGCATCGGCAACGTTAGTTAAGCCAAACTCAGGCAGATTCTTATATTCAGCTGAGTCCCAAAGCACAATAGGGACGATATGGTGGCGTAAAAGGTTGTTGAGAGAGGCTTCTAATATGTCGTTTGGAATATGGAAGTCTGAAATCAAAAAGACAAGCGAGCGTTCACGCGGTAGATAGCGATAAACCTCCATAATTCCATTACAGTTGACTGGCGCTGGATGATAGTCTTTTAAGGTCTCAGCCATAGCAATCGCACGATGTGACTTAAACGATGATGTGCTAATCCAATCTTCACGTACCACTTCGTCAAAACCAATAAAGCCAAATGGGTCATGGTGCTGACTGGCTGATTGGGCAACTGACTCTGCAATCTCTGCTGCCAGTTTGATTTTACGTTTCTTAGCACCGAAACTCATGCTGCCAGATAGATCGCAAATCACATAAACTGGCGTGGCACTTTTTTGATTAAATAAACGCACATGCACCTGTTCCATCGGGTCGCGTATGGTTTGTCGTATATCAATCCGGCGTGGGTCTGGGTAAGAAAGCAACGTAGTATGACCGCGAAATTCCATGCCCATGCCACGCTGGGTGCTGGTATGGCGTCCTGGGTGGCGTCCACGAGAACGCCAGCCTATGTGGTAGTTAAATGATTTAATCTGTTCAAACATTTAAATCATCCGTTACCAAAGCAGGGTTGGCGAAAATGCGCTAATGAATGACGCGTTAACATTAAGGTGCAGCTACAGCATTCATAATGCCATTTAACATTTCACGTGCAATTTCAGTACGACGCATTTCATAGACTGGGCTGAATACCAATCGATGCGCGACTGTGGCATGGAATACGGCATGGATATCTTCTGGCAACACCGCAGTGCGCTCGTTTAACCAAGCATTTACCCGTGCTGCACGCAACATCATGCTCATGCCGCGTGGACTGGCACCTGAAAGCACTAAACGATTCATATCTACACCAGACACTTTAACGCCATAATCAAGAGGTGCTTTAGTCGCTTTCCATAAATTTAGAGCATATTTTTTCAGTGTATCGCTGGTATCTACGCTATTTTGTAGTACGCCGGAGAAAGCGTTAAGTTCATCAAATTGAAGCACATCAGGTTTGACGTTGTTGACTAAGGCATCCACATTATGGAACTTGGTATCAAATACCAAGGCTTCCATAATGTCATTATCATTAGGCACTACAATTGGAATTTCCATCATAAAGCGGTCACGCGCTGCTGATGGAATTTCAAAGGTTTCTTCTTTTTCTACTTGGTTACGATCTGCAAATACGATCATGTGTGGGAAATAGTGCTCAGTATTAAAGGCAGATAAGCTACGCTCAGCCATGACACGTAATAGCAATGAGTGCACTTGTGGGCGTGCGCGGTTAATTTCATTAAAGAAAAACACCGATAAATTCTCGCCAGACATTAACAGTGGGCCAGGACTCACGTGCGGCTTACCATCCTCACCTAAATATGTATGGTAGACCAAGTCATTTGGCATCAAATCTATCGTACCTTCAATTCGTTGGTAACCGCCGCCAATGCCACGCGTAAAGGCGCGTAGTAGGGTAGTTTTTCCGACGCCAACATCCCCCTCTAGTAATACATGCCCACGGGCAAATATAGAGGTGGTAATCAGGCGTATTGGGTTTTGTTGACCCACAACTACTTTGTTTACTTCTGATTCTAAGTTAAGCGCATGGTTGCGCCAATCGGTAAGCTGACGGTCACTCATAGTAATTATCCGTATCGGTTTTGAAGTTGTTAAAATGAACTGTTAACCTATAGTATATGGTTTCTGCTTGGGGGTAAACAGATCTGTATACACTTAACATAAAAATTTTGAAATTATCCGTAAAATAACGATACGAATATGAATAAAACTTGATAGAAAGTGAATAAGACTTCCGTTAAAACGGTTTTAAAGCGAAAATAGCACAAGTTCAATTTAATTTAAAAAAAAGTCATTAAAATTATGCAAAGACAAAATAGTTTTACCAAAGAAGAATTGCTTAAATGTGGTCGTGGTGAGATGTTCGGTGAGGGTAATGCGCAATTGCCATTGCCACCTATGCTGATGTTTGATCGCATTATTTCGATTACAGAAGATGGTGGTGCGCATGGTGCTGGCCAAATCGTGGCTGAAATGGATATTACCCCTGATTTATGGTTCTTCGCGTGTCATTTTACTGGTGATCCAGTGATGCCAGGCTGCCTAGGCTTAGATGCGATGTGGCAGCTGGTTGGTTTCTTCTTAGGGTGGATGGGTGGTCCTGGACGTGGTCGTGCATTAGGCGCTGGAGATGTTAAATTTAGCGGTCAAGTATTGCCTACGCACAAAACTATTACTTACACGATAGATTTAAAGCGCGTCATTATGCGCAAGTTAGTGATGGGTATTGCAGATGCACGTATGGAAGTGGATGGTCGCGTGATTTATGTCGCGCAAGATTTACGCGTAGGTTTGTTTACACGTACAGATAATTTTTAATACAATAAGCTCAACATGAACATCATTTTTTTTAGGAGGGCACGATAATGCGCCGTGTCGTTGTCACTGGAATGGGGATTGTTTCTAGCTTAGGAAACAATAAAGCTGAGGTTTTAGATAGCCTGCGTGCTGGTCGTTCTGGCATTACCTATCAGCCAGAATATGCGGAACGTGGTTTGCGTTCTCATGTGGCTGGATCTATAAAGAACCTAGACATAGAAGCCTTGATTGATCGTAAATTACTGCGCTTTATGGCTAAAGGCCATGCCTACGCATGGCTAGCTATGCAAGAGGCGATTGCGCACGCTGATTTGCCAGAAGAATTGGTGTCTAATGTGCGTACCGGGCTGATTGTGGGCGCGGGAGGCACTTCAACTGAAAGTATGTTGGAAGCCACTAATATCCTTGCAGAGAAAGGTATTCGTCGTGTAGGTCCGTATATGGTGACTAAAACCATGTCTAGCGGTGTGGCGGCTTGCTTAGCTACCGGTGCAAAAATCAAAGGGATTAACTACGGCATTAGTTCGGCATGTTCTACTAGCGCGCACTGCATAGGCGCAGGTGTTGAGCAAATACAACTAGGCAAGCAGGATATAGTGTTTGCTGGTGGTGCTGAAGAAGAGCATTGGACCATGTCATTTTTATTCGATGCGATGGGTGCGCTTTCAAGTAAATACAATGAAACGCCAGAAAAAGCATCTAGGACTTATGACGCTAACCGCGATGGTTTTGTTATTTCAGGTGGTGGCGGCATTGTGGTTTTAGAAGAGTATGAGCATGCAAAGGCGCGTGGTGCGAATATTATTGCTGAAGTGGTTGGTTATGGCGCAACTTCAGATGGTTATGATATGGTGGCTCCAAGCGGAGAGGGCGCGGCACGCTGCATGCGTTTGGCGTTAGAGGGTGTGGATGGTCAAGTGGACTATATTAATACCCACGGTACCAGTACCCCTGTTGGAGATACTAAAGAGCTAGAAGCAATACGTGAGGTGTTTGGCGCTAACGGCCGTCAACAAAATCCAGCCATTGCTTCTACTAAGTCGCTATCAGGTCATGCGTTAGGTGCGGCAGGTGTCAATGAAGCGATTTACACTATGCTGATGATGCGAAATGACTTTATTGCAGCGTCTGCCAATATTGAGACCTTAGATGAGGCGGCCGCAGGCTTAAATATCGTACAGAAACGTATTGATAACGTTAAGCTTGAATTAGCACTGTCTAATAGCTTTGGTTTTGGCGGTACTAATGCGACCTTGGTATTATCGACTAAAAATATCTAATCTAGCATTACCATCGATTTAAATTGCGGCCTTATTACTAGTGACTAGAGTAGCAGGGCCGCAGCTACGTTACGACCTTCAGTCATTAAAATATTGTAGGTTCTGCAGGCGGCATGTGTGGTCATACACTCCAAACTAATACCGGCTTTAGTAAGGGGTAGGGTTAATTTTGGGTGTATAAATTGATGGCGTGTACCCGTTCCCAACAGCACGACATCTGGCTTAAACAAAGCGATTTTCTCAATATGGGCGCTTGTAATAGATTCAAAGTTAGAGGCATCCCAGTCAGGTAAAAGGTGACTGGGCAGTAGAATTAAATTGTGACTGTAGCGCTGTCGGTTAATTTCTACCCAGCCATGGTCGTAGCCCGTAATTAAATAGTGGCCGTCTGCATTTTCAAGATGAAGTTTCATGCAAATATTCTAACCAATTTGTTGCTAGAGTAAACAATTATTGGATAATATCGCCGGTTTTAGCTTAGATTCATGAATCTATACGTAGGTTAAGCCGCATATTTGGCCATTACAATTGCTTGCATAGGCTGTGGCAGGTAGAATTAGGCTTTGCAATAAATCGTGTTTACACCTTAGAGTTTAGCCATGCAACCCTTACATAAATCCAATAAGCTTAATAACGTTTGCTACGATATTCGTGGGCCGGTTTTGCAGCGCGCGCGGCAAATGGAAGAAGAAGGCCACCGCATTATTAAACTCAATATCGGCAATCCCGCCGCTTTTGGTTTTGAAGTCCCTGAAGAAATACAGCAAGATGTCATTCGCAATATGGGTAAGGCGGGGGGCTATACAGACAGTAAGGGCTTATTCGAGCCACGCAAAGCCATTATGCACTACACGCAAGGTAAGCATATCCAAGGCGTAACCGTAGATGACATCATTATCGGCAATGGTGTTTCTGAATTGATTGTGATGGCCATGCAGGGATTGCTCAATAATGGCGATCAAGTATTAGTACCTATGCCGGATTATCCGCTATGGACAGCTGCCGTCACTTTGGCTGGTGGAACTGCGCGCCATTATCTGTGCGATGAAGCTACCGGATGGATGCCGGACTTAAAGGATATCGAGTCCAAAATTACCGCCAATACCCGAGGTATTGTTGTGATTAATCCAAATAACCCTACTGGCGCACTCTATCCACAAGAGATTTTAGAAGGCATTATTGAGATTGCTCGTCACCATAATCTGGTAATTTTTGCCGATGAGATTTACGACAAAGTTTTATATGACGGCAATGTGCATACCTCGATTGCTTCTTTGGCTGACGATGTGCTGTTTGTCACTTTCAATGGCTTATCCAAAAACTATAGAACTTGTGGCTATCGCTCGGGCTGGATGATCTTAAGCGGGGAGAAAAAGCACGCTAAAGATTATATTGAAGGCCTAAATATGCTGGCGTCTATGCGATTGTGCGCTAATGTACCTGGGCAACTTGCTATACAAACTGCGCTCGGCGGTTATCAGAGCATAGATGACTTAGTTGCACCTGATGGTAGGCTGTGCAAGCAACGTGATGTGGCTTATGAGCTATTGATTGCAATACCTGGTGTGACTTGCACTAAGCCACAGGCGGCGATGTACTTGTTTCCAAAATTGGATCCAAAAATCTACCCGATTGAAGACGATCAGCAATTCATTTTAGATTTATTACTCCAAGAGAAGGTATTGCTAGTTCAGGGCACTGGATTTAATTGGAAAACGCCGGATCATTTCCGCGTGGTATTTTTACCTAATGTGGATGACTTAACTGAAGCCATTCATCGCATCGCAAGATTTTTAGAGAGTTATAGAAAGAAACACGGAGCTTTAGTTTGAAAAATACAGCGTTAAAAGATTTGAATGTAGGCTTACTTGGCATAGGTACGGTTGGCGGCGGCACATTTAATGTGCTGACACGCAATGCGGAAGAGATTTTCCGCCGTAGTGGCCGCCATATTAAAATCACCCATGTGGCTGATCGCAATTTAGAGGCTGCGCGTGCCTTTGTTGCAGGGAAAGCTGAAGTCACCGATGATGCATTTGCTTTAGTCAACGATCCTAATATTGACGTCATCGTTGAGTTGATTGGTGGGTATGGGGTGGCTAAGGAGTTAATCCTGACCGCGATTGCCAATAAAAAGCATGTAGTGACTGCGAATAAAGCCTTAATCGCTTTGCATGGCAATGAGATCTTTGCCGCGGCGCGTGCCAATAATGTCATCGTGGCTTACGAAGCTGCGGTCGCTGGTGGTATCCCTATTATTAAAGCGCTCCGTGAAGGCCTTGGGGCTAATCGAATTGAGTGGGTGGCTGGCATTATCAATGGCACGACCAACTTTATTCTCAGCGAAATGCGTGACAAAGGTCTAGCTTTTAGCGATGTCCTGGGCGAAGCGCAACGTTTAGGTTATGCCGAAGCCGATCCGACTTTTGATGTGGAAGGCATCGATGCTGCGCATAAGCTCACCATTATGTCTGCCATTGCCTTTGGTATGCCGATGAAGTTTGAACAGGCCTATACCGAGGGAATTACCAAGTTGCAGCAAGTGGATATAAAGTATGCGGAGGAGTTAGGCTACCGCGTGAAGTTACTTGGTATCACTAAACGTACAGAAGATGGTGTTGAGTTACGTGTGCATCCAACTCTGATTCCTGAAAAGCGTTTGTTGGCCAACGTCAATGGCGCTATGAATGCGGTTGTAGTGAAGGGCGATGCAGTTGGTCCAACGTTATATTATGGCGCTGGCGCTGGCGCTGAACCTACAGCCAGTGCGGTTGTGGCAGATTTGATGGACGTTGCAAGATTAATGGATGCAAGTAGCGCACAGCGCGTACCTTATTTGGCCTTTCAGCCTGAACAGGTCTTAGATCTGCCTATCTTGCCTATAGACCAAGTGAGTAGCGCTTACTATCTGCGCTTACGTGCCAAAGATAAACCGGGCGTGTTGGCTAATGTAACCAAGATTTTAGGCGATCGCGACATCTCTATTGATGCCATGATGCAAAAAGAACCGAATGAAAATGACACCGAAGCTGATATTGTGATTTTGACCCATATCACGGTGGAAAAAAACATGAATCAGGCTATTGCTGCGATTGAAGCGCTAGATGCAATTACCGGAAACGTGATGCGTATTCGTATGGAAGAGCTCAGTAAATAAAGCCGTCAGTTAAAAACTCATAAAGTTAAGTCAAGCAACCATGAAATACATTTCTACCCGTGGCCAATCGCCAGCACAAACCTTCAGTCAAATTTTGCTCGGAGGGCTAGCGCCTGATGGCGGCTTATATTTGCCAGAAACCTATCCGCAATTAAGTGATGCTGATTTAACAGCAATGCGTAATATGTCCTACGCCGATTTGGCGTTTGCGATTTTGTCGCGCTTTGTGGATGATATTCCAGCGCCTGATCTAAAAGCCATTATTGATAAGACCTATCGGCCAGATGTTTACGCCTACACAAGGCCTAGTCAGCAGGCATCAGACATTACGCCAACTTTAAAGCTAGAGGATGATTTGTATCTACTGTCTTTATCCAATGGCCCTACGCTGGCATTTAAAGATATGGCGATGCAGTTGCTGGGCAATTTGTTTGAATATGTATTAAGTCGTGAAGGTAAAACCACCAATATTTTAGGGGCAACTTCTGGGGATACTGGCTCGGCGGCAGAATACGCCATGCGTGGTAAAAAAGGCATACGTGTATTTATGCTCTCACCACATAAGAAAATGAGTCGTTTTCAAGCGGCACAAATGTTTAGCCTGCAAGACAATAATATCTACAATATTGCAGTAAATGGTGTATTTGATGATTGTCAGGACGTGGTGAAAGCGGTGTCTAACGATGCTGTGTTTAAGGCGCAGTATAAAATCGGCGCGGTTAATTCAATTAACTGGGGTCGCATCGTAGCCCAAGTTGTGTATTACTTTAAAGGTTACTTCGCTGTCACCGATAATAATGCACAAAAAGTCAGCTTTGCTGTGCCATCAGGTAACTTTGGCAATGTCTGCGCTGGTCATATTGCGCGCATGATGGGGTTGCCTATTGATCAATTAGTAGTAGCTACTAATGAAAATGATGTGCTAGATGAATTTTTCAAAACCGGCATTTATCGCCCACGCGGTGCTGCCAATACTTACCATACTTCTAGCCCGTCTATGGACATTAGCAAGGCTTCCAACTTTGAGCGCTTTGTATTTGATCTCGTTGGTCGTGATGGAGATAAGACACGTGAGCTCTGGGGTGCGGTCGATAGCGGCGCTAGCTTTGATTTAAACGCAGATGGCTTTTTTAATAAAATCAGTCACTATGGTTTCGTCTCCGGTAGCAGTAATCATGCGCAACGCATGCAGACGATACGTGAGGCGGCAAGTCGTTATGATGTTGTGGTTGATACACATACAGCTGATGGCCTCAAGGTGGCGCTAGAGCATAAAATAGCTGGCGTGCCTATGTTGGTACTAGAAACAGCGCTACCAGCAAAATTTGAAGACGCGATTATTGAAGCATTAGGCACGGCGCCAGAACGCCCAGTTGCTCTAAATGGCATCGAAGCTTTGCCGCAGAAATTTAGTGTTATGGATGCTGATGTAGAGGCGATTAAGGCCTACATCGTCGCCAATACTTAATAGTCACACTCATCATTGTTATATTAGGCGGGAATAGCTTATGCAGGTTTATCACGATCTACTTAATCATGTGTTAGTCCATGGTAATCAAAAAGAGGATCGCACGGGTACTGGGACAAAATCAGTATTTGGTTACCAAATGCGCTTTGATTTGGCTGCAGGATTTCCGTTACTGACTACAAAAAAAGTACACCTTAAGTCTATTATTCATGAGTTGTTATGGTTTTTACAAGGCAGCACCAATATTGCCTATTTAAAAGAAAATGGCGTCAAGATTTGGGATGAATGGGCTGATGCAGAAGGTAATTTAGGGCCAGTCTACGGGTATCAATGGCGCAATTGGCCACGACAAGATGGCACTCATATTGATCAAATTACCCAAGTGGTGAATAGCATCAAGACCAATCCGGATTCTAGGCGTTTAATTGTTTCAGCTTGGAATGTGGCGGATGTCGATCAAATGAAGTTACCGCCATGCCATGCTTTTTTTCAGTTTTATGTAGCGCCTGCAGCTGCCGGTGATGCAGACCAAAGAGGTAAGTTAAGCTGCCAACTGTATCAACGTAGTGCGGATATCTTTCTAGGGGTTCCGTTTAATATCGCTTCTTATGCTTTGTTGACTATGATGGTCGCTCAGGTGTGCAATTTAAGGTTAGGTGATTTTATCCATACATTAGGGGATGCACATATCTACAATAATCACCTAGCGCAAGTGCATGAGCAATTGGCGCGCACACCTAAAGCCTTGCCAACCATGCAGATCAATCCTGCAGTCAGCGATATTTTTAGCTTTAAGTTTGAAGATTTTAACTTAGAAAATTACGATCCAGATCCGGCAATTAAAGCACCAGTAGCGGTCTAATGAATAATCTGTCAATTATTGTGGCTGTGGCAGAAAATGGTGTCATTGGCTACCAGAACACACTTCCATGGCACTTACCTGAAGATTTAAAAAACTTCCGTGCGCTCACTACGGGTCATCATATTATTATGGGCCGTAAGACCTATGAATCACTAGGAAGATTGCTACCAGGGCGTACTACGGTGATTGTGACGCGTAATCCTGCGTATAAGATTGAAGGTGCGCTCATTGCACATACCCTAGAAGCAGCGATTAATCTATGCCAGCATGATGCAGAAGTTTTTTTGATTGGCGGGGCTGAGCTATACCTAGCTGGACTAAGTTTGGCCAGTAAGCTTTATATCACAGAGATTGCATTAGCACCTGTAGGGGACGCGTATTTCCCAAAGGTAGATGCTGAGCTATGGTCAGAAATCTCACGTGAAGAGCGCACTTCAGAGCAAGGGCTGGATTTTAGTTACGTGACTTATACACGTAAATCCTAGCCTAATACAGCATTAGGAGAAAGGACTAATTACCTAGTCCTAATCCTATTTCTGCTCGACACAATCCACGTAATAAACCGCTTTACCATCTACAATTTCTTTGACTAAACCATGGTTGTCTGTTTCAAATCCTGGGAATTTCTCATTAAATTCACGAGCGAACTTCAGATAATCCACAATAATTTTATTGAACTGTTCACCAGGAATTAGAAGCGGAATGCCAGGTGGGTAGGGTGTTAAAAGCACTGCGGTTACGCGCCCTTCCAAGTCGTCAATGGGCACACGGTCAATTTCCCTATGTGCCATTTTAGCAAAAGCATCGGTAGGCTTCATTGCAGGCACCATGTCTGAAAGGTACATTTCAGTGGTTAAGCGTGCAACATCATTAGCTTTATAGACAGCATGTATCTGTTCGCATAAGTCACGCAAACCCACTTTTTCATAACGTGGTTGTTTTATAATAAATTCTGGCAATACTTTCCAAAGTGGCTGATTCTTATCATAGTCATCTTTAAACTGCTGTAATGCAGCAACCATGGTGTTCCATCGTCCTTTAGTGATGCCGATGGTGAACATAATAAAGAATGAATACAAGCCAGTTTTTTCAACAATGACACCATGTTCAGCCAAGTACTTGGTCACAATCGCCGCTGGAATACCAAATTTATCTGAAAAATCGCCTTTAATATCTAGGCCAGGCGTAATAATGGTGGCTTTAATCGGATCAAGCATATTGAAGTTTTCAGCTAAATTGCCAAAACCATGCCAAGCTTCATCGGCCTTGAGCATCCAAGCATCGCGTTCTTCTAGCCCTTCTTCAGAGAGATCATCTGGACCCCAAACTTTAAACCACCAATCAGCACCCCACTCTTCATCCACCTTACGCATCGCACGGCGGAAGTCTAAAGCTTCCATTAAACTTTCTTCTACCAGTGCTGTACCGCCCGGTGCTTCCATCATGGCGGCGGCTACATCAATACTGGCAATAATGGAATATTGCGGGCTGGTCGACGTGTGCATCAAGTAAGCTTCGTTAAATATATCGCGGTCTAGTTGATAGTTCTCTGCATCCTGTACCAAAATTTGGCTGGCCTGGCTCAGACCAGCTAGTAGTTTATGTGTGGACTGCGTAGAGAACACCATACTCTCTTTACAGCGTGGTCTATCAGCACCGATCGCGTGGTAGTCACCATAAAAGTCATGGAACGTGGCATGTGGCAACCAGGCTTCATCAAAATGCAGCGTATCTATTTTTCCATCAAGCATTTCTTTAATTTCTTCTACGTTGTACAACACGCCATCATAAGTAGACTGGGTAATGGTCAATACCCGTGGTTTTACATTTTTATCAGTAGCAAATGGGTTGCGCTCAATTTTCTTTTTGATATTTTCCCACTCAAATTCGCTCTTTGGAATCGGACCAATAATGCCAAAGTGGTTGCGCGTAGGCATTAAAAATACCGGTATCGCTCCAGTCATAATAATAGAATGCAGAACTGATTTATGGCAGTTACGATCTACCACCACTACATCACCAGGTGCGACGGTTGAGTTCCAAACGATTTTATTAGAGGTTGAAGTGCCGTTGGTCACAAAATACAAATGGTCGCAATTGTAAATACGCGCAGCATTACGCTCTGAAGCCGCTACTGGCCCAGTATGGTCGAGCAGTTGGCCTAGTTCATCAACGGCGTTACACACGTCAGCACGCAGCATGTTTTCACCAAAAAACTGGTGAAACATTTGACCTACTGGTGATTTTAAAAAAGCGACACCCCCAGAGTGGCCTGGGCAATGCCAAGAGTATGAACCGTCAGCCGCATAGTGCACTAATGCGCGGAAGAACGGCGGTGGTAGGCTATCTAAATAGGTGCGTGCTTCACGCAGAATATAGCGCGCTACAAATTCTGGTGTATCTTCATACATATGGATAAAGCCGTTAAGCTCACGCAAGATCTCATTGGGGATGTGGCGCGAGGTGCGGGTTTCACCATGTAAAAAGATTGGAATTTCTTCATTTCGATAGCGAATTTCATCTACAAACTTACGTAGGTTATTTAGAGCTTCCTGATTTTCTTCAATAAATTCATTATCATCAATAGAAAGTATAAAGGCAGAAGCGCGACTTTGTTGCTGCGCAAATGAGGTAAGGTCACCGTAGCTGGTGACGCCTAATACTTCAAACCCTTCATCTTCGATGGCTTTCGCTAAAACGCGTATGCCTAAGCCTGAAGCATTCTCTGAACGAAAATCTTCATCGATAATGACTACTGGAAATCTGAATTTCATTTAAAACCCTTAATAAATTGGTGCGCTAATGCAATGGCTTGCATGATTAAATCTTAGGTAACGTGACGCCAACTTGACCTTGATATTTACCACCACGGTCTTTATAACTAGTCTCACATACGTCGTCAGCATCGGCTTCAAAGAACAGTACTTGTGCACAACCTTCGTTGGCATAAATTTTTGCCGGTAGTGGTGTGGTGTTGCTGAACTCTAGTGTGACATAACCTTCCCACTCAGGCTCAAATGGGGTCACATTGACAATTATGCCACAGCGCGCATAGGTTGATTTTCCTAAGCAGATCGTCAGCACATTGCGTGGGATCCTGAAATACTCCACGGTGCGAGCTAAGGCAAATGAGTTTGGTGGAATAATGCAGTAATCTGCATTCACTTCCACAAAGGAATTCGGATCAAAATTCTTGGGATCAACAATAGTACTATTGATGTTCGTGAACAGTTTAAATTCTGTGGAGCAGCGTATATCGTAACCGTAGCTTGAAGTGCCGTACGACACCAGGCGCTCACCATTGGCATTATTTTTAACTTGATTTGGCTCAAACGGCTCTATCATGCCGTGTTGCTCTGCCATTTTACGGATCCACTTGTCTGATTTTATGCTCATCGCTGTATGCTTTTTATGTGTTAACCAAGATAAAAAAGCGGAGTGTTAACCCCGCTTTTAGTAAGTGCAAATAATAACAATAAATAAGGATTTATATGTATTTTTTTAGTGTTTATCGCCACCTAATTCGATACTGTAACGCCAGAACTGATCTTCAGATTCAAAAATAACGCCTGACTCTTTTGGATCGTGACTGCCGGCGACATATTGATGCACCGTTGATAGGTCAGCTGCCCAGGCTTTAACGATAGGATCAATTAAACGCCATTGCGCTTCTACTTCACTGATGTGAAGATATAGCGATGGGTCGCCTTCCATCAAGTTAAGTAATAGCGATTCATATGAATCGATAGACTCGTCGCTAGCTAGACGTTGTGGCATATCAATTGCCATCGTGCGCGTGGCAATGTCTAAACCAGGAATCTTAGATTCAACCTCCATTTTTAGGCATTCATGCGGCTGAATATTGAGGATGAGCCAGTTTTGATGCTGCTCTGCTGACAATTGCATCGGTGCTTTTTTGAAGCGTATCGAAATGGCGGTATTGCCTTCATGCATACGCTTAGCCGTGCGCACGTAGAACGGTACACCTTTCCAGCGCGGGTTGTTAATAAATAACTTCATGGCCGCGTAAGTTTCGGTCACGCTTGCAGTAATGCCATCTTTAGCCAACTCTTCCAAATAACCATGCACATTTTCACCATGGCCATCAGCAGCGCAGACGCGACCGGCAGCATATTGAGCGCGAAATGCGTGGTGCTTTAGATCGGCAACTGGAATCGGTTCAATCGATTGCAATAACTTGATTTTCTCCGCACGAATGCTGTCAGGGCTTAAATCTTTAGGTTTTTCCATCGCCACCAAGGCTAAGGTTTGCAATAAGTGGCTTTGTGCCATGTCGCGCAATGCCCCTGTAGTGTCATAAAACTGTGTTCGGTCACCTACGCCTAACGTTTCGTTATTGGTAATCTGCACATGGTCGATATATTGGTTATTCCAAATCGGCTCAAACATCGTGTTCGCAAAACGTGTCAGCATGATGTTTTGGAGCGCTGATTTTCCTAGGTAATGGTCAATACGGTAAATCTGACTTTCTTTCAAATGCTTGGTAATTGCAGCTTGTAATGCTTGAGCACTTTCTAAGTCAGTACCAAATGGTTTTTCAATTAACACGCGTCGCCAGTATTGGCTTTCATCTAATAAGCCCACCCCAGATAGTTGTTCAACGATAGGAGAAAAGTCAGTAGGACGAACTGATAAAAAGTAAGCCAAGTTTTGTGGAAATACTGAGGCATCGGCCAGTTTTACCTGCATTTTTTTGAAAGCGTCAGGATCAGTTGGTGGGTTGGCATGATAGTGATTACGGTTAATAAAACGCTCAAAATCCTTTGGGTCGTATCCTTTTTTAAATTTAGTATCCAGCATTGCTTTAATATCTGCTTGCCAAGCTTCGCGTGAAACGTCGCCCCGACCTACACTTAGAATAGCCATGTGCTCTGGCAGGCGTCCTGCAGCATCTAGGCGAAACAAGCCCGGCATCAACTTGACGCGGGATAAGTTACCACTTGCGCCAAATAATACTAGCGTACAGGGGTCAATTTTTTTCATTTAAAAACCTTAAAGTATATTGTGTAAATCAAGCCTGAGAGGCCCAGCAAAACCACATGACGATTTTCGCTCATGTGGTCTTTCGCTATTAGTGTCGGCTTTCAGCAGCAGAGCCGTCAGTTGGAATGTCTAAGTCACCCCAACCTAATCGGCGATGAAATAACTCGAGTAATAAGCCCCAGCTTTGCAAAGCGAGAGCTGGATCGTAACGTGGACCTTCATCGCGCATAAACGCATGCTGACCATTTACCTCATGCCAAGTAAAGCGTGCGCCGACTTCTTCAAGGCGTGCCTTTAATAAGTTGCGACCTTCCAATGGCACGTGTGGATCTTGACGACCCCAAATGTGCAATAACTCACCTTTAATTTCATCAGCGCGTTCCATAGAGTTATCGTTCTTGCCTAGACCTAAGCCTTTTTTATGGATATCAGTAGCGTAGAAACAAGTGGTTGCCAGTACGTCTGGGTTCATCGCTGCACGGAATGCTAAGTGACCACCGATGCAGATGCCCATTACGCCAAGACGGCCAGTACAGTCATCACGTGACTTTAAATAATCCAGCACGGCACGCGCATCAGTATCATAAGAAGAAAGTTCTTTGGTAATTTTATGGGCGTTACCGCGTGTTGTGCCTTCTTCGTCATAAGATAGCACGGTGCCAGGCGTTTCTAGTTCATGGTAAATTTCTGGGCAAGCCACGATAAAGCCGTGACCGGCCAACATGGCTGCAGTACGGCGAATCGGACCAGTTACTTGGAATATTTCTGAAAACATGAGTATGCCAGGATATTTACCAGGGGCTGCAGGGCGAAAAATATGGGCGCGCATATCACCAGTTGGGGTGGAAATGTCAGCAATTTCATTGTCTTTGATTAGCATTTGTTTGTCCTTTTGCGTAACCCGATATAATAAAGCAAGGGGACGATTACACACAATGATCTAGTGTAAATAAAGCATAAAAAGCATGACAATAATCAAGATTTCGTGTCAAATTCGCCCTGACTTTTTTGAGATGGGAATTATCAATGACGCAGACTAATAATATTCAATGGCATCGCTTGGCTAGTATTGAATCTTTACGCCATCAAGTCTGTGATGAAATTGTGCAGCGCGCAGCTGAAGCGATAGCCAAACGCGGAAAATTTTCCATTGTACTTGCTGGTGGTCATACACCACGGGCTGTGTATCGATTATTACGCGATGTGAAAGCAGATTGGGCGAATTGGCATGTTTACCATGGTGATGAGCGTTGTCTAGCGCCTGATCATGTGGATAGAAATAGCTTAATGGCACGTCAGGCATGGCTGCAATATGTAGCGATTCCAGAAAGTCAGATACATGATATTCCTGCTGAATTGGGTCCTGTAGCAGGCGCAAGCACTTATGCACAAACGCTTAAAGAGGCGGGCACTTTTGATGTCGTGCTGCTAGGATTGGGCGAAGACGGGCATACCGCCAGCTTATTTCCAGGGCAGGTAGTTGATAATAGTGCCGATGCAGTCCCTGTATTTAACTCACCTAAGCCTCCACTTGAACGGGTTTCCCTAAGTCAGCAACGCCTCAACAATAGTCTTGAAGTGTTGTTTTTGGTGACTGGCGCCGGCAAGCAGCAGGCGGTAGATAATTGGCGTAATGGGGTGGCAATTCCTGCAACCTTAATTGCACCAAAAGAAAGTGTAGAGGTTTTTTGTTACGAAGTGGATTTAGACGCTTAGGGATATCTAACGTTTGTTATGTACCCATGGTCCAAAACATGGCAATCACAGCCACAGCCATCACCACAGCACATAGCCATCCCATCAGCTTTAATGCTGGATTTAACGTAAATTTCCCCATAATTTCTGCGCGGCTTGCCATCAAGAGCATCAATACCATTATTGGCACTGAGATCACACCGTTAATCACCGCGCTCCAATAAAGGGCTTTGATTGGATCGATTGCGGTAAAGCAAAGCGCCACACCTATCAAAGTAGAGGTGGCGATAATGCTGTAGAAGCCTTTGGCGCGCATAGGCTCTAACGCTAAGCTGCTGCTCCATTTAAATGCACCAGCCATGGCGTACGCTGCTGAGCCTGCCAGTACTGGAATCGCCAATAAGCCAGTGCCTATGATGCCTGCGCTAAATAAGAAATATGCAAATTCGCCGGCAATCGGCCTTAGGGCTCTGGCGGCTTCTGCTGAGGTTTGAATGTCAGTGATGCCATGTAAGTTGAGTGTCACCGCCGTGGTCAATATAATAAAAAATGCCACTAGATTAGAAAATCCCATGCCAATATAAGTGTCAATTTTAATGCGCTTAAAGTTATCCGGTGCCTGTTTAGGCGCAACTATGAGGGGTTCTTGACCGGGATTCATGAGTTGTTCTTCTACTTCTTGTGAGGCTTGCCAGAACAAGAGGTAGGGGCTGATTGTGGTACCAAATACAGCCACTACTGTCATCACATATTGGGGTTGCCATGAAAGGTGTGGCCACAGGCTCGCGCGAAGCACTTGTAGCCATGGGATCTGCACCACGAACACGGTCGCTACATAGGCCATCAGGCTTAGTGTCAGCCACTTCAGCACGCGTACATAGCGACGGTAGGGGATTAGGATTTGCAATAGCAGTGAAAGCAAACCTATCCCTATGGCATAAAAGTGGATGCGACCGCCCATGAGTAACTTCAGTGCATCGGCCATCGCGGCAATGTCGGCTGCGATGTTAATGGTATTGGCGATTAGGAGTAAGCCTACAATGCTATAAAGTAGCCATGCTGGGTAATGCTGACGAATGTTGGACGCAAGGCCATGGCCGCTAACACGACCAATTCTTGCGCTAATCATTTGTATTCCAGCCATTAATGGGTAGGTGAACACTACCGTCCACAGCATATTTAAGCCAAATTGCGCGCCAGCCTGTGAGTAAGTTGCAATGCCGCTGGGATCGTCATCGGCAGCGCCAGTAATTAATCCTGGCCCCAATTTTTTAAACCACTGGCCGTAAGTTAGCGACTTTGGCTTTAGCATAGCTTCGTTAACTGTTCTGAATCACAATGTTAGGAAATTTACTGCTATGGTCCAAACTAGAATTGGCGATTTTAATCGCAGCAGCACGAGCGATTTTTTTGTATATGGCCGCAATATCGCCATCTGGTTCCGCAATTACTGTAGGTTGGCCACCGTCAGACTGTATCCGAATACGCATATCTAAAGGCAAGCTGCCAAGAAGATCAACATCATAGTCTTTACACATTAAGGCGCCACCACCACTTCCGAAAATTGGCTCTTCGTGACCACATTGGCTGCAGATATGAGTGCTCATATTTTCAACGATACCTAAAATTGGGATGCCAACCTTTTCTAGCATTTTTAAACCTTTACGGGCATCAAGTAGCGCAATATCCTGTGGAGTGGTGACAATAATGGCACCAGTGACCGGAATTTTTTGCGCTAACGTCAACTGAATATCTCCAGTACCCGGAGGTAAATCAATGACGAGGTAATCTAAATCACGCCATTTGGTATCACGCAATAATTGTTCTAACGCACCAGTGACCATTGGTCCGCGCCAAACCATTGGGGTGTCAACATCAACCAAGAACCCAATCGACATGGCTTGTATGCCATGACCCATCATCGGATCCATACTTTTACCATCAGCACTTTCTGGACGACCGCTAATGCCTAGCATTTGTGGTTGGCTAGGGCCGTAGATGTCAGCGTCAAGTATTCCAACTGTGGCACCTTCAGCGGCTAAGGCAAGCGCCAAGTTGACCGAGGTTGTGGATTTTCCTACGCCACCTTTACCGGAGGCGACGGCAATAATATTTTTAACATTAGGGAGCAAATTAACCCCGCGCTGTGCGCTATGCGTCACGATTCGACTGCCAATGTTCACCGTAATCGAGCCGATCTGGTCGATCCTCATTAACTGTTTAATTACCAACGATTTTAAGGTATCAAATTGGCTTTTGGCTGGGTAGCCAAGCACGATGTCTAAGCTGACATTATCACCATCTATTTTAATATTTTTCACCGATTTACTCGTGACAAAATCACGCCCAGTATTAGGATCGATGAGTGCTTGTAAGGATTGGGTGATGGTTTGTTCGTTAATGACCATGGTTTTAAGTTCTAATATTTTTTGAAGCATTAGTTTAGCGTAATCGGCAGTTTAATTACTACATTAGATGCACATTTGCTAAAATAGCCCCTTTAGCTTATCAAAGATTCATTTATCTCATGTCACGCAAAATTTTAGTCACGTCTGCTTTACCTTATGCCAATGGCAGTATTCACCTTGGACATTTGGTTGAATATATCCAGACTGATATTTGGGTGCGTTTTCAAAAAATGCAAGGCCATACCGTGCATTATGTCTGTGCTGATGATACGCACGGCACGCCTATTATGCTTCGCGCAGAAAAAGAGGGTATTACTCCAGAGGCTTTAATTGAGAGCGTGCATCAGGAGCATGCAGCTGATTTTGCAGAGTTTTTAGTAAATTTTGACAATTACTATTCAACTAATGCGCCAGAAAATAAAGCGCTTTCTCAGAGTATTTATAAAAAGCTGAAAGCCGCTGGGAAAATAGCGACTAAAACCATTGAGCAGTTTTATGATCCAGTAAAAAACATGTTTTTACCGGATCGCTTTATTAAGGGCGAATGTCCAAAATGCCACGCCAAGGATCAGTACGGCGATTCTTGTGAAGTATGTGGTGCAACCTATAATCCGACGGAGCTAATTAACGCATATTCTGCAGTGTCAGGTGCAGCGCCTATTCGCAAAGAAACGGAGCATTATTTTTTCAAACTTTCAGAATGTGAAGATTTTCTAAAAGAATGGACTCGTTCAGGCACGTTACAAGGCGAAGCCGCTAATAAGATGGGTGAATGGTTTGAGAGTGGCTTAAATGATTGGGATATCTCACGCGATGCACCTTACTTTGGATTTGAGATCCCTGATGCGCCTGGCAAGTATTTCTATGTGTGGTTAGATGCGCCAATTGGCTATATGGCCAGTTTTATGAATCTGTGCGCCAAACAAGGTTTAGATTTTGATGAGTATTGGCAAGCAGATGCTACGACTGAGCTTTACCATTTTATTGGTAAGGATATACTGTATTTTCATGCACTATTCTGGCCGGCAACGCTAGAGTTTAGTGGGCACCGAAAACCAACTAAGATTTTTTCTCATGGTTTTTTAACCGTGAATGGCGAAAAAATGAGTAAGTCGCGAGGCACTTTTATTACCGCCCGCAGTTACTTGGATCATATTAAAAATCCTGAATATTTGCGCTATTACTATGCCGCTAAACTAAATAGCAGTATGGAAGATATTGATCTGAGTTTGGATGATTTTGTGGCGCGAGTGAATAGCGATTTGGTTGGCAAGTATATTAATATTGCTAGTCGCACTGCAGGTTTTATTAACAAACGCTTTGCCGGTAAGTTGCAATCTGCAGCAGATAACATGGAGGTCGCTGAGATTAAGTCTGCGGCTTCGCTGATTGCTAGTGCCTATGAAGCGCGTGAATACGGCAAGGCTATTCGTGAAATTATGCGTTTGGCCGATATTGCTAATGGCTATGTCGCCGATAAAGCGCCATGGGTGATGGCGAAACAAGAAGGACAAGACGCTGAACTTCAGCAAGTGTGCTCAGCTGCACTTGAGATGTTCCGATTGCTGACGTTGTACCTCAAGCCAGTGTTACCGAAATTAGCATTAGAAATTGAACAGTTTCTTAATATTCCAGCCCTGACTTGGCAAAGTGTAGACTTATCATTAGTAGAAGGCCATGGTATCAACGCCTATGAGCACTTAATTACCCGTATCGAACCCACATTGATTGCAGCGATGACAGAAGCCAATAAAGAAAACCTTACCGCCACAGCGCAAGTTTCAGCGCCAGTTTTAGCTCCTATAGCACCAGTGCTAGCTGATGCCGAGTACATTAGTATTGATGACTTTGCCAAGGTGGATTTGCGTATTGCCAAAATCGTCAATGCCGAGCATGTAGAGGGTGCAGAGAAATTGTTAAAACTTACACTAGATATTGGCGAAGCCACTACGCGCCAAGTGTTTGCCGGTATTAAGTCTGCTTATGATCCAGCTACTTTAGTTGGCAGATTGACTGTGATGGTAGCTAATTTAGCGCCACGTAAAATGAAGTTTGGTATGAGTGAAGGCATGGTACTGGCTGCGAGCGATGAACGTGGTGGACCATTCATCTTAAGTCCAGATGCCGGTGCACAGTTCGGTATGCGAGTGAAATAAGTTTTTGAGATATTAACGAAGGATCTGGACGCTATAGCTCAATTCAAACGCACTGATTATGAATGGCGATTAAGGCCTGTAAGGGGTCAGTAGCGAGTGTAATCGGTCTACCTATAACTAAGTAGCTAGCACCCATATTGAGCGCGTCCTTGGGCGTTACAACGCGTGATTGATCATCCTGATTGGCATTAGCTGGGCGTATGCCTGGCGTCACTAAGCAAAATTCCGAGCCTAGCTTTTGGCGTAACATGGATGCTTCTAGCGCTGAACACACTACACCATCTAACTCCGCTTGCTGCGTCAGCTTTGCTAGGTTAAGTACATGAGTCGCTAGGTCGCCGACAACACCGATCTGATTTAATTGCTGTTGATTCATACTGGTGAGTACGGTCACTGCAATTAATAGCGGTTTGGTGCTACTGGCATTCACGGCTGAGCGTGCAGCCTCCATCATTTCTAGCCCGCCGCTTGCATGAACATTCAGCATCCATACGCCAAGGTTGCTAGCAGCGCTACAAGCCTTGGCAACCGTGTTGGGAATGTCGTGAAATTTAAGGTCAAGAAACACGCCAAAATTGGCGCGCGATAATTGCTCAATAAATTGTGGGCCAACCGCGGTAAATAACTCCTTACCTACTTTAAGCCGGCATAACGCTGGATCTAATTGATTGACAAGTTTTAAGGCGCTGGCAGCGTCAGCATAGTCAAGGGCTACAATAATTTTAGGGTCATGCAATAGATTGGTCATGTGATAGATTCGTGTTTAAACTATTAGATGGTTGTGGGTTCAGCGGGTAATGCTTCCCACGCGTTGCAGGCAGGGCATTGCCAATGATGATATTTGGCTTTAAAGCCGCAATGCTCACAATAGTAAGCGGTACGATTGCCGATGGCATGGCGCACAGCCTGTTGCATCAGTTGTGTATCCTGTTCGTGACTGACTTCTACAATAGCGCGTGCTTGTAGCAATTGATCTAACGTATTTAAGCTAGGTTTTTTAATTAATTCATTACGAGCAAGTTTAGCAGCGCTTTCTGCGCCTTCTTCGGCCAAAGTGGCTTCAAACAACACGTTAAGTAGCGACGATAATTGATAGGTTTGCAAGTAGGTCTGCAATAGGGCTAACCCAATATGAGTTTGATTGAGCGCGCGGTAGCTATTAAGTAATTTAGGTGCGATTAATCCTAAGTATTCAGGCTTCTGAAATTCTATGCGCTTCCAAGCAGAAATGGCCGCACTGTGGGCGTTAGCCTCTGCCTCAAGGTCCCCTAGGAGTACATTGGCACGCACACAGTTTTTATTCGCGTTGAGCGCTTGTTCCAGTTCAAAGCGAGCGCTGTGTGTGTCATTAGCCAGTTGTGATTTAACGGCCATTTCGCAGTAATAATGCGCAATTTCTATACGAAAAGGCACGCCAGAAAGCCTTTCTAATTCTGTGGCTGCTTTTACTGCGCGCTCCCATTCGCGTTCGCGTACATAGATTTCCAGAAGTGCACGTAATGCCGGTTGTCGATATCTATCATCATCTAGTGATTCAAATAGTTCTTCAGCACGGTCAAGTAAGCCTGCTTTGAGATAGTCCTGAGCCAACTCTGCGCTTACAGCCATACGCTGTTGAGGCTCCAGTTCTTTTTTTTGTAGTAGATTTAAATGTAAGTGGATCGCGCGATCCACTTCGCCACGTCGTCTAAATAAACTGCCTAAGGCAAAGTGTAATTCGAGAGAATCGGTATTCGCTTGTACCGCTTCACTAAAGGCCTCGATGGCTTTGTCGTGCTGATTAGTGATTAGAAAGTTCAAGCCTTTAAAATAGGCTGCAGGCAGAGCTGTAGACTCTGCTAATAGTTGCTTTAAATCTACCCGAGCGGCGAGCCAGCCTAGGCTGAAAAATAGAGGCAGTGCTAATAACCACCAAAATTCAAATTCCATTGAGCTTCACTTTTTTTATAATCATTATTTAATAAGCAGTACTCGGCATCCATTGTGCGAAGCATTTTGTGCAGCGTGATGCAATTATACCTTCAAAAAATAAATAATAAAAAACGGCAGCTTGTGGCTGCCGTTTTTAGGTAGAACATCAAAGTAAAGTGACTTAGCCGCTTTACCTCGAACTAGCAACTTAGCCTAGATCTACACGCTCACGTAACTCTTTACCTGCCTTAAAGTGCGGTACATGTTTTTCTGGAACCTGTACTTTACTGCCGGTTTTAGGATTACGCCCTAAACGCGGTGGACGGTAATTCAAGCTAAAGCTACCAAAGCCGCGAATTTCAATGCGCTCACCAGTGGCAAGGTTATCGGACATCGCATCTAAGATTGCTTTTACTGATAGTTCGGCATCTTTCACCACTAATTGCGGGAAACGCTCAGCAAGTAGGGTGATTAGCTCTGATTTAGTCATGCTTGTGTGCCTTTATCTTGATAACTAAATGAGCTTATTTCTTGCTGTCTAGTTTAGCTTTTAATAACGCACCAAGGTTGGTTGTACCAGCAGCAGCGCCATCGCTAGACACTTGTGGTGCAACATCTTTAGTTTTAGCAGATTTAGCTTTAGGTTTAGCTTCAGATTTCTCTTCAGTTGAACTCGTGGCACCTGATGGGTCAGCAGAAAGTTGTTTCACGCCTAGTGAAATACGCTCTTTTTCAACATCAATCGCTAAGATAACAGCTTGTAGTTCATCACCTTTTTTGAAGTTGCGGATTGCTTCTTCGCCAGTTTGTGACCATGATAAATCTGACAGATGCACTAAACCATCAATACCGCCTGGCAAACCAATGAATACACCGAAGTCAGTAATTGATTTGATTTGTCCTGAAACGATATCACCTTTGTGATGTGTTGCAGAGAACTCATCCCAAGGATTAGCTTGGCACTGCTTCATACCTAATGATAAGCGACGACGCGCTTCATCAATTTCCAGAATCATCACTTCTACTTCATCACCTAATTGCGCAATTTTGCCCGGGTGAATGTTTTTGTTAGTCCAATCCATTTCTGAAACGTGAACTAAACCTTCAATACCTGGCTCGATTTCAACAAAGGCACCGTAGTCAGTTAAGTTTGACACTTTACCAAATAAGCGTGTGCTTACTGGGTAACGGCGAGTTAAAGCAACCCATGGGTCATCGCCTAATTGTTTGATACCAAGTGAAACGCGATTTTTCTCTTGATCGAATTTCAAGATCTTAGCTTCAACTTCTTCGCCTACTGTCAGCACTTCAGATGGGTGCTTAACACGACGCCAAGCTAAATCTGTAATATGTAGTAAACCATCAATGCCGCCTAGATCAACGAATGCGCCATAATCAGTAATGTTTTTAACGATGCCTTTAACTACAGCACCTTCAGTTAAAGTACCCATTAATGCTTCACGATCAGCACCCATGCTAACTTCCATTACAGCACGGCGTGAAACCACGATATTGTTACGTTTACGATCAAGTTTGATTACTTTTAAGTCACATTCTTTGTTTTCAAATGGGGTGGTGTCTTTTACTGGACGCACATCTACCAATGAACCTGGCAAGAAAGCCATGATGCCGTTTACAGAAACGCGTAAACCGCCTTTAACTTTACCGCTAACAAAACCTTTAATGATACGGCCTTCGTTCATCGCATCTTCAAGATCTAGCCATGTTTCCATGCGTTTCGCTTTTTCGCGTGAAAGTACAGTTGAACCGAAACCATCTTCTAGTTTTTCAATCGCTACTTTTACAAAGTCGCCAACTTTAACTTCAAGTTCGCCTTGCGCATTGTGAAACTCAGAAGCGTTGATAACGCTTTCAGATTTAAGACCTGCATTAACAATCACGTGATCTTGGTCAACAGAAATCACTTCAGCAGTGATTACTTCGCCAGAACGCATTTCTTGGCGAGCTAAGCTTTCTTCAAAAAGCGCAGCAAAAGATTCCATGGATGAAACAGTAGATTTAGAAGTAGAAGCCATTAATTAAAATTACCTAAAAAATAATCCCACCTAGCAGTGGGTTGATTAAAAAACTGCAGATCTTTGAGATGTGCAGGCGATAAAAAAGTATGTAAAAAAACTAAGGGGTGAATTATAACTAAAACATTGAAAAATAAAAGACTATTTCTGCATTTTATGCCAATATTTTTCTAAAATGAAGCTTACTGCAGCGGAAATTGTTAAATTATCAGTCTCTAATAGTAAGGCGTCTGTAGGCATTATTAAAGGTGCAGCAGCGCGACCTTGATCACGCGCATCTCGTTGTTGTAAATCTAATAGGATATCGGCGTAATTGGCTATCTGATTTTTACCCAATAGTTGTTGATAGCGACGTTGGGCTCGCACTTCGGTGCTGGCGGTAAGAAATATCTTTAATGGTGCATCAGGAAATACTACGCTACCCATATCTCGTCCATCGGCTACTAGCCCAGGCGCTTGGCGAAAGCTATGTTGTAAATTAAGCAATACGGCGCGAAGTGGAGCATGTACGGCTACTTCAGAGGCGCCTTTACCCATCTGCTCACTACGAATAGCATCAGAAACATCAACATTATTGAGGTACACCTGATCGCCAGTAAATTGAATGTGTAGGTCTTTGGCATAGGCCGAAACCTCTGAAGCGTTATCCCATGCAATATTTTTTTGCTGGGTAGCCAATGCCACTATTCGATACAACGCTCCTGAATCTAAGTAATGAAAACCAAGTTCAGTGGCCACCAGTTGCGCCACTGTGCCTTTGCCAGAGGCAGAAGGACCGTCAATGGCAATTACAGGAATAGCGTTTGCCATTATGGCGTTACGATCTCAGAAAAGCGTAAAAAGTAGTCTGGGAAAGTTTTACTTACACACTTAGGGTCGTTAATTGTAATGGGCACATTGCCTAGTGACACCAGTGAAAAGCACATCGCCATCCGGTGGTCGTCATAAGTATCAATACTGGCATTCGGAATCAGTTGAGCGGGTGGTGTGATCTTAATAAAGTCAGCACCTTCTTCTACAATCGCACCTACTTTGCGCAGCTCGGCCGCCATCGCCGCAATGCGGTCGGTTTCTTTTACGCGCCAGCTAGCAATATTGCGAAGTGTTGTTGTGCCATCAGCAAATAAGGCCATGACGGCTAAGGTCATTGCAGCATCAGGAATATGGTTGCAATCTAAGTCGATGGCTTTCAGTTTTAGTGCCTTACTTGCGCTAATCGAATTCTCTGCATAGGTGATCTGCGCGCCCATCATGGCAATGGCTTCTGCAAAGCGTACGTCACCTTGAATACTATGCTCACCGATGCCGTCTACGCGAACATCTCCTGCAATAGCGCCTGCGGCCAGGAAGTAAGATGCGCTAGAAGCATCCCCTTCAACAAAGATCTGCTGTGGGCTAACGTAGTGGCTATTGGCGGGAATAGTAAAGCGTTGCCAGCCATCGCGTTCCACTGCTACGCCAAATTTTGCCATTAAATTCAGCGTAATGGCTATATAGGGTTTAGAGATTAGGTCACCTACTACTTCTATCGTGGCTTGTTGTTGGGTCAGTGGCAAAGCCATTAATAGCGCTGTTAAAAACTGACTGGATACATCACCACGAATTTTGATGGTGTTACTTAAGTTCAATTGCGCTGGTGCTATTTTTAAGGGGGGGAAGCCTGTGTTTTGAATATATTGAATGTTTGCGCCGACCTGCACTAAGGCATCGACCAAGTCTGCAATCGGACGCTCATGCATACGCGGTACGCCAGAGAGTGTGAAGTGACCGTTGGATAGAGCTAATGCTGCAGTCAGTGGTCTAAAAGCGGTGCCGGCATTGCCGAGAAAAAAGTCAGCCTGCTTCACATTGAAATTACCGTCACATCCAGTCACGCGCCAGGCATTCTCGGCAAAGTTATCCAGTTTAATCCCTAATTTTTGCAACGCTTCCAGCATACGACTGGTGTCATCAGAGGCTAGCAAGTCGCGAATTTCTGTGATGCCAGTTGCTAGCGCCGCTAGTAAGAGCGTCCGGTTAGAAATGCTTTTAGAGCCGGGTAGGGTGATATGGCCAGTAGCATGGTTGGTCGGTGCTAGGCGAAGTGTTTCTAGAGTGCTCATGTTGAACCTATTTTTTTTGATTGGACTTTGCCCAAGCATTACGGGCAAAGCTTGCGCGCTCAAACAAAGCTTCTAAGCCTTCGCTATCTTCATTTTCAAGCAGATTTTTTAAGTTACCGATCTCTGCTTGGTAGGCGTTCAGTTCACTTAACAATGCATTTTTATTTGCTAAGCTGATATCCCGCCACATTTCAGGGTTACTGCCGGCAATGCGGGTAAAGTCCCTAAAGCCGCTGGCAGCGAAGCTAAATAGTTGGTCCGCGTTGGGTCTTGAAGCAAGATCATTCACCAAAGCAAACGCCAGTAAATGCGGCAAATGGCTGACAGCAGCAAAGATGCTGTCATGACTGGGCGCGCTCATCAGGCTGACTGTGGCGCCACAGCTTTTCCAAAGTTCTTCCACGCGATCTATGGCTTGCTGTTGCGTGTTCGCCGTTGGGGTTAGTACTACATTTTTATGAAGAAATAAGTCGTTGCTTGCCGCGCTAACACCGCTTTTTTCAGCACCGGCAATCGGGTGGCCACCTACAAACTGTGTACTTAAGTCTCCCAATATTTCATTGGCATAACCCAATACATCAGACTTGGTGCTGCCAGCATCGGTAACCACCGTATGCTTTGATAAGTACGGTTTAATCGCGCGCAGTATGTCTGGTGTTTGTGCTACTGGCGTAGCAATTAATATTATGTCGGCATCTTGAATTGCCTCTGCAATATTATTGCTGATCTGGTCTATCACGCCTAGCTCTAAGGCGGTTTGCAGGCTAGCGCCACCACGCCCCACGCCCACAATATGTGGCGCGACATGATTCGCTTTTTTTAAAGCTAATGCCACCGAGCCCCCAATCAGACCCACACCAAAGATCACCAGTTTTTTCAAAGTAGATTTATTCTTATTTTAATAGGTGAAGATTGTAACATTGTTGGAATTGGCTAATGGTGTAGGATTTTATTTTTATTGGGATTGCGCGGGCATTAATGGCAACCACTCGCCATCGAGTAGTTTTTGTAAGGGCTGAAAGTTCTCTTTGTAAGCCATTTTTTGACTATGTTCAATCCAGTAGCCTAGGTATAAGAATGGTAGATGTAGGCTTCTTGCCCACTCAATTTGCCATAAAACATTGTATGTGCCCAAGCTGGCTTTATGATCATCAGTATCGTAAAAAGTATAAACTGCAGAAATGCCATCACGCACAATATCAATGACGCTCACCATTTTTAGTTGGTTATTTTGCCTAAACTCAACCATGACTGACTCCACATTGCTTTGACACAAAAAGGTGCGGTATTGCTCGGCTTCATCCACCTCTGTTTTAGACTCAGCCTTAATGATGTCGTCTGCATGGCGAGCCTTTTGGTACTTAGCATAAAGATCATAATGGTCAGGTCTGAAGGTGACCGGCATGACGTTTGCTGTTAGGTTTTTGTGTTGCTTATACGCGCGCTTTTGACTACGGCTAGATACAAATTCTTTCAAAATAACCCGTACCGAAATACAGGCATTGCAGGTTTCGCAATGCGGTCTATAAACAAACATACCACTGCGTCTAAATCCTTGCTGTATCAAGTTGTTATAAATGTTGGTATCAACTAAATCTTGAGGGATTGCGACCAAACTCTGTGCCAGTTTATTGGGTAAATAACCACAGGCATAAGCCGTGGTGACATAAAACTGCAGTTTTTGTAAGGAGGTTTCGCTGGCTAATGTCATAGGGAAATTATAAACGAAATGTATTTAACCGGCTTTTATCAGTGATGATAATTGACGGATAAAATCATCGCGGTCAATCTCAGTGGCGCCTAAACTTGCTAAGTGTTTGGTATGCATTTGACAATCGATTAGACCAACGCCCTCAGTTTGTAACTGCTTTACTAAACTTACGAAAGCTACTTTAGAAGCGTCCGCGACTTGATGAAACATACTTTCCCCATAAAACATGTTGCCAATTTTTACGCCGTAGCATCCGCCTACCAGTTTTCCTTCTTGCCAAGCCTCAGCTGATATTGCATAACCAGCCTCATGCATCTCACAATATGCATCAATAATATCCTCGTTAATCCATGTGCCATCTTGATTATTTCGAGCACTAGCGCTACAGGCGCTTATCACTTGACGAAATACCGTATTAAATCGGATATCAAACTTCGCTTGCTGTATCGTTTTTCGTAGAGACTTTGATATATTGAGATTTGATGGATATAGCACCATGCGGGGGTCTGGGCTCCACCATAAAATAGGCTCTCCCTCACTAAACCATGGGAATATGCCCTGTTTGTAAGCAGATAGAAGTCGTGGCAAAGTTAAATCGGCGCCGATGGCGAGCAAGCCGTTAGGTTCTGTTAGCGCATCAGATAGCGGTGGAAAATCGCAATCATCATCTAGGCTGGCAACGCGACCGTTGGCTAATTGATAGTAGGCATTGCTCATGAGACGTAATACTATTGAACAATCAACGACAATGCCAGCCTAAAATTGAAGCGTTTCAATCGGGTTTGCTCTCACTGGGGATGGATATACAGTTTTACATAGCGCTTGGTAAGTGTATGCCTAGCGGACATTCAACTTATTAACATGACTGGATTTAAAATGACGTATCTCATCATGAAATATATGATTACTGCAGGCGTTGTGGTATTGGTTTCTGAGCTTGCCAAACGCAGTGATAAGCTCGGCGGGCTAATTAGCGCCTTACCCTTAGTGACTGTGTTGAGCTTGATTTGGCTCTATGTTGAACATCAGCCAATGAGCAAAATTTCTAATCATGCTTACTACACATTTTGGTATGTGCTACCGACTTTGCCAATGTTTCTCTTGTTTCCATATTTACTGCCAAGGTGGGGCTTTGCACTTAGCTTAGGTGCTTGTGTAGTGTTTACGGTGTTGTTGTTTGCGAGTTATGCCACGCTATTAAAACAATTCGGCATAGATTTACTTTAAAACCTACTTTATTTAAGGGTTAAATCTTACGTATTTTTACAAAAAAAGCTTCTTAATCAGTTAATTAGCGCGTAAAATGCGCGCACTTTAAAGTTTATAGCAGATATTTTGGAACAATACACCACCATGTTAGCCAAGCCTATTCATACCTATCGCCCGTATTGGGCGAAACGGTTTGGGGCTGCGCCGATGCTACCGATGAGCCGTGCAGAGATGGACGCGCTGGGTTGGGATAGCTGTGACATTATCTTAGTGAGTGGTGATTGTTATATAGATCATCCTAGTTTTGGCATCGCTTTAGTCGGTAGACTGTTGGAAGCGCAAGGTTTTCGTGTCGGCATTATTGCCCAACCTGACTGGCAAAATGCGAGCGCATTTAAAATCTTAGGCAAACCTAATCTGTATTTTGGCGTTACTGCTGGCAATATGGATAGTATGGTCAATCGCTATACCGCCGATCGAAAGATTCGTAGTGATGATGCATATACGCCAGATGCTGCACCGAATAAGCGCCCAGATCGCGCCGTTTTGGTCTATAGCCAGCGTTGCCGTGAGGCCTATCCTGATGTGCCGCTGATTATCGGAAGTATTGAAGCCAGCCTGCGCCGTATTGCCCATTATGACTATTGGAGCGATAAAGTCCGCCGTAGCATTTTGGTAGATTCTAAAGCCGATATTCTGCTCTACGGCAATGCCGAGCGCGCCTTAGTGGAACTTAGCCATCGCATCGCTAAAGGTGAAAAAGTAGCGGATATGCAGGATATTCGTGGCACTGCTTTTTTACGTAAAAAAATTCCAGAGGGTTGGAGTGAAATTGCCAGTACCAATCTAGATCGGCCTGGTGTGGTTGATAAAGCTATCGATCCATATGAAATAAAAATGGGTAAGGCTGACGCAAGTTGTGCCACTGACGACAATAAACCAAAATCAGCATTGCCAGAAGGCACGAAAGCGATTGAGGTCGTACGTAAACCTAAAGCCGACCGTGCGCGCCAAGTAGTCCGATTGCCTTCTTATGAAGAGGTCTCACAAGACCCCGTGTTATATGCCCACGCTTCACGTGTATTGCATTTAGAGGCTAACCCAGGTAACGCTCGCGCATTGGTGCAAAAGCATGGTGATCGTGAGGTCTGGCTTAATCCACCACCAATTCCGCTTACTATGAAAGAAATGGATTATGTCTACGATATGCCTTATGCGCGTAAGCCGCATCCGGTGTACGGTGATGCCAAAATTCCGGCTTGGGAAATGATTCGCTTCAGCGTCAATATTATGCGTGGTTGTTTTGGTGGTTGCACGTTCTGCAGCATCACTGAGCATGAAGGCCGTATTATTCAAAGCCGCAGTGAAGCTAGCATCTTAAAAGAAGTTGAAGAGATTCGAGATAAGGTTGAAGGTTTTACGGGCGTGATCTCTGATTTAGGTGGCCCAACGGCCAATATGTACCGGATTGCTTGCAAAAGCGAAAAGATAGAAAACTCATGTCGTAAAATGAGTTGCGTTTACCCAGAAGTATGTGAAAACCTGAATACGGACCATAGTGCTCTGATTCAGCTGTATCGGAAAGCGCGCGCGATTAAAGGCGTTAAGAAAATTTTAATCGGCAGCGGTGTGCGTTATGACCTAGCAGTAAAGTCTCCAGAGTATGTCAAAGAGCTGGTGCAACATCATGTGGGTGGATATTTAAAAATTGCACCTGAGCACAGCGAAGAAAATGTGCTGAGCAAAATGATGAAGCCTGGGATGGATGCTTATGATGAATTCAAGCTTATGTTTGAAAAATTTAGTGCTGAGGCTGGCAAAAAGCAGTATTTGATCCCGTACTTTATTGCCGCCCATCCAGGTACGACTGATAACGATATGTTGAATTTGGCCTTATGGCTAAAGAAATATGACTTTAAGCTAGATCAAGTACAAACCTTTACGCCTACGCCGATGGCGATGGCGACTGCTATGTATCACTCAGGTAAAAACCCGTTGCGTAAAGTCACTGCGGATTCAGAAGAGGTTGCCGTTCCTAAAGCCGGTAATGTGCGTAAATTACATAAGGCGTTTATCCGTTACCATGATCCTAATAACTGGCCCATATTGCGTGAAGCCTTAAAGAAAATGGGTAGGGATGACCTTATTGGTAGTAGTAAGCAGTGTCTGATACCGGCTTGGCAGCCGCTTTCTAATAAGCCAATTACGACGGTGCGTGGTGAGGCTTTAGAGCGCACGGTACGCCCACGGCGTGCGCAAGAGGGTCGTCGTAAGTTTTCCTAGAACTTGCTTTGAGGATACCTTTAACCCTGTGGCTATGCCGGACACACCGTTTTCAATGTCTCACATGACGACCAGCTTCATAATCAACTACAACTGGTGTTTGATTGACATAAATAAGTTTGTCAGTGGCAAAGCCAAGTTCTTTGGCTTTGGTAATCAGCTGCTGCTTGATCGGGTAGGCTAATTGCGGTGTGCGCGCCAGTATCCAAAAATAGGATTTATCCGGGCCACATAACATCACGTAGTTATAATAAGGCTTGTCTAACTCAATAATATTGTAAGCCCCATAAAAGGGTCCAAAGAATGAGACTTTTAGGTGGCCAGTATTTGTTTTATCAGCATTGGCGGGGTCGATGAAGTAGGCTTTACCCTCCGCTTCTTTCCATTGATTGCTCTTGGTATTAAGGCCTTTGTTAATGACCTTAATGCCACCATCATCGCGCAGGCTATAAGTAGCCGTGACATTGTCCAAATCGCGTTCAAATGAGTGGTCTAGCCGCGCGATTTCATACCATGTGCCCAGATATTGGCTGGCATCAACACTCGCCACCACGGAGACTTTATCGGGCACGCCCAAGCAGGCAGTAAGTAGGGATGTTAGCAGTAGTAAAAGTGTAAAGTGCATTGCAACTCCGTCTAAGATTTCTAACGAATATGAACTTGCGAATCTGTTAAAGTTCAAGCCCCCAGATTTGCCATATCTTCAGCGGTAAGCCAGCGCCACTCGCCCACGGCTAAATCTTCTGGTAATTTGAGCTTGCCAATTTGTATGCGCTTTAACGCCTCAACGCGATTGCTAATAGCAGCCACCATCCGCTTGACCTGATGGTACTTGCCTTCAGAGAGTGTCATGTGAATTTCATGGTCATTAATTCTAGTGCAGGCCAGGGCCGCAATCGGCGCATCTTCATCTATGAGTTGCACGCCTTTTAAAATATGCGCAATTTGCGCGTCATCTACTGGGTGTTTGCAAGTCACAGCATAAACCTTAGGCACCTTGTGTTTAGGGGAGCTCATGCGATGGATAAATTGACCATCGTCAGAGATTAAAATTAAACCAGTAGTATCTTCATCTAATCGACCAATACACTGTACATCCCTGACTACTAGGGGGTGAGGCAATAGGCTGTAAATGGTGGGGTGATGTTGGGTTTTATGTGAACACTCGTAATTGCTAGGCTTATGGAGCATGAGGTAAGACTTTTCACGATACGTCCATTCTTCTCCGCGCACGGTGAAGATTAAATTGTCTAAATCAAATTCAGCATTGGGGTCGTCGCAAGCTTCGCCATTGACTGTGATTTCATCATCCCACACCATCATGCGGCACAATTTACGGGCACCAAAACCTTGGTTGTGGAGGATACGTTCTAGGGGTAATTTTTTAGCCATGTGCGCATTATAGCGTTTGCGGCGAAAACCTTGCGTTCTGTGCGTGTGCTTTCGGTTAAAATGACTGTCTTAATTGTAATTGATGCTTGATATGGCTTTTAAACACATAGTTTCACGCGACAACCCAGTTTTTAAACAGCTTAAACGTTTGGCCGATAATGCGCGCGAACGTCGTGCTGAAGGTAAAACCTTGTTGGATGGTGTGCACTTAATTGAGGCCTATATTGATGCCTTTGGTGAGCCAGATCTAGTGATTATTCCAGAAGGGCAGAGCAGTGTAGAGGCTACTGGTTTAATCCAAGCTTTAGTTGATGTGCCCACGATCATGTTGCCTACGTTAATGTTTTCCGAACTAACCCCCGTGGTAAGTGCGACCGGCATTTTAGCTTTAGCGAAAATTCCACAATTGCCTATTGTGGAAGCGCCCCAATTTGCATTAATGCTTGAAGGTATTCAAGACCCAGGTAACTTGGGCAGCATGTTGCGAACCGCCGCTGCTGCTGGAGTGGAAATCGTCTATATGAGTACTAGTTGTACTGATGCATGGTCGCCCAAAGCTTTACGTGGCGGGCAGGGCGCACAGTTTTTGCTACCGATGGTTGAGCGTGCAGATTTAATGGTTGAATTGCAGCAATTTAGTGGCAATAGCTATGCTACGACGATGCATGGCGAATCGGTTTTTGATCAGGATTTGACTCAGCCTACGGCATTTGTGATTGGTAATGAGGGCGGCGGTCTGCGTCAGCCAACCATTGCTGCATGCAGTAAGAGTATTACCATCCCGATGGCAAAAACGAAATTAGGTACTGTTGAGTCTCTTAATGCAGGTGCGGCTGCTGCAGTATGTTTATTTGAACGGATGCGCCAAAGCACGAGGCATTAATTGGTCGCTAGCTTTTGGTCACTAATGTATTTTAGCGCTAGGGGTTACTACCGCCGCTTCACTGACCAATAACTGCGCCGCATCTACCTTATCAAAGGTGTAAAGCGCGTTGCAAAAATCACAATTCACTTCAATGTTGCCACGTTCTTCAATAATGCTCAGTATTTCTTCATCGCCTAACATACGTAGCATATTAGAGACGCTATCACGGCTACAGCTACAGAAAAATTCTGTGGCAGTCGGTTCAAATAGGCGTACATCTTCTTGATGAAATAGCCTAGTAAGTAAAGTTTCTGTCGGTAAATGCAGTAACTCATCATCGGTGATGGTGCTAGCTAGATGGCCAACCCTTGCCCAAGTATCTTCATCTCGATCTAAGGTGAGTTGATTCATAGTTTCTGGTAGCTTTTGAATCAGCATGCCTGCTGCAGAATCGCCATCGCAGCTTAAGAAAATGCGCGTATCGATTTGTTCTGAGCGCAACATGTAGTTTTCTAGTGCAGCACTAATGCTGCTGCCTTCAAGCGGCACGATGCCCTGATAGGCCTGGCCACCCTCTTTAGGGTCAAGCGTAATCATAAACTGCGCGTGCTCAACCAATTCAAATAGATCTTGCTCATCACTGATGTCTTCGCTCCACTTAGCGGTCGCACGCATTTTAAGCGCCTCACCGGTAATCGTTGTACATTCCACTACAAGTAGCTTTAATGTACCTGTGCTTTGAATTTGCATCACCAATGCGCCATTCATTTTTAATGTTGCGGCGAGGAGGGCGCTAGCTGCCATCAATTCACCTAAAGCTTTACGTAGACCCTTGGGTAACTGTTGTTGATTAAGCGCTTGATTGAGGGTTTGTGTCAGATTAACGAGGTTACCGCGCACAGCGCTGTTTTCAAATACAAAACGCTGCAATGTGTCTAAATTATTTTTCATAATGCCATTTTAACATTTAGATTAGATATCTAAAAAATCTTATTGTAATTCTAAATAAGAACGATTATCATTACGTATAAATCAAACACAGAGTTTAACAATGAAAAAATTACTACTTCTTACGCTGTTGCTTCCTTTAACTGTTTTTGCAGTTGAGTCCGACTATGTTTTGGTAATCAAAGACCACCAATTTCAGCCAGCTGAATTAAGTGTTCCTGCTGGCAAGAAAATCAAGATAGTGATTGAGAATCGCGATGCAACCCCAGAAGAGTTTGAAAGCCATACCCTTAATCGTGAAAAATTAATTGCCGCCAATGGAAGTGTCAGTATTTATATTGGCCCACTCACAGTTGGACGCTACCCATTCTATGGTGAATTTAACGAGGCGACTGCTCAAGGCGTCATCGTCGCTAAATAACAATTCATTCACTAAGGCATAAACATGTTTTCAACTGCAATTATTGTTTTTCGTGAAGTGCTCGAAGCCGCAATTATTATTGGCATAGTAAGCGCTGCAACACGTGATGTACGTGGTCGAAAGTTATGGCTGACGGCAGGCGTTATTCTAGGGTTGCTAGGATCTGGTTTAGTTGCCGCTTCAACGGGTCTAATTGCTTCATTGGCTAGTGGTGTAGGGCAAGAGTTATTTAATGCAGGTGTACTAGGTATCGCAGTACTGATGCTAGCTTGGCATAACGTATGGATGGCCTCGCACGGGGCACAGCTGGCTAGCCAGGCGCGTAATGTAGGCGCCAGTATACGTGAGGGGCGCAGTGAATGTTCAATCCTGCTAGTGGTGGTTGGTCTAGCCGTGTTGCGTGAAGGCTCTGAAACCGTATTATTTCTTTATGGTATCAGTGCTTCAGCAGCTAGTGGCGCAAATGGCATGCTGTTTGGTGGATTGCTCGGCACATTGGCTGGTATCGCTGTAGGGTATACGCTTTATGCAGGTCTCTTGCGCATTCCTATGCGCTGGTTCTTTGCCGCTACTGGAGTGCTAGTTATGTTGCTAGCGGCGGGTATGGCTTCAAGTGCAGCACACTTTTTAATTCAAGCCGATGTCCTTCCAAGTCTAGCATCACCTCTTTGGGATACCTCCGCACAATTATCAGAGCACAGCGTATTGGGCATGTTGTTACATAGCCTTATTGGCTACGATGCCAGTCCAGCGGGTATGCAAGTTGTTTTTTATATCACTGTACTCGCTTTGACTAGCCTAGGCATGCAATGGGCGGCAAAACCGCAAAAATCAATTTAAATGACAGGAATTATTTAGTATGAAATTAAAGCAGTTGATCTTTGTGTTAGGCAGTTTTTATGTGGGGAGTGTGCTTGCAGGACCTGCAGATTATGTTTATACCCCGATGGTTGAACAGGGCGAAAAAGAAATAGACTTTAAGTCAGGCACTGCCAAGCAGGTTGATGGTACCCGCACCACAGTGAACTCAATAGGGTTTGGTTATGGCGCTTCTGAGTACTGGTTTACTGAGGTGTATCTTAAACGAGAAAAATCCGGTAGTGATGGCCTGTCCATTGCTGAGTGGGAGAACAAATTTCAGCTCACCGAAACGGGTAAATACCCTGTTGATATTGGTCTAATTACTGAAATAGAAGTGCCCATGAATAACAATAAAGCACCTTATGAGTTTAAGTTTGGCCCTTTATTTCAAACTGAATTTGGTCGACTACAACTGAATGGTAACTTGCTATTCGAGCGCAAATTTGGACGCAATGAAACAAACGAACCGCAAAACACCGAGTTTGGGTATCAATGGCAAGCCAAATACCGCTTTAAGCCAGAGTTTGAGTTAGGCATGCAGGGTATGGGTGAAACGGGTGCATGGAACGACTGGAGCAGCGCCAGTAACCAAAATCATCGATTTGGACCAGCCGTGTTCGGCAAAGTAAAACTCGCGCCAAAACAAGCGGTTAAATACAACGCCGCATTATTGTTTGGTAGCAGTCAGGTCGCTCCTAATCACACGCTTAGATTGCAGGTAGAGTACGAATTCTAGCCTTATTAGATCCGGTAGTAAGCAATAGAGATATTGTCAATAAGGCGGAATATGCCATGAGCCAAGCTGATTGCCCAGTAGCATTAGATGACAATGCAGGCGATCAGCACCGTTGGCGCTCACATCAAATTCATAGGTACGTAAAAATTGTACATGCCCACGCCGATTACGCCCCAACCACAATCTAGTGCAAGCAACGGTTTCATCAAGTAATTGTAAGTTAAACCGTGCAGCAAGCTCAGCGCCTAATAATATGGCACGCTCACGTTTGGCCATGCTATCTAGCCAAAACCAAGCTAATGCAATTAATATGGCGATTAGTGCAAGTTCCATTGCTTTCCTTGAGTTGGCGTAAATGCTAAAACGCGACTATGTCATTGTAAGCGAAAACCAATTAAAGCTATCCGTTTGTCACTAGGCACTTATTAGGTAGGATCTAACGAGCACGCTATGATTATACGAGGGTATTAAGCCCTTTTTTAGTGCGGTGCACTTTAAATAGCACTAATGTGGTGCGATTGATTGGTATGGTTTTAACTGAAGCCTATATAAAACAGTAAGTTAATAGTTGGCGCGTTAATTGCTTATGAGTACGCGTTAAAAATTTTAAAGTGATACTAAAATGGAATCTACAACCTCAGCCAACGATGTGCTATTTGTATTATTGGGCGCCATCATGGTACTGGCTATGCACGCCGGTTTTGCATTTTTGGAGTTGGGTACAGTACGCAAAAAGAACCAAGTAAATGCTTTAGTAAAAATCATGGTGGATTTTTCAGTTTCTACCATTGCTTATTTTTTTATTGGTTATAGCATCGCTTATGGCGTTAATTTCTTTAGTGGTGCCGATGTATTGGCCGCTAAAAATGGGTTTGGCTTAGTGAAGTTCTTTTTCTTACTGACCTTTGCTGCGGCTATTCCTGCCATTATCTCTGGCGGTATTGCCGAGCGCGCTAAATTTAATCCGCAGTTGATTGCCACTTTTATGTTAGTCGGTTTTGTTTATCCGTTCTTTGAAGGCATTGCTTGGAATGATCATTTGGGTTTCCAAGACTGGTTAGTTAGTTTATATGGTTTTAAATTTCATGATTTTGCTGGCTCTGTCGTGGTGCATGCAATGGGTGGATGGATCGCATTGTCAGCAGTTCTATTATTAGGAGCCCGCAGTGGTCGATACAGCAAGGATGGCCGTATTCAGGCGCATCCACCTTCAAGCATTCCATTTTTAGCGTTGGGTGCATGGATACTGACTGTTGGTTGGTTTGGTTTTAATGTGATGTCTGCGCAATCCGCACAAGGTATTTCAGGCTTAGTGGCAGTGAACTCGCTTATGGCCTTGGTGGGGGGTACTTTGGCGGCATTACTGGTGGGTAAAAATGACCCGGGTTTTGTGCATAATGGCCCGTTAGCTGGTTTAGTCGCTGTCTGCGCCGGCTCTGATGTGATGCACCCATTAGGCGCTTTGGCCACAGGGATCATTGCAGGTGGTTTATTTGTTTGGGCTTTTACTGCAACGCAAAATCGCTTAAAAATTGATGATGTGTTGGGCGTTTGGCCATTGCATGGTTTGTGTGGTGCTTGGGGTGGTGTTGCGGCAGGCATTTTTGGAAGCAAAATGTTCGGCGGTTTGGGCGGTGTTAGCTTGATATCGCAACTGATTGGAACGGCCTTAGGTGTAACGGTTGCGCTAGTAGGTGGCGCTATAGTTTACGGGGTGTTGAAGATAGTGGTTGGTATCCGTATGGGGCAAGAAGAAGAGTTTGATGGTGCCGATTTAAGTATCCATAAAATTGCCGCTGGTACCGACGACTAAGCTGATTGCTTAAGCTGTAAGCAGAATTAGCCTCTAAACTTAATAGGCTAGCGATCAGGCTATGCTAAAATTTGGACATGACTTCAATCACATTCCTTTTTTAGCATGGCACGTTTTCATGTCATTATTCCCGCGGCGGGTAGCGGTAGTCGCATGGCGATGGACGCGCCAAAGCAGTACTTGAAATTAAAAGGCAAGCCTTTAATTCATCATGTGATTCAAGTTTTCGCGCAGAGCACTAAAGTGGATACGATTCATGTGGTGCTTAATCCGGACGATACGGTTTGGAGTGCCGCGGATAATCAACTAAGTCAAAAAATGCAGATACATTACTGTGGCGGTGCAACTCGTGCCGCTAGTGTGCTAAATACCCTACATGCAATTGAAACGCAAATCGCGGCAGATGATTGGATTTTGGTGCATGATGCAGCCCGTCCGGGATTAAGTAATGCTTTGCTTAATAAGCTGATTAATGCCTTGCAAGATGATGCTGTGGGTGGCTTATTGGCATTGCCGCTTGCGGATACTTTAAAGCGTGCCGATGAAGATCAACGGGTTGCGATGACACTGCCACGTGATGACTTATGGCAAGCACAAACACCACAGATGTTTAGGTTTTCTATCTTAAAACGCGCATTAACTGAATTTAAGGGTACACCCACCGATGAAGCTGAGGCTATTGAAGCCTTGGGTTTAAAGCCAAAACTGATTAGCGGTGAACTGCGCAATATGAAAGTGACTTATCCCCAAGATTTACTGGTACTTTCCGCCTTATTAGACATTACATCTTAGTTAACTTTAAATTGAAGAATACGGTTGAATAACGCTATGGCAAATTTAAGAATCGGTCACGGTTTCGATGTACATCAACTTGTGACGGGGCGGCCTTGCATCATCGGTGGGGTGACAGTCCCTTTTGATAAAGGCTTGCTCGGCCATTCTGATGCTGATGTACTGTTGCATGCCATTTGCGATGCCTTACTTGGCGCCGCCAGCCTCGGCGATATTGGACGACACTTTCCCGCCAGCGATATGCGTTATCAAGGAATTAATTCGCGTGAGTTGTTGCGCCATGTGGTGAAATTACTCAATACAGAAGGTTACGAGGTGAGTAATATTGATAGCACCGTGATTTGTGAACTACCCAAATTAACGCCTTATACAACCCAAATGCGTACTAATATTGCCGAAGACTGTCTAGTGAACATTGATGTCATTAATGTAAAAGCTACCACCACCGAAAAACTAGGCTTTACTGGTAGGGGAGAAGGTATTGCGGCCGAGGCCGTGTGCTTGTTGCAAAAAATCTAGTTTAGCCGTTCGGCTGAACTGACTCTAATAACTGATTAACTTCTGAAGTTGCGCCCTATGCTTGCTTGGTTTGAAAAACGATTAAATCCTTTTCCAGAACATGAACTCCCGCTACCACCAAAGTCGTTGTGGCCGTTTGTCTGGTCGTGCACCTTAGGTTTGCGTTGGTTTATTCTAGTAATGACGCTTGTTACTGCGATGCTTGGCGGCTTTGAGGCTTTATTATTTGCCGTAATGGGCAAGGTGGTCGATTGGTTAAACAAAACTTCACCCGAGTTGTTGTGGGTAAGTGAAAAAAAGCATTTATTGTTATTGGCAGGCTTGCTGTTGCTTAGCCCCATATTGACTGCGATACAAACACTAATCAAACACCAAATCTTAGCCGGCAATTTTCCTATGCGTTTACGCTGGAATTTCCATCGCTTAATGTTAAGCCAAAGTATGAGTTTTTATCAGGATGAGTTTGCTGGCAGGGTAGCGGCAAAGGTAATGCAAACCGCGTTGGCAGTGCGCGATTTATGGTTTATTGTGGCTGATATTTTGGTGTTCGTGACCATTTATTTCGTGACCATGGTGGCCGTGGTGGGGCATTTTAATAGCACAGTGATGCTTCCGTTCTTGGTGTGGGTGGTAAGTTATATCGCGAGCTTAAGTTACTTTGTGCCACGCTTGGCCAAAGTGTCCCAACATCAGGCCGACGCACGCTCACTCATGACTGGACGCATTACTGACGCTTATACTAATATCAGCACAGTTAAGCTATTCTCGCATGCAGGTCGTGAAGCGGGTTATGCCAAGTCGGCGATGCAGGAATTTTTAATGACCGTGCATGCGCAAATGCGCTACGTGTCAGGCGTGGAATTGGTGAATCATGTTCTGAATATGTTGTTGGTGATTAGCACCTCGGGCGTGGCATTATATTTATGGACTAAAGGGCAAGTAACCGTCGGCGGCGTGGCCGCAGTGACGGCCATGGCACTGCGCTTAAATGGCATTTCGCACTGGGTGATGTGGGAACTGACATCCCTGTATGAGCATATAGGCACGGCGCAAGATGGTGTTAACACATTATCCATTGCCCATCAAATTACAGATACGACAGATGCGAAACCGCTTCAGGTGACGGCCGGTAAGGTAGAGTTTGACCAGGTTGATTTCTCTTATGGGTTACATAAAACGGTATTAAAGGGGTTGAATTTAAACATTAATGCCGGCGAAAAAGTTGGTTTGGTTGGTCGTTCAGGCGCTGGTAAATCTACTATCGTTAATTTGCTTTTACGTTTTTATGATGTTGAGCATGGTCGGGTACTTGTGGATGACCAAGATGTGAAGCTAGTCACGCAAAATAGTTTACGTAGCCAGATTGGCATGGTGACACAAGATACTTCGCTACTACATCGTTCGGTGCGCGACAATATCTTATACGGTCGCCCTCATGCGACCGACACGGAGATGGTTGATGCCGCCAAGCGTGCCGAGGCGCATGATTTTATTATGAACTTAGCAGATGCCAAAGGCCGCACCGGCTATGATGCCCATGTCGGTGAGCGTGGCGTAAAACTTTCTGGTGGTCAGCGTCAGCGTATTGCCATCGCACGGGTGATGCTTAAGGATGCCCCGATATTACTGCTTGATGAAGCCACCAGTGCCTTAGATTCTGAAGTGGAGCAAGTAATACAGGCTAGCCTATACAGTCTGATGCAGGGTAAAACCGTCGTAGCGATTGCACATCGCTTATCCACTATCGCCGCCATGGATAGATTAATTGTGCTCGATCAAGGTAAAATCATCGAGCAGGGGAGTCACAAAGAGTTGCTTAAAGCTGGTGGTTTATATGCCAGTTTGTGGGCACGTCAAAGTGGCGGCTTTTTAGGCGAATAACCGCCTATATTTGGAGGATAGTAATGACGATTACACAATCTGATCAGCGCCCGCCACTGCCGCCATTTAGCCGTGAATCTGCTACGCAAAAAGTACGGATGGCAGAAGATGGTTGGAATAGCCGTGATCCGCAACGGGTTTCCTTGGTGTATACCGAGGATAGCCAATGGCGGAATCGTGCCGAGTTTCCGCGTGGTCGTGCACAGATTGTGGAATTTTTAACGCGCAAATGGGCGCGCGAACTAGATTACAGGCTGATTAAAGAACTCTGGGCCTTTGAGGGTAATCGTATTGCGGTGCGTTTTGCCTACGAGTGGCATGATGCAGATGGGCAGTGGTTTAGATCATACGGTAATGAGAACTGGCAATTTGACGCTAATGGTTTGATGGAATTGCGGTATGCCAGCATTAATGATTTAGCCATTATCGAGGCTGAGCGAAAATTCCATTGGCCCTTAGGCCGCCGTCCAGATGATCACCTTAGTTTGAGTGCTTTGGGACTTTGAAACTTAAGCTTTAATCAGCACTACCACAGCGCCACCACCGCCATCTTTTTGTCGTGCCTGTACGTAGGCTAGCACCTCTTCTTTTTGCATGAGCCAGCCACGCAATTTTTGTTTCAGCACTGGCGCCTGATTCCGAGAACTTAAGCCTTTTCCATGGACAATACGCACACAGCGAACACCCGCTTGTTTGCAATCTGTGATAAATGTAGATACGTACTGTCTAGCCTCATCACTTACCAATCCATGTAAATCAATCGCGGCCTGAACTGGCCAATGACCTTTACGTAAGCGGTTTAAAATATCAGGCGAGTGACCTGCGCGCAGGTACTGCACATCGCCATCACCCTCTAACTCGAAGACCGGAATGAAGTGATCCGATAGGGTATCGTGAGTGTTACTGATAACATCCTGTAGAAATTTCTTCGGGATGGGTTTAGGTTTTTTTGTGATTAACACAGCATGATCATCGGCCGCGAGCGGTCGCACATCTTTTACTGCTAGTGTAAATAAGGCAGCAGCGCTTGGTTCCGCTAATGGAGTAGGTGCAGGGGGTGCTGGCGCGGGAGCAAGTTTAAAATCGCGTAGCTTTTTCATCTTTACACCGCGCCTACGATGGATTTATTTTAACAGGTCTAAATAACGCTCGGCATCTAAGGCTGCCATACAGCCGGTACCGGCGCTTGTGACGGCCTGGCGGTATATGTGGTCTTGTACATCACCGGCAGCAAATACGCCAGGCACGCTGGTGGCAGTGGCATTACCAGCACGACCCATTTGCGTGACGATATAGCCGCCTTGCATTTCTAATTGGCCTGCAAAAATGTCAGTATTGGGTTTATGGCCGATGGCAATAAATACGCCCCTTAAAGTAATGTCTTTGGTTGAGCCATCATTCACATTTTTAATGCGCATGCCAGTTACGCCACTGTCGTCGCCTAGTACTTCATCTAAGGTAGAAAAAGTTTCTAGTACAATCTTGCCTTCAGCCACGCGCGCCATCAACTTGTCGACCAAAATCGCTTCGGCTTTGAATTTATCGCGTCGATGCACCAAGGTTACTTTACTAGCAATGTTCGCTAAATACAGCGCTTCTTCTACTGCAGTATTGCCACCACCAACTACGGCCACTTCTGCATTGCGATAGAAAAAACCATCGCAAGTGGCGCAGGCTGATACACCTTTACCTGAAAACTCTTCTTCTGAAGCTAAGCCTAAGTATTGTGCTGAAGCGCCAGTGGCAATGATTAATGCATCGCAAGTGTATTCGCCACTATCGCCAACCAAGCGTATAGGTTTTTCTTTTAGGTGTGTGGTATGAATATGGTCAAAAATCATTTCGGTATTAAATCGTTCTGCGTGCTTTTTAAACCGCTCCATAAGTTCGGGGCCTTGCACACCATCAGCATCCGCTGGCCAGTTATCCACTTCAGTGGTGGTCATCAACTGACCCCCTTGGGCAATGCCCGTAATGAGTACTGGTTTTAGGTTGGCACGCGCTGCGTAAACCGCAGCAGAATAACCAGCAGGGCCTGAACCTAGAATAAGTAAATGAGCGTGACGTGTAACCATGATTAACCTTTTAAAAATATCTAAAATGAAAAGTTGCTAGCGGAAAACCTCTGTTTTTAGCAAAGCGTTTAACGTGCTTTTAGTGCCAATGAAATTAGTTTGCTATTGTATTAGCTACGCAGCGACTTTGATACTGCTATAATTTCAGCCAACACAAAAATCTAAGGTTTTACTATCTTGTTTTTCAAAAAATCTAAACCAGTGAATGCTCGTCGCGAAGCTGAAATTCATAAATCCAACGCTGTCGTTGCCAAACTTGTAAAAGAAGCTTGGTGGATAGGGTTGGTGCTAGCTGGTCTTTATATCACTGTCATTCTCTTTACTTACCATGCTGAAGATCCCTCTTGGTCACATATGGCAGCTGCAAACACGGCTATCCACAATAGTGGCGGAAATTTTGGTGCTTGGTTTTCTGATTTACTGCTGTATCTATTTGGATTCTCAGCTTGGTGGTGGGCTGTATTAGCCTTTTACGCCATGTGGTTTGTTTACCTCAAATTAGAAGCGGTGAATCGTAGTGAAAAACCATTTCTATTATTAAATTTTATGGGTTTTGCACTATTGTTAGTAGCCTCTTGTGCTTTGGAGGCTGGACATTTAGTTAACCTTCCAGCCACATTGCCGTTAGCGCCTGGGGGTATGCTGGGGGCTAGTGTAGATAGCTTTTTACGTAGCATGTTTGGTTATACGGGGTCTAGCATGTTGTTGTTGGTTATGTTTGTAGTCGGATTTAGTCTATTTACTGGTTGGTCATGGATTATGATTACCGAGCAATTTGGCGCGGCAACCATCGCCAGTTATGAATTTATTAAGCTAAAACTGCATGACTGGCAAGATAGAAAAGCAGGTAAGGTAGTTGAGTTGGAGCGCTCCGAGTTTGTTCAAACAGAGCGCAAGCGTGTCGTAGATCGCGAGCCGGTCCATATTGCTTTGCCGGTGCTAGAGATTGCGCAAAGTGAGCGCGTGCAAAAAGAGAAGCAAGCCCCTTTATTTGATGCGCATCCAGACTCACCATTGCCACCAATCCATTTGCTAGATGAGCCATCAGGGACTGTGGAACTGCCGTCAGCAGAAACGCTAGATTTCACTTCACGTTTAATAGAACGCAAACTGATGGATTTTGGAATTGAGGTTAAAGTGTTGACTGCATTTCCAGGCCCAGTGATTACACGTTATGAGCTAGAACCAGCTGCCGGCGTTAAGGGTAGTCAAGTGACCAACCTCATCAAAGATTTAGCGCGAGCGCTATCGGTGGTCAGCGTACGCGTTGTTGAAACCATACCAGGTAAAACCTGCATGGGTTTGGAAATCCCAAATCCTAAACGTCAAATCGTCTATTTATCTGAAATTATGGGTAGCCAAGCATACGCTGATGTTCATTCACCGTTGGCTATTTGCTTAGGTAAAGATATTGCGGGTAAGCCTTCCGTTGCTGATTTAGCCAAAATGCCGCACGTACTAGTTGCTGGGACCACGGGTTCGGGTAAATCAGTGGCTATTAATGCCTTGATTTTAAGTCTGCTTTACAAGGCTGATGCTAGTCAAGTGCGCATGATTTTAATTGACCCTAAAATGCTAGAGCTTTCGGTGTATGAAGGTATTCCGCACTTATTAGCCCCAGTGGTGACCGATATGCGCCACGCTGCCAATGCGCTAAACTGGTGTGTGGCTGAGATGGAGCGCCGTTATAAATTGATGTCTACCCTAGGCGTACGTAACCTTGCAGGATATAACCAAAAAATTCGCGAAGCCGATAAGGAAGGTAGGAAGATACCGCATCCATTTAGCCTTACGCCGGATGAGCCAGAACCATTGTTTGAAATGCCATTGATTGTTGTGGTGATTGACGAGTTGGCGGATTTGATGATGGTGGTTGGTAAAAAGGTGGAAGAGCTAATCGCACGTTTAGCGCAAAAGGCGCGTGCTTCTGGCATTCATTTGGTATTAGCAACGCAAAGACCGTCTGTTGATGTCATCACTGGGTTAATTAAAGCCAACATCCCAACGCGAATTTCATTTCAAGTTTCAAGTAAAATTGACTCACGGACCATACTTGATCAAATGGGCGCTGAGGCTTTGTTAGGCCAAGGCGATATGCTATATATGCCACCAGGCACCGGTTACCCAGTACGTATCCACGGCGCTTTTGTATCTGACCAAGAAGTGCATAAAGTGGTGAATTATCTTAAAGCCCAAGGCGAGCCTAATTATATCGAAGGCATCCTTAGCAATGAGGCTGAAGAGGGTGGTGCCGACTTTGCCGATACCATCAGTAGTGATCGGAACTCAGAAGTCGATCCGCTCTATGATGAAGCTGTAGGGATTGTACTTAAAACTCGCCGTGCCAGTATTTCATCAGTGCAGCGTCAGTTGCGCATAGGTTATAACCGCGCAGCACGTCTGATTGAGGATATGGAGCGAGCAGGATTGGTCTCTGCTATGCAAAGTAACGGCAATCGTGAAGTGCTGGCACCTCACCACGAAGCTTAATCATTAAGGATGAGCATGCGTAATTTAAGAATCGTGCTGTTGGTTGGCTTATTATTGCCAATCATCGCCAGCGCCGACGGCATTGCCAGCCTAAAAGCTTTCTACAGCCAAACACAGGCTATGCGTGCTAACTTTTACCAATTGGTCACTGATAAGCAGGGGCGCAAGGTACAGGAAGTTACCGGCATCATGCAGTTGAAGCGCCCAAATAAATTTAGATGGGATTACAGTAAGCCCTATGAGCAGCAAATTATCAGTGATGGTAAACAGGTGTGGTTATATGACGTAGATCTTGCGCAAGTAACGGTGCGTAGTCTGAATAAAGTGCTAGGCGCTAGCCCTGCAGCCTTATTGGCAGGCGACAACAATCTAGAGCAGGGTTTTAAACTATCAAATCTAGAGCGAAAAGATAGTTTAGATTGGGTGAGCGCAGAACCTAAAGATAAAGAGTCTGGCTTTGAAACTATACGTTTAGCATTTAAGGACGATAAGCTGCAAGGCATGGAGTTAGTAGATAGTTTTGGCCATCAAACCAAAATTGTATTTACGGCGCTAGAAAATAACCCCAGTCTCAACAACAAAACCTTTCTGTTTAAAGCGCCTAAAGACGTTGATGTAGTCGGTGAATAAGCACTGATTACATTAAATAATGAGCACAAACGTTGACCAGTTTATTTAAAGCCAATAGTCCGCAACCACCACTCGCGGAGCGCTTACGTCCACAAAACTTAGATGAAGTGGTGGGTCAGGCCCATCTCTTGGGCGAAAATAAGCCGTTAAGGCTTGCATTTCAATCTGGCAGATTGCCGTCAATGATTCTGTGGGGTCCACCAGGTGTAGGTAAAACCACCTTGGCACGACTCATCGCCAATACAGCCGAGGCTGACTTTATTCCAATTTCTGCGGTGCTCTCTGGAATTAAAGATATACGTGAGGCGGTAGAGCGGGCTGAGCTGACACTTCAACAGCATGGGCGTAAAACCATCTTGTTTGTCGATGAAGTGCATCGATTTAACAAAGGTCAGCAAGATGCCTTTTTGCCTTTTGTGGAAAGTGGACTGATTACTTTTATCGGCGCCACCACAGAGAACCCTTCATTTGAAGTCAACAGCGCTCTATTAAGCCGTGCTCAGGTTTTTGTGCTTAATGCTTTATCTGATCCTGAACTTGGCTTATTACTCGATCGTGCGCAGCAATTAGTGGCCGCTGATATTAGCATTGCTGATGATGTGCGTGAGCAGATTCTAGCCCATGCCGATGGCGATGCTAGGCGCTTGCTTAATTTCGTTGAAGGTCTC